>Ga0256839_1001458_pt1 | contig 28615 bp, 27 predicted proteins | sample 354166metaG_FD_185968 | JGI IMG/M metagenome (GOLD analysis project Ga0256839, IMG submission 185968) | Hydrothermal vent microbial communities from Mid Atlantic Ridge, Atlantic Ocean - 354-166 | ecosystem: Environmental > Aquatic > Marine > Hydrothermal vents | place: Atlantic Ocean: Mid... | reverse complement strand
GACCGTCCCGTCCGGCATCAGCACGAACCGCGGCCCCGTGCCGTCCGGCAGCACCTCGACCCAGCCACCGGCGATCTGCACCGCCTCGGCCACCACCTCCGGCGGATTGTTCCGCTCCGACTGCGACACCGGACAGACGGCCAGCGGATTGAGCGCCAGCGCCACCATAAACCCGTTAAACATACGCGTTGCCTTTCACCGCCGTTTCCCCCACCCTGCCAGCAAACGCCCTGCCAGACAACTCCGGTGCCCCATGCAGACATTCGACTTCGACACCCCCGTTGACCGCCGCGCGGTCCCCGCCCTCAAAACCCATCCGATGGTGCTGGGCGAAGGCGGCGAGACCCTGTTCCCCGCCGGCGTGGCCGACATGGATTTCCACGCCGCCCCCTGCATCATCGAGGCGATGCAGGCCCGCCTGAACCACGGCGTTTTCGGATACGAGGCCATCCCCGACGCCCTGTTCCCCGCCATCGCGGAGTGGCAGAAAACCCGCCACGGCTGGGCGCTCGATCCCGCCCATATCCTGCGCGCCCCGAACGTGCTGAACATCCTCGCCACCGCCGCCGCGATCTTCACCGCCGAGGGCGACGGCATCATCGTGCAGCCGCCGGTATTCTTCGATTTCTACGACATTCTGGCCGAAAACCACCGCCGCATCGTCCACAACCCGCTGCGCCACGACGGCGGGACCTACCGCATGGATTTCGACGATCTGGAGGCCAAAGCCGCCGACCCGCGCACGAAAATGCTGTTCCTGTGCAACCCGCACAACCCCGTCGGCCGCGTCTGGAGCGCCGACGAGCTCCGCCGCCTCGGCGACATCTGCGCGCGCAACGGCGTGCTGGTGGTGTCCGACGAAATCCACGCCGACATCACCTTCACCGGCCACCCCTACACCCCCTTCGCCTCGCTCGGACCGCAATATGCCGACAACGCCGTCACCTGTCTGTCACCGGCGAAATCCTTCAACATCGCCTCCTGCGCCGCCGCCCATACGGTGGTTTCCAACGACGACATGCGCGCCGCCTTCAAACGCGAGAACTCCCGCCTGACCGTCAGCAAAAACAACGCCTTCGCCAATGCCGCCATGGTCGCCGCATACACAAACGGCGCCGAATGGCTCGACGCCGCGCTGGACTACCTCGAAGGCAACGCAACCCTTGTGCGCGACCGGCTCGCCGATGTCCCCGGCGTCCGCGCCCCGAAACCCGAGGGCACCTTCCTCGCATGGCTGGACTTCCGCGCCCTTGGCCTCCCGCCCGACAAGCTGACGAAATTCCTGCGCGAAAACGCCGGACTGGCCACCACCCGCGGCCAGTCCTTCGGGGTCGAGGGCGCAGGTTTCGCCCGCCTGAACTTCGCCACACAACGCGCAAGGCTCGAACAGGCGCTCGACCGGCTGGTTACAGCTTTACGGTATTTTCCCCGACCGTAGACAGGAACCCCGCCAGATCGGCAAAATTGCTGAACCGCGTATCATGCGGAATTTCCGAAACCGGACTCTTGCGATATCCGTTGGTATAGAGCGCAAAAGTCACACCGGCGTTCTGTGCCGTGGCCGCATCGACCTCGGAATCGCCGACGAAAACTGCATGGTCGGCACCCAGATCGGCAATGCACTTGTGCAACATCGCCGGATCGGGCTTGTGCGTCGGCAGGCTGTCACCGCCGATCACCGAACCGAAATACTGGTCCACCTTCAGCCCCTCCAGCACCCGCAGGGTGATCGAATGCACCTTGTTGGTGCAAACGCCCAGCGCATAACCGCGCCGCTGCAACATCTCCAGCGCGTCGCGCACGCCGGGATACAGCACCGTATGATCCACCGGATGCTCGGTATAGAGCTTCTCGAACGTCTCGACGAGCGCCTTGTGCCGCTCCTCGGTAAATTCGATGTCCGAGGCCTTCATCACCCGTTCCACCAGCTTCGGCACACCGTTGCCGATAAAGCTGCGGATGGTCTCCAGCGACAGGGGTTGATAGCCCATCGAGCGCAGCACCGCATTGGCGGTTGCCCGCAGGTCCGGCGCGCTGTCCACCAGCGTCCCGTCGAGGTCGAATACAATCGCTTTCATCAGCCGTCCTTCCATTTGATCGAACATCCCATCGAGGGGATCTGTTCCCGCGGCCCGTGGCCTGTTTCGGCAACCTGTTTCATGCCCAGATAAAGGTCGCGCCGCACATCCGCCGGCGCGGCCTGCTTGCGCGATTCATCCAGCCGCCCGCGATACTGCAAGCCGCCCTGCGCATCGAAACCGAAGAAATCCGGCGTGCAGACCGCCCCGTATTCCATCGCCACACGCTGTGTTTCATCGTGCAGATAGGGAAAGGGGAAGCCGTTCGCCTTCGCCACTTCCTGCATCCCTTCAAAGGAATCCTCGGGGTAGTCCTCGGCATCATTGGCGTTGATCGCCACAACCCCGATCCCCAGTTCCTGCAAATCCTTCGCGTCGCGGATAATCCGGTCCAGCACCGACTTCACATAGGGGCAGTGGTTGCAGATAAACATCACCAGCGTGCCCTTCGGCCCCGCCACATCCCCGAAGGACACCATTTTCCCGTCCACGTTTTTCAACGTGAAATCCGGCGCCTTCCAGCCGAAATCACATACCGGAGTCTCTACCGCCATATCAGTTCCCCATCTTTTTATTGAGTTTCTCTACCGAGTCGATTTCGGTAAAACAGTCGATCACCGCCACCGCCTCGCTGAAATCGGAGCCGAGCGTATACACCCCCGGCGAAACGATGCACGGCACCCCCGCCCCGACGCAGGACAGCAGACCGTTGCGCGAATCCTCCAGCCCGACACAGTCCGCCGGATCGAGACCCAGTTGCGCCACCGCCAGTTCGAAAACATCCGGCGCGGGTTTCTTGTTCTCCACCTCGTCACCGGCCGCGATCACCTCGAACACCTCGCCCGCCGGCCGGCCGAAACAGGCTTCGGCCAGACGGTCGACATTCGGGCGGTTGGTGGTGGTGGCCACAGCCACCCGCACCCCGTTTTCCGCCGCATCCGCGATCAGCGCCGCAATCCCGGGGCGCAGCTCCGCCATGCCGGAATCGATCAGCTCGCCATACACCGCCGTCTTGCGTTTGTGGATCCCGGCGATCTTCTCCATATCCGGCACTTCGCCCAGATGGCTGGAAACATATTCCGCCATCCGCTCCTTGCCGCCGGTGGTTTTCAGCAGCACGCCATACAGCTCCTGCGACCATTCCCACGGCAGGCCGAACTCTTTGAACGTCGCGTTGAACGCGCGCCGGTGCGCCTCCTCGGTCTCCGAAAGCGTGCCGTCCACGTCGAATATGATCGCCTTGACCCCCATCAGCGCGCCGCCTCCGCCGCGTCGCGAATGGCCTTGATGTTGGCACCGTAAACCTCGGGCGTATCGACCGTGCCGCCGTTGAACACCGCCGAACCGGCCACTAGCACATCGGCCCCCGCCGCCGCCATCAGCGGCGCGGTTTCGGGCGTGATGCCGCCGTCGATCTCGATATGGATCGGCCGGTCGCCGATCATCGCGCGCAGTTTTTTCACCTTGTCGATCTGGCTGTGGATGAACTTCTGCCCGCCGAAACCGGGGTTCACGGTCATCACGCAGAACAGATCGACCATATCCAGCAGATACTCGATATCGCCCAGCCCCGTGCCCGGATTGAGCGCCAGCCCCGCCTTCGCCCCCGCATTGCGGATCGCCTGAAGCGTCCGGTGCGGATGGGTCGTCGCCTCCAGATGCGCGGTGATCACATCGGCACCGGCTTTGGCATAGGCCTCGATATACTGATCCACCGGCGAGATCATCAGATGCACATCCATCACGGTTTTCACATGCGGACGAAAGGCGGCAACAGCGGGCGGGCCGAAGGTCAGGTTGGGCACGAAATGCCCGTCCATCACATCCACATGCACCCAGTCGCAACCCTGCGCCTCGATAGCCTGAATTTCCTGCCCGAAGTTGGCGAAATCCGCCGACAGAATGGACGGGGCGATTTTGATTGAACGGTCCATGGTGATCCTCATAGGTTGGTGTTTTCGGGGCTGAACACACGTCGCCAGCCGGGGTGGATGATATCCGCGTCACTTTCGAAACTGTGAAAGGCGCGCCTGAATTCGGGGTGCTCGACGGCCCATTCGATCGGGTCCGCCCGTTCCAGCCAGCAGGCCTCGGCCTGTCGCAACGACAGCGCCCCCGCCGCCGGCCCGTCGATATGGCCGAAGGCGCCGCCGCCCGCCGCCAGAATGAAATTCGTATGCCCGAGGTTCTCCATGAACGACGGCAGCCGCAGCGCGTTGATTCCGCCGGACACAATCGCGGCACTGCGCGCCATCCCGTGCCATTCCTGCACGAAATACGGCCCCGCCGCACGGTCCTGCGCGATCATGCAGGCAATCGGCCGGTCGCTCTCGTCGCCCTCCATACGGCCGAACCCCATGGTCCCCGTATGAATACCCGACGCCCCGAGCAGCCGCGCGATTTTCGTCAGCACAAAGGCCGAATAGCCCCGTTCCGAGCGCACCGAGGTCACCGCCGCATGCCCCGCCCGGTGCGCGCTCAGGAAATGCCCGCCATAGCGCCGCCGCGCATGGGCCAGCGCCATCGGTCCGGCCAGATAGGCATCCACATGAAACGCCAGACTCTCCGTCATACCGGCAAAGGCCTGCAAGGCCATTTCCGCCCGCGCGTCCATCTCGGCCGGATCGTCGCAGGTGATGTTCATGGAAAACACCTTGCCCGTGCCGGTCTCGTCCTCGGCCCGTTTCAGCGCATCGGCCATCAGCGGCAGCACCTCGGCCAGCGGCGCGAACCCCTGATTGCCCTGCGGCTGGTCGTTCTCCACCAGATCGCCGCCACGCCAGAACTCATAGGCCGCAGCGGCCAGCCCCCCGGGCCGCAACCCCAGCTTCGGCTTCAGGATCGCGCCGACAACCATGCTGCCCGCGCTCTCGTCGCGCCCCAGATGCCGCCACAGACCCGCAATCGTCGCCGCCGGTCCGGCAAACCCCTGCAAGTAACTCTCGGGCAAATGGAAATCATGCAGCTTCAGCGCCGCGACCCCCTCCATACCCTGCGTATTGCCCGCCAGCAAATTCAGGAAACTGCTGATCGAGGCCCCGCCATCCGTCACGTTGAAATCGAACAGCGCCAGCGGGAAGGCCAGCCGCACCAGCCCCGACTCCGCATCGGCCTCGTAGGCCACAACATCCAGACTGCGGGAAAACCCGTCCTCGGTGGACAGGGGAAGCGCCGTGCCGCGTCCGCTCTCGGCCGCCAGCCGCGCCACAACAGTCAGGAAATCGCATCCCTCCGCCACGCGCAGGACATAGGCGGCCAGCACATGCCCGCCGGCCTCCGCCAGCGCGGCGCCCGAAAGGGAGAGGTCGATAAAGCGATCTTTGTGATCCATGTCCCCTCCCTTCCTGATAGCATCGGTATGACACCGGACCGGGGATCGGTCCGGCGCAACCGCCTAAAGCGTGCCGTCGGCGTAACGCTTCGCCATGTCATCCTGCGGGATGACCTTGATTTTGGAGGCATGACCCGCCGCGCCGAAACGCTCGAAACGGTCGATCACCAGCTTCTCCATTTCTTCCATCGCCGGAATCATGAACTTGCGCGGATCGAACTCGGTCGGCTTCTCCTTGGCCACCTTGCGGAACATGCCGGTCAGCGCCATGCGGTTGTCGGTATCGATGTTCACCTTGCGCACACCGGATTTGATGCCACGCTCGATTTCCTCGACCGGCACACCGTAGGTCTGCGCCATCTCGCCGCCGTTCTCGTTGATCAGGTCCTGCAGATACTGCGGAACCGAGGACGACCCGTGCATCACCAGATGCACATTCGGAATCTTGGCGTGGATCGCCTCGATCTGGCTGATCGCCAGCGTGTCGCCGGTCGGCTTGGAGCTGAACTTGTAGGCCCCGTGGCTGGTGCCGCAGGCAATCGCCAGCGCATCGACCTTGGTTTTGGCCACGAAATCCGCCGCCTCGTCCGGATCGGTCAGCAGCTGGTCCATCGACAGCTTGCCAACCGCGCCCGAACCGTCCTCCTCGGCCGCTTCGCCGGTTTCCAGCGATCCCAGCACACCCAGCTCGCCCTCGACCGAGGCACCGACCCAATGGGCCATACGCGAAACGCGCTCGGTGATATCGACGTTGTATTCGAAATCCGCCGGTGTTTTCATGTCGGCCTTCAGCGAGCCGTCCATCATCACGGATGTAAAACCGTAGCGGATGGCGGACATGCAGGTCTGTTCGTTGTTGCCGTGGTCCTGATGCATACAGATCGGAATATCCGGATACATCTCGGCCAGCGCCTGGATCATATGCTGCAACATGATGTCACCGGCATAGGAGCGCGCACCGCGGCTCGCCTGCAGGATCACCGGCGCATCGACTTTCGCCGCCGCCTTCATGATCGCCAGACCTTGTTCCATGTTGTTGATGTTGAACGCCGGCATGCCATAGTCGTTCTCGGCAGCATGATCCAGCAATTGACGAAGTGTAATCAGGGCCATGATATTATCCTTTGTTGGCAGCCGCAGCGCGGCGAAGGGCGGCTATACCGGGCAGTTCCTTGCCCTCCAGCCATTCAAGAAACGCCCCACCGGCGGTGGAAACATATGTGAAATCACCGGCCACTCCGGCCGTATTCAGCGCGGCAACAGTATCCCCGCCACCGGCGATGGAGGCCAGCTTGCCGGCCTTGGTCAGTTCCGCCGCCTTTCTGGCCAGCGCAACAGTTGCCATATCGAAAGGCTCCATCTCGAACGCGCCCATCGGGCCGTTCCACAGGATGGTTTTCGCGCCTTCGAATTCCTTGCCGATCTCCTCGACCGACTTCGGACCAGCGTCCAGAATCATCGCGTCCGCAGGGCAGCCGTCGATATCCGTGGTCACATTTTTCGCATTGGGCGCGAAATCATAGGCACAGACCACATCGACCGGCAGGATGATCCGGCAACCGGATTTCGCCGCCAGCTCGCGGATTTCATGCACCGTCGGCACCTGGTCCGGCTCGCTCAGCGATTTGCCGATCGGGTGGCCGTCGGCCAGCATAAAGGTATTGGCCATGCCGCCGCCGACCACAACCGCATCGACCTTGCCGACAAGGTTCTTCAGCACGGCAATCTTGCTCGACACTTTCGCGCCGCCGACAACCGCAATCGCGGGGCGCTCGGGGTCCTCCAGCGCCGCCGTCATCGCCTTGATCTCCTCGGCCATCAGCGGACCGGCATAAGCCGGCAGCAGATCGGCAATCGCCGCGGTCGAGGCATGCGCCCGATGCGCCGTCGAGAAAGCGTCGTTGACGTAAATATCGCCCAGCCGCGCCAGCGATTTGGCAAAGCCGGTATCGTTGGCTTCCTCGCCGGGATAGAACCGCAGGTTCTCGCACAGCAGGATCTCGCCCTCGCCCAGATTTTCGGAGGCAGCAACAGCAGCCGCGCTGATACAATCATCCGCGAACTGCACTGTTTGGCCCAGTGCCGCCTCCAGCGCCGGTTTGATCGGCGCTATGGTAAAGTCCATGTTGCGCTGCCCCTTGGGGCGGCCAAAATGCGACAGGACCGTAATTTTCGCACCCGCCTCCAGCAGCGGCCTGATGCCCTTGGCGAACCGCTCGATACGGGTCGCGTCGGACACCTTGCCATCCTGCACCGGCGCGTTCAGGTCGGCACGGACAACAAGACGTTGTCCGGCCGCGATTTCCGGTGTTATGACGTTCAGGTCACTCACAGCAGCGCCCCCATGGCCACAGCGGTATCCGCCATGCGGTTGGAGAAGCCCCACTCGTTGTCATACCACGTCAGGATACGGCAGGAGGTGCCTTCCATAACCTTGGTCTGGTCCATGTGGAAGGTGGAGGAATGCGGGTCGTGGTTGAAATCGACCGACACATTCGGCAGGTCCGTATAGCCCAGAACACCTTTCATCGGGCCATCAGCCGCCGCACGGATCGCGTCGTTGATCTCCTCGACCGTGGTGGCGCGTTTGGCGGTGAACTTCAGGTCCACGACCGAGACATTCGGCGTCGGCACACGAATGGCCACACCGTCCATCTTGCCGTTCATCTCCGGCAATACCAGACCGACCGCCTTGGCCGCACCGGTGGAGGTCGGGATCATCGACAGCGCCGCCGCACGCGCACGATAGAAATCGGAATGCATGGCATCCAGCGTCGGCTGGTCACCGGTATAGGAATGGATCGTGGTCATGAACCCGTGGTCGATCCCGATGGCGTCGTTCAGCGCCTTGACCACCGGCGACAGGCAGTTGGTGGTGCAGGAGGCGTTGGAAACCACCAGATCGTCGGCGGTCAGAACATCATGGTTCACACCGTAAACGATGGTCTTGTCGGCATTGGCCCCCGGCGCCGAGATCAGCACCCGCTTGGAGCCGTTCTCCAGATGCTTCGCCGCATCGTCGCGTTTGGTGAAAAAGCCGGTGCATTCCAGCGCGATATCCACATCACCCCAGGGCAGTTTGGCCGGATCGCGCTCGGCCGTCACCCTGATCGGACCGCGGCCAGCGTCCAGCGTGTCGCCGTCAACGGTTACCGTGTGCGGGAAACGGCCATGAACCGAGTCGAAACGCAGCAGGTGCGCATTCATTTCCACCGGACCCAGATCGTTGATGGCAACCACCTCGATATCTGTGCGACCGGACTCGATGATCGCGCGCAGAACGTTACGACCGATACGGCCGAAACCGTTAATTCCTACTTTGATAGCCATTGTAATCTTCCCTTTTAGTTATCCAGCAGATCGCGCGCGGCCTGCGCCGTTGCCTCTGCGGTGATTCCGAATTTTTCATAGAGCTGACCAGCCGGCGCCGAGGCTCCGAACCCTGTCATACCGATAAACCGGCTGTTGTCACCAAGCATTTTGCCCCAGCCCTGTTCGATCATTGCCTCGATACCCACACGCGGGGCGCTTCCCAGCACCGTGGCGCGGTAGCTATCATCCTGCGCCGCGAACAGCTCGAAACAGGGGGCCGAGACCACAGCGGCCCGGATTCCCTCTTTCGCCAGCAGGTCGGCGGCCGCCATCGCGATTTCCACTTCGGAACCGGTGGCGATCAGCGTCACGTCCCGTGCCCCGTCCGCCTCGCGCAGCACATAGGCGCCCTTGGCGGTCAGGTTTTCCTCGGTGTGGCGGGTGCGCAGCGTCGGCAAACCCTGCCGCGACAGCGCCAGCAGCGACGGCGTGCCGTTCGACTGCACCGCCAGCTCCCATGCCTCGGCGGTCTCGACCACATCGGCGGGGCGGAACACATTGATGTTCGGCATGGCGCGCAGGCTCGCCACCTGCTCGATCGGCTGGTGCGTCGGCCCGTCCTCGCCCAGCCCGATGGAATCATGCGTCATGACATAGGTCACCGGCACACCCATCAGCGCCGCCAGACGGATCGCGCCGCGCATGTAATCGGCAAAGGCCAGGAAAGTGCCGCCGTAGGCAATCATGCCCCCGTGCAGCGCCAGCCCGTTCATGGCGGCGCCCATCCCGTGCTCGCGCACGCCGTAGTAGATGTAATCGCCGCCATAATTGCCCTTGGAAACCCCTGTCATGCCCGAGGTCTTGGTCAGGTTCGAGCCGGTCAGGTCGGCCGAGCCGCCCACCATGTTCGGCACCGCGGCATTGATAACCTCCAGCGCCATCTGGCTCGCCTTGCGGGTCGCCACCTTGGGCTGTTCTTCGGACATCTTTTTCTTGAAACCGGCAACCGCCGCCGCCAGCCCCTTGCGCGAGCTTCCGCCCAGCGCGGCAAAGAAATCGTCGGCCTTGTCGCTGGCCTTGGCCCGCACTTCCCAGTTCTCGCGCGCCGCCTTGCCACGGGCCGCAACCGCGTGCCAGGCGTCATAAACATCCTGCGGAATTTCAAACGCCGGATAGTCCCAGCCAAGCTGCTTGCGCGCCGCCGCGATTTCATCCTCGCCCAGCGGGGCACCATGGGTTGCCGCCGTGCCCTGCTTGTTCGGCGCCCCGAACCCGATGATGGTCTTGCAGTCGATCAGCGTCGGGCGGCTCTCGTCGCTCCGCGCTTCCTCGATAGCGGCGGCAATGGCCTCGCGGTCATGCCCGTCGCACTCCAGCACCTGCCAGCCGGCGGCGGCAAACCGCGCCTTCTGGTCGGTGGAGGTCGATACATCGGTGGAACCGTCAATGGTGATCGCGTTGTCGTCCCAGAACACCACCAGCCGACCCAGCCCCAGATGGCCGGCCATATCGATGGCCTCGTGGCTGATGCCCTCCATCAGGCAACCGTCACCGGCAATCACATAGGTCCAGTGATCTACCAGATCGTCACCGAAACGCGCATTCTGCATCCGCTCGCCCAGCGCAAAGCCGACAGCGGTGGAAATCCCCTGACCCAACGGGCCGGTCGTGGTCTCGATCCCGTCCGCATGGCCGTATTCCGGATGACCGGCGGTGCGATAGCCAAGTTGGCGGAAATTGCGGATCTGCTCCATATCCATATCGGCAAAACCCAGCAGATGATGGATGCTGTAGAGCAGCATAGAGCCATGCCCCGCCGACAGCACGAAACGGTCGCGGTCGGCCCATTTCGGTGCGGACGGATCAATGTTGATAAAACGGTTGTAAAGAACCGCGGCCACATCGGCCATGCCCATCGGCATACCGGGATGGCCGGAATTCGCCGCCTGGATCGCATCCATTGCCAGCGCGCGGATGGCATTGGCCATACGGGTCTCGGTGGTCTGTGTCATGCTCGTTCCTCCTTACGCGCGGCGCGCATTGTCGATCAGGCGATGGATCAGCGGCGTCAGGATCAACTGCATCGACAGGTCCATCTTGCCGCCAGGCACCACGATGGAATTGGCGCGGCTCATCCACGACCCCTGGATCATGCTGGTCAGATAGGGGAAATCGATCCCCGCCGGATTCTTGAACCGGATCACCACCAGACTCTCGTCCAGCGTCGGTATGGTGCGCGAGATAAACGGGTTCGAGGTATCGACCACCGGCACCCGCTGGAAATTGATATCCGTCTGGCTGAACTGCGGCGTGATACACTTAACATAGGCATCCATGCGCCGCAGGATCACATCGGTGATCGCCTCGGTGGAATAGCCGCGCACGTTGCGGTCACGGTGCATCTTCTGGATCCATTCCAGATTGATCACCGGCACCACGCCGATTTTCAGGTCGGCATAACCGGCCACGTCGATCCCGTCCTGTTTCACGGCACCGTGCAGCCCCTCGTAGAACAGCAGGTCGGACCCTTCCTCGAAATCCGCCCACTCGGTAAACTCGCCCGACGGCGTGCCCAGCTTGCGTGCTTCCTCCTCGGAATGCACATAGTAACGCGTCTTGCCCCTGCCGGTCTCGCCGTATTCACGGAAAACCCGCTCCAGCTCGCCCAGCTCGTTGGCTTCCAGACTGAAATGGCTGAACGAATGGTCTCCTTGCGCCAGCCGTTTTTCCAGCTCGGCCTTCATGTCGGCCCGATTGTATTTGTGGAAAGCATCGCCCTCGATCGAAACGGCCTTCACGCCTTCGCGGCGGAAAATCTGGTCGAAAGTGGCCTTGACGGTCGATGTCCCTGCGCCCGAAGAACCGGTTACCGAGATGATAGGATGTTTGGTGCTCATGTCTGTGGTCCTTGTAATTAAGCGCGGAAAAGGCCGCGTTTGCCGAACAGCGCCGACGTCTCGTTTTCAGGAAGATCGTGATAGGTGGTGACTTTCTCCACCTTGCTGGCGGAACCGAACACAAACGGCGTGCGCCCGTGCAACTCCTCCGCCTGCTGGTCCATGATCGGATCGACCGCATCGGTGGCCTTGCCGCCCGCCTGCTCGATCAGAAAGGCAATCGGCGCACATTCGTAAACCATCCGCAACCGCCCGCGTTTATAGCCCTCGCGGTTGTCGCCCGGATACAGGAAAATCCCGCCGCGCGTCAGAATCCGGTGCGTTTCCGCCACCAGCGAGGCCACCCAGCGCATGTTGAAATCCCGCCCGCGCGGCCCCTCGGTGCCATCGACACAATCGTCGATAAAGGCGCGGATCGGCCGCGGCCAGTGCCGGTAGTTGGAGGCATTGATCGCATATTCCGTCGAATCCGTTTTCAGATCCAGCTTGCGGTCCACACAGACAAACTTGCGCGTGCGGCTGTCCATAACGAACTGCATGGTGCCGTCGCCAAAGGTCACGACCAGCCCGGTCTGCGGTCCGTAGATAAAATAGCCGCCGGCAATCTGCTCGCGCGCCGGCCGCAGGAAGCTCTCGTTCGCACCGTCCCTGGCCGGAAAGATCGAAAAGATCGTGCCAATGGAAACATTCACGTCGATGTTCGAGGACCCGTCCAGCGGATCGATCGCCAGCGCCAGCGATCCGTTGGGGTTCAGCTCGACCACCTCGTCCTGCTCCTCGGAGGCATACCAGCGCACCTCGGTGCTTTTCAGCGCCTCGGCATAGGCATCGTCCGCGATCAGGTCCAGCGCCTTCTGCCCGTCCCCGCCAAGGTTGGTCCCCACGGCGGCGGCAAGGTCATCCCCCGCCAGCGGCCCGTCGGCAATCGTCTGCGCCAGCTTCTGCGACACGTCGCACAGGGCCAGCATCACCGGCATCAGTTCGGCGGGAATCCCCGGGGTATCTTCAATCGGCGTATGGTCAGCCATGAATCACGTCTCCGCTCATATAAGGTGATCCGCATACTCCGGCGACACCGGATGATAATCAAATTGAATTTTATACCTATCATGTTAAAATAAATTTATGGCCCAACTGAACGCAATCACCCTGAAACAGCTCCGCGCCCTTGCCGCCGTCCAGGAAAACGGCTCTATCACCGCCGCGGCCGAGCGCCTGAACCTCACCGCGCCGGCCGTCTCCACCCAGCTCAAGCAACTGGAAGCCAACATCGGGGCCAAACTCGTGAACCGCGCGGCCGACGGAAACGGCTTCCTGACCAGGCAGGGGCACGAGGTGCTCAAGACCGCCACCCAGATCGAATCTGCCCTACAGCATTGTTATAAAACGATAGAATCCATGAATGCCGGCAAATCCGGTCTTGTTTCCCTCGGCGTGGTTTCCACCGGAAAATACTTCGCCCCCGCCCTTGTCGCGCTGGCGAAAAAGGTCATGCCGGATATTCGCATCGACCTGACAATCGGTAACCGCCGCAGCATTATTTCCGCGCTGGAGGACCATTCCATCGACCTCGCGATCATGGGTCGTCCGCCGCGCTATCCGGCGGTGGAATCGGTAACGATCGGCGATCACCCCCACATCCTGATCGCCGCCCCCGACCATCCCCTGGTCAACAACCGCGACATTTCGCGCAGGGATCTGTTTTCCGAAACCTTCATCCAGCGCGAGGTCGGCTCCGGCACACGAATCCTGATGGAGCGTTTCCTCGACCGCACCGGCGAGGGGCTGACCTACGACTACATGGAATTCAACACCAACGAAACGATCAAGCAGGCGGTGATCGCCGGCCTCGGCATCGCGCTGATCTCGGCGCATACGGTCATGGATGCCCTGACGGCGGGGCGTGTAAGGATTATCGACATGCCCGGCCTGCCAATCGTGCGCCAATGGTTCCTTGTGCGCCCCGCCAGCACAGCGGAAACGCCGGTCACGCAGCGGGTGCGGGAATTCCTGGTGGAACAGAACGGGGCCTTCCTGCCGAAAATGCCGGATTAACCAAACCGAAACCATAATCTGAGATGCTGGCGCCCTGATTTTTCAACAGGGGATTCGCCATGAACCAGCACACAGATTTCACCGCCCGCCGCTCCGTCTTTCCGTTCCGCAAACCGCGCGAGGCCCGCCATCTCGTCGATCCGGCCCTTTGCCACCTCTGGCCCCGCCACAACCGCGACTACGCCCGCCTGAACCCGGAAAACTGCGCCGACCTGATCGATGGACTGAAGGCACAGGGCAAGCAGGAATTTCCCGCCATCGTGCGCGAGACCCGCAAGGGCTACGAAATCATCACCGGCGCACGGCGCCACTGGGCCGTGACATGGCTGCGCGCCAACGGCCACCCCGATTTCCAATATCTGGTCGAGGTCCGCACCCTCACCGACGAACAGGCTTTCCGCCTCGCCGACATAGAAAACCGCCACCGCAAGGACATCTCGGACTACGAGCGCGCAAGGGATTACGCACAGGCGCTGGCCGAGTATTACAACGGCAAACAGAAAGACATGGCCAGGGCGCTGGAGGTTTCGGCCACATGGCTTTCAAGATATCTCTACATGGCCAAGCTGCCGGAGGAAGTCATAGCGGCTTTCTCCGATACCACTCAGATAAAGGAAGCACATGCCCGTGCACTGAAGCCACTTCTGGATAACCCCAAAACCGCCAGACTGATTGTCGAGACCGCAACCCGCTTGGCGGCGGAACAGGATGAAACCGCAAACAAAGGAGAAAAGATACTGGATGCAGCCAGAGTTATGGCGCGCCTTCGAAACGCGACCAAACGGCGGATTCAGAAAACCAAACCGATAAAAATCTATCGGCGCACGAGCGAAGACGAAGGCATTGCCTTTCGCAAATCCGGCTCGACGCTGAAACTGGAGTTCTCGGATGAAATCTCGCGCGCAGCTCTTGGCGAGGCCTTCCGGCAATTCATGGAAGAACACTTTCCGTCGCGCGCACGATAAAAATTGCCAACTGGCAACTTTCCGCTTTTTATATGCAACTACAGTAGGTTAAGTTCAAACGTTGTAACCGGAAAAACCCGCTCTCAATGCACGGTCGCCGCGCGGGGTTTAACCGCGCGGCATTCTTCATGCACACCGGCCTCGGTCATCTCGCGATGCACCAGCAGCACGGTGTTCAGGTCCTGCGACTCGCACAGCTCCTGCATAAAGGCGATCTCCTGATCCGCCGCCGCCAGTGCCGCCTTGTGGTCCGGCGCGCCATGGTCTCGCGCCAGATAGGCCGCCAGCCGGCTGCGCAATTCGCCCAGTTGCAGCGGCTCGATCTCCGCCACCATCGCGGCCGTCGCCCGCCCGAAAGAGCCGACCCCGAGCCAGCCTTTTTCAAACGCATTGCGCGCCTTCCCGTCCTCCGCCCCCTGCCAGTCGGCAAAGGCGAACCCGCCGCTGACCGCCCATTCGCCGGACGGGGCAACGGGGTCATAGAGGGACAGGTCGGAATTGTCGAAATGCACCACCCGCGCGAATTTCAGCATGGCCCTAGACGATACCCTGTTCGATCAGCTTGCGGGCAATATCGCGGAACGCCTGCGCCTGCGGGCTGTCCGGTTTCGCCACCACAATCGGCGCCCCCGCGTCCGAGGCCAGCCGGATGTCGATATCCAGCGGCACCTCGCCCAGAAACGGCAGCCCGAGTTTTTCCGCCTCGGCCTTCGCGCCGCCATGGCCGAAGATATGCTCCTCGTGCCCGCAGTTCGAACACACATGCGTCGACATGTTCTCGACCATGCCCAGCACTTTGGTATTGGTTTTGCGGAACATATCCAGCGCCTTGCGCGCATCGAGCAGCGCCACGTCCTGCGGAGTGGATACGACGATCGCCCCCTCGATCTCGGCCTTCTGGGCCATGGTGATCTGCACGTCGCCGGTGCCGGGCGGCAGGTCGATGATCAGCACGTCCAGTTCGCCCCATTGCACCTGGTTCAGCATCTGTTGCAGGGCGCCCATCAGCATCGGACCGCGCCAGACCACGGCCTCGTTTTCCTTCATCATCAGCCCCATGGACATCAGCGTGACACCATGGTTGCGCAGCGGCAGGATCGTCTTGCCGTCGGGCGAAGCCGGATGGCCGGTTACTCCCAGCATCCGCGGCTGCGACGGGCCGTAGACATCGGCGTCGAGCAGCCCGACCTTCTTGCCCTCGGCAGCCAGCGCCACGGCGAGGTTCGAGGACACGGTGGATTTCCCCACCCCGCCCTTGCCGGAAGCCACGGCGATGATTTTCTTCACGCCCGGAATCGGCGCCGGACCGGCCGGTTTCGCCGGTTTCGCACCGGTGCCGAGGTTCGGCGGCTGTTTTTCCGAATGGGCGGTGATCAGGGCGGAAACCCTTGTTACACCGTCCAGTTTCTCGACCGCCTCGACCGCCTTCAGGCGGGTCGGCTCCATCGCCGCGCCTTGCGAGGCGGCGACCTCCAGCACAAAGCGGACCTCGCCGCCGTCGATGGTCAGGGCGCGCACGATGTCGGCCGAAACGATGTCTTTCTTACTGGCGGGGTCCTCGATTTTGCGCAGGGTATCGAGAACCTGTTCGCGGGTAATGCTCATGATGTCTGTCCTTGTAAAACCGTTGCCGCCGTTCTGCGCCCAATTATCCGTTTTGTCTAGACGCGAGACCCAGAAGCAGCAGCGACAAACCGTCAAACATCAGGCTGATGCCGAGGTAAAGCCCGACCAGAACCGCCGAATCCGCCGGCCATGCAAACACCAGCAGCAACGCCAACGCGACCGAGATCACCCCGTTCGAGGCCATCCAGCCCCAGCCTTTCGCCGGTTTCATGAAGCGGGCCAGCGCGAAGCTCGCGAAAGCGTCGAGGAACAGGTAGAAGGCCAGCAGCAGCGCAATGGCGACGACTCCGGCGAGCGGGTTCAGCAGGATCAGGAAGCCGGCAAGCAACAGCAGAACCGGTTTGATCCACGCCACCGCCGACCGCCAGCGGGCAAGGAAGGCGAAATAGAGGCTCAGCGCCCCGCCGATCAGGAACAGCCAGCCGAGGAAGGCGCTCGCCACCAGCGACAGGATTTGCGGGGCGAGAATGCCGGTCAGGCCGACCAGCAGAAGCAGGCCGCCGACAATCAGGCTGACCTTGCTGAATTTTTTCATGATATTGTCATCGAAACCGGAGATGACGACCGTGGTTTCAGTGTAACCCGTCATAACAATCCTCCTTCAAGTTGTCTTGTAGGTGGGCCTTGTTACGCGCACGTCAAGGGCGACGGAGGAAAATCTGCACGTCCGCGACATTGGTTCCGGTGCCGCCGGTCATCAGCAGGGCGTTGGCCATTTTCAACGCGGTGTAGCTGTCGTTATTGGCCAGCAAGGCACGGGCGTTCGGGATTTTCGCAACCGTGTGCGGGTCGACAATCCCCCCTGCCGCATCGGTCGGCCCGTCGCGCCCGTCGGTGCCGCCGGAGAGGAAAACCCACTCGCCGGGGATTTTTCCGGCTTGCAGGGCAACGCGCAGCGCCAGTTCCTGATTGCGGCCGCCCTTGCCGTCACCCTTGAGGTTTACGGTGGTTTCGCCGCCGAAGATCAGGGTTCCGGCGGGGTTTTCCAAAATCGCGCGAACGATAAAATTGGCGGCGTTTTCTACATCTCCTGTTAGGGAATCGCTGATAATGATTCCCCCTGAAGCGGCCTGAACGGCAGCGAGGCTCTGGCGGTTGGAGCCGATGAGGATGTTTTCGGCGGGGGCGGCGGGCGGCTCCGGTTCTGTCGATTGCAGGGCGGTTCTGACGGCGGCGGGCATCCGGTCGAAAACGCCGCGCTGTTGCAGCAGTTCGCGGGCCTGTGTGCGGGTGCCAATCGGGGCGACGGTCGGGCCGCTGGCGATGGCACGCAGGTCGTCTCCGATGACGTCGGAGAGGATATAGGCAGTGAGCCTTGCCGGTTGCGCGAGGCGGGCCATGCCGCCGCCCTTGAGGCGGGAAAGATGCTGGCGCACGAGGTTCATTTCGGTGATCTCGAAACCGGCACCCAGCAGAATGCGGCTGACTTCGGCCTTGTCGGCGAGGGTGACGCCGTCGACCGGTGCCGGCAGCAGGGCGGAGCCGCCGCCGGAGATCAGGGCGAGGACGTGATCGTCGGCTGTGGCGGTTTCAAGCAGGTCGATGACGGCTTGCGCGGCTTTGGCACCGTTTTCGTCCGGCACCGGATGGGCGGCGGGCAGGACGGTGCAGCCTGTGACCGGACGCAGGTTCTCGGGGTTGGTGACGGCGATGGCCGTGTGCGGACCTTCGGGCAGGCGGGCGAGGGCCTCTTCGGCCATGGCGCAGGCGGCCTTGCCGACCGCGATGACGATGTAGCGGCCCTTGATGGCAGGCAGGCCGGCCAGATGCGGGCGCAGGGCGCGGGCGGGATCGGCGGCCTTGACGGCGACGTCGAACAGGGCGCGGGCGGCGGCGTGCAGGTCGGGCTGGTGCGGGTCGATCATGGGAGGCTCCGGCTGGTTCGGGCGTGACGGTAGCGCGGCGGAGGCAGGGCGGCAAGGTGCGTGCAGGGTCCGGATTGCCGGTCAGGCGTCCGCGCTGCGTTCGGGTAGCGATGTCGGTGATGTCAGGGGACCCGCTCCGGAACAGGTGCGCCCCTCCGCAAGCAGAGGAACGCAGAAGTTGCCGGCAGGCGCAGACCGGTCAGAAGAACGCCTGCAGGCCGGTCTGGGCGCGGCCGAGGATCAGGGCGTGGACGTCGTGGGCGCCCTCGTAGGTGTTGACGGTTTCGAGGTTGACCATGTGGCGCATGATCTGGAATTCCTCGGAAATGCCGTTGCCGCCGTGCATGTCGCGGGACTGGCGGGCGATGTCGAGGGCCTTGCCGCAATTGTTGCGTTTGACCAGGCTGATCATTTCGGGGGCGGCGCGACCTTCGTCCATCAGGCGGCCGACGCGCAGCGAGGCTTGCAGGCCCAGCGCGATTTCGGTCTGCATGTCGGCGAGTTTTTTCTGGAACAGCTGGGTGCCGGCCAGCGGTTTGCCGAACTGTTTGCGGTCGAGGCCGTATTGGCGCGAGGCCTGCCAGCAGAACTCGGCGGCGCCCATGACACCCCAGCTAATACCGTAGCGGGCGCGGTTTAGGCAGCCGAAGGGGCCTTTCAATCCCTCGACGTCGGGGAGGAGGGCTTCCTCGCCGACTTCGACGTTTTCCATGACGATCTCGCCGGTGATGCTGGCACGCAGGCTCAGTTTGCCGCCGATTTTCGGGGCGCTCAGGCCCTTGGTGCCCTTGTCCAGCACGAAACCGCGGATTTTGCCGTCGTGGGCGTCGGATTTGGCCCAGATCACGAAAACATCGGCGATCGGCGCGTTGGAGATCCACATTTTCGTGCCGTTCAGCACATAGCCGCCGTCGGTTCTGGTGGCGCGGGTTTTCATGCCGCCGGGGTCGGAGCCGGCGTCCGGTTCGGTCAGACCGAAACAGCCGATCCATTCGCCGCTGGCCAGTTTCGGCAGGTATTTGCGGCGCTGTTCCCCGGAACCGTAGGCGTAGATCGGATACATGACCAGCGAGGATTGCACCGACATCATCGAGCGGTAGCCGGAATCGACGCGCTCGACCTCGCGCGCGATCAGGCCGTAGGCGACGTAGCCGGCGCCGATGCCGCCGTATTCTTCGGGGATGGTGGCGCCGAGCAGGCCCATCTCGCCCATTTCGGCAAAGATGGCAGGGTCGGTTTTTTCCTCGCGGAAGGCCTCGATGACGCGCGGCTGGAGCTTTTCCTGTGCATAGGCGGCGGTGCCGTCGCGCAACATGCGTTCCTCGTCCGTCAGTTGGTCGTCGAGCAGGAACGGGTCTTCCCAGTTGAAGCTGGAGAGGGAGGGTTGCTCTTTCGGTTTCAGCGGCGCTTTGGTCATATCGGGGTCCCTTTGTTGTTTGCGGCATATTGGCGGGGAATTTGTTGCGGTGCAATAGGGGGCGGGGTGTGACCTGACGTTACGGTAGTTACAGTTCCACTAAACCGGTTTAGTGGATGGAAAAGCGGTTGTTTGTCATGGTGTTGCGGGAAGGCCGGAAAACGGTTCGGACTCCACTAAACCGGTTTAGTGGAATCGACGCGGGAACGGGATTTATCAAGTATACATCTGTATCCCGAAAAAAGGTTTCCTATCGGAAACTTGTTTGATATGACGGGCGGGAAACGACTCAATCGAGGATATTCCCATGACAGAACCCCGCAAAACGCCGCTCCATGACCTGCATGTGGAACTGGGTGGCAAGATGGTCGATTTTGCCGGATGGATGATGCCGGTGAACTACCCTATGGGGATCGTCGGCGAGCATAACCAGGTGCGGACCAGGGCGGGGCTGTTCGATGTTTCGCATATGGGGCAGGTCGAGTTGCGCGGAACGGACGTGGCGGCGAAGCTGGAGAGCCTTGCCCCCTCGGCCTTTACCACCTTGCCGGAGGGCAAGGCGCGCTATACGTTTTTCACCAACGCGCAGGGCGGGATCATGGATGACCTGATTGTTTCCAACGCGGGGGATCATCTGTTTGTGGTGGTCAATGCCTCGATGCGGGATCAGGATATCGCGCATATGCGGACGCTGGATATCGAGGTCGTGGAACTGGACCGCGGGCTGATCGCCATTCAGGGGCCGACGGCGGAGGCCATCGTCGGGGCGGTGGCGCCGGCAGCGGCGGAACTGACGTTCATGCAGACCACGGTAGCAGATGTTTTCGGGGTCGAATGCCGGATCTCGCGGCTGGGTTATACCGGCGAGGACGGTTACGAGATTTCCATTCCGCGCGCGCGCACCGTCGAGGTGACGCGGAAGTTTCTGGAGCATCCCGATCTGGAGCCTGCGGGGCTGGGCGCGCGCGACAGTCTGCGGCTGGAGGCCGGCCTGTGCCTGTATGGCAACGATATCGACAACGACACCTCGCCGGTGGAAGCGAACCTGACCTGGGCGATGCAGAAACGCCGCCGCGAGGAAGGCGGGTTTCCCGGCGCCGGGCGGATACAGCGGGAGCTGGCCGAAGGGGTGTCGCGCAAGCTGGTGGGGATCAAACCCGACGGGCGCGCACCGGCGCGGCGCGGGGTCGAGGTGGCGGACATGGACGGCAATGTGATCGGCAAAATAACCTCGGGCGGGTTCGGGCCGACGGTTGGCGGGCCGGTTTCGATGGGCTATGTTGCCAGCGAATTTGCCGCGCCGGATACCAAGGTGAATTTGCTTATTCGCGGCAAACAGATGCCCGCGACCATCATCAAACTGCCATTCGTGCAGCAGAATTACAAACGATAGGAGACAACCCCGATGGCGATCTATTATTCCGAAGAACACGAGTGGCTGGATGTTGACGGGGATACCGCAACGCTCGGCATTACCAAACATGCAGCCGAGGCGCTGGGCGAAGTGGTTTTCGTCGAGCTGCAGGAGGCCGGCGAGACCTTCGACAAGGACGACGAGATCGGCGTGGTCGAGAGCGTGAAAGCGGCGTCGGAACTGTATGCCCCCGTCGCGATGGAAATTCTGGAGGCCAATTCGGCGCTGGAAGACGAGCCGGGATCGGTCAACGAGGACCCCGAGGGCAACGCCTGGTTCTACAAGATCAAGATCAAGGATACGGCCGAGTTGTCGAACCTGATGGACGAAGCCGCCTACAAAGCCTTTACCGCCTGATTTTCCGGCCCCGTGTGATGCGCGGGGCCGTATTCCCCTTGCAAGGACATTTGCCATGCCTTTCCATCCGACCCCCTATCAGCCCTATGATTTCGCCAACCGCCGCCATATCGGGCCGTCCCCGACGGAGATGGAGGAGATGCTCGACGTAATCGGTGTCGGCTCGCTGGACGAGCTGATCGACGAGACGGTGCCGGCGGATATCCGGCAGGAAGGGGCGCTGGAGCTGGGCGAGGCGATGTCGGAGCGCGACGTGCTGCACCACATGCGGCAGGTGATCAAGAAGAACAAGGTGCTGACCTCGCTGATCGGGCAGGGGTATTACGGCACCATGACGCCGCCGGTGATCCAGCGCAATATTCTGGAAAATCCGGCGTGGTATACGGCCTATACCCCCTATCAGCCGGAGATCGCACAGGGGCGGCTGGAGGCCCTGCTGAATTTCCAGACGATGGTTTCGGACCTGACGGGGCTGGAGGTTGCCAATGCCTCGTTGCTGGACGAGGCGACGGCGGCGGCCGAGGCGATGACCATGGCCAAACGGGCGGCGAAATCGAAATCCAACGTATTTTTCGTTGACGAGAACTGCCACCCGCAGACGATCGCGGTGATCAGGACCCGTGCCGAGCCGCTGGGGATCGAGGTGATCGTGGCCAATCCGGAAATGGATATGGACCCCTCGGCGGTGTTCGGGGCGATTTTCCAGTATCCGGGGACCTACGGGCGGGTGCGGGACTTTACCCCTTGCATTGCCAGCCTGCACGAACACAAGGCGATTGCGGTGATGGCGGCGGATATTCTGGCGCTGTGTCTGCTGAAATCCCCCGGCGAGATGGGCGCGGATATTGCCGTCGGCAACACCCAGCGTTTCGGCGTGCCGATGGGATACGGCGGACCGCACGCGGCCTATATGGCGACAACGGACAAGTTGAAACGCTCCATGCCCGGGCGGATTATCGGGGTGTCGGTGGATGCGCGCGGCAACAAGGCCTATCGGCTGGCATTGCAGACCCGCGAGCAGCATATCCGGCGCGAGAAGGCGAATTCCAACGTCTGCACGGCGCAGGCGCTGTTGGCGGTCATGGCCTCGATGTATGCGGTGTTTTACGGGCCGGCGGGGCTGAAGGCGATTGCGCAGTCGGTGCATCGCAAGACCGCGCGCATGGCGAAGGGGCTGGAGAATCTGGGCTTCAAGGTCGAGCCGGAAGTGTTTTTCGACACGATCACCGTCGAGGTCGGCCCGTTGCAGGGCGTGATCCTGAACGCGGCGGTGGAAAACGGTATCAACCTGCGCAAGGTCGGCGATACGAAGATCGGCATCTCGCTGGACGAACAGACGCGAGCCGAGACCATCGAGGCCGTCTGGCGGGCGTTCGGCGGCGATATGAAGGACGATTCCGCCAAGAACCGCGAATACCGTTTGCCGGAAAACATGCTGCGCACGGATGAATACCTGACCCATCCGATTTTCGATATGAACCGGTCGGAGGCCGAGATGACCCGCTATATGCGGCGGCTGGCGGATCGGGATCTGGCGCTGGACCGGGCGATGATTCCGCTGGGGTCCTGCACCATGAAGCTGAACGCGACGGCCGAGATGATCCCGCTGACGTGGTTCGGGATCGCCAACCTGCACCCCTTCGTGCCGCTGGACCAGGCGGCGGGGTATACGGAGCTGACCGAGCAGCTCAAGGCGCAATTGTGCGAGATCACCGGCTATGACGCCATGTCGTTACAGCCGAATTCCGGCGCGCAGGGGGAATATGCGGGGCTGCTGACCATCCGCAATTACCATGAAGCACGCGGCGAGGGGAATCGGGATATCTGCCTGATTCCGGTGTCGGCGCACGGGACCAATCCGGCCAGCGCCCATATGGCGGGCTGGAAAGTCGTGGTGGTGAAATCGGCCGAAAACGGCGACATCGATCTGGAGGATTTCCGCGCCAAGGCCGCCGAGGCGGGCGACAGGCTGGCGGCCTGCATGATCACCTATCCTTCCACCCACGGGGTGTTCGAGGAAACCGTGCGCGCGGTTTGCGACATCACCCATGAATACGGCGGGCAGGTTTACATCGACGGGGCGAATATGAATGCCATGGTCGGGCTGGTGAAGCCGGGCAGGATCGGCGGCGATGTCAGCCATCTGAACCTGCACAAGACCTTTGCCATTCCCCATGGCGGCGGCGGGCCGGGCATGGGGCCGATCGGTGTCGGCGCGCATCTTGAGCCGTATCTGCCCGGTGCGGTGGATGGCTCGGGCGAGGTCGGGCCGGTGTCGGCGGCGCCGATGGGGAGCGCCTCGATCCTGGTGATCAGCTGGGCCTATCTGCTGCTGATGGGCGGCGCGGGGCTGACGCAGGCAACCAAGGTGGCCATCCTGAACGCCAACTATATCGCCAAGCGGCTGGAAGGGGCCTATGACGTGCTGTTCAAATCGGCGCGCGGGCGGGTGGCGCATGAATGTATTCTGGACACGCGGCCGCTGAACGAGTCGGCGCATGTGTCGGTGGACGACATTGCCAAGCGGCTGATGGATTGCGGTTTCCACGCGCCGACCATGAGCTGGCCGGTGGCCGGAACGCTGATGGTGGAACCGACGGAGAGCGAGCCGAAGGCCGAGATCGACCGGTTCATCACCGCCATGCTGGCCATCCGCGAGGAGGCCCGCGATATCGAGGAGGGCCGGATCAGCCACGAGGACAGCCCGCTGGCCCATGCGCCGCATACGGTGGAGGATCTGGTCGGGGACTGGGACCGCAAGTATTCGCGCGAGCAGGCCTGCTTCCCGCCGGGGGCGTTCCGCGTGGACAAATACTGGCCGCCGGTCAACCGGGTGGACAATGCCTATGGCGACCGGCATCTGGTTTGCACCTGCCCGCCGCTCAGCGATTACGAGGAATAATTCCACTTGTAATCAATGTGGAAATCACTATGGAAAGGGCCGCCTGCGGGCGGTCCTGTTTTTATTATCGGAGTCATATTATGAAATATCTTGTTGCTGTATTGTTGATGCTGCCCGCTGCCGTTCAGGCGCTGGAAGTGCAGAAGGTTACCGACGGAGTCTATGCCATTGTCGGGGATCTGGGACAGCGGACGGAAGAGAACCTCGCCAACAACGGAACTTTCGGAGTCGTGGTGACGGACGAGGGCGTGGTGCTGGTCGATCCGGGCGGCAGCTGGCTGGGCGCTGCCGAGATCGACGCGGCAATCGATACGGTCACCGACAAGCCGGTGAAGGTCGTGATCAACAGCGGCGGGCAGGATCATCGCTGGATCGGGAACGGCTACTGGAAAGCGCAGGGGGCGGAGATCGTGGCCTCGGAGGCGGCGGTGGCGGACCAGAAGGATCGCGGCTCGGCGCAATTCTCGGCACTGGCCTTTTTCCTGAAGGACAGGCTGGAGGGAACCGAGCCGGTCTATGCCGATGTGACCTTCGATACGGCCTATGATTTCAGCCTCGGCGGAGTGGATTTCCAGGTGCGCCATCTCGGGCCGGCACATACGCCGGGCGACAGTTTTGTCTGGGTGCCGTCGAAGGATACGGTGTTTACGGGGGATATTGTCTATACCGAGCGGTTGCTGGGGATCGGGGAACAGTCGGACTCGGCCAACTGGATCGAGGTGTTCGAGGAAATTGCCGACCTGAACCCCGCGCATGTGGTCCCCGGGCACGGGCGGGCAACAGATCTGGCGACGGCGACGGCGGATACCTACGAGTATCTGCTCAACCTGCGGCGCGAGATGGGGGTCTATATGGCGGTGTCGGACGACATCATAAACGCGGTCAAGGTGGACCAGTCGGCGTTTGCCTATTTGCAGAACTTCGGGCAACTGGCGGGCAAGAACGCGCAACAGGTGTTTCAGGAAATGGAGTGGGAATAGCTCAGGTCGCAAACGGGCGGCTTATCCCGCCATGTGCTTTGACCCGCTGCCGCACGCGGCGGCGGCGGCCGGCAATGATATCAGCGACGAGCGGGCGCAAAACCTGACGTTGTTTCAGGTGATGGGCCAGATTGTGGCCAATACCCGGGAAAACATACTGGTCGGCGTTTTCGGCAAAGGGGAACCGGCGCCAGTGGTATGCCTCGGATCGGGTGCCGCCCTGGAATATATAGGTCATGGTCGGCGGTTCCGGCAGAGCATCAATCCGGCGAAACCGGAACTGCCGTATTTTCTGTCTGAAATAGAACCAGCGGCGATCGTCCGGAACAAGCAACGGATCCGGTGAATATTGCGGGGAAAAGGCCGCTACAGCATCAACCGGCATCAGGCGGGCAATCCGAAGCGCGGAAAAACCGCCCATGCTGTTGCCCACCATCACAACCCGCCGCGCCGAAATGCGGGTTTTCGTGCTTTCGACCGTTTCGACAATCTGTTCGGCCATATACGGAGCATTGAGCCAGCTGCGCCAGATATCGGTAACAAACAATACATGGTTGATACCGTTGTCGCTGGCTGTCTCCACGAACTCCGGCGGAGGTTCTTCATGGCGAACGCTGCCAACTCCGGCGAAACTGACAACAAGGGTCGCGGATGTGCCCGGCAGATAGCGGATTTTCAGCGGCAGATCGTCGAAAACAGTCCGTATCAATTCCGGGGTGGCAGTATCCGGCATGTGTTGGTGTCCTGAAAGCATTTCGGAAATCTAGCCCGAATCCGGTGCCGGATGAAACCCCCGACGCCCGACGCGATAGGCGCCGGTATCGCTGTTCCATCGGCCCCGCGCGATTTCGGCCACCATGGCGCCGAGGCGCGGGCCGATGGTCAGGCCGATGTGCTGGCCGCCATAGGCGTGGATGATGTTCGGGGCGTCGGGGGATTCTCCGATGGCCGGCAGGCTGTCGGGCAGGGTCGGGCGGTGGCCCATCCATTTTTCGACGCGCGCGAAAGTCAGGGTCGGGAAAACCTGTTTCAACTGTTTTTTCAAGAGGTCGAACGGGGCTTGCGAGGCAGGGGCTTGCAGGCCGCCGAATTCGACAATGCCGGCGGCGCGCAGGAAGCCGTTCATCGGGGTGACGACGAATTGCGCGTCGGCAACCATGAAGGGGTGGGCCGGGGTGATGTTGGCGTCGTGCATGGACAGGTGGTAGCCGCGCTCGGATTCCACGCGGGCGGTTTGTCCGTTCGGACGCGCGAGCGGGTTGGACCAGGCGCCGGTGGCGAGGATGATTTTCGCGGCCTCGAGACTTTCGCCGTTGGCGAGGATGGCGCGGGGACGCGGGCCTGCGGTGACGGTTGCTATTTCGCCCTGCAAAAAACGGCCGCCGTTGGAGGTGAAGTGGCGGGCGAGGGCGGCGACATAGGCGCCGGGGTCGGTGATCCAGCCGTGGTCGGGGTAAAGCGCGGCAAAGCCGTAGGCGGGGCCGAGGTCGGGAAACCGTTTTTCCAGCGCGGCGCGGTCGAGGTAGTCGGGGGCGTAGCCTTGCGCGGCCTTGAGCGCGTTGGTGCGGGCATTGGATTGATAGTCCGCGCGGCTGCGGTAGACATAGGCGTAATCGCCGGTACGCAGGTATTTTGCGGCGGGGGTTCCGGCGGCAAGACTTTGATGCCGGTCAACAGAATCGCAGGTGAGTTCGGCGATCTGCGCGGTGATGCGGGCGGCGCGGGCGGGGGTGGAGTTTCGCAGGAACGGCAGCAGCCACGGCAGAAGGCGCGGCAGGTAGGCATAGCGCAGGAACAGCGGCGAAGACGGGTCGAGCAACATGCGGGGCATTCTGGCCCAGAGGCCCGGCTCGGACACGGGGACCACGGCGGAGCGGGCCAGCAGGCCGGCGTTGCCGAAAGAGGTCTGCGCCGGATCGCCCGGGGCCACGCGGTCGATCACGGTCACGCGCCAGCCGTCGCGGCGCAGCGAGCAAGCGGCGGAGATGCCGGTGATTCCGGCGCCTATGACAAGGGCGGTGTCGGGCATCGGGTCCTCGGAAATAGTGTTTGTCAGGGACAATCATATAGCCAGATATGACGTGATAACATTTTTGTGAACAAATTGACTCAAGTCAACGTGAACCACGCGGCAAAGGCGCAGAGTTGAATCGTGGCCGGAACAATTCCGGTAGATTGGAGAGTAAGATGAAACTTTTGACTATGACTTCCGCTTTCGCGCTGTTGGTATCCGGTGCCTTTGCCGGCGAAACGGCCTATTCCTCGCAAAGCGAGCCGATGGTGAGCGGCGCCGCCGCCATGGGCGACACGGCGGCGTGGCTGATCCCGCTGATTGCTATCGCGCTGATCGTGCTGGCGAGTGGCGAGGGGAAAAAACCACCCATAAAAAAATAGAGCCCGGATGCGAATAACGATATCGGGCCTGATGTCGGAAAGTCGTTGACTTCGGCCTTCCGATGCCGGAGCATGTATTCTCTTCAGTATGGTCACAAGTGACCCTAGTATAAGGAAAAAAGATGAAACTGACTGCAATGACTTCTGCCATTACTCTTATGGCCTCCGGCGCTTTCGCTGGCGAGGTAGCCTATTCCACACAGAGCGAACCGATGGTTGGCGAAGCTGCCGCCATGGGTGGCACGGCCGGCTGGCTGATCCCGCTGATTGCTATCGCGCTGATCGTTCTGGCCAGCGGAACTGTCGGGGGCGAAAGACCGCGGCCCAGAATCTAATCCCGGGCACCGGTAGTGACCATCAAGGTCATGTTATAAACGGGGGCGTGCCGGAAGGTGCGTCCCTTGTCTATTCCAGGTCCAGAATTTCCAGAACCTCGGCCAGTTTGCGGGCCACCAGACCGGCGTCGCCGCGGGATTCGATGTTCAGGCGCACCAGCGGTTCGGTCGAGCTGGGCCGCAGGTTCATGCGCCAGTTGCCGAAATCCATGCTCAGACCGTCGGCGTGGCTGGTTTCGCATGCCTGCGGGGCGAGGGCGGCCTCGACCCTGGCGAGGGCGGCTTGCGGGTCGGCGATCTCGAAATTTTTCTCGCCCGAGCCGGGGAAAGCGGCCTGACGGTCGGCAACGAGATCGGCGAGCGGGGTGCCGGTGACGGAGACCAGCTCGGCCACCATCAGCCACGGGATCATGCCGCTGTCGCAATACATGAAATCGCGGAAATAGTGGTGGGCGCTCATTTCGCCGCCGTAGATGGCGTTGTGTTCGCGCATCGCCGCCTTGATATGGGCGTGACCGGTTTGCGACTGCACGGCATGGCCGCCGGCGGAGGCTACGATATCCTGCGTGTTCCAGATCATGCGCGGGTCGTGGATGATGGTGGCGGCGGGGTGGTCCATCAGCGCCTGTTGCGCCAGCAGGCCGACGAGGTAGTAGCCGTCGATGAAATTGCCCTGACCGTCGAAGA
>Ga0256839_1001457_pt1 | contig 28664 bp, 23 predicted proteins | sample 354166metaG_FD_185968 | JGI IMG/M metagenome (GOLD analysis project Ga0256839, IMG submission 185968) | Hydrothermal vent microbial communities from Mid Atlantic Ridge, Atlantic Ocean - 354-166 | ecosystem: Environmental > Aquatic > Marine > Hydrothermal vents | place: Atlantic Ocean: Mid... | reverse complement strand
GTAATCAGGCGAGTATTTAACGCAAAGAACGCAAAGAACGCAAAGAACGCAAAGAACGCAAAGAACGCAAAGAACGCAAAGAACGCAAAGAACGCAAAGAACGCAAAGAACGCAAAGAACGCAAAGGCGCAGAGGACGCAAAGAAAAATATAAAGCTGCCTGATTATGTCTGAATCTCAGCCATCGCAGGGCATAAAAAGGGCTCTGACCCCTTTTGGCTTCTAAAGGTCGCGGTCGTCTTTGAGGCCGTATAATTCGCGGGCAGCATCAAAAATGTCTGCGCGGGCATCGTAGCCTGCTTTTTTGAGTTGTACGCTGGGGGTGTGGATGAGTTTGTTGGTGAGTCGGTTGGCCATTTCGGTGATGACTTGCTCGGCATTTTTACCGGATTGTAGCAGGCGCATGGCTCGCTCAAGTTCGATGTCACGCTGGCTTTGTGCATCTTCGCGCATGGCGCGAATGGTGGCGACGGCATCCAGTGATCGCAGCCAGTGCATGAAGTGTGAGACTTCGGTATCGATAATTTCTTCCGCTTGTTGCGCGGCTTCCTGACGGGAGCGTAGGCCTTCCTGAATGATGTCTTGCAAGTCGTCTACTGTGTACAGGTAAACATCGTTGAGGTCGCTGACTTCGGGTTCAATGTCGCGGGGTACGGCGATGTCCACCATCAGCATGGGCCGGTGTTTGCGTTTTTTGAGTGCGCTCTCCACGCTGCCTTTGCCGAGAATGGGTAGTGGGCTGGCGGTGGATGAGATGACAATATCGGCTTCCGCGAGATGTTGGGTGATTTCTGGCAGGGAGATGGCGTAGGCTCCGACTTCCTGTGCCAGGGTGTGGGCGTTTTCCACTGTGCGGTTGGCGATAATCATTCGGCCAATACCGCTTTGGTGCAGGTGGCGTGCGGCCAGTTCCACGGTTTCGCCTGCGCCAATGAGCAGCGCGGTGCGTTTGTCGAAGGCATCAAAAATCTGTTTGGACAGGCTCACTGCCGCGAAGGCTACGGACACGGCGCTGGCTCCAATGGCGGTGTCGGTGCGTACTTGTTTGGCGACGGAAAACGTGTGCTGAAATAGCCGGTCGAGCTGGCCGCCCATGGTGCCTGCTTCGGTGGCGGTGGCGTAGGCGTCTTTGATCTGGCCGAGAATCTGCGGTTCACCCAGTACCAGCGAGTCCAGTCCGCTGGCGACACGTAACATGTGGCGCACGGCTTCTTGATCCGGGTGCAGGAAAATATAGGGTTCAATGTCTCGTTTTTCGAGCTTGTGATATTCTCGAAACCAATCGACAATAATGGCGTTGTCTCGCTGTCTTTGGCTTGGATCCTGGCCTGAATCGCAGTACAGCTCGGTGCGGTTACAGGTGGAAACAATTGCTGCCTCTTGAATTTTGGCGTTGGTGACCAGATCTTTCAGGGCGTCAATAAGCTTGCCGGGGGCGAACGCAACGCGTTCCCGGATGTCTACAGGGGCGGTTTTGTGATTAATGCCAAAGGCTAAAAGAGACATGCGTGCCAGTATAGTACGTTGTTAAACCGCAAATTCTGAGCGAACTGGGATGCGAATACAAGTCATGTTGATGTTGCCGGGTTGTGATGGGGCAGAAGTGTTGATTTTTTAAGCGCTTCAGTGTCATTGCCGACAGTAATCGGTGAGACACGACAATACGGTGAAAAATACATGAATTATCCGGGATTTTGGAGTCAATAATGGTGAAAACAGTACGTTTTTTATGGTTTTTTGGTGTGGTCTGGTTGACAGGTTGCGCGGTTTCCACAGGGGTGGTGGAAGATCCGTCAACGCCCACCATGTCTGCGGATACACCTGTAGCCACCTTGACAGAATTGCCAGAGGGTGAGTTTTCGTCACAGGTGATGTTCCAATTGTTGACTGCGGAAGTGGCTGGGCAGCGTGGCGAAGTTGGCGTGGCGGTGAGCAATTATCTGGCAGCAGCGAAAGAATCCCGGGATGCCAATGTGGCAGAGCGTGCGGCGCGCGTTGCGGTTCTTGCTCAGGCGCTGGAGCAGGCTTTGGAGGCGGCGGAGTTGTGGGTTGAGCTGGCCCCGGATCGCGCAGAGGCTTATCAAGTACTGGCTCCGTTGTTGCTGACGTTTGGTCGTGCGCCGGAGTCTGTTGCGCGTTACGAGCAGTATATTACGCTGTCAGCGGACAAGGTGGATCAGGGGTTTTTACAGATTTCCGGTCAGCTTAGGTTGGCTAAAAATGCCACGGCTGCGCTTTCGGTAATGGATCAGTTGCTGGTAAAACATCAGGACAATCCATATGCGTGGTTGGCGCATAGCCAGCTGGGGTTGCGTCAAGGCAAGTTGGAGCTGGCCATGGCATCGGTGGATAAGTCTCTGGCATTGAAGTCACACTGGGCTCCGGCAGTGGTGTTGCGTGCGCGTATTTTCAGTTTGCAGGGCAACAAGGATAAAGCGCTGGCTTATTTGGAAGAAGAGCGTGATGGTGAGCTGGAAAATGATGTTTCCGTCAGTTTGAGTTATGCGCGGTTGCTCACTGAAACTGAGCAGCTGCCCCAGGCCTTTGCTGAATTTGACCGTCTTGCCGAGCAAGACCCGCGCAACGCCGAGGCGCAGTATGCCGCAGGTGTATTGGCATTGCAGTTGAACAAGCTTGATAAGGCGGAAATCCGTTTCAAACATGTTTTACGCATGAGGCGGCGAATGCTAGAAAGTAGTTATTATCTCGGGCGCGTTTATGAGGAAAAAAAGGAACCTGAGGCGGCGCTGAGGTATTATTTTGCGGTGCATCATGGGGAATATTATCTGGGTGCGCAATCGCGGGCGGCCAATTTGCTTGCGGAACAAGGCAAGCTGGAACGTGCGCGCGAACATCTACAGTCATTGCGTGTGCGTAACGAGCAGGATCAGGTAAGGGTTTATCTGGTGGAAGGCGATCTGCTACGCAAGGCCGGTCAATATATGGAGGCGCTTGACTTTTTTGCCGACAAATTGGAAAAAATGCCTGACGATACTTCTTTACGTTATGCGCGGGCGCTGGTTGCTGAAAGGGCTGATAAGTTGGATTTGGCCGAAGAAGACTTGCGTATTATTATCGAACGAGAACCCAGTAATGCGCAGGCGCTGAATGCATTGGGTTATACGTTGGCTGATCGTACCGAGCGTTTTGAGGAGGCTTTGGGTTATATCACCCGGGCGTTGGAGGTGGAACCGGCAGACGCAGCCATTATTGATAGCATGGGCTGGGTGCAATACCGTCTGGGCAATCACGCTAAAGCCGTTGAGTTGTTGCGACAGGCGCTGTCATTGTTTCATGATCCGGAAATCGCTGCGCATTTGGGTGAGGTGCTATGGGATATGGGCAACAAGCAAGATGCATTGAATGTGTTGGAAACAGCTTTGGAAAAATACCCCAAACATGAGTCTTTACTGGATACTATGAAGCGTTTGGGTTTGTGATTCGTTTGCGGTTGCAACGTACTGCACCGTGGTGGCTGCTGGGCGCGGTGTTTTTGTTTTCCGGTTGCGCCTCCTTGTCACCTTTTGCGCCTGAAGCACCCTCTGAACGTGTTTCTCAATTGTGGCAGCAGCATGCACAGTCTGTGCGCGCGCAAACCGACTGGACGTTAAGTGCGCGTATTGCGGCTCACAGCGAAGATGATGGCTGGAACGGTAAGCTACATTGGCAGCAGGTAAAAAACACTTATCAGGTGAGCTTTAATGCTCCCTTTGGTCAGGGTGGTCTGCAATTAACCGGCGAACCGGGGTATGTGGAAATGCGCACGTCGGATGGACAAATAATGACCGCAGCAGACGTTGAGTTCCTTCTCTTTCAACAGCTTGGCTGGCAGTTGCCGTTGAACAGCTTGCGCTATTGGGTGCGTGGTGTGCCCGTACCGACGAGTGAGAAAGCTCCGCTATTGTCTTTTAATGAAGAGGGTCGGCTTGCCCGGATGCAACAATCTCACTGGCAGATTGAATACCCTGCTTATCGTCAGGCGGACGGGCTGATGCTGCCACGTAAAGTCTACTTGGAAAGTGGTGAGCTCAACGTGCGCCTAGTGATTGATCGTTGGGATAGCAATAATAACAAATAAGGATTACTAAGCGGTGTTAGACAATTCCTCTTTGCAACACGCCGTCTGGCCTGCACCTGCCAAACTCAACCTGTTTTTGCATATTACCGGGCAACGGTCTGATGGTTTTCACGAGTTGCAAACGGTGTTTCAGTTTTTGAGCTTTGGCGATGTGCTACGTTTTTTTGTGCGCTCTGATGGACAGTTACGGCGAGTCACAGACGTGCCTGGTGTGCCGGAAGCAGAGGATTTGATGATTCGTGCTGCACGGTTATTGCAGATTGAAACCGGGTGTACTCAAGGCGTTGATATACATATCGAGAAAAACCTGCCCATGGGGGGAGGGTTAGGTGGCGGCAGTTCTGACGCTGCGACGACGTTGGTTGCACTTAATGATTTGTGGCAGCTGGGCCTTGATGAAGAGCAGCTTGCTACGTTGGGTTTGCAGTTGGGCGCTGATGTGCCGGTATTTGTGCGTGGTCGCGCTGCCTGGGCGGAAGGTGTGGGTGAAAAACTGGAGCCGGTAACGTTGCCTGAACCTTGGTTTGTGGTGTTGGTACCTGATGTGCAGGTCTCCACAGCTAAATTGTTTAGTGATACGCAATTGACACGCGATGCGCGACCCATCAAAATGCGCGATTACTTTTCGTGGGTTGGTTCCGAAGGTGCCGGGAATATCAGTGGTGCCTTTTTTTGTCGGGATGCTGAAAATCGCATCGGCAATGTGTTTGAGCCGCTGGTACGGGCAAAGTACCCCGAGGTTGATGCTGCATTGACGGGTTTGTTGCAATTTGCACCCGCGCGATTAACGGGTACAGGTGGTTGTGTATTTGCGGCGTTTGAATGCGAATCGCAGGCGCGTGAAGTGGCTGAACAGCTTGAAAACCGCTGGCAGACGATAGTCGCCGCAGGTTGTAATCGTTCACCATTGTTCGCTCAGAAAAGGTTTTGTTTGGAAAAATAGTTTTTATTGGGGCGTCGCCAAGCGGTAAGGCACTGGGTTTTGATCTCAGCATGCGCAGGTTCGAATCCTGCCGCCCCAGCCAATGAATAGCGCCTGACCAGCGAGAAGCGCGGGGTCAGGGATAAGTACAAATGGTAGGCAGGGCAGGGTTTGAACAGGTTCGACCGAAGTCCCGAGTAGTCATCCTGGTGCCTTGGCCAGATAGTTTTGGATAATAATCAAATTACCATCGGAGTAAAAAGTGTCTGACGACCAAATGATGGTGTTTACGGGTAATGCCAACCCGCAGCTGGCGCAGGCCGTGGCAAACTACCTTGATCTTTCTCTGGGTAAAGCTGTGGTAGGGGAATTCAGCGATGGTGAAACCCTGATTGAAATCACTGAAAATGTACGTGGTCGGGATGTGTTTATTATCCAGCCCACTTGTGTGCCCACTAACAATAATCTGATGGAGTTGCTGGTGATGATCGATGCTCTGCGTCGGTCATCGACACGCCGTATTACGGCGGTTATTCCATATTTTGGTTATTCCCGGCAGGATCGGCGACCACGTTCAGCGCGTGTACCGCTGACGGCCAAATTGGTGGCAGACATGATTGTCACCGCTGGGGCTGACCGTGTGCTGACGGTGGATTTGCACGCTGATCAGGTGCAGGGTTTTTTTGACAAGCCCATGGATAATATTTATGCCTCGCCTATTTTGCTGGGCGACATCTGGCGTCGGGGGTATGAAAACCTGATGGTGGTGTCACCGGACGTGGGTGGCGTGGTACGCGCTCGGGCATTGGCCAAACGATTGGATGATGCAGACCTGGCCATTATCGACAAACGTCGCCCCAAGCCCAATGTGGCGAAGGTAATGAATATTATCGGTGATGTGAAAGGGCGCACCTGTGTGCTGGTAGATGATTTGGTGGATACTGCGGGTACTTTGGCGCAAGCGGCCAAAGCACTGAAAGAGAAGGGCGCTACCAAAGTGGTGGCTTACTGTACGCATCCGGTGTTGTCGGGCCCAGCGGTGGATAATATTATTGCCTCCGAGCTGGATGAGCTGGTAGTAACGGATACTATTCCGCTGAGTAAGGCCGCCACCGAATGTCGCCGCATTCGACAGCTGTCCATCGCCGAGTTGTTGGCGGAAACCATGCGGCGTGTGAGCAATGAAGAGTCGGTAAGCTCGTTGTTCATGGATTAAAAACTGGATACAGAATTATTGCAGCGCCACGGCCAGCATGGTTGTGACGTTGGTTAAAGGTGCTTCATCCTGGTCGCAAGGATGAGGTGAAAGTGAAGGCCGCAAAATGATAGCGGTTTTTTTTGTAGAGCGTGACTGACGGTATTCGTCAGACACACCATTGTTGGAGATACATTATGTCTGCTGATTTTAACATTATTGCTGAAAGCCGTAAGGATGTAGGGAAAGGTGCGAGCCGCCGCCTGCGCCATACGGGTAAAGTACCGGGAATTATTTATGGTTCGGGTGAAGATCCGGTGTCTTTTACCGTGGTGCATGATGACTTGTTGCATCATCTGGAGCACGAAGCTTTTTATTCTCATATCCTGACGGTAACGGTTGATGGCAAGGCTCAAAAAGCCGTGCTCAAAGATTTGCAACGTCATCCGGCAAAGCCCAGGGTTTTGCATGTGGATTTTTTGCGTGTGAGCGACAAAGATGTCATTAGTATGCAAGTGCCAGTGCATTTCATTAATGCAGATGCCAGTGTTGGCGTTAAGGCTGGCGGCTTGGTGTCGCATTTATTGAGCACTATTGAAATTACCTGTAAAGCCAGTGACTTGCCGGAATACCTGCAAATTGATTTGGTAGATCTTGATGTGGGTGTTTCGTTGCATTTGTCGGACATTGATTTGCCCAAGGGTGTGCAGATTACCGCCCTGATGCATGGTGCCGATCACGATCTGCCTGTGGTCAGCATTCATGCGCCAAAAGGTGGCGGCACCGAAGAAGAGGAAGCTGCGATACCTGACGCTACCGAAGACGGCGGTTCCAGCGAATAAGCGTTTCGTTTTTTCGTACTTTCCGTTTTCATTACATAACGCACAGGAAAGCCGACTTTGTCGTCGCATGTTCAGCTTATTGTCGGCCTGGGAAATCCCGGGCCGAAATATGAACAAACGCGGCACAACGTCGGCTTTATTTTCGTGGACGAGCTGGCGCGCAGCAAAGGCGTATCGTTCAAAGCAGAAAATAAATTTCATGGCGACGTGTGCAAATTGTCGCTGGCAGGCGATGATGTCTGGCTACTCAAACCTAACACCTTTATGAATTTAAGTGGCAAGTCTGTTGCTGCACTGGCGCGTTTTTATAAAATAGCACCGGAATCGATATTGGTCGTGCATGATGAATTGGATATTCCACCAGGTCAGTTGCGACTTAAGAAAGGTGGCGGTCACGGAGGTCACAACGGTCTGCGTGACATGATTGCACAATTGAGCAGCAAAGAGTTTATGCGCTTGCGTGTGGGTATAGGCCATCCTGGACAAAGTCGGGACGTGTCAAATTATGTGCTGGGCAAAGCGCCGAGTGATGAACAAATCGATATTGATGCGGCTATGGATGATGCCTTACACACTTTGCCGAAAATTATCGAAGGCGAGATGCAAGTGGCGATGAACCATTTACATAGCCGTAAATAGCGGTAAGTAAACAGTGGTAACAGAAGGGGCGTATCGTTTATATCCGCATGCCTTCTTATTCCGTTTTACTTTATCCCTTTTACTTTACAAAGACAGACAGAAGAAGAGACTAAAGACATGGGCTTCAAATGTGGCATTGTCGGTTTACCGAATGTTGGTAAATCCACCCTGTTTAATGCACTGACCAAAGCGGGCATTCAGGCAGCCAATTATCCTTTTTGCACGATTGAGCCCAACGTCGGAGTCGTGCCGGTGCCGGACTCGCGCCTTGACGCCCTGGCTGCGATTGTTAATCCCGAGCGCGTGCTGCCCACCACTATCGAGTTCGTGGACATTGCCGGGTTGGTTGCCGGTGCCTCCAAAGGTGAGGGGCTGGGTAATCAGTTTCTGGCCAACATCCGCGAGACTGATGCTATTGCCCACGTAGTGCGTTGTTTTGAGGACGATGATGTTGTGCATGTCGCAGGTAAAATTGATCCGCTGGGTGACATCGAGGTTATTAATACCGAACTGGCGCTGGCAGACCTGGATTCTGTGGATAAGGCCATCAATCGTGTTGGCCGGGTTGCCAACTCCGGGGACAAAGATGCCAAGGCCAAACTGGCACTGCTGGAGCAAATCAAAGCTGAGCTGGACGAAGGCAAACCTGTGCGAGCCATGGAACTGGACAAGGATCAGCAGGCGATGTTAAACGACATGTTCTTGCTGACGGCCAAGCCGACGCTGTATGTCGCCAATGTCGCTGAAGAGGGCATGGAAAATAACCCGTTACTGGATAAAGTGCGTGAATTCGCTGTCAGTGAGGGAGCGGGCGTTGTTGCCGTGTGTGCCGCTATCGAATCCGAGCTGTCCGAACTGGATGACGACGAGCGTGATGAGTTTCTGCAAGAGCTGGGACTGGAAGAACCGGGCCTTAATCGTGTGATCCGTGCCGGTTATAGTCTGCTGAACTTGCATACTTACTTTACTGCCGGACCTAAAGAAGTGCGCGCCTGGACCGTAGCCATTGGCGCCACTGCACCGCAGTCTGCTGCGGTGATTCATACGGATTTTGAAAAAGGGTTTATCCGCGCCGAAGTTATCGCTTACGATGATTTTATTGCCGGTAATGGTGAGCAGGGAGCCAAAGAGGCCGGTAAATGGCGACTGGAGGGCAAAGACTATATTACCCAGGATGGTGATGTCATGCACTTCCGTTTTAACGTCTGAGGTCGGGTAAAAACCGGTAATGGCTGGACAAGTCTACCGGGAAAACATACAATTCCGCCTCTTCAAAATCCGGCTTGCCGGATCATTTCTTAAATGGCTATGTAGCTCAGCTGGTTAGAGCACATCACTCATAATGATGGGGTCCCCTGTTCGAATCAGGGCATAGCCACCATTTTCAGGGTTATTCCAGGTAGTTCTAAAACGGGGATTGGGGTAGCTCTTTGGGTTGAAGTTTAGCCGTGGCTGGGCGATAATTTCTGACAACAAGCCTGCCAAGCCTCTCAGCGATGCTCAAATTGGCGGGTTTTTTTGTCTGTCGCTTTTGTGGGATAAATAAGGGATGACATTGTTTAACAAACCTGTACTGGATGTGCCCGCTGCTCAATTGATGTAGTGGCAGAGTCGTGGCCGGATTGTCACGAGTATATTATCGACTAAGCGCCTACTCTTTGCCCTTTCAGCAGGGTAATCCCGAACATGATTTTATCACCAACACTTCTCTTGACGATATTGAACGCATCGAAATTGGTGTATACAGTCGGTTTGGAAATTATATATAGAGGGAGAGTGCTGCGACAATAGCGGATTGTACGTTGTCGTGGCAATGGAAAATGATGTGCTAAATATTTATTGGTTTTTTGGAACGAGGTATTTTTAGTGCTTAGTTCACTTTAACACCTAAATATCAATGGTGACGGTTTTTCTTGGGTAGGGAGAAAAAGAATATGTATTTTAATAACAAGGGTTTACTGAAACCCCCAGTGAGTCGTGCAGCTTATAGTGATAGAACAGCTTGGTTAATGGCTGAAATGGCACGGCTCGCTTATTTTAAATTTGAAGGCAGTATTGATATTGATGATATTGCGGCTACGTTAACTGAAAAAACTGACCCGCAATCCATTAAAAAAATGCTGGAAAAACTATTAAGCGATAAGCAGCAGTTATGTGCTGATGCTGAAGCCGAATTGAAAAGTTATCTTACACTGAGTGATTTCGTATTATCAGCGGTATTCAATGTCGATGGTACACAGGCGTTTCTGGCGACAAGCAAAAAATATCGGATAAATATTTTAGCCTTCAGGGGAACTGAGGCAGACATCAGGGATATAAAAACTGATCTTAAGGCGACTACAATAGAAATTGACGGGTGTAAAATCCATAGTGGGTTTTATCAGGCATTCTGTACTGTCAAAGATGAAATTGAGGCCGCACTGGAATCATTGCAAAATAATGGGTACCCGCTCTATATAACCGGGCATTCATTAGGAGGGGCATTAGCATTGTGTGCCACCAAGTTTTTAGCATCAGATAGCCTGGGTGCCTGTTATACTTTCGGTAGTCCGAGAGTTGCGTCATCAGGCTTTGGTGACGATATAAAAACGCCTATTTATCGTATTGTGAATGCTGCCGACCTTGTTCCGCGTGTACCTCCAGCTTATATACAGTACTTATTCATCAGTTTATTTGAAATTGCACATATTCCTTTTGTGAGTGATATTATCGTTAAAGTGTTGGAAAAAACAGTAAATTATCGCCATCACGGTGACATGCGCTTTCTCACGGCCAGTAAAAATATCGATCACAGTGATTTACGGGTTTTGCAAAACCCGACAATCATAGATCGAGCGATACGACTCTTTAATCGGCTTATTGTTACATGGGGAAAAGCAGGGGCCACTGACCATTTTATTAAAACATATAGCGATAAACTGGCAGCATATGCTGTCATGCGTAACAAAAAATAACCCATTTTTAACAATACTGAAAAGGACTCGGCATATTTCCACGTTCTAATTTTCAGTTCACCATCCATCAAAAAAATTGATCAGGCTGGTCGATTTTTTGCATTTTGATATTTCTCCTGGGTAGTTATACTGGGTTTAAATGAAAAAGGAGCAAAATATGAAAGGTGAATTTGTCCGGGTAATATCGGGTTTTAGGCATTGGATAACACCAGATGGCAGCCCTGGACCGACAGGTGATGGCGGGTTTTCTGCTGAGGCTGGGCGCTATCATCTTTATGTGTCTTATGCTTGTCCATGGGCGCACCGCACACTGATTTTCCGGGCGCTCAAGGGTTTAGAGGATATGATTTCGGTATCTGTGGTGCATCCGTTGATGCCTGCTCAAAGCTGGATTTTTGGTGAGTACCCGGGGGCAACTCCGGATCAAATCAATAATGCCAAAACATTGGCTGAGGTTTATCAAATAGCAGATGCTCGTTTTACGGGTTTGGTGACTGTGCCGGTATTGTGGGATAAGCAGCGCGCGACTATTGTGAATAACGAATCTTCAGAAATTATTCGTATGTTGAATTCTGCATTTAATGATTGTGCTGGTGTACATACTGATCTAGATTTTTATCCACAATCTTTGCGCGAAGAAATTGATACCATTAATGAAGTGGTGTATCACACGGTAAATAATGGAGTGTATCGTACCGGTTTTGCGACCACGCAAGAGGCTTACGGGCAGGCTTTTGATGAATTGTTCACAACACTGGATGAGTTGGAGGCGCGATTGGCTTCACAGCGTTATCTTGTGGGAGAAATCATCACAGAGGCAGATTGGCGACTGTTTGTGACACTGGTACGGTTTGATGCAGTGTATGTGGGGCATTTCAAGTGCAATAAAAAACGCTTGGTGGATTATCCGAATTTATGGGCTTACACGCGGGAGTTGTATCAGGTACCTGGTGTGCCACAAACTCTGAATATGGATCATGTAAAATATCACTACTATGCCAGCCATCAAAACCTTAACCCCAGCGGGATTGTGCCCAAAGGGCCGGAAATTGATTTTTTATCAACGCACGGGCGAGGGTAGTTTGTAATAGCAAACATAAAGTGAATTCCATATGTTGAGCGGCTTTGTTATTTTGCTCCTTCTCCTAGCGAGGGGCGAGTCGATTAATCCGGCTTTTAGTCGTAACCCGAAGTCGTTGGGGGGAGTATAAAAAACAGTATGTTTTTTCAATAAGTTGATGGAGTTTTTGGATTGAGTTACACATTTGTTATCTATTTTCCGCCCTTCTGCGTTACTGCTATGGTCACCTTCGCAATGTGTTGAGGGGCGGAAAATATCCTGTGAAAATGTTATTAAATTTATTATGCTCACCGACGTATTCGTTTAGCTGATACGTTCCCAGCTCCATGAAAAAGACCATGTAGTTGATTTATCAATATTTAGACGTGATTGACCATCCTGTTGAAACCAGCCGTTCATGTTTGAATGGTAGGTACCACGACCTCTTACCAATGTGCCAATTTCCCCGTTGCCAATAACGTTATAGCTGCTATCCAGTTGTGTTACCCGAACGTTGATATCACAGGAAATGTTTGGGCTTTCATTGCAAACAGTGGCTTGTGAGGGAATTTCGGTCACTTGTTTCCAGAATATTTCATTGAAACGTTCTTCGTTCCAGGGAATTTTATTACCAGGGTATGAAACAATAGTTTTTCCCTGTTGACCATTAAATTCAGGTGTCCAAGTCAGCTTCCAGTCAGCCGTATCGTCAGGAAGAAAACGTGCGCCAATGTAATAGTCAGTAGTGTCAATGTTTTCATTAAAAGCGACAGGTTGACCAGAGCTGTCGGTGATGCCATATTTTTTGGCACTATGGTCAAAAGATATATTATATCCATCAAGGAAGGCATCAATACCGGTTTGATTTGCCTCAAAAGGAACGGTGAAAAAATCATATAGGAGTGGGTTCGCACCGAAATTTTGTAACTCGGTTGCAAAGTTGGCATTGATTTTAGCATGTGATTTTTCGAGATCAGTACGACTCCAATTGGCGTGCATCGTAGCCCACCCAGTAAAGGAATCAGCAAGCTCACCTTGATAAGTCAGGAAAAGTGCCAGTGTTGTAAACGGCGTAATATTAGCGACCCCTGAGCTGGTGGCATAGCTATATAACGTCGGTAAACGGCTGTTGTCGGGCTTAACACGAATAAGATAAGGGCCGGGCTTGCCTCCCAGGTTTACAGCATATGTTCCATCTGCATCGCTTTGCGTGTTTAACGTTTTACCATTAGTGTCGATGATAGCGATGTCTCCTTTTATAGGTAAGCCGATTGCAACAGTACCTGTGAGCATGCGGTTAATCGGAGTTGAGAGATTGGATTCAAGATTGTGATCTGTGGTGTCTTCAACTCCGCAAGCTGTTATGAGCATGGTAAATAAAACAATTCCTGCTACGGATAATTCTTTAGTTTTAGTACGTATAAATATGGGTTTTATTGGAATGCCCAAATTGTTTTTCACATGTTGCTTCGAAAAACATCTAAATAAGGTATGCAGTTTATGGTTTTTTGAATGGCGCATTGTGTTATCTCCATATAACAATGAAAGGTTCCCTTTGATAAAGAGGGGGATATGTGGGAAAGTCCCACGATAAATCAAGTTGTTATATATACTTGGCTTGTCTGACTTTCTGCAATCAAGTAATGCACTCAATGCTATCAGCAATGCTCTTAACCTCAGCCGATACATTCCCTTTCGATATTGATGAACACTTTAGTTTTTACTTGGTGGCTGTTTGCCTATTGGGGGTAAATGTTAAGAAAGGTATGAGAAGGATGAGGATATTGGTAACGGTGGTAGTGTCTAACTCTCAGGTTTAAGGGATTGATTTTTCTCTGCTTACAGCGAGGTTTTCGGAAGTGGCTTTGGTTGGTAATGCTGTCATTTCTGCATGTTTTAGCCAGAGTTCGGAGATGTAACCCCCTGGTATCTCGCCGGAGAGAGGTGATGGGGTTGATGTCCCGTCAGTTTGCTGCGGGGTTTTTTATGTGTTCAGGCTTTTCCCATTTTTTTGAGTCGCCGCCGTACCGTGGCTATCATGCGACGGCTGATTTCCAACTGGTCGTTAATGCCGCGGAAACAGATTTGGCACTTTCCTTCGGTGTCTTTTTCAAGGCCTTCGACATATTCAAGTGCGACTAGCGAGTTGCGGTGAATGCGTAGAAAGCGTTCGCCAAATTCTTCTTCGAGTGATTTTAGTGAGTCGTCGATGAGCAGCGTGCCATCGGGGTGGCGCACGGCGACATATTTTTGCTCGGCTTGAAAATAATAAATATTGTCTGATGGAATTAACTGTAAATTGCCACTCATGTAGGCGCTGATATGGCTGCGTGAGCGTTTGGCTTCTTCCTGTTTTCCCAGTTCCTGTAATTGTGCGCGGTTGATTTTTTGTGCTTTGCCGAGGGCTTCTTCCAGGCGCTCGTGACGAATGGGTTTGAGCAGGTAGTCCACAGCGTTGGCTTCGAAAGCGGCAAGGGCATGTTCGCTGAAAGCGGTGGTAAAAATTATCGCAGGTGGATGTTTCATCTGTGAAAGGTGTAGAGCGGTTTCCAGGCCGTCCATTTCCGGCATGCGGATGTCGAGTAAAACAATGTCGGGATGGCGCATGCTGGAACTCAGTAAAGCTTCTTTGCCATTTTTAGCTTCACCTACTATTTCCGTATCAGGAATATTTTGCAGTAAACGCTGCATACGCACTCGGGCAAGGGGTTCATCATCAACAATAAGGACTTTCATGCGTGGGCCTTTTTTTCATCGCTAGTGGCAGGGGTATATTGTTGATAGGGAATGATCAGCATGATGGTGTAATTTTTTTCGTCTTCCTGCACGTTCAGTTTTCCATGGTCACCATAAATGGCAGCCAGGCGCTGTCGAACATTATCCTGGGCAATTTTGTTGCCTTGTCGTTGTTCAGCATTTTTCCGTTGCGTGAGAGGGTTGCTGACACTGATGTGGATAATATTCTTATCCACATAGCCATCGATACTGATGATGCCACCATGACTGATGGGTTCGATGCCATGATAAATGGCATTTTCCAACAAGGGTTGCAGAATGAGTCGTGGCACGGAGGCATTCGTGGGTAATTTATCCACATTCCAGTGTAATTGCAGGCGTTTACCCAGGCGTAATTTTTCAATTTCAAGGTAACGTTGTGTTAGCTTCAGTTCATCCGCGAGGCTGATATGCAGGCTGGCATCGGCTAAGTTATTGCGAAACAGATCGGCGAGATTTTCTACGGCGGCTTCGGCTTGGTCGGCATTAATTTGGGTGAGGCTGGCGATGGTATTGAGGCTGTTGAACAAAAAATGTGGACGGATGCGTGACTGCAATGCTTGTAATCGTGATTGCGCTTCGGCACGCACATTTTGTTCCCATTGATGCTGGATGTAAAAAAAACGCAATACGATGGCACTGAAAATAGCGCTGATACCCAGATTGCGCAATAATAAGTCTATTTGCCAGTCGCTGAGCAGCCAAAAATTACTGCTCCAGTTTTCCAGCTGTAGCCAAGCACCAATCATAAATGCTGCTTCGGTAATCATCAGAGTCGTTAGCAATAACAGCAAATAGCTAATGGTGGCAGCGTGATTTTCCTTCATGCGCGCCAGTCGAGGACGAGCGAGACAGAGTATGCCTGCACTGCTGAGCCCCACCCACTGTACAAACAGGGAAATAATACTGAGATCATTCCAGCGGTCGCCACTGCTGCGCAGAGGTGACAGTGTGAGTACGATGGCCAGTAATTCGCTGATTATCACTACGGCGAACACCATGCGTACATTGCAAAAGTCCGGCAGGAAAAAATTATCCGTTGGCGCGTTGTTCGTTTCGTGCGGGTTGCATGTCATGGTGGTGCCAAGTGTAACGAAGCGGAGGCTTGGGGGCTATTATCCTAGTAGCCGCAATTGACCGCTTAGAGGATGAAAGAATACATTGATAAACATAATGTTTTTGTCGGGCTCATTGGTTGAGTAAGCCGCTATGGCTGGTATAGCACGTTGCTTTTTGCGTCTGGCTGCGTTGTGAATTGTCGCAATAGCGGGCTATTACTTCATCGCGCCTTGCCAGCCACAATATTCAACGCACTCTACCGGTCATTCAACGGCGGATTTTAGGATTATGGTCGTCCTTGATATTGGATATCGTCTATACTGCGCGCCAGCTTGAGCATCATGAATGACCGTATTATCAGCATTGATTAGGTGAAAAACGCATGAACAACAACGTGGAAAAACCCTGGGGTGGACGTTTCACCGAACCTACTGATGCCTTTGTTGAGGCATTTACCGCTTCGGTGACCTTTGACAAACGCCTCTATGCCCATGATATCGCGGGCTCTGTTGCTCATGCCACCATGTTGGCCAAAGTGGGTGTTCTTACGGACGATGAGCGCGATGCTATTGTTGCCGGGCTGGGGGTGATTAAAACCGAAATTGAAGCGGGTGACTTTGTGTGGTCTATTGCGCGCGAAGATGTTCACATGAATATCGAGGCACGGCTGATTGAAAACATCGGTGATGTGGGTAAAAAACTGCACACAGGGCGTTCACGTAACGATCAGGTGGCCACGGATATCCGCTTGTATCTGCGGGATGAATTGCAAGCTTGTCTTGCCGAGTTGATGCGCCTGCAAACTGCGCTGGTGGATCTGGCGGGGCAGGAGACAGACACTATCATGCCTGGTTTTACCCACTTGCAGACGGCACAACCGGTTACTTTCGGACACCATTTGCTGGCTTGGTTTGAGAATCTCAAACGCGATCATGGCCGTCTTACAGACTGTGCCAAACGCATTAATATCATGCCGTTGGGTGCCGCAGCACTGGCGGGTACTTCTTATCCCATTGACCGTGACTACACGGCGCAACTGCTGGGTTTCGATGCGCCTACCGAAAATTCACTGGATTCAGTGAGTGACCGGGATTTCGCTATTGAATTTGTGTCGGCTGCTGCGTTGATCATGATGCATTTGTCGCGTTTCTCCGAAGAAATCATTCTCTGGGCTTCGGCGCAGTTTGATTTTATCGAGTTGGGTGACAGTTTTTGCACGGGCTCTTCCATTATGCCGCAGAAAAAGAATCCCGATGTGCCGGAGTTGATCCGTGGCAAAACCGGTCGTATCACCGGCAATCTGATGAGCTTGTTAATGCTGATGAAAGGCCAGCCGCTGGCCTACAACAAAGACAACCAGGAAGATAAGGAGCCGTTGTTTGATACCGTGGATAACCTGCATGCCAGTCTGCGAGTGTTCGCTGATATGATTCCTGCACTTAGTGCCAAACGTGACAATATGCGTGAAGCCGCACGGCGCGGCTTTTCCACCGCCACGGATCTGGCTGACTATCTGGTGCGTCAGGGTGTCCCGTTCCGTGATGCGCACGAAGTGGTGGGCAAGGCGGTGCGACTGGGTGTGGATAGCGAGCGCGATCTGGCAGAAATGTCGCTGGAAGAATTACAGGGTTTTTCCGATAAAATTCAGCAGGACGTATTTGATGTGCTGACACTGGACGGTTCGGTGGCCGCGCGTGATCACCTTGGTGGCACAGCACCTGCGCAAGTGCGTGCTGCGGTACAACGGGCGCGTCAATGGCTGTCTGCAAGCTGAATCAACGGTGGTGGTGCGCCACTTTTCTTTTTGCCGGTGTGCTTCCCGGTATATTGCTTGCGAAGCCCGTTGTGCCGTTTTTCAGTTTTAATCAAAGCCCCGTTATTCAGGTTCACAACCTGCCTGCTATTGGTAGTGCCGGTATTTTGAACGAGGCGCGCGCACGTTATCGCTTGGTGAATGATCTCATCAGCAATTACACCCGCAGAAATACGGCAAACGAAAATCTGTTATTCGATGGTGAAACCAATCGCAGCACATTTGAGTATTCGCGCGGTACAGGTGAAGGGTGGGAGTGGGGTGTACAGATTCCGTACATTAATCACGATGGTGGTTCACTGGACGGTTTTATTGAAGACTGGCACAGCACCTTTGGACTACCAAAAGGAGGACGTAATGTCGCGCCACGCAATCAGCTCCGTTATTTTTATCAGCGTAATGGTGTTACCCAGTTGTTGTTAGATAACGCTACCTCAGGTATTGGCGATGTGCGTTTAACGGCAGGCTGGCAATGGCCGGAGACCGGTAAAAATACCCGCTTGGCCATTCGTAGTTCATTGAGTTTGCCTACTGGTGACAGTGGTCAATTGCGTGGCAGTGGTGCGATGGAGGCAGCATTATGGGCAACTGCCGATCGTACCCGACCGTGGTTTGATTATCCCGGCAGTGTTTTTGCTGGTGGTGGATTGTTGTTCATGGGCAAGGGAGATGTGCTGGCAGATCAGCAACGCCGTGTCGCTGTGTTTGCCAGTGTGGGCGCGGGCGCACAGGTGTTGCCGTGGATGACCCTGAAATTGCAAGCTGATGTTAATGGCCCGTTTTATGACGATAGTGATTTGAGGCAAATCAACAGCACCGCCGTGCAATTACTCATGGGTGGCGATATACGCTTGGCAAAAAACGTCTGGCTGGATGTAATGGTGGGCGAAGATCTCACCGTGCATGCTTCGCCGGATGTGGTCTTTCATCTATCCCTGACGATGGAGGAGTAGTGCTTCCACGAGCGGGCTTGCCTCTGTCTCCATTGTATTCCATCCTAAGTGAATAGCCTCTCGTCTCCATGCTCCGTGTGGGGCTGTATTTAGTGCTATCATTTTATTGCGATATGGGGGTTTCCACACGAAAGCATTCTTTAGGGCGTGCAATGCCAATGTGCTCAATAAGCGAGCAGAATGCACTGTCTCGGAAATAGTTTCGCATTTAAAGCAAGCGTAAAAATCTGACAGGAATCAAAATTCAAGTATTCATGGCGCTGAACCACGGGTTCCTGTAAACTACACGTCCGCTATCGCGGTGCTTTATTTTTCCGCACTCCGACCAAATCCGACCGAAATCCCCACCCATCAGAGATTATTTTATGAGTTTTGCCGATCTGGGCTTGTGTGCCCCTATTCTTGAAGCCGTTGCACAAAAAGGTTACGACACTCCTTCACCGATACAATTGCAAGCCATTCCTGCCGTTATTCAGGGCAAGGACGTGATGGCTGCCGCACAAACCGGCACAGGGAAAACCGCAGGTTTCACATTGCCACTCTTGGAGCGCTTGGCAAAAGGTGAACGTGCCGGAGCCAATCAGGCGCGTGCGTTGGTCTTAACGCCAACCCGAGAGCTGGCCGCCCAGGTGGCTGAAAGTGTGCGTGACTATGGCAGAAACTTGCCTCTGAGTTCAGCGGTGGTGTTTGGCGGTGTAAAAATCAATCCGCAGATGATGAAGTTGCGCAAGGGTGTGGATATTTTGGTGGCTACGCCTGGACGGTTACTGGATTTGTATAATCAAAATGCGGTGAAATTTGATCACCTGGAAGTGCTGATTCTTGATGAAGCTGATCGTATGCTGGACATGGGCTTTATTCATGATATTCGCAAAATCATTGCTGCATTGCCCCGGCAGCGTCAAAACCTGCTGTTCTCGGCCACTTTTTCTGATGATATTCGCAAACTGGCCAAAGGGCTGGTGAATGACCCGGTGGAAATTTCAGTCACGCCGCGCAATGCTGCCACCCCCACTGTGGAGCAGTGGATTCATCCTGTGGACAAAAAACAGAAATCGGCATTGCTTACTCAGTTGATTCGCGACAACGATTGGCAGCAGGTGTTGGTGTTCAGCCGTACCAAACATGGGGCTAATCGATTAACGCGGCACTTGGAAGGAAAAGGGATTCGAGCCGCAGCCATTCACGGCAACAAAAGTCAGGGTGCGCGCACGAAAGCACTGGCTGATTTCAAAGGCGGCAAGGTTAAGGTGTTGGTGGCAACCGATATCGCTGCCCGTGGCTTGGATATCGAACAATTACCGCAAGTGGTGAATTTTGATCTACCTAACGTGCCAGAAGATTATGTACATCGTATTGGTCGCACCGGTCGTGCCGGTGCCACCGGCCATGCAGTATCATTGGTGAGTGCCGATGAATTCAAACAACTTTCAGATATTGAACGGCTGACCAAAAAAATACTGGATCGTAGATTGGTGGACGGTTTTGAACCGGTGCATGATCTGCCGGAATCACGCTTGGATCGTCGGCCAGTTAAACCCAATAAACCGAAAAGATCCAGACCCGGTCATCGTGATGGTCAGCGTTCTGGTGAAAATGCACGAGGGCACAAAGCGGGAGGGAATCGTTAAGGATCGTGCATTTTTTTGGAAAATTGGCCATATATTGTCTTAACTTTTTTCCATTGGAAATATCTTCATAAAGATGAACCTAAATTAATTCGTTAAGTCTGCTGTGAATGCTTATGGCAGAAAATCTATACTCGTGGTGTTTGGTGTCAATGTGCGTCATGTTTATTTTATGACACTATAAAATAGGCGCTTTTAGGCGAAGCGAAATGACCAGTAATCGTCGTTCTATGACGAGGACAACAACGCAGCCATGAGATAAAGAGGGCGTGCAGTGGTACCTGAACCTCAGTCGCCACGAGTATATTTCTCAGGTATTTGGTGTCGGGAAGGCCGGTAATACATCCTGCCCTATTTCTTCGAGCACATCGGCAGCAGGCCTTGAACCATATTTCAGGTTTAACACAATGTGATTGACCCCAGCTTCGCGTGATGCACCAAGAAATTCGCTCAAATATTTACGCCCTGATTTGAAACCAAGGTGTATTGGTTCAGGGGCTGCGTCCGGATCCTCTAGTAAATCAATATACAGAGATTGGGAAAAGGGCTTAAAGCCACCGGCTACGTCTTTGGTGAGTTCTCGCCAGTTATTGATCAGGGTTGTCTGGTGTTCGAGGCTTCGCGGGTAGGTGATCCAGCCATCACCGTTTTCAGCGATCCATTCAAGGCTTTGTTGGCTGTGCCCTGTGATCAGTATGGGGATGTCTTCACCATAGGGCTTGGGAATTAGATCCACTCTGTTTAGTTTACCCAGGGGGGAATCAATGGTGGGGAATGATTTGCCAAGGGCTTCTCTGAAATAATGCAAGGTTTCCCGGAAGCGTTCGCCACGAGTGTCAAAATCAATATTGAAGGCAGGGTATTCAACCGGTCTGTCACCAGAGGCGATGCCTAATACCAAGCGTCCACCGGATAGGGTATCGATGGATGCAGCCGCTTTGGCAAGGTGTATGGGGTGTCGCAGTGGAAAAACAATACTGCCGGTTGCCAGCGCGATACGGGAGGTGTGCGCGGCAATGTAGCCTAGATAGACCCAGGGGTCATAAATCTGCCCAACATCACCAAAATTTGGATCATGCAGGGGGACGTCGCGGAACCATAACGCGGCAAAGCCCAGAGTTTCAGCCCGTTTTGCCAGCTCGACCTGGTTTTCCATTTTTGGAATACTGCCTGAGTAACTTTCGATGGCGAAAAAAACACCGAGCGTTAACTGATCCGGTGCAAACATTTTTTCATATCCCTGATTGAACTTTGATGCATTCATAAATTTTCCTTTTTTGCCAAATAACCAAGCCACCTGAATCTGGAGTCAGTGTTTTTCAAGGTAGTTGTCGTTTTTTTAATCAAGCAAGTGCTTTTGTCTTTCCCTTTTTAGGGTTTAGTGCTTACTCCACCTTAAAAGCTGTTCTATCTAGTGTCCAGTATTCGGCGAATAACGTCTAGGTAGCACTTGACGGAGTGAGTTGGGTTACGTGCAAAGCTCGGTTATGCCGACGCTGGTGAAATGATTAATGGTTTAGTGAATTGTGGGGATTTATCAGAATAACGTTGTTCTGCCGACTGATGCATCCATGATTATCTATCGTGGTAAAATAGCCGGATCGCTAATGATTAAATAACGGCACTGATCATCTTTATGTGTGGCCAGAGCTTTCAGAGGGGAAGAATATGTGCAAGAAAAACCGGTATGTTGGTATTCATAATGATGCCAACGGTGGTATGACTAGCATTGGTAAAATTATCAGGGACGCCTGGGTATTTGAGCTTGTTCCCGAAACCGAAACCTGTGAGGGTTGGGACCTGGCCGGAATTGATGCCTTGTTACACAAGGTAGACGCAGAATGGGATAAATATGGCTGCATGGTCAGTCAGTTGCCCGAGCCATTGGCGACACGTCATCGTGAAATTTATGCACAGGGCATCCAAGATGCAAAAGCAGCGGGCTGGTCGGGAGAGCATGAAACAAGAGATGAAGAAACCTAATCTGTATGATTTTCTGATGTGGCCGTGTTGAGTGAACGCTTGAAATAAAGCAAAGCAATCATCATCTGTTGAAAATAGCGTAAAGATAAGGTTTATACGAAATGAAGCGTATTGCGCTTTCTTTTACTGACCAATATTGGTGTATTGATTGTGTTGAGTATCTCTATGCGTCTGCTGCGTCTGGAGGCTTATTTCACGGCTAACTACGGTTTGGACTTGGGTAGCCTGCTGATATTTTTTGCGATTATCGGTTTTGCCGGTTCGTTTATTTCCTTGGCCATGTCGAAATAGAACGCCAGCCTACGGGGTCACTATTTGTTAATTTAATGGCCGTGACGCGGGAATATGGGGACGAGAAGTGTTAAGGGACGGGCACGTAATAACTTCTCACTTTAGCATTTCGGCTTTAGCCTGTCTTCGCCCGTTCTTCAATCATAAAAGCTCAAAATAGAACGACTATTCCTGCACTTTTGTTCAGTCAGAACGAATGAATACGAACTAAATCGGAGCGCTAGACCGGGAGGTTATTACGTACCCATTCCTAACTTAATTCTAGCATCCGCAGTTGACCATTTAGAGAATGCATTGATATTTTGATCAGTATTCATATTTTGTGGTGAGTGATGGAAGGCCATGATAAGCAAAAATGGGAATCAGAAATTCCAGGTTAAAAAGGCAATTCAGCTTTCGGTGCCTGCATTTTTATTAACGCACGAAAATCCTCCTGAATCCGTGCCAACGCTTCTTCGCTAGTCGCTTCAAAACGGAATACCAGACAAGGTGTTGTGTTGGATGCACGCACCAGTCCAAACCCATCTTCAAAATCCACACGTAGTCCATCGATGGTGGTGATTTTGGCATTAGGGAAATCTGCTGCTGAAACCAGTCTGTCCACCAGTGGATGGTTCTCGCCTTCCTCGGTGGCCATATTCAATTCGGGTGTGTTAATACTGTCGGGCAGGGCGTTGAAGACCTCATCTGCTGAGCGACCATCTTTAGAGAGTATTTCCAACAGTCGTGCTGCGGTGTAAGTGGCGTCATCGAAACCGTACCAACGTTCTTTGAAAAAGATGTGGCCGCTCATTTCTCCTGCCAGTTGTGCGTCGGTTTCTTTCAGTTTAGCTTTAACGAAGCTATGACCGGTTTTCCACATGGTGGCCTTGCCGCCCGCTTGCTCGATAATTTTATGCAGGTTGGTGGTGCATTTAATATCGTAAATAATTTCTGCGCCCGGGTTGCGGGATAGTACATCCTGTGCATACAGCATCATTTGCCGGTCGGCCCAGATCACGTTGCCAGTGGGGGTCAGTACACCGAGGCGGTCGCCGTCGCCGTCAAAGGCAAGACCAATGTCGGCCTGTTGCTCGCTTAGCGCCTGCTTCAAGTCTGCCAGATTTTCTGGTTTGCTGGGGTCAGGGTGGTGGTTGGGGAAGGTGCCGTCTACGTCGCAGAATAGTTCGATGACTTCACAGCCCAGTTCGCGCAACAGTTGTGGGGCGACGCCGCCCGCGACGCCATTGCCGCAATCAACAATGACTTTCATGGGTTTGGCCAGTGTCACATCGCCGGTGATGCGGTTGATGTATTGCTGTATTACGTCGGTTTCGCTGACTGAACCGGAGCCTTCGCTCAGTGTGCCGGATTCGATGCGCTCGCGCAGCTGCTGAATATCGGGGCCGGACAACGTGGTGCCACCCAGTACCATTTTCAGACCGTTGTATTCCGGCGGGTTGTGGCTGCCAGTGATCATGATACCGGAGCCACTGCCCAGCTCGTAGGCGGCGTAATAGAGCACTGGCGTGGGTGCCATGCCGAGGTCGATGACATCGCGCCCGGCTTCGGTGAGTCCGCGTGTGAGTGCCGCAATTAGCTTTGGCCCGGAAAGGCGGCCATCGCGTGCCACGTAAATCTGTTGCTCGCCGCGTGCTTCGGCCTCTGCGCCCAGGGCGCGACCGATCCAGTACACCGCATCTTCGGTGAGGGTTTTATCGACGATGCCGCGCACGTCGTAGGCTTTGAAAATGCTGGCATCGAGTTGGGGGTGTTGGGTCATGGTGTGTTTCGCTATGTTAAGTGGTTAAACAATACGTAGGCGGGGTAAAAATCGCGAAGAATATCAGATTCACGGTGTTCGCCAAAAGGTAGTTATAATTTTGTTCTTCATTTTTATCGCATTTTTAGTGTTGAGATGTATCAATCAGCATTAAGTGCAGCGCGCAATGTTGCCTGGCTCAGGTGTGGGGCAAAAAGCTCGACAAACTCGAAAATAAACCGGCGAAGATAACTGCCACGGCGGATGCCCACCCAGGTGGTACTGGCGGGGAACAGATGGGTGATATTGATGCGGCGCAGACCGCTGTCACGTTCCTTTTCGAAAGCCACATCGGCCAGCAGCCCGATACCCAGGCCGAGTTCCACGTAGGTTTTGATGACATCGGCATCCAGCGCGGTGAGTACAATTTTGGGCTGTAGTCCGGCGGATTGAAAGGCGTCGTTGAGCCGACTGCGCCCGGCGAAGGCAAAATCGTAGGTGACGATGGGGTGATCGGCCAGATCCTGCAAGGTCAGCGGTGCGGTTTTTTCCAACAGCGGGTGATCGGGTGGTACCACGACACAGTGATGCCAGGGGTAGCAGGGCAGGGTGATGAGCCCGTCGGCGGCGGATACGGCCTCGGTGGCGATAACGATATCGGCTTCACCGCGCAGGGTTTTGTCACAAATCTGTTTTGGGCTGCCTTGTCGGAGTTGCAGGACAACGTCGGGAAAACGTTGGCGGAATTTCTGGATGACCGGTGGCAACACGTAACGTGCCTGAGTGTGAGTAGTGGCCAGGGTCAGGGTACCGCGTGACTGGTCACTGTAGTCGGCACCGATGCGGCTGATATTTTCTGCTTCACGCAGCATGCGCCGTGCGGTGCGGATAATCTCACTGCCGGGTTCAGTGACGGCAGTGAGGCGTTTGCCTTCACGGGCAAAAATGGGCACGCCGAGCTCCGATTCCAGTAAGCGTATTTGCTTGCTGACACCGGGTTGCGAAGTGTACATGGCTGCTGCCGCTTCAGTGACATTAAGGCGGTGATCCACCACTTCGCAGATGCAGCGTAATTGATGCAGTTTCATAGCGGTTTCTGCTATTTCCGTTGTTGTCGGGTTGATTTTACTTGCGTGTAGCGCATGGGTTCTGTGGTGCGTGTACCCGAATCTCTATCGGTAATCATTTCGGTTAGAATGTCCATTTATAACTTAAGTTTCTTTATAAAGACTTTTTTATTCTTTTTCAACCTATTGATGGATTGTTACTGTTTGCCGCACATTCGAAAGGAATGCGCGTTCATGGATGCTTTTTTTGTTATTTCAGGCTTTGGCGTAGGTGTTCTGGTTGGGCTTACCGGGGTGGGTGGTGGTGCGTTGATGACGCCGCTGCTGATTTTTGGTTTTGGCATTGCCCCCGCCGTGGCAGTCGGTACTGATTTGATGTTTGCGGCCATTACCAAGGCTAATGGCGTTTGGGTACATGCCCGTCAGAATTCGGTGGAATGGCGCATTGTGGGCTGGATGTTGATGGGCAGTTTACCCTCCACCCTGCTCACGCTGCTGGTATTGCGACAGGTGGATATACGCACCGACGCAGCACAGGAGGCAATGACCATCACGCTGGGGGTGGCGTTGATAGCCAGTGCGGGCGCGTTGATATTTCGGCGCCGTCTGGCGCAAAGCGATACCGGTTTGACGCATGACGATACGGGCCGTAAAACCCGGATTGCCACAGTGGTGACCGGTGTCGTGCTGGGTGGGTTGGTGACAATGACTTCAGTGGGAGCGGGTGCGCTGGGAGCGGCTGCATTGTTTTGGCTTTATCCGCGCATGAAGGCGGTACGGGTGGTGGGTACCGATCTTGCCCATGCTGTGCCATTGGCCACTGTTGCCGGTCTTGGTCATTGGCAATTGGGCACAGTGGATTGGGTTTTGTTGGTCAGTCTGCTGATTGGCTCATTGCCCGGTATTTATATTGGCAGCCGATTGAGCTCCCGCGTGCCGGAAATCTGGTTGCGTTCGGTGTTGGCCAGTTTGCTGTTAGTGATTGGCTTGGGGGCAGTATTTGGTAGCCGGTTGATGGCTTAAGCGTCGTGAAGGTATGGGCGCAGGAATCAGGATTTACAGGAGACAGAGTGAAATGACAACGACGAAAAATGAACACTGGATAGATGCCCCGGAGCTGACACAGTATCGCCAGGCGGTGCAGGATGTTCTGGCTGGCGAACTGGATGAAGCCCGCTTTCAGGCTCTCCGTTTGCAACAGGGTGTTTATGGTCAGCGCCAGGACGGCGTCAATATGATTCGCGTTAAATTGCCGGGTGGTGTGGTATCACCGAGCCAATTGGGTGCTGTTGCCGATGTGCTGGATAACCATTGCGAGTTGGATATTGCCAGCGTGACTACGCGGCAGGATATCCAGCTGCACAGTATTCCGCTGGGTGATACACCCGATGCGTTGGAAAAGCTGGCCGAACAAGGGCTGACATCACGGGAAGCCTGCGGTAACACCGTGCGTAATATTACCGCCTGCCCGTTGGCAGGCGTGTGTCCCTGTGAGCATAGCGATGTGCAGCCTGTGGTGGATGCCGTGGCGCAACGTTTTTTACGCCACCCATTAACTCAGCATTTACCCCGTAAATTCAAAATGAGTTTTTCCGGTTGTGAAGCGGATTGTGCGCAGGGTTTGTTTCACGACTTGGCAGTGATTGCCGTCAAGCGTGATGGCGCATTCGGTTACAAAGTCTTGGCAGCCGGTGGCCTGGGTCACAAACCACGTCCGGCGATTACGCTGGAAGAGTTTGTTGAAGAATCAGAATTATTACCGGTGATCGAAGCCGTGCTGGCATTGCATCATCGGTATTCTGATCGTAAACGCCGCGCCCGGGCGCGGATGAAGTTTTTGCTGGAAAAATTAGGCGAAACCGAGTTTGTCGAAAAATACCATGAAGAATTACAACGCACCAAACAGGTGTACGCCAGCGATGCCCTGCCTGCGGCAAACTGGGTAACGGCGGACGAGACGGTGAAATCCAAAATTTCCGCCACAGGCGCACCACGCGATGCGCTGCAACAGCGACAGAACGGACTCTATGTTTATCCGGTGAGCCTGCCGCTGGGAGACCTGAGTGCGGCACAAATGCGCGGTTTGATGGCAGTGGCAGAGCAATATGACAATGCAGAAATGCGGGTGACCCAGGATCAAAACCTGATGTTGATGAATATTCCACAGGAAGGATTACAAGCAGTGAAAGACGGTCTGCGCCTGCTGGAACTGAGTGCGCCTGCTGCGGGTGATGATGTGGTGGCCTGCCCTGGTACCTGGACATGCCGTCTGGGTATTACTGCCTCGCGACTGGTGAGTGCAGAATTGACAGGGGGTGAAAGTGATCTGCGTATTCGAGTCAGTGGCTGCCATAACGGCTGTGCGCAACCTTACGTGGGTGATATTGGCATGCACGGTGAAGGTCGCCGTATCAATGGAAAACTGATTCCACATTATCGCCTGCATTTTGGAGGTGATGGTCGCAATGAAGGTGAAATTGCCGTGCGTGGACCTGAAGTGCCTGTACGCATGGCACCGGCAGCGGTAAAGCGCGTCAGTCGTGAATATGAAAGCACCCGTCAGACGGAAGAAAGTTTTCGTACCTGGGCACAGCGCCAGAAAGAAGACTATTTTGCCAAGCTGTTACAGGATCTAACGGTGATTAGCGGCTCGGACAGTGAGGAACTGTCAAAAGATTTTGGCGAAACAGAAGACTTCCGTGTGCTGGCATTGGGCGGTGGTGAATGCATGGGTGCAAAACATGATGTGGTGTCGGCGAATTTCTCCGAAGCAGCACATGAGCGGGAATACCGCCGGGTGTTCCAGCTGGCGAAAAAAGAAGATCAGGCACTGGACTGTGCCGAAGCCATTGCGCGTCTGATCACGCAGGCGTTGCTCCATGCAGGCGGCGAAAAAGTTTTACCGGATGACTTGGTTGAGCTTGCCGGGAAAATCGAAAAACAGAACGATGCGACGCAGCATATTGCTGAATCGCTCACCGTGTTTATCGGAGAAATGCAGGCATTGCGTGTGGACTTTGATGATGCCCGATTTGAAAGACTAGCCAATGCACAGGATCTGTGGACCGTGTTAGTGGCAAGAGCCTGTGAGTCGGTAGATATACAACTGGATGTACAGGCATCGCTGCCGGAAGTCAGCCAGCTGGTCGCCGTGGGTGAAGAGAAATTACAGGTATCTGCATAGTTTTTTGCACAGGGTATCTGTCCAGGTAATATTTGATTAAGGAGAAAGGAAATGTTGGTGGATAAAAAAGTAAAATCAGTTATCTCTTTGTTGAATAATATTCAACGGGACTATGCACCGGCCGCTTTGGCCAGCAGCTTCAGTATTGAAGACATGTTGCTGTTGGACCTTATCACCAAACATGCGCCGGACATCAATGTGTTTACTCTGGACACGGGTCGCTTGCCCGCAGAAACCTATAACCTGATGCAAAAAACCCATGATAAATATGGGTCGGTGGTGGAAGTTTATGCGCCGGATTGCTCTGTACTAGCGGAATATGTGCAGACACAAGGGCCCAATGCTTTTTACAACAGCGTCGAACAGCGCAAACAGTGCTGCGCTATACGGAAGCTGGTGCCGTTGAAGCAGGCATTGTCTACACGGGAAGCCTGGATTACCGGGTTGCGTAAGGAACAATCCGTTACCCGCACTGACCTGC
>Ga0256839_1001456_pt1 | contig 28668 bp, 27 predicted proteins | sample 354166metaG_FD_185968 | JGI IMG/M metagenome (GOLD analysis project Ga0256839, IMG submission 185968) | Hydrothermal vent microbial communities from Mid Atlantic Ridge, Atlantic Ocean - 354-166 | ecosystem: Environmental > Aquatic > Marine > Hydrothermal vents | place: Atlantic Ocean: Mid... | reverse complement strand
CGGATACTTCATCAACCATTTTTTCTACGATATTTGTTGAAGCCGGATCAAGGCTGGCTGTCGCTTCATCCAATAACAGGATTTTCGGATTGACCACAAGCGCCCTGGCCATTGCCAATCGTTGCTGTTCGCCCCCTGACAAGTTTCTTGCCGGAGTTTGTGCCACATGTTCCAGTTGGGCGAGTAACAACGCATCATGAGTTTTTTGTATAATCGTATTTTTCGGCAGGCCTTTCAGTTTCAAAACATAAGCAATATTATCAAACGCATTGCGACGAAGTAATACCGGGTTTTGAAACACAATTGAAATATCTGCTCCATGATCATTTTGAGCTCGGCGGCAATGGGTGGTGATCTGGCCGCTGTCGGGTTTAAGCAATCCGGCAATCAGCCGCAAAAACAAACTTTTCCCAGCTCCGTTTGGTCCCATGACCACCGTAATACCGGCAGACGCAATTTTGCAGTCCATTCCATCAATGAGCTGTTGACCTTGTATTGAAAATTCAACATCGTTGAATCGCACTGATATATCATCGACATCAATTTGGTCATTATATAAGGCCATGTCAGACGTGAACCCTATGGGTGTTAGTGGATTTTAATATCATCACGCCAGCATTCACGCATATGGAAAACCCGATCAGGATAATGCCCAAAGCAAGCGCCAGCGAAAGCGTACCTTTTGAGGTTTCCAATGCAATGGCAGTGGTCATAATACGGGTCACATGATTGATATTTCCACCAACGATCATTACAGCCCCAACTTCAGAAATAGCCCGGCCAAAACCTGCCAGGCCAACGGTAACGAGGTTAAAGCGGCCTTCCCACAACAGCGTTTTTACGGTTTCAAAGGGCGTCAGACGCAGCGAGCGAAAAAACTCGTCATATTCCAGATGTAATTCCTCAAGCGTTTGCAGGCAAAGTGCTGCAACCAATGGGGTAATAAGCAATACCTGTGCAATTATCATCGCGCTCGGGGTATAAAGTAATCCCAAAACACCCAGTGGCCCGGAGCGTGACAATAACAGATAAACAATCAACCCGACGACGACTGGTGGCAGGCCCATGAGTGCATTGATAATTATTACAATAGCCCGGCGTCCCGGAAAGCGATAAACACTTAGGGCTGCACCTGTCAGAAACCCGATAATGCAGGAAACAATTACGGCTATAGTTGAGACTTTAAGCGAAAGCCAAACTATTTCAAACAGCTCACCATCCATTGATGACAGCAGCTTGAAGGCAATTACAAATGCATCGCCAAGTTCTCCCACTGTTCCCTCCCAAAAGAACTTGATTTATTTATTAAGCCAAGATTGCCAGTCCAAAATGGCCGATACTTGAAAATACCGCTATAGGTGGCTCTATTGCAAATGCCAACCGCAAAGGCAAAATTATGCTGGTCTATAGGTCACAGGCTCTTGATTTTATTTACCTGGTCGGATTTTTGCTTTAAGAAACCGCTTTGCTGCTGGCAGGTTTTCAGGCGCGTGTGTTTTAATCAGCCGCAATCCATCCTCAATCAGCTCTTGATTATCAAGTATTTTGCCAACTTGTAAGGCGAACCGCTGAACCATTTTATTGCGCGGTATGATTTGCATCAATCCCTCTAACAATTTCACTTCATCGGAATAACGACCCAATAAATGTAACGTCACAAGATAACCCAAACGCGCATTGATTGCACCAGGGTCGCGCTCAAGTGACTGCTCGAAAAACAACGCTGATGCACTCAGTCGATTGGCGCGACCCAGAATTTGTGCCGTCAATTCGAGTAACTGACGATTTTGTGTTAACCGGCACTTGTTTTTTAATCCTTGTGCATTGCTATCGCTCAAAAACCGATTACGGCTCAATTTTTCTGTCCAGAGAATGCAGTCACGATAATTTTCACCGAATTGTTGGTGCTCTTTTGAAAATTTCTGACCCGAAAGCGTTTTTAAGGCCAAAATTTCTTTGACCGGTATAGCCTCAGAGCGGCCGCTTCCTCCCGATGTGGTAATGCCAACTACTTTACCTTGGCTATTCAACAGCGCTCCACCGGAATTTCCTGGGCCTGAGATTGCCGTATGATGAATTCGCGAGAATTGATATGATTTATCTGGCCCAATCAATAGTTTTCCCGGTTTGTAAGCTTTTATTTGGCCGGCTCTCTGATCAAGTCCAACCGTGAATAAATCACCTTCAAGCGAGTTAGAAAGTTCAGCGATTGGACCATCATCCAATTCTGCTTGGATTAATACCAGATCTCCGGAATAGCCACTTGGTACAACAATTGCCGCAGACGTGTGGCCAGATGGCAAATAGATTTTGACAGTTTTTTGATCTGCAACGACGTGTCGGTTGGTAACCAGCAAATCTTTACCAATTCGTACAGCACTGGCTGCCGGATCAAAGCTGGAGATTTGGAATACAATGTTTTGACTGGCGCAAACGGCCGCGGGTGCGCTACACAGTTGTTTTGCAAAGGCTGTATTGAGAGGGAACCAGAAAATGGAAGACAAAAGAAGCAGGAATGAGAGAAGGTTGGCACGTAAAGAAGGAGAGTTGGACACAACGGAATTCCTGAAAGTGGCAGACAAATTTATCGATGTCGCAAACAAGGAAAACAAGTCGGTAAAAGCAGATGAATTGCACATGGCATTCCTGTTTGCTGCAGCACGCTACAATGCCTATGTCGCAAACGCCATTATGAAAGTCGAGGATCACGAAGAATATGTACAACACATGGTGACCCAATATACGGATATGTTGCGTCAGCATCTGGCCGACGACAATATTGCGCGTGAAGCAAAGTAGGCTCAGGACCCATTAAATTGATACAATTCTGTTTTAAAAGAAGTATTCGAATGAAAGAAATTAAGGCGCAAGGACAGGTTGATACCTTTTCGAGCATTTATTGCTTTCAGACGTGTACTTCCTTTCAAGCCCTGTGGGCGCGGTTAGTTTAATTGCTTGCCCTTCGGGCGCTCTGCTTGCGAAAGGTTCACTGGACTTTCGTCGGGCAAGCCCGATGAACAAGACATCGCCGTCGTAATATCTTGAAAATAATGCTATTGCCTGCGATATTCCTTCTGTTCAGCAATCAAATTAACCAGCGCAGAATGGATGAAATTAATGGGACCTGAGCCTAGTTAGTTTTGTCCTGTCTAGTTCCCCTATAAGTGCTATTTTACTCATAGGGAAACCTGATTTTTGAAATTATTGGTCCTTGAATACCAGATTAAAGGTAGTTGGAACCGCTGTAGCTATGCTGGGTAGGTTAGCAGCCTTTTTAAGTGCCTTGATACCGCCTTTGAGGCCAAACTTTCCAGCTTTGATAATTATTGGTTTGGCGGATGCCACATTTACCATCGTCTTGGATAAACGTGTCACATATATTCCGGCTGAAATTTCCTTGCTGACACCATGCAAATCAACGGTCAAAACTATCTCGTGGGCCATTCTGGTGCCCACAGCCTGGCTTTTAAATGCCTCTGCATCAAGCTTTGCAGAAATTTTGGCCAACGGAAATTTTTCAATTTCAAAAAGCATTGTACCCATCCGCGTGTTGCGAATTGGAATGCCTGTTTCCACTGAACCTAGTTCAATATTTACAGTTGCAACACCATCATCGGTCACGTTGCCAGACAGTGTTTTGAAACTGTGAACTTCACCCGCTTTACCCTTTTTGACTGACACAATGTTAATGCTGGATTCGGCCCCATCCAGAACCCATGCGGCAAAAGCTGAGCCTGGTGTCAGGGCGATTACAACTGCAGCTGCTGCCAAGAAATTTTTGTTAAACATTTTTTCTCCTGATTTTGAAATGTGTTGATTTGTTTTTGTCGACAACTGATTAAACGCTCGACAGGCAGATTTAGTCCCTTTAAAAAAATACAATGACAGTCAGTGATAAAATTTTACCGTTGTTGCCGAGACTGTGGCGCTTTGCCTTAACGTTGACCGGCAATAATCAGGATGCCGAAGACCTCGTTCAGGCAACGTGTGTCCGTGCGCTTGAGCGAGCTAGCCAGTTTGCAACTGATACGCATCTGGACCGTTGGTTGTTGGTGATGATGCGGCGAATCTGGATCAATAAAATACGAAAAGATGTCGTGATAAAGCGCAAAGGGTTTCTTTTGGACGCTGACGCTGCCAGGTTTGTCGATGGCAATGCGGTGGCGGAAAGGAATATTTATCTATCTGAGGTGTTAAATCTAATACACAATTTGCCCGAAGCACAACGCGAAGCGCTTCTTTTGGTTTATGGCGAAGAACTTAGTTACCGGGAAGCTGCCAATTTCCTCGAGATACCAGAAGGAACGCTGATGAGCCGGCTGGCGCGAGGCCGGGTTACATTGAAACAACAATTGGAAACCGGTTTCAATACGCAACCTGACAAATCAAATAGACAAACAGGTGAAAACTAATGCAGGAACCTAAGTTTAGCGACGAGCAATTGGTTGCCTATTGCGATGATCAATGTAGTGATCTGGAACGGCGGCAGATTGAATATGCGGCGGTCAGCGACCCGGAGCTGAAACGGCGAATTGAAAATATTGCAGCCATTGGTATTAATGACTTAAAAGATGCTTTTCATTCAGAGTTACAACAAGCACCATTAAAGCGACTTGAGGAATTTCTTGTCAATCAGGCGCCGACGCAGTATTTGCCGCCTAAAAAAACATTCGGAAAACTGGCGATTGCGGCAGGCTTGGCTGCCACTTTGTTTGTTGGGGTCGTTGGAGGTGGGATGACAACATGGAAAATTCAAAGTGGCACAGAAATTGAAAATTGGCGTGAGAGCGTCGCTGTGTATCAAATGCTTTACAGCAAAGATACGTTGGCAAATATCAAGGTTGATAAAAGCAGTCTTGGGGAAATGCGCGAACGTCTGCGCAAACAAAGCGGCCTTAATATAGAGTTTTTTAACCTGGAAAAATTTGGGCTGACATTTAAGCGCGGTCAGATCCTGGAGTTTAAAGGTAGTAGATTGGTGCAGCTGGCCTATCTTTCTGTAACAGGTCAGCCCGTAGCCATTTGTTTTCTTGCAAAAAACCAAAATGAAATGCCAATGAAAATCGAATTTCGCCATGGCTTGAATATTGTGCACTGGGTAAAAAATGGAAATCCAGCAATGATTATTGGCGATATACCCAACCAAACGCTCACAAAAATTGTCAGTAAAATTTTGGAGGGTTAGGGCCTGGACTCAATTAGGAGTGCGGCTGTGCAGGTCGACAATTCTGTTGCCACAAGGCGAAATTGTCGGATTGCCTTAGGGGTTGGAGGTGAAATGGCCCACTTCAGCGTCGAGAAGCCTAGCCAATGTTAGGGTCTGATTTGAGCTCACTTTTTTTTCAAGGTTTTGGCGAAGTTCAGTATATTCGCAACATCCTTTAGAGTGAGTTCTACAGGTTCAGCATTGTATGGAAGGTCATCGCGTTTTTTGATTCCTTTGATTTTGATTACTGCTGGATGTGGCGGCCGCACATAGAACGTTGCAAATCGTTCTTCATAATCTTTCAGCGCATTGACCAAAAGTTGGAATGAGGGCGTTGAAGATATGCCTCCGTTAGGATTGAAATCGCCGACCACATGGCAACGGGTGCAATGAGATTGAGATGTTTTTTTACCGTCTTCAATTTCACCGGCAAGAGAAAACCCGTTTGGTATAAACAGCCCAGTTATCAACGATGCATAGACGACAAATTTCATAACCACATTCCCGTATGTTCCTTGATAAAGTCAGCAATTTTGGAGTTTTCGTCAACATGAAATCCTGGCAGTTCAATTTCTGGCAACGTCTATGGAAAGCTCATCGGCTTGAAAAACCAAATAAAATACGATCTTTATTTGCAGCGGAATTAAAATTCAGCGATGGAGTTATTTCCTTCAAAATGAATGAAAGATGAGAAAAATTGAAATAGTACTTTAGTTTAGCTTGAGTTTCAGGGGGGGGGTGTGCATAATTGTCGCAAGAGCCCAAAGAGGCTTAAAAAGGCGGAGGAAATAAAGACTTGCAAGCCGTTGAAAAACAAGAAGATACATCTGGTCAAGCCATGATGTCGCCGGAAAGCATCTCTGAAGAGGATGTGCTGCGGGCTCAAGTATATCGCCTGCTAGCCACGTATTTGTCCAAAGCGCCTGATCAAACTGAATTGGATGCCGGGGCTGCGCTCATAGGAGATAACAGTGATTTTGGTGTTGCAATCAGCAATTTTGCCAAGGTTGCGGGCCATTGCGATCCGGATACAGCAGACACCGAATTTCATGATTTGTTTATCGGGGTTACCAGGGGTGAATTGTTGCCGTATGGCTCCTACTATCAGACAGGTTTTTTGAATGAAAAGCCACTGGCCAATTTGCGGGCATTTATGGCGAACAAAGGCATTGTGCGGGCGGCCGGGTTAAAAGAACCGGAAGATCATATTGCCTCGGTGCTTGAAATAATGGCAGGCCTAATTGATGGAGCTTATGGTCCGTCGCTTTCTTTGGCTGAGCAGAAAATATTTTTTGAAAAACACGTTGATTCTTGGGCCACGCATTTTTTTAAGGACCTGGAGGGAGCGAAATATTCGTTGCTATACGCTCCACTTGGAACTGTAGGCCAACTGTTCATGCAAATTGAACAGGAAGCATTTGTAATGATTAAATAGGTTTTAGTCGAGGCGCGGATGTTGCGTGATGCCATCTGCATAAATTTTTGAAGGGAGGTGAATAAGCATGAGCGATAAATCAACGACGGATCGTCGTTCGTTTTTGAAGTGGGCCGGATTTGGTGCTGCGGGTACTGTAGCTGCTGCTGCAAGTACACAAACAGCGGTTGCGGAAACGGTAAATCCTGACGGGTCAGCCCGTTATTCAGAAACAGACCATGTGAAAAAAGTTTACGAATTGGCAAGATTCTAATCTGTGGTTCTTTGCCACTCACATCAATTCATGGCCTGATAAAGCTATAATAAATATATCGGGTGATTTTAAACGCAGCGCAATTGTTGTGTTGCTTATTTAGGGATGAAACTCAATGTTAAGAAAGAAGATAGGCGAGGTTGCGAATGGCCCCCGACTGTCATCAGCTCTTAAAGAGATGACAAAAGGCGCGGTTGACCGCAGAACCTTCTTGAAAAGATCGGGTCTTGCAGTTGGCGGCATAGGTGCCGCAGTGGCATTAACCGGTGGGCGTGTGCAAAAGGCACATGCGGCAACCGTCGATGAGAAAATCGAAATCAAAAAATCAGTATGCACAAATTGTTCTGTTGGCTGCACAGTAATGGCGGAAGTGCAAAATGGCGTGTGGATTGGTCAGGAACCTGGCTTTGATTCCCCGTTTAACCTTGGTGCTCATTGTGCCAAAGGAGCGGCTGCACGAGAAGCTGCTCACGGCGATCGCCGCTTGAAGTACCCAACAAAACTTGTCGACGGCAAGTGGAAGCGTATTTCCTGGGATGAAGCCATCAATGAAATTGGCGACAAAATGCTGGATATCAAAAAGACATCCGGCCCTGATTCAGTTTACTGGCTGGGTTCTGCCAAGCACAGCAATGAACAGGCATATTTGTTCCGTAAATTATATGCGTTCTGGGGTTCCAATAATGGTGACCATCAGGCCCGTATTTGTCACTCAACCACAGTTGCCGGTGTAGCAAACACCTGGGGCTATGGTGCGATGACCAACTCCTATAACGACATTCACAATTCAAAAAGCATGATTTTGTTCGGGTCCAACCCGTCCGAGGCGCATCCGGTTGCAATGCAGCACCTGATGAAAGCCAAGGAAAATAACAATGCGCCGCTGATTGTGGTTGATCCACGCTTTACGCGTACGGCTTCGAAAGCCACCGAATATGTGCAAATGCGTCCGGGCACCGATGTTGCTGTTGTTTGGGGCATCCTGTGGCATATCCTGGAAAATGGCTGGGAGGATAAAGAATATATCCGTCAGCGTGTCTGGGGCATGGACTATATCAAGGAAGAAGTTGCAAAATGGACACCGGAAGAAGTTGAACGGGTTGCCGGTGTCCCTGGGCGCCAGTTGAAACGCGTTGCGCGTACTTTGGCCAATAACCGTCCAGGCACCCTGATTTGGTGTATGGGTGGAACACAGCATACTACCGGTAACAATAACACGCGGGCCTACTGCATATTGCAGTTGGCACTGGGTAATATTGGTAAATCTGGCGGTGGCGCCAATATCTTCCGTGGTCACGACAATGTGCAGGGCGCAACGGACATGTGCGTGCTGTCTCATTCTCTGCCTGGTTACTATGGCCTGAAAAAGGGTTCATGGAAGCATTGGGCACGCGTTTGGGATGTGGATTATGATTATTTGAAAGCGAACTTTGCTTCCGAAAAACTCATGCAGTCCAAAGGTATTCCGGTATCGCGTTGGATTGATGGTGTGCTTGAAGACAAAGGCAATATGGACCAACCCGACAATCTTCGGGCCATGGTGTTCTGGGGTCACGCGCCTAACTCACAAACCCGTGGCGTGGAAATGAAAAAAGCTATGGAGAAACTCGATCTCCTGGTGGTCGTCGATCCATATCCTACGGTTTCAGCAGTTATGCATGATCGCAAAGATGGCGTTTATCTGCTTCCGGCTTCAACGCAGTACGAAACCTATGGTTCTGTTACCGCTTCAAACCGCTCTTTGCAGTGGCGCGAAAAAGTCATTGATCCGGTGTTTGAATCCCTGCCTGATCAGACGATCATCTACAAGTTCGCCAAGAAACTCGGCTTTGCTGAGGAGATGTTTAAAAACATTACCGTCAACAATGATGAGCCATTGGTTGAAGATGTGACCCGTGAGTTCAACAAGGGCATGTGGACAATCGGCTATACCGGTCAAACACCGGAACGGCTGAAAGAACACATGAAGTATCAGCACACCTTTGATAAAACCACATTGCAAGCCAGGGGCGGTCCGCTTGATGGTGAGTATTATGGTTTGCCTTGGCCGTGTTGGGGTACAGCGGATATCAAGCATCCTGGTACGCCAAACCTTTATGACCCTTCCAAACCGGTAGCCGAAGGCGGACTTTGCTTCCGTAATCGCTTTGGTCTTAAGTCTCCTGAAAAATGGGGGTCTGAGAACATGCTGGCTGATGGTTCATATCCGGTGGATTCTGAAATCAAGGATGGTTATCCTGAGTTCACGATGGCTATGCTTAAAAAGCTGGGCTGGGATAAAGACCTAACCGACGAGGAACGTACGTTCATTGAAGGTCTGGCTGGTGACAAGACCAACTGGAAAGTTGATCTGACCGGTGGTATCCAACGTGTTGCAATCAAACATGGTTGTGCGCCATTTGGCAACGCCAAGGCGCGGGCGGTGGTTTGGAACTTCCCTGACCCTATTCCGCTTCATCGCGAGCCCCTCTACACCAATCGACGCGATCTTCTGGACAAGTACGCAACATACCCGGACAAACAGGCTTATCGCCTGCCGACTTTGTACGCCTCTATCCAGAAGAACGATTATTCTAAGGACTATCCGATCATTTTGACTTCGGGCCGTCTGGTCGAATATGAAGGTGGTGGTGATGAAAGTCGCTCGAACCCGTGGCTGGCTGAACTTCAACAGGATATGTTTGTTGAAATCAACATTTCTGATGCCAACGATATCGGCATTCGTGAAGGTGAAATGGTTTGGGTTGAAACGCCAGAGAAAAGCAGGATCAAGGTGAAAGCCATGCTGACAGAACGTGTCGGCCAGGGTGTTGCCTTCCTGCCATTCCATTTTGGCGGCCATTTCCAGGGCAAGGACTTAAGGTCCAAGTATCCAGAAGGAGCAGATCCATATGTCCTGGGTGAAGCGGCTAATACCGCGATGACCTATGGCTATGATTCAGTCACCCAGATGCAAGAGACAAAAGCCTCTCTTTGCAAAATAACCAGAGCATAGGAGGACACACAATGGCTAGAATGAAATTCCTTTGTGATGCCGAGCGCTGCATTGAATGCAACGCGTGTGTTACAGCATGCAAAAATGAGCATGAGGTGCCGTGGGGCATCAACCGGCGTCGCGTTGTTACGTTAAGTGACGGCAAGCCCGGCGAGCGATCAATATCTGTCGCTTGTATGCACTGTTCTGATGCGCCTTGTATGGCAGTTTGTCCTGTCGATTGCTTCTATCAGACTTCTGATGGTATCGTTCTGCACAGCAAAGACCTGTGCATTGGTTGCGGATATTGCTTCTTTGCATGTCCGTTTGGCGCTCCACAATATCCGCAAAGCGGGAATTTCGGTTCCCGTGGCAAAATGGATAAATGTACATTTTGTGCGGGTGGACCAGAAGAGGATAATTCTGCAGAGGAGTTCCAGAAATACGGCAGAAACCGTATTGCGGAAGGCAAACTGCCAATCTGTGCAGAAATGTGTGCAACCAAGGCATTGTTGGCTGGTGATGGTGACATCGTTTCCAACATCTACCGTGAGCGCGTTGTAGGACGTGGTTTCGGTTCCGGTGCCTGGGGTTGGGGTCGCGCATATCCAGGTGGTGCCTCAAACTAATTTAAAAAAACTAGTATGGCGGCGTGCATGAATCTTGCACTCCGCCATTTTTTCTTATGTCATATCTCCAAATTCTTGCCTGCAAGTGTTAAACTTGGCTGCCAGAATTTGGAGACCTGACTATATGTTTACCATGACAGGAGCTTGATATGAGTTTGCATAATTCGCTAGCAAGATTGTTCGTTTGTGTTTTGATAGCAATATCAATATTTTCATATAGTAGTATTGCCCATTCCCAAACGGTTCGTCCGCCTGACAGCGCAGTAAATCAATCTGTCGAAGAAGAAACAACAGGTGCCAGCAATACGTTGGGAAACAACTCGCAAAGTGACTATTGGCGCAACCTGCGCGGCGGCGTGCAGGGCACGGTTTCCATTCCAGACAAGAATGCCGGCGTAATGGTGCAGTCAGAGGGATGGGAATGGATGCTGTTCAGGAACGGGCCTTTGAAAACCTATGGTTGGTATGCTTTGGCAGCTATGGTTGGTTCGCTAGTGTTGTTTTTCCTTTTCCGTGGTCAGATTAAAGTTGAAAGCGGAATGAGTGGGGAGAAAATTTTGCGATTTAGTAAAATGGCAAGATTTGGACATTGGCTGAATGCAAGTGCTTTCGTCGTCCTGGCTTTAACCGGTCTGAACATGCTGTATGGACGAGATATATTAATCCCGCTGATTGGTCTTGAGGGGTTTTCTACCGTTACTGTCGTGGGAAAATTTGCCCATAATTGGGGCGCATTTGCCTTTATCCTGGGGATTGTGTGGATCTTTTTGTCCTTTGTCGCCAAGAATTTTGTCAGTAAGGAGGATTTTGTTTGGGTAATCAAGGCTGGCGGAATGTTGAAAAAAGGTGTTCACCCCCCGGCAAAATTCTTCAATTTTGGAGAAAAAGTTGTTTTTTGGAGCGCTATAATCGGCGGAGTTGGGGTAATCGTAACTGGCCTTGCCTTGTTATTTCCCTATCAATTGGAATTTATTCCCGGTGAGTTGGCTGTTCATAAAATGCAGTTCGCATCGATTTGGCATTCAATTATCGGTTTGGGTTTGATCGTTGTTATTATCGGGCATATCTATATCGGAACAATCGGAATGGAAGGCTCACTTTCCAGTATGACAACCGGCTACGTTGATCGAAACTGGGCCAAAGAGCACCACAGTTTATGGCTGGAAGAACTCGATAAGAAATCTAAATCTGGAGATACAACTACCAAACCGGCAGAATAGGCCAATGCTAAGCCAGACTAAAATAGTCATTGCAATCCTTCTAATTTTGGTTGGCGGACCAACCAGTGCAATGGCTGCTGAGAAAGAATCAAAAAAACGCTTTAATCTGGTGGGACATGGCGGCCCAATCAAAGCGCTGGCAATTAATGAATCCGGCACAATGGCGCTAACCGGAAGTTTTGATTATTCAGCAGCGCTTTGGCGTTTGGATGAGAATAAGTCCAATCAACTGATACGGCGATATACCAACCATAATGGCGCGGTCAATGCTGTTAAGTTTATTCAAGATAAGAAGAAATTCATCAGTGCAGGAGATGACGGCTCTGTTTATGTATGGGATTTAAACAGAGACAAACTGATACGCAAATTTGATGGGCATAAGGCAAAAATTATTGCCCTTGCGGTATCAGACAATGGGGAACTTGCGGCATCTGCCAGTTGGGACCGAACGGTCCGATTGTGGAATCTGTCAGAAAACAGGCCGGGAAAAGTATTGTCGGGTCATAAGGGTCCAGTAAATGCCGTTTTGATTTCGGCAGATGGAAATTTTGCCTATTCTGGAAGTTATGACGGTTCAATTATTAAATGGGATGTAGAAAGCGGCAAACTTGTTAGAACCATTTACCGTCATGGCTGGGGTATAAATGTTATGGAATGGTTGCCCGGCAAAAAGCAGATTTTATTTGGTTCTTTGAATGGTGATGTTCAAATTTTTAATCTGAAAACAGATTCAATAAGTAAGGTTCTCATTCCGCACCAGCGTCCTGTTCTTGCCCTGGCTGTTTCAAAAGATGATAAATACCTGGCCAGCGGCGGCGGCGATGGCACAATCAGAGTTTGGAAAGTAGAAGATTGGTCGGTTGTTGAAGAGTTAAATTCCTATTTCGGGCCCGTATGGGCGATGGATTATGGTGCGGACAATAAAACGATCATCTATGCGGGATTGGATGATTTCGCCGTTTCATGGAAAGTTTCACCAAGAAACATCAGCGCGGAAGCTCAGGGAAAATACCCGCGCCGATTTCAAAAGCTAAAAAACATGTCACTGGGGGAACGCCAGTTTGCCCGCAAATGTTCTATTTGCCATACGCTCAGAAAAGGTGATGGTAACCGCGCAGGACCGAGTTTGTTTGGCGTATTTGGACGGGTTGCTGGAACTTTAAAAAACTACAAATATTCAAAAGGCCTGATAGAATCCAATATAGTGTGGAATGCTGATACCATTGATCAATTATTTGCAATCGGCCCGCAACATGTCACTCCTGGGTCAAAAATGCCGTTGCAAAAGATTAGTCAAAAGGTAAAGCGTCAGGCATTGATTGAATTTTTGAAGGCAAATACACAATGAAATTAGCCTTTTGGATTGCATTCATCTCACTTTTCCAGGTTGGTATTGCAAATACACAGATTATAAATGCAATCCCGTCGGTTGTCAGTGTGCTGCCTGTTTGGACATCTGCAACATTTAATAGCCAAGAGCCGGAAGGCAGCGGAATTGTCATTAACGATGGGATGGAAATTCTCACTGCTTCCCATGTAATTAAATCCGCAAAATCAATTCGAATTCGGACAAATGACGGTTTGATATTACAGGCGGAAGTTATCTGGAAAGACCACGACACAGATGTAGCGCTGCTGAAAATTTCTGAAAAACTAGTACCAGCGGAATTTGTTGATGGTGGTGGTATTGGTGAAAAGGTTTGCTCCATCGGAAATGCGTTTGGACTTGGGATCAGTGTTTCTTGCGGCGTTATTTCTGCAAATCAGCGAACCAATGTCGGCTTTAATGCTTTGGAAGACTTTATTCAAACCGATGCCGGTATGAACCCTGGTAAATCTGGTGGAGCCCTGATTAACGCAGACGGTGAAGTTATTGGTATGTTATCGGCAATTTTCACCAAGAAGTCCGATGCGGATATAGGCATCAACTTTGCGGTCTCAACAAGATTAATCAATCGCCTTCTCAAGCAAAAACAAAAGGCGGGTAATTCAACCTGGCGAGAAAATCCGATAAATCTTGCATCCTATCCCAAAGCGCCCAATTCAGGGATGATGGGTGCAAAAATTATGGATATTAAAACACCATCGCAAGCCTATAAAGATGGCTTCAGAACCGGTGATATAATAATCAGAGCAGGGGACAGAAGGATTAAAGAACCTTCGGATTTCAAAACAGAGTTTGCGCTCTATGAGCATGAACACATGCCTGTTACGGTGGTTCGAGACAATAAACAATTAGTTTTGAATTGGCAGTTTAATTAATACAAGGAAAATAAAATGAACAATGATACTTTTAACATGTCCATGAGAAAATTTTTGAAACAGGTAGGTGTTACCTCGCAACAGAAGCTGGAATCTACAGCCACAGCGATGCCAGAAGGTTCATCAACCATGCAGGTGAAAATGGTGCTGACCGTCGATGGCACAGAATTGGAGCATGTGGTCGAGGGAACGATTGATCTGGGTGATTAATCCATCATGTCTGTAATTTTACCGCCTTTGCTCAATTCCATTGAAACTGAAAATCCTTTTGACAGTGCAGTTGAACGCATAAAGCAAGGCAAATCTGGGGCTGGAGATTTTTATTGGTCTACTGCATCTCCGACCACGGCACATATTTCTATCGTACTTGAACCTGATGTCAGCCCAAAACAGGCAGCAGAAATGATACCATTGGCCTTGGTTGCGCTGAGTGATTGTTTGGCTGTTTTGTTACCGCCTCAAGTTGCTGTTGAGTTTCGGGAAAGTAAGTTTGTTGTAGTGAACGGTGGTGTTGCCGGAAATGCCAGCGCGGCAATTTCAAGTGCAACTGATCAATCCGGTAATCCGCAATGGATGGTGTTGTCAATAATGGCTGTCTTGAGCAGGCCGAAAGATGCAGAAGATCCTGGCCATCAACCAGATATTACGACCCTGGATGAAGAGGGTTGGGAAAACCCAGACCCTGGTGATTTTATTGAAACATTTGCCCGCCATTTCCTATCGTGGATGATTTCATGGGAAGATGATGGTTTCCAGCCGGTAGCTAGAGCATGGAAATTTAAGGCTGAAGACAAGCAGGAACCTGATCTCGACTTTATATCTAAGTCAGTTCAAATCATTGAAAGTTGATATATAAATGAGCAAATTGCTTAAAACCATACAGTTTGATGATTCAGATGAAAATGTCTATGCCAGCACAGCTGATGAGCATGAATGGGCTATTTCATGTGCATTCCAATTTTGTGATCAGCAGTTTGACGAAATGGATGGCAAAACCAGACAGGCTTTCAATAATGGTTTTCTCGGACTTACCTCATTTGGCTATTCCACATTCGGTATTACCGCCAATATCATGTCTTCAACACTCGGCGATGTTGAATTGGAGCTGGCGAAATATATATTTGAAAATTTTGGTGCTCCGGATTTGAAGTCTGCTGTCGAGGCGGCAAGGCATGAGATTGAGTTTACCGCCGATTTATGCGCTGATGTCCCTGTTGGGACGATATTCTCGGTGGTTCGCGAGTTTACTCTTGAGGGGCGGATCAAAGAAAGCTTTCATAAAATCAAGCTCGACGATGACCATATTCAGCACGGTAACATTTGGGAAATTGTCGAGGACTAGACTACGTCATGTTTACATGGAAACGGCCAGGCTGCGATTGGAGCCTGACTTGCAAATTGATGAAATTAATTTGAGGGCGGAACCGGCCCGATGCGAATGCATCGCTCCCGCGAAGGCTGGTGCGTAGCATCAAGTGGCCGTGAGCGAAAGAAAATAGAGTGTGCCCGTCAAAGACGGACACGCTCTAATACCAGGTTTTGAACCCAAAAATCAGTGGCGAGTTGGTTCATCGTCTTCGTCAAAATGGCTATCGGCAGTCATAACCCTTGGCACTTGGCCCATTTTCATAGGATCGCCACCAGCCATCGCCATCGCTTCAATTCTGCAGTTTTCACACATCTTTAGCAATGCCATTTGTTCGCTGGTTTGAAACATCGGGTTCTTGCCCTGTAATATTCCAATTACCCTGTCGATAGCTGATTTCGACCCAAATGGCTTGCCGCATTCGCTGCAGTTCAACGGTTCCTCTTCGTTCAATACCACAGGAGAAAGTGCACTCTTGTCAAAATTATAACGCGTTTGCAGGCTTATTGCACTTTCCGGGCAGGTGGTTTTGCACAGTCCACATTGAACACATGCATGTTCTGTGAAGGAAACCTGCGGCCGGTCTTCATTATCGCCCAGGGCATTGGCCGGACACGCACCAACACAGGCAAGACAAAGTGTACATTTGTCGGTGTCGATCGATATTATTCCATAGGGCGCGCCAGGAGGCAGATCGAGCACGTCCAACTTTTTACCCGCCATATCATTCAAATTGCCAATTGCCAATCGAGCAGTTTCTCTTTTATTTTTACTGGCGGAGAAATTCTTACATGCAGGCATATCAATATCTGGAATGTTGTTCAGAATTTCAGACACCTGATCCGGGTCGTCCTCCACCAACAAACTCACACGGGCATTCTCATTAAACCCCATGCCTTGCAGGAAAGTATTTGCAAGCTCAACCTCAACAATCAACGTATCCATTTCGTCGCGTTTTTTCTGCGGAGACAGAAGCAGAATGCTTTGTGCACCAGCAGTAAAGAATGCGCATAGGGCATCATGGCTAATATGATTTATCGAGTGAACTGACAGGGGAAGTACATTGGTACCAAGCCCTTCGCCATGCCGGGCAATTGCAGAAATAATATTACTGCCGTGATTGCTCTCATGCAGCAAGATGACAGGGTGCCTCCCATTTGCAGCAAGGTAAGTGGATAGCAATATTTGGCCGCGACCAATCAGATCCTGTCGGTTTGGCATTGCGTATGCGATCGCTCCGGTCGGACAACTTGATGAGCAATGGCCACAACCATCACATATATCACTATCGACCTGTATGCCATCACCATCGCTGGTAATTGCAGATGTCGGGCAATTGTCGATGCAATTGCTGCATCCGGTTTGCCCACTTCGTGAATGCGCGCAAATTGATTTGTCATAGGAAACAAAAATTGGTTTTTCGAATTCGCCAACCAGGTCGATTATTTCAAACATGGCTTCAGCGACAACGGCCCGGTTTGCAGGATCAATATTGAAATATCCGTCCCGCCCGTGCGTGCGTCCGATCAAAGGTTGGCCACCCGACATATCGAATATTAAATCCGTTTCAATCGTCGCTTCGCTTGTCCCTGATGCAAAACTGATTTCCCCTTTTGACGACGGAGACGCCGCTGCATAATTATTCACGGCAATTTCGAAGTTCCCGATAGAACCGCTGGCACTGGAGATTGTACCGGCGTAAATTGGAAATTCGGTTAAATCAGTAGGGAGAACATCTGAACTGTTACTCAACAATACAGAGACGTTTAAGTGCCTGGACAGTTTTCCGGCTATTTCAAGTGTTTCCTGACCCGCACCATAAACGATACAATTACCGTTTGATGTTACAGGCATTAACCCGGTTGGTTCCACTTCATAGCTGGCTTCGGCAATTAAAGCGGCAATTTTTGCGCTTGATTGGTTTCCGTGTTTGCTCCAGCCCGCCTGTTCACGAATATTAACATAAGTAAGCTCGTTGCTTGCCTCTGCTTCACTGGCTAATTCTTGAAATAACGGTGCTTCCTGGGTGCAGGTTACAATCAGATCTTTGCCTTCACCACTGGTAATTTCTTTTTCAAATTCTGCCAATTGAGAACGGCATAAGTTGCTGTAAATATGGGGAGTTTCATCCAAGTTTAAATCGCGAGCCAATTGGTTTGCATCAATTGAAAAGCTGTTTTCACAATTGCAGGCGAGTAGTTTGCAATTTGATAAATTTTTGTTTTTTGATCTGTTTGTCAACTTGCAGCTCCATTGCGAATTTGAGAAATCTTACTATACTGAATTACTCAGAAATCACATCAGGAAAATTGTTTTATGCAGGGCTCTGACACATCAATTGACAATATTGCAGAGCTAACGGAGAGCGTTCCATTATGCGTTATTCTTGCCCGTAAGAAAATTCAGTCAAAATGGAGTGATTATGTATGGGAGCCGGTTGGTGTGGTTCTGAATGCGCCTAAAGGCGTAAATGGTAAGGTTCGCGAAGAAGGTGATGACTGGACCCATTTTTTTATGGAATGTGACCCGCTGGAACTGCACCGGAAAGATGCACCGGCATACGAAGAAAGTCTACGACAGGAAAATGGTGGCTCTTTGTGGGTTGTCTTGGGTGAAGAAGACGATATTGAGGAGCCTTTGCCATATTATGTACAACTGGTTACCGCGTCGGCCTATGAAGCTCAAGATTATTTGGATTCAGGAGAGCTGATTGTGGAAGTCGTTGAAATGCCTGAATTATTGCGGGAATTTGTTTCTGATTATGTATCACGCTGCCCGGAAGAAGAGAAATTTATCAAGCGGAAACAAAAGAAAAAATTTCATGAAGACCATACCTTTGGACAACAATCCTTGCATGAAATTCGCAACCTGAAAAAGCAAAGGCATTAGCGTATGAGTGATGAAGAAAACGGTTTTGCCACACGCTGGTCGAAACGAAAAGCAGCCAACAGAGAGGAAACTCTTGTTGAAGATACGCACGAGGAAGAAGTTGCCATTCTTGTTGGTGATGATGGAAATGCTTTGGAAGCAACTGCTTCTGAAGCGGAGATGCTTACCGAGGAAGATTTTGATGATGTTAACTTTGAAGACTTGGACAAATCTTCGGACTACACCCGTTTTATAAATGCAAATGTGCCTGCTGTAATTCAACAAAAAGCTCTACGAAAACTCTGGGCCTCGGATTCTGTTTTTGAAGTTCTTGATGGAATGAATGATTATGATGAGGATTTTACTGGTAATGGGCTCGCTGGAAAAGTTCTGAAAACTGCCTATAAGGTCGGCAAAGGGTTTTTGGACGACGATGAAACTGAGCAAAAAGATGATAAGGTTGATACCGAAGGTGAAACAATTACCGCTGCGGTTGATCCTGAAATTTCCCAGATGAACGAAAGTGAAACGGAAAAAGAGACAATTGCTGAATCTGAAAATGACACCGAATTGACAACAAAGACCTCTGATAAAAAGTTGAATGGCAAAGACAAAAAACAGGCATGAACAATGTAATTGTGTTGTTTCTTAAGGATAAGAGAACGTGTTGGCTACCCGGATGAAGAAGTTGATCTTGCCGGAGAAGTCGACATTATTGCGAGCTATTTGATTGGCTTCGCTGCTAAAGAAGATCAAAGGCCGGTTCAACATGTTGATCAACGATGTGCCGGAGGATTCAAACCAGTGCCGTAGCCTCAATTGTCAACACGACCTAGAGCCTCGGGGAAATTCTATGGCATAAATTTCCTAAGCAACTTGATCAAAGTCAAAGACATCGATGACAGCGGCATCTATTGACCAAGCTAATTGGCTTAGAATCTGGAATTATCGCATCTGATGCCGTTAAAACGGAACATACACTCTTATCAAAAACTCCGGGTATGGTCACTTGGTATGTTTCGTGGATTTGCTGTTCTCACTCCATTTCTTCTTTTTGCCAGTCAGCCTTTGCAGGCTGATGCAAGCAAGTCAGATGACCAAACAGCCCTGCAATTTATATTATGTGATGAAAATAACGCTCAATGTGCCTGGCCAGATGCAACGGGTAAAATGCATCTGGAAATATGTGGGCATTGTGCAGGCTTTCTGCTTCAAAACACCATTTCCATAAATTTAGAGGAAATGTAATGGCGGCAATTTCCTGTATTGATATTGAGCTCAGGTGGGCAGTCCATCGAATAATTGCATTATTGCTTGCCCTTGTTGTCTTAACCGGTGTTGCTGCCAGTGAATCCAGACCCATACTATATAAGTTTATAACCAGTACCCCTGCCAGCGAACTCGTCAACGGGGCCACATCTTATGGCCCGCTTCGTGCAGATATTCCTGTGATGCCAATACTGAGGGGTCGGCAAAAACTTGGCTATGCCTTTATCACTTCAGATTTTGTCGGCACCACGGGGTATTCCGGCAAACCCATCCATGTGATGGTGGCAATCGACCTTGACGGCAAGCTATTGCGCACGGAGTTGGTCAAGCATTCCGAGCCTATTGTGCTGATTGGTATTCCAGAGCGCAAGATCAAGGCGCTGACAGAAAGCTATTCCGGCCTTGATATTGTAGCGGAGGCTGCCGCAGGTGGTTCAGGTCATGATCTGGAGATCATTTCGGGCGCCACCGTAACAGTCATGATTATTGATGATTCAATTGTGCGCTCAAGCATTAAGGTTGCACGGGCACTTGGCCTTGGCGGGTTGAGTCAAAATGTGGTTGATGCCGGGCCGCGTTATACGGTTGACACAAAAAACACAACAATCACCGATTGGGTAACTCTTGCCGGTGATGGCTCCGTTCGCAAACTGGCACTTGATGTCGGTCAGATTAACGAGGCATTCAAAAAATCAGACGATCTGCGCGCAGTTGAGCGCCCCGAAAAGGGGGCGCCGGAAGATATTTATATAGACATGAATGCTGCCCTAGTATCTGTACCATCAATTGGGCGAAGCCTGCTGGGGGATGCTGAATTTGCGAATTTGCAAAACTGGCTGGAAGAAGGTGAACAAGCCATACTTTTAATGGCGCGCGGCAAGTATTCATTTAAAGGGTCCGGGTATGTACGTGGTGGAATATTTGGTCGTATCCAACTAATACAAGGCGATAATTCGTTCCGCTTTCGTGACCGCCAACACCGACGCCTTGGCAAAATCGCGGCGGATGGCGCGCCAACATTCACCGAAATTGACCTGTTTAAAATTCCCGCAAATACAGATTTTGATGCCAGCCAACCCTGGCGTATCCAATTGCTGGTACAGCGTGCCGTAGGGCCGATAGAAAAATCTTTTCTGACATTTGATCTTGGCTACAAACTACCGGAAAAATATCTTCGGGCGGTAAAGCCGCCGCCAGTAATAATTGCGTCACTCCCAAACGACGATTCACAAGCGCGGGCGCAATTGTGGAAACGTATCTGGAAAGGCAAGAAAGTTGAAATAGGCATGCTGCTCGCAATGCTGGGTATTTTAACTGGCGCATTCTTTTTCCAAAAACAGGTTACCCTGAACGAAAAAGCCTTTTTCTGGTTCCGTATGAGTTTTCTGACGGTAACGCTGGTGTTTCTTGGGTGGTATGCCAATGCCCAGTTGTCGGTGGTTAACCTGATGGCTCTTGGCGCTTCGCTGAAAGAAGGCTTTACCTGGGATGCTTTTTTGCTCGATCCGCTGGTGTTCATTCTGTGGATTTCAGTGGCAACTGCATTGTTGTTCTGGGGGCGCGGCGCTTATTGCGGCTGGTTGTGCCCGTTTGGTGCATTACAGGAGTTGACCAACCGTATCGCCCGGTTTTTCAAGGTGCCGCAATGGACCCTGCCCTGGGGGCTGCATGAGCGGCTGTGGCCGCTGAAATACATGATCTTTCTGGGCCTGTTCGGCCTGTCGCTGGCCTCCATTCCGCTGGCTGAACAATATGCCGAAATCGAGCCGTTTAAAACCGCCATTATTCTGAAATTCCAGCGTGGCTGGCCTTTCCTGCTGTTTGTCGCGGTTATTCTTGGTGCCGGGCTGTTCATCGAGCGGTTCTATTGCCGCTATTTGTGTCCGCTGGGCGCAGCGCTCGCCATCCCAGGCCGGATGCGCATGTTTGACTGGCTCAAACGCTACAAGGAGTGCGGCACCCCGTGCCAGATCTGCGCCCATGAATGTTTTGTCCAGGCCATTCATCCAACCGGCGAAATTAATCCCAATGAGTGTTTGTCCTGCCTGCATTGCCAGGTTGTTTATCAAGACGATCACAAATGCCCCGTGCGTATCAAAGTTCGAAAATCGCGGGAAAAAATAGCCAGAAGCAATGCCCAATCGGCAGAAGCGCTGGTCAAATTCAAGTTTCACCCCGAGACGTTAGCGAAAAAGGAGAACTGATATGTCTGACAACAACACCAAAACCGAGGGCCTGACAAGGCGCGAAATTCTCACAACACCGGGAAAAAGCGCAGTGGTTGCAGGTGCAATTGCAGCAACAGGACTTGGGGGTGCGGCATTGTTGGCGCGCTCGACTTCGACTGCCGCTGCTGCAGAAAAAAACGCAATGAAACCCGGCGAACTTGATGAATATTACGGATTTTGGTCTTCCGGCCAAACCGGTGAGATGCGAATTCTGGGCGTGCCGTCAATGCGCGAACTGATGCGGGTTCCGGTCTTTAACCGTTGCTCAGCCACCGGCTGGGGGCAGACCAATGAGTCGCTGAAAATCCTCACCGAAGGTCTGTTGCCCGAAACCAAGGCCATGCTGGCCGCGCAGGGCAAAAAAACCTACGACAATGGTGATCTCCATCACCCTCATATGTCGTTTACCGACGGCACCTATGACGGGCGTTATCTATTTATGAATGACAAGGCCAATACCCGTGTTGCACGGGTCAGGGTCGACATCATGAAATGCGACAAGATAATTGAAATCCCTAACGCTTTTTCCATTCACGGACTTCGTCCGCAAAAGTTCCCGCGTACCGGCTATATTTTTGCCAATGGGGAGCATGAGTCCCCGTTAGTCAATGACGGTAAAATCCTTGATGACCCTTCACAATATGTCTCCATATTCACCGCCATTGACGGTGACGACATGGAGGTCAGGTGGCAGGTGCAGGTAAGCGGCAACCTCGACAATGTGGATGCTGATTATCAGGGAAAATATGCTTTTGCATCAAGCTACAACTCGGAAATGGGTATGAACCTGGCCGAGATGACAGCCAGCGAAATGGACCATTGTGTTATTTTTGATATCAAGGCGATTGAAGCAGGCGTTGCTGCTGGCGATTTTCAGGAGCTTAACGGTGTGCCGGTTCTTGATGGGCGTAAAGGTTCAAAATATACCCGTTATGTGCCAATTCCAAATTCACCGCATGGGGTAAATGCCGCCCCGGACAAAAAGCACATCATGGTCAATGGCAAATTGTCGCCAACAGTATCGGTGATTGATGTTACCAAGGTGGATGCGCTGTTTTCCAGTGATGTTGACCCGCGCTCATGTATTGTTGCTGAACCGGAACTTGGGCTTGGGCCATTGCACACGGCCTTTGATGGTGATGGCAATGCTTTCACCACCCTGTTCCTCGACAGTCAGGTGGTAAAGTGGAATATCGACAAGGCAATTCGCGCCTATGCCGGTGAAAAAGTCGATCCGATTCTTGGCAAGGTCGATGTTGCCTATCAGCCAGGCCACAACTCAACTTCAATGGGTGAAACCTCTGAAGCTGATGGCAAATGGCTGATATCGATGAACAAGTTCTCCAAGGACCGGTTCATCAATGTCGGTCCATTGAAGCCGGAAAACGAGCAGCTCATCGACATCTCGGACAATAATATGGAAGTGGTACACGATAGTTCAACTTTCGCTGAACCTCATGACAGCATTATTGTACATCGTTCAAAGGTGAATCCAAGTACCGTATACAAACGCGATGATCCCCTTTTTGCGGAAGCAGTGAAACAAGCGGCGGCTGACGGCGTTGATCTGGAAGAGGCGGCAACTGTGATCCGGGATGGTAACAAGGTGCGCGTTTATATGTATTCTACTGCGCCAACTTTCTCGCTGGAGAAATTCACCGTCAAACAGGGTGATGAGGTCACGGTCTACGTTACCAATATAGATGATGTGGATGATCTTACCCACGGCTTTTGCATGGTAAATTTCGGTGTTGCAATGGAAGTGGGTCCGCAGGCAACGGCTTCTGTCACTTTCAAGGCTGACCGGCCCGGTGTGCACTGGTTCTATTGCCAGTGGTTCTGTCACGCACTTCATCTCGAAATGCGTGGTCGGATGCTGGTTGAACCGGCTTAAGTCAAGAAGGCTTCATGTAATGCGCAAATTTCTGGTTTTGCTGGTATTTTTAATGTCTCAGGCAACCCCCGCCTGGGCAGCAGAGATAATTATACCGGCAAAACCGGGGGCGCTTGCCGCAGCACTAAAAACTGCACAGGCGGGGGATATTCTCCGCCTGTCACCCGGTATCTATGACGGGCCTGTTGAGATCAATATTCCGATAACACTTGACGGGGGCAAGTTAGCCCGGATCAAGGGAGATGGAACCGGCTCGGTAATTTCGGTCCGTTCTGTTGATGTTACGGTGCGCGGGATGACTATCACCGGCTCAGGTTCTTCTAACAAGGATGCCGGAATTAATCTGACAAAAATTGCCAGACGTGCGATTGTTGAAAATAACCGGATCATCGCCAATCTTGTCGGCGTCAATGTTCAGGGCGCGCGCGATGCTGTTATCCGTAATAATATTATTGAGGGGCGTCGTGATGCCCGTATGAATTCGCGTGGCAACGGGGTTTATGTCTGGAATGCCCCCGGTACGAAAGTCATTGGCAATGATATTCGCTGGGGCCGCGACGGGATATTTGTCAATACTTCCAAAGACAATGAATTCAGCCGTAACCGGTTCCGCGATCTACGGTTTGCGATACATTATATGTATGCCCACAACAGCGTAATTTCACAAAACATATCACAGGATAACCATCTTGGTTATGCGATCATGTTCTCCAAAAATGTGACCATTACCAAAAACATGTCCAGCAGGGACCGTAAATACGGTATAATGCTGAACTATACCAATGACAGTAAAATCAGCGGCAACAGAATTGAAAATACTGATGGCAAATGTGTGTTCATCTACAATGCCCACAAAAATGTCCTGAGCGGCAACCAGTTTGAGCGTTGCAACATCGGCATTCATTTCACCGCCGGTTCGGAGCGCAACCAGATTACAGAAAATGCCTTCATCGCCAATCGTGTGCAGGTCAAATATGTCAGCAGCCGCTGGGTTGACTGGAGCACCAACGGGCGCGGTAATTACTGGACTGACCATGCAGCCTACGATCTTGATGGTAATGGTATTGCTGATACGGTTTATCGCCCGAATGATCTGATGGATCAGGTGCTGTGGACCCAACCGGCTGCCAGAGCCCTGCTTGGCTCCCCCGCCATTCAACTGATCCGGTGGTCACAATCGGCCTTTCCAGCCCTGCTGCCCGGAGGGGTTATCGACCGCTACCCGCTGATGCGGCCCGTATCGCCTGAAATACAGCCCTGGGAGAGATTGCAATGAGTTTGTTGAAACTGGAAAAGGTCACCAAGCAGTATGGCTCGCTGACAACAGTTAATGAGGTCAGTTTTTCCCTGGAGGCAGGCCAGCGCGTTGCATTGCTTGGGCATAACGGGGCTGGAAAAACAACGCTGATGCGAATGATGCTTGGGCTGACGACCATAACTTCCGGCCATATTGATATTCTTGATACGGTTCCCGGCGACAGCCAGGCGCGCCGGCAGACAGGCTATCTGCCTGAAAATGTGGCGTTTCACGGGGCATTGACCGGACGCGAGCAATTGCGCCATTTCGCCCGACTGAAATCAGTCCCCGTGACTATGGCAGATGATTTGCTGCACCGGGTTGGGCTGAATGATGCTGCGGATCGCCGTATCCGCACCTATTCAAAAGGCATGCGACAGCGCATCGGCCTTGCCCAGGCATTGATCGGGCAACCCAAACTGGTGTTGCTGGACGAGCCGACCAGCGGTCTTGATCCTGTTTCGCGCCATGAGTTTTACGAAATAGTGCACGAACTTGCCGGTGAGGGAACAGCGGTTCTGTTGTCATCCCATGCGTTGAGCGAACTTGAAACCAGTACCGATCGTATTATCATTCTTTCTCAGGGGCGGCTGGTGGCCAATAATGATCTGGCCAGCCTGCGCCGCAATGCACGCTTGCCAGTCCGGTTGAATGTTACAGCGACCGCCAATACCGCTGATCAGATCGCCGCCGAACTGGGCGGTCAGCGGGTTAATTGCAGTTCGGTTGAACTGACCTGTCAGCAGGATGAGAAAGTTGCTCTGCTCGGGCAGATCACAAGGCTGGGCGAGGCCGTCAAGGATGTGAATGTCATTCCCGTCAGTCTCGAGGAACTTTATCGCCATTACAGCAAATCAACACCGGAGGATCAGTGATGTCCATAATAAATGTAGCCCGGATTGAACTGCTGATTGCCCGGCGTAACATGTGGGTTGCCACATCGGTGTTGATGATGGCGGTTTTTTCACTGGTACTAACCCTAGCTGGTGGCGCGCCAACCGGTAGTGTTGGCGTCAGCCCACTGACGGTTGCCGCAACCTCAATTACCACGCTATCGGTCTATCTGGTGCCTCTGGTTGCCCTGCTTTTGTCATTTGATGCGATCTCTGGCGAGGCTGAAAGAGGCACGCTTGCCCTGAGCCTTTCGTACCCGCTTTCACGCGCTGAAATCCTGATTGGAAAGTTTCTGGCGCATTTTCTGGTGCTCGGCTTTGCTGTGGGCGTTGGTCTGATCCTGAGCGGGCTGCTGGTGGTCTGGCAAACCGGCAATGCAGACATGTCATTCTTTCCGCTGATCCGCCTTTTTGCCACCTCTTTGGCATTGGGTTCGGCATTCCTTGGTCTGGGCTACCTTGTCTCATCACTGGTACGCCAGCCGGGCGTTGCTTCAGGTGCCGCGATTGCCATATGGCTGGTGGCGGTGGTGCTTTATGATCTTGTCCTGCTGGGCGCGCTGGTGAGTGATGGTGGCGGCGTGTTCACCAAAACGTTCTTTCCCTGGTTGTTGGTGGCAAATCCGGCGGATGCTTTTCGTCTGTTGAATATGCCTGATGTGCTGGTGCCTGAATTAACCTCCGGCATCAGCAATGCCGGGCTGGTCTCCGGCTTTGCCGGGCAATTAACGTCGCTTTTGTTGTGGCCTGTTCTGGCACTGTTGCTGGCCTGGGCAGCATTTAGAAGGGTTGAACCATGAGAATATTTACCTTTGCGCTGTTGTTTTCATTGGCCCTGCTGGCCGGGTGTCAAGATGAGGCGGTGGAAAGCCGCACGGTTGAAGCGGTTACACTGAATGAAGATGCAATCGGGCATTTTTGCCAGATGCAGGTTTTGGCACATGAGGGGCCAAAAGCACAAATCAGCCTGTCCGGTTCAAATGAGCGACTTTGGTTTACCCAGGTTCGCGATGGTATCGCCTATTTCAAATCACCGGAACAATCTGCTGAAATCACCTCGTTTTATGTAAACGACATGGGCGTGGCACCAAGTTGGGCGAAGCCTGGAACTGATAATTGGATCACGGCGCAAGATGCTTTTTTTGTGGTTGGCTCTGATGCCCGTGGCGGCATGGGCGCGCCGGAACTTGTTCCCTTTGCGTCGAAATCAAAGGCTGAAAAATTTATCGCTGAAAGAGGAGGTAAAGTCATGCTCTTGTCTGAAATTCCGGCAGCAACAGTGTTGTCCCCTGTAGAGATGAAGGGGGCACCGATGGAGAAGATGGAGATGAAGGGGACGCCGATGAAGGATATGAAAATGGAATACAAAAAAAAGCCTGAAAAGGAATAATTATGATTACCCGCAGAAGAACGCTGTCTATCCTGGCTGGTAGCGCTATACTGCCATTATTAGGGCAAAGTGCCGGGGCAAACACTCGCCAATGGAGCGGTATTGCGATTGGTGCCAAAGCACGCATTATTCTTGATCATAAAAACGCACAATCCCTTATTGCCAGGGCAGTAAGTGAGATTGAACGGCTCGAACAGATATTCAGCCTTTACCGTTCTGACAGTCAGCTTTCGGTTCTCAACAGGGAAGGACAATTATTCAACCCGTCTTTTGATCTGATTCAATTGCTGACGGTCTGTAGCTCCTTGCATGCACGAACAAAAGGCGTGTTTGATCCAACGGTTCAAGCACTTTGGTCGCTTTATGCCCGGAAATATGCAGCCGGAAAAACACCTGATGCAAATGATATTGCAAGTGCCAGAAAGATGGTTGGATGGAATTATGTTGAATTCTCCCCGGAGAAAATTTTTTTTCATCACCCCGGCGTTGCGTTGACCTTAAACGGTATAGCACAGGGGTTTATCGCGGATAAAATAGCACAATTGTTGCGTGCAGAAGGAGTGCCCAATGTGCTGATTGATACAGGTGAGATTGCAGCTCTGGGAACCGCTCCCGATGGCGGGCGCTGGTCTGTCAGACTTAAGGAGCACAAAGACCAGACGGTCACTCTTAACAATTCAGCAATAGCAACATCTGCTCGATTGGGAACAGTTTTTGATGCTGATGGCATCGCCGGGCATATACTGGACCCGCGCTCAGGTGTTTCCAAAGGCAAATGGTCGACAGTAAGTGTTATATCAAAATCTGCCGCAGAAGCCGACGGCCTGTCTACCGCCTTTTGCCTGATGGAAGAAGATGAAATTTCTGCTTCAAAAGGCACAAACCGTGTTTGGTTGGATGGTGTGCCCTTTACCTCTACACATGCATTATAGTGCTGCGTAAAGGCGGCTTGTACTGCGGGTCGGCTTTGAGCTGCAAAATACGGTAGTCCTGCACTAGGCCGTGTTGACATCCGGGTTTTGGAACGCAGTATGAAGAAAAATTGTTTGGGATCAGAAGAGAAATCGCTGGCAGGGCAATCCCTTCAATGATTTTTGACCCAGTTAAGGGCAATTTTTCTCATATCTCATTGACGCGGGCTTTTTCAGCCCTGAATGTGTTGAAAATCGCTTGTGGTGGGATGCGCCACAGCTCGCTTTCCGCCTTTTCAGAACAAAAAAACCACTCGCGCTGCGACCGAAACCTGAATGGCAAAACGACCTAGGTTATATTGACCTGGAGCAAAGAACACTACAAACAATCAACAACCCCTTCGGCACAAAGGTGTTACCCATGTCTTAGGTACCTTGTGTCACCCATGTCTCCGGGTCGGACCCTGAAAATTATGGTAGCGGGAGAGGGATTTGAACCCCCGACACGCGGATTATGATTACATCCAGACGGGTTTGATTGAAATGGATGCGTCGTATAACATATTGATATTG
>Ga0256839_1001455_pt1 | contig 28677 bp, 27 predicted proteins | sample 354166metaG_FD_185968 | JGI IMG/M metagenome (GOLD analysis project Ga0256839, IMG submission 185968) | Hydrothermal vent microbial communities from Mid Atlantic Ridge, Atlantic Ocean - 354-166 | ecosystem: Environmental > Aquatic > Marine > Hydrothermal vents | place: Atlantic Ocean: Mid... | reverse complement strand
TTTTGCCGCTTCGCCATGTTCAAAGCGCAGTTGGCCCACATCCACGCCCCTGGGCATTGCATCTTCAACCTGCCATTTGCCTGCAATCATCACCCGGTCGGCGCTGTGCGCACCGCAAAGAACCAGAGCGGCGATCGGGTCACCCGCACCTGAAAAGCGCAATTCGTCTAATTTGTACATGGCAATATCGGCCTGCATACCGACGGCGATTTTGCCGATGTCGGTGCGGTTAAGGCATTTGGCCGAGCCTTCGGTTGCCCAGCGCAGGGCATCGAGGTGGGTAACAGATGCCGCGTCATAGGTGAGGCGGTTGATCATCAATGCGTGGCGCACGCCTTCCATCAGATTTGAATTGTCGTTTGAGGCGGAGCCATCGACGCCAAGGCCGACGGGGGAGCCCGCAGCTTCGAGTTCTTTGGTGCGGCATTGGCCAGAGGCAAGGGTCATGTTTGAAGTCGGGCAATGGCAAACGCCAACGCCTGCCTTTCCGAGGCGTTGAACTTCCTCATCGTTAAAATGAATGCCGTGGGCGAGCCAAACACGGTCGTTCATCCAGCCAAGTTCTTCCATATAATCAATCGGCCGCATGCCAAAATGCTCCAGACAATAGGCATCCTCGTCATAGGTTTCGCCCAGATGCGTATGGCAGGTGCAATCATGCCGGTGGGCAAGATCCATAGTTTCGCGCATCAGCCGTTTGGAGACAGTGAAAGGCGCGCAAGGGGCAAGTGCAACCTGCAACATCGAACCTTCTGAGCGGTCGTGATATTTGCCTAAAATGCGCTCGCAATCAGCCAGAATTTCATCATCGGTCTGGACGATGGAATCCGGCGGCAGGCCACCATCTTTCTCACTCATCGACATCGAGCCACGGGTGACAGTCATGCGCATGCCGAGGCGTTCGGCCTCTTCGACCTGAATATCCATGGCGTTTTCAAGGCCCTTGGGAAACAGATATTGATGGTCGGAGACTGTAGTGCAGCCCGACATCATTAATTCGGTCAATGCCAGCCGTGTGGCCAGTCGAAACGCATCAGGTTTAACGCTTCTTGCCCATATCGGATAAAGCGCCTTCAGCCAGGGAAAAAGCTCCTTGTTGATGGCGGAAGGGTGGGCGCGGGTGAGGGTTTGAAAAAAGTGATGATGGGTGTTGATGAGACCCGGTATGACAACGTGCTGGCTTGCATCATAAGTTTGATCGACCACGGGTTCGTTTCCCGCCGCAATCAGCTCCACAATCTTTCCATTTTCCACAACAAAGCCGCTACCGGCCTCGCCGTCAGCCAAAATCGCCATTGGGTTCTTTATCCAAATACGCATATTTTCCTCGGTTATAATTTCACCAGATCAATGTTAAGAGCACAGTAGTGCATCTAATGCTGTAATTGGAATGAAATAATTCAAGAAACAGCTATAGTAAAACCGGGATAATCGTCAATTGGCAATGAAAATACTCGCGCCACTTTGAAATTTGCTGTTTGCATGCCAAAGTGGTGTTACTGGCAGTAACGGAACAATGAGGGGAAGTTCCAGTTGGTACTCAAAATTACACTTTCGACCATTGCTGAGGATCTGGGGATTTCTACGGCAACCGTTTCACTGGCACTGCGGGATAGCCCGCTGGTGGCTGAAATTACGCGCGAGAAAATCAAATCTCGGGCCAGCGAATTGGGCTATGTTTATAACAGGCGCGCGGCAGCGCTCAGAACCTCGCGATCCGATATTGTTGGTGTCATTGTGCGCGATATTATCAATCCGTTTTTTGCCGAGATTTTACGCTCAATCGAAGACGAGCTTGGTAATACACGACAGACCTTTTTGCTGTGCAATCACGAAGACAATCTGACCCTGCAAAACAACTTTATTTCGACCTTGATGCAGTTTGGTGCTGATGGGGTGATTATGTCACCTTCGATTGGCACCACGGCCGAAGATGTGGCGTTGATTGAAGCCAATGGACTGCCGGTAACCATGGTTGCGCGCTCGGTTGAAGGGGCGAATGTGCCGACATTTCTGGGCGATGATAAAACCGGCTTTAAGCTTGTAACCCGGCATTTGATTGAACTTGGCCACCGCAATATCGCGATTATCGGCGGCACTAGAAAAACCTCGACCGGGCGCGATCGACGGGCTGGCTATCAGGCCGCTTTTAAAGAGGCCGGGATTGATTTAAGTAATTTGATTGATATTGAAACGTCCTATGGCCGCAAGGCCGGTTATGATGTGGTGGATGAAATTTTGCAGGCTAAAAACAGACCAACAGCAATCGCCTGCTGCAGTGATACGGTGGCCATTGGGGTGATGAACGGGCTTCGTATGCACGGGCTGGAGCCGGGGGTTGATATTGCTGTTACCGGATATGACGATATTGAGGAGGCGGCGATTTCTGCACCACCTTTGACCACCGTTTCGGATGGGCATCTGGAAATTGGCCGACAGGCGGCGCGTGCGCTGTATGAGCGTATTGGTGGGGTTTTGGAGCCTGCGCCGCATGTAATGATCAAACCGAAACTTTTGGTGCGCCAATCGGCTAAATGAACCTATAGCCTAATTAATTGAGGAATATCCAAGTTGAAAGAGATAGAAATTCTGGTGCCGGGCAAGCTTCATGCGGCAACGCTTGAGCGTCTTCAGGCGATGTTTACCGTTCATATTTGTGATGCCGGCAATGCCCATGAAGTAGATGCCGGTACACGCGAAAGAATTCGTGGGGTGGCAACAATGAGCGGCATCAGCCGGGCCGGTATTGAGGCCTTGCCTGCATTGGAAGTGATTTCCAATTTCGGCGTTGGCTATGATGCAGTCGATGTGGGTTGTGCGGTTGAACGTGGCATTATGGTGTCGCACACGCCAAATGTTTTGAACGAAGAGGTTGCCGATACGGCTATCGGTTTGTTGATCAATACGGTGCGTGAATTGCCCGCGTCTGAGGTCTATTTGCGTGCCGGAAATTGGAAAAATAACGGTTCATACCCACTCACTCGCGCCACCTTGCAGGGGCGTAAACTGGGTATATACGGGCTTGGCCGGATTGGGAAATCCATTGCCAAACGGGCGGAAAGTTTTGGCCTGAAAATCGCCTATTTCGGCCGCACGAAACAAGATATTGCCTATGAGTATCATGATTCACTTGTCGGGCTGGCCAAGGCTGTCGATACATTGATGATTGTGGCACCGGGTACGCCTGAGACCGAAAAAAGCGTTGATATGACAGTAATGCAGGCGCTTGGCCCAAATGGGGTGATCATCAATATCGGGCGTGGTAGTGTGATTAATCAACCGCAACTGATAAAGGCGCTTGAGGATGGCACTATTCTGGCCGCCGGGCTGGATGTATTTGACGATGAACCCAATGTGCCGGATGCGCTTTTGGCCTTGCCCAATGCGGTTCTTTTGCCGCATGTCGGTTCAGCCTCAATTGCCACACGCAATGCAATGGGTGCACTGGTGGTGGATAATCTTGTGGGCTGGTTTGGTGATAAAATGCCGGTAACGCCGGTTCCTGAAATGAATAATTGATTGATCATGCCTGGAACAAGTGAATTTCAAAGCATATTGAATACGCTGGCCGAGCCGGTGATTGTGGTAAATTCTGCCCGGAAAATTGTGCTGGTCAATCGGGCAGCTTCAATCCTGTTTGGCGAAAATCTGGTCGATCAGGACTTTGTCCGGGTTATCCGCAACCCTGAATGTTTGCGATGTGTTGATGCGGCTCTTGGAGATGAGCAGCTGGCTGAGGGTAGTTTTTCCATGCCGGTTCCAGTTCGCACTACCTATAGGGTGCGGGCCCAAAGACTGAAGGATTCTGAGAATTTTCCTGATGGCGCGGTGGTGAGTTTTCGCGATGTTTCTCATGTTATTGAGGCTGAACAAATGCGCAGCGATTTCGTTGCCAATGTCAGCCATGAATTGCGCTCGCCGTTGACCGCCTTAAGCGGATTTATCGAAACGCTCAAAGGGCCTGCAAAAAATGATGCGGCAACGCGTGAGCGTTTCCTGGATATTATGGGCCGCGAAGCAAAGCGGATGAATCGTCTGATTGGTGATTTGCTTTCATTGTCTAAAGTTGAGGTCAACGCGCATGTGCGCCCGATGGATGAGGTGGATTTATCTGCGGTTGTCGAACGGGTGATTGCTCAATTGCAGCCGTTGGCCGACAGTGCAGAAGTGGCCATTGAACTTGAATTGCCCAAGCTATCGGCGATTATTCCCGGAGATGAGGACCAGCTTGTGCAGGTTTTTCAAAACCTGATAGAAAATGCGGTCAAATATGGCGGTGCTGGAGGCAGGGTGCAGATTGCAATTGAGCATTTTGAGCGTGCGACCGGGTTTAACCGGCCATGTGTCGGGGTTGCCGTTCAGGATTTTGGCGAAGGGATCGCCGCTGAGCATGTGGTGCGGCTGACCGAGCGATTTTACCGGGTTGACGAACATCGCTCGCGTGAAAAAGGCGGCACCGGGCTGGGACTTGCGATTGTGAAACACATTATCAATCGACACCGGGGTCGCTTGAATATTGCCAGTCAAGAAGGCGAGGGCAGCATATTTTCGGTGCTGTTGCCGCAAAGAGCCGGTTAGAGCGCAGCTTCATAAGCAGCGCACAAATATTTTTCCGCAGTCATCTAACTGTTACATCCGTGTCACATAAGCGAAATGTAGGCGGCCTATAAGGCTATCATCTTACCAATTCGGGTAAGCTACAGATAGGACAGCAAGAGGAAAACTTTGCTATGTCAATGAAGATATTTAACAGAACAATTTTAACCGCCGCTATTGTTGCAATGGCTGCTAATGTTGCGCAGGCGCGTGAAATCAAGATCGTGGGATCTTCCACAGTCTTTCCTTATACGCAGGCAGTTGCAGAAGAATTTGCCCGCTCCGGTGGCACGGCACCAACGGTTGAATCAACCGGCACTGGCGGCGGAATGAAAATTTTCTGCTCTGGTATTGGCGAACAATATCCCGATATTACCGGTGCATCACGAGCCATAAAGAAATCTGAAAAAGAACTTTGCGACAAAAATGGCGTTAATGACGTTACTGAAGTGTTGATTGGTTATGATGGATTGTCGATTGCAAATTCACGCAAGGGAGATATGCTTGATCTTACCAAAGTTCAAATTTACAAGGCGCTTGCATCGAAAGTACCGGTTGATGGAAAGCTGGTTGATAATCCTTATGAAAAGTGGAGCGATATTGATGCCGCACTGCCGGCAATTGCTATTATTGCCTATGGTCCGCCACCAACATCCGGCACCAGAGATGCTTTCATAGAGCTGGTTTTTCATAAAGTATGCAAAGGCGGCAAGCTGGACTTTTGGAAGAATGCCAAAGCCGGCATGGATAAAAAAGCTTTCAAGAAAATGTACAAGGCTGATTGTACAGCAATGCGTCAGGATGGCCCGTTTATTGAAGCTGGTGAAAATGACAATCTGATTGTTCAGCGGTTGAATGCGGACCCGAATGCAGTTGGTATTTTCGGCTATTCCTTCCTGTTCGAAAATATGGATACGCTGCAGGCCGTTAAAATTTCCGGTGTTGAGCCAACAATGGATACAATTGGCGATGGTTCCTATGGTATCTCGCGGCCACTATATTTCTACATCAAAAATGCCCACCGCAAGGTAATCAAAGGTATGCAGGAATTTATTGAAGCCTATGTGAGTGATGATGCAATGGGTGAAGATGGATACCTTTCCGAGCGTGGGTTGGTTGTTTTGCCAGAGGCCGAGCTTGCTGCAACCCAGGCAGCGGCTATCAATGCAAAGACCATGTAATTTGAAATAACTTCCAGCGGCTGGCCAGATGGGCAGCCGCTGTTTCACCTTGAATAGCCATTTGCGAATGTTGAGATCATGTTTGGATCACTGCTGATATTATTGCTGATCTTGTCGGTTGCCGGGTTTTATCTGGGCCGACGAAAAGCATTTGTGGTGGCCGGTGGCAAGCGAAGCCAATTGCATTCGCGGCCGCTTTATCACGGATTATATGTGGCGGCCCTAGTGGGCATTCCGACGCTATTGCTCTCGCTTATCTGGATTTTTTTGCAACGCCCGGTCATTGATGCGCTTTTATTGCAAAGCCTTGATCCCAAAGCCATTGCGGGCCTTTCTGTTTCAGAACTCAGCCTGCTTAAAAGTCAAATTAAGTCGGTGGCGCAGGGAGCGATCTTTGGTGATCCAAAGCCAATTGTTGTTGAGGCGGCAGAAAGGCTGACCCACTGGCGCGTAATTGCCAATTGGGCAATGGTGGCCACATGTATAGCAATCGGGCTGTTTGTCTTGATTGCTACACGGTCAAAAATTGCCCGGTTGTTTCGGGCTCGCGAGCGGGTGGAGCACGTGCTTGATCTGTTGATGATTGCCGCCTCTGTGCTGGCGATATTGACCACATTTGGCATTGTCGTATCGCTGACAATTGAATCGCTGCGGTTCTTTGATCGCGTACCTTTTTTGGAGTTTGTTTTTGGCTTGAACTGGGAGCCGCAAATTCCTATCCGGGAAGGGCAGGTGACCGGCGGCGGCGCGTTTGGTGCTATCCCTGTTTATGTGGGTACATTTTTGATTGCCCTGATTGCGATGCTGGTGGCTATTCCTATTGGTCTGATGGCGGCAATATATCTTTCTGAATATGCAAGTAAAAAAATGCGCGCGATTGTCAAACCGCTGCTGGAAATTCTGGCGGGCATACCAACCGTGGTTTATGGCTTCTTTGCCGTATTGATTGTAGCGCCTGCCATGCGCAGTTTTGGTGCCATGCTGGGGGTGGAAATTGCCCCCAATAGCGCGCTTGCTGCGGGAGCGGTAATGGGGATTATGTTGATCCCGTTCATTTCATCTTTCTCTGATGATGCGATTTCCGCCGTGCCGCGCTCACTGCGCGAAGGGGCCTATGGCCTGGGGGCGACAAAAAGCGAAACCATTATTGATGTGCTATTGCCTGCGGCTCTACCGGGCATCGCATCGGGCATCTTGCTGGCCGTCAGCCGGGCGATTGGCGAGACCATGATTGTGGTTATGGCAGCCGGTATTATCGCCACGTTGACCTTTAATCCGCTTTCCCCGGTGACCACGGTAACGGTGCAGATCGTCACCTTGCTGATCGGTGATAGTGAATTTGATAATCCGAAAACTCTGGCTGCATTTGCCCTTGGTTTGACCCTGTTTTTGTTGACGCTGGCGCTTAATGTTTTAGCGCTGCGGATCGTTAGAAAATATCGGGAGCAATATGACTGATATTCTTGACCACCAGATTGCTGAGCCTGATAGTCTCGCAAATCCGCGCCATGACTGGGCGTCTGACAATGCACGTCGGCGTATCAAAAAGCGCTATGGCCGCGACCGCCTGCTGCGGGCCTTTGGGTTAGGTGCTGTAATTACAGCCTTGATGTTGTTGGCGATTTTAATCGCATCGCTCACCTATACGGGATATGTGGCGTTTTACACTACCAAAGTTAAGGTGGATATTTTTCTCGATCCGCAAATAATTGATAAGGAAAACCCTGGTAAAACCAAATATCGCAAGATTACTAAACAGGCCTTTTATGCTTATTTTCCAGATGTAAAAAACCGCAAGGACAAACGGAATCTCTCAAAAATTCTAAGCTCAGGCGCGCAATATATAGTGCGGGACTATGTGGTCGCTCACCCGGAGAAAATTGGCGAGACGGTGACAATTAATCTGCCATTGTCTGATCCGTTTGATCAATTGCATAAGGGGGTTATTCCGCGCTGGATTGATGCGGCGGGCAAAAATGGCGGTAATGGCGAAAAAATGCTCAATCCGCGCTTTAAGTCAGAAAAAGTGTTGGTCTGGTTTGATAATTTGGTGGCCAGGGACATGCTTTCCTCGCCGTTTAGTTGGGAGCTGTTTGTTAATGCTGATAGTCGTTTTCCAGAGCTTGCCGGTCTTGCCGGGGCCTTTACCGGATCGCTACTGGCGCTGCTGGTTTGTTTTTTGATCAGTTTTCCCGTGGGCATTGCAGCGGCAATTTATCTGGAAGAATTTGCACCGAAAAACCGCTTTACCGATTTTATCGAGGTTAATATCAACAATCTGGCGGCTGTTCCTTCCGTGGTGTTTGGTCTGCTGGGCTTAGCGGTGTTCATCAACTTTTTCGGTCTGCCGCGTTCTGTCCCCTTGGTTGGTGGTATGGCGCTGGCGCTGATGACATTGCCAACTATTATAGTCTCCACCCGTGCGGCTCTTAAGGCCGTGCCGCCATCAATCCGCGAGGCAGCCCTGGGTGTTGGTGCATCCCGCCATGAGGTCGTGCTGCACCATGTGTTGCCGCTTGCTATGCCAGGAATTCTTACCGGCACAATTATCGGACTGGCGCAAGCCCTGGGCGAGACAGCACCGCTGCTTTTGATCGGTATGAATGCCTTTATTCCAAGCATAGAAAACCTTGGCCTGATGGAACCTGCAACTGCATTGCCTACCCAGATTTTTGCTTGGGGAGACAGCCCCGAACGCGGGTTTGTCTCGCGAACCTCGGCGGCCATTCTGGTGCTGATCGGGTTTCTGGTAATGATGAATTTAGTCGCCATTTACCTGCGTCAAAAATTTGAACGAAAATGGTAGGCGGCAACGTAAAGAGATGAGTGAAAAAGCCATGAATATGAATGTTGAAACCCCAAAAGAACCTGTTGACGCGATGACTTTTCAACTGCCGGAAGAGCTGCAGGTGAAGGTTAAAACCCGTGATGTGAATGTTCATTACGGGGAAAAACAGGCATTGTTTGACATCAATCTTGATGTTCCAGCTAACCATGTTGTGTCACTTATCGGACCATCGGGGTGTGGTAAGTCCACCTATCTGCGTTGCCTGAACCGAATGAACGACATCATTGATATTGCCCGGGTTTCCGGGAAAATCGAACTGGATGGGCTGGATATTTACGACAAGAATATTGATGTGGTTGAATTGCGCGCCCGGGTTGGCATGGTGTTTCAAAAGCCCAATCCTTTTCCAAAGTCGATCTTTGATAATGTTGCCTATGGGCCGCGCATTCATGGCCTTGCCGATAACAAAACCGAGCTTGAGGAAATTGTCGTTACCAGCTTGCAAAAAGCCGGACTGTTTGATGAAGTGAAGGACCGTTTGAAGGATTCCGGCACCGGGCTTTCCGGTGGTCAGCAGCAGCGCCTTTGCATTGCGCGAGCAATTGCCACCAGGCCGGAGGTTATTCTCATGGATGAGCCGGCATCTGCGCTCGATCCGATCGCAACGGCGGTGATTGAAGAGTTGATTGATGAGTTGCGTCAAAATTTTACAATCATTATTGTGACCCATTCGATGCAGCAGGCGGCGCGTATTTCTCAATATACGGCGTTTTTTCATCTGGGCTATCTGGTAGAGGTGGGCGACACTGAGCAAATATTTACCAATCCTGTAGATCGCCGCACACAAGATTACATTACCGGCCGGTTTGGCTAAATCTGTTAGAGGGTATTATGGACAGCGAGCATATTGTAAAATCTTTTGACAGCGACCTGCTGCAAATAGAAAGCCTGATTGCCGAAATGGGCGGGCTGGTGGAAACCCAGATTTCTGATGCCACCACAGTTTTAACCCGCCGCGATACTGTTTTGGGCAAAAAGGTGATAGAGCTTGATAAGCGGGTTGATGAGATCGAATTTGAGGTTGATGCCGCTGTGGTGCGCATTTTAGCCCTGCGCCAGCCGCGTGCGCAAGATCTTCGCGCTGTGCTGGTGGTTTTAAAACTTGCCGGTAATCTGGAACGTATTGGCGATTATGCCAAGAATATCTGTAAGCGAACAAGTGTTTTGGCCAACTCCAAGGCCATTGGCAATTCATCGGCAACAATCAAACGAATGGGCAATCTGGTTCAGGAAATGATCAAGGATGTGCTGGATGCCTATGTCTCGCGCGATATTGATACGGCCGATGATGTGCGATTGCGCGATCAGGAGGTCGACCAGATGCATAACGCGCTGTTTCGTGAGCTCCTCACCCATATGATGGAGGATCCGCGCAATATAACCCCTTGTATGCATCTGTTGTTTATCGCAAAAAATGTTGAACGGATGGGTGATCATGTGACCAGCATGGCCGAACAGGTACACTTTCTGGTATCCGGCAAAATGCCAGATGATGAACGGCCGAAGGGTGATAATACCAGCTATTCTTCTGTTGAATTGAATGCTGTCAACGGGGAGAATAATGATGGCTGATCTGGCACCGGGATCAGGGGTAAATGCTAGCGCTCCCTTAGTGCTGATTGTTGAGGATGAGCCAGCTCAGCGCGAGGTTCTGATCTATAATATTTCGGCTGAAGGGCTTCGAATAGCTATTGCTGATGATGGCGAAGAGGCACTTTTGCTGGTTGAGGAAGAGCAGCCTGATCTTATCGTGCTTGACTGGATGCTGCCGAATGTCTCGGGGCTGGAAGTTTGCCGCAGGTTAAAGGCTCGCAAGGCCACCAAGAGTATTCCAATTATCATGCTAACCGCACGCAATGAGGAAGATGACCGGGTGCGCGGCATTGAAACCGGGGCCGATGATTATGTGGTGAAGCCCTATTCGGTGAATGAATTAATGGCGCGTATTCGTGGCATATTACGCAGGGTGCGCCCCGCCAGCAGCGATGAAATTATCCAGTATGGCGATATTGTGCTGGATAGTGAAAAATACAAAGTCACCCGTAATGGCAAGTCCCTAAAGCTTGGACCAATTGAGTTTCGTCTACTTTCGACCTTCATGGAAAAGCCCGGCCGTGTGTGGAGCCGTGATCAATTGCTCACCCGTGTATGGGGACGTGATAGCGATGTGGATACCAGAACCGTTGATGTTCATATTGGCAGGCTTCGAAAAGCCATGAGCAGGCATGGCGGTGTAAACCCGATCAGAACCGTGCGTGGTGCGGGTTACTCCCTCGATGATGAGGGTTAGACTGCGTCATGTTTTCATCTAAATGTGAAACAGTCTAAACCGGCCACTTCTTATCCTGAAGTGACAGTGAGTCATCAAACTAATCATGATTGACTAAAATTAAACGTGCATCAATGTGGCGATTTCGGTGCGTAGTTCATCCAGCCCGGATTTCTTTTCTGATGATGTGGCCATGAGTTCCGGATGGGCTGCCGGGCGCTTTTTGATTTGCTCAAGGGTTTTGACCATCAGCTTTTCCAACGCTGGTGGTTTGACCTTGTCGGATTTTGTCAACACGATCTGATAGGGAACGGCCGCTTCATCAAGCAGATCGAATACTTTTTCATCATTGGGCTTCAGGCCGTGGCGGGCATCGACCAGCACAAATACCCGACGCAGGGTAGAGCGCCCGCGAAGATAGGCAAAGATCAGTTTTGTCCATTGCTCAACCTGCGATTTTGGCGCCTTGGCAAATCCATATCCAGGCATATCAACAATGGCGCCTGGTGGCAGGGTTTCAGACCAGTCACCATCGGGAATAAAATAGTTTAATTCCTGGGTGCGGCCGGGTGTGTTGGATGTGCGAGCCAGGCTCTTTTGGCCAACCAGCGCATTGATCAGGGACGATTTTCCGACATTGGAGCGGCCGGCAAAAGCCACCTCGTTTGGTCCTTCAGGGGGAAGGAACTTCATTGCAGGGACACCGCGAACGAATATCCAAAGGTGCGCAAAAAGCGATCTGCCAGCAGCAATCTGTGCGTCGTCTTTATCGGTCATTTGCAAAGTTCAATCTGTTAGGGAGCGGGCCGAAAAATAGCCTACTCCTCTTTTTGTTTTCGAACAAACAGGTCTTTCAAATTGTCAAACAATTCAATTTTTACGCCCTGACGTCTCATAATCGTTCCCTGCTGGAGAATGGTCAACAGGTTGTTCCACGCCCAATAGATCACCAGGCCAGCCGGGAAGCTTGCCAACATGAAGGTGAAGACAATTGGCATCCAGGTGAATATCATTGCCTGTGTCGGGTCTGGCGGTGTCGGGTTCATGCGCATTTGCAGGAACATCGTGATGCCCATTGCCAATGGCCAAACGCCGATCATCATGAATTGCGGAACATCAAACGGCAGCAAACCAAACAGGTTAAACATTGACGTTGGGTCGGGGGCTGCCAAATCCTGTATCCAGCCGAAAAATGGTGCGTGGCGCATTTCAAGTGTCACATAGAGCACTTTGTAAAGGGCAAAGAAAACCGGAATTTGGATTAGCATCGGCCAACAACCTGCAGCGGGGTTGATTTTCTCTTTTTTGTAGAGGGCCATCATTTCCTGCTGCTGCTTTGCCTTATCTTCCGCATAGCGTTCGCGGATCTCGGTCATCTGCGGCTGCATCTTTTTCATATTTGCCATCGAAACATAAGATTTATTGGCAAGCGGGAAGAACAACAGTTTCAGCAATACGGTGACGATGAGAATGGCAACGCCGAAGTTTCCAATCAGATTGAAAATATAATCAAGCAATTTAAACATCGGTTTGGTGATGAAATAGAACCAACCCCAGTCGATCAAATTGGAAAAGTTCTTGATTTGTAAATCTCGTTCATAATGATCGAGAATTGACACTTGCTTGGCACCGGCAAACAGGCGGTTTATTACTTCAGCAGACTTTCCAGCCTCAACGGAAACCGGATCACTGATATAGTCTGCCTGATATTGTTTGCGGTCCTTATTGAAGAAAGCAAACCGCGATGAAAATGTGCCACTTGGGATTAAAGCCGTTGCCCAGTATTTATCGGTTATGCCGAGCCAGCCTGTTGTTGCAGGTTTAAGACTGTTTACCAACTCTTCCTCAAGATCATCATAATCAATTTCTTGCAGGCCTTCTTCTCCAACGTCTCCGATTAATCCTTCATGCAGCACATAAATGCCTTCAGTTTTAGGTTTGCCAAACCGGGCAATGCGCCCATAGGATTGTAGAGACACATTTGTTGACGATGAATTATTAACCGCATCGGTAATCGTAAACAGGTAGTCTTTGTCGACTGCAATTGTTCGGGTAAAGGTCAGGCCCTTATTGTTATTCCATGTCAGTTTAACTGGACTGTTGGTGGTCAGTTTTGCACTGGATCGCGCTTCCCATTTGGTGTTGGACTGGGGAACCTCACCGCTATCCTTGTTGCCAACCCACCCAAATTCGGCAAAGTAAGCGCCCTTCGGGGCTGATTTTGGCGAAAACAGGATGATTGTCGGGCTCGTTTTATCGATGGTTTCGTGGTAATCTTTCAGCCGCAAATCATCAATTCGCCCACCGATCAGATTGATTGAACCGGACAATCTTTCGGCATCAATTTCCACACGAGGATCAACGGCAAGTGCGGCATTTCTGTCATTGGCCGTATTCGGCTCAGCTTGAGTCGCAACGCCTGGTATCGCCCCATTGGTGCTGGATTTGGCAGTTGACCCGGCCTGGGGAATGGCAGAGTTTCCTGTCGAGGGAGCGTTTGGTGCTGCTTTCTTAGCCAATTCTGCCTGGCGGGTTGTCTCAATTTCTGCCGCGCGACGCTCCTGCTCCATTCGTGGGCCAATTACAAAATATTGCCAACCGATCAGAACTGCCAGCGAAAGCGCCATTGCAAGAAAAAAATTCTTGTTATTATCCATGAAATTGTAATCCGGTAGAATGTGTGGATGCAGGTTGCCTGAAACCTGCCGTTATTTGTTACCCTGCGTGCGGTTTTGCCTTTTGATTTTCGACTTGGTATCGGGTGCTGTTTTACTCGATATGCGTTCGACACTTTTGCAAAAATCTTTTGCCAGTGATGGAAAGGATGAATGTAAAGCTGCATTGCGCGCAATTAGTACATAATCATTGCCGCCTTGAACACAAGATAGTGCATTAAGACGAACAACTTCCCTTAGCCGCCGTTTAATGCGGTTTCTAACAACTGAATTGCCGGTTTTTTTGGTAACCGTGAAGCCGATGCGGGCCAAATTCTTATTATCGGAGTTGTTTTCACCGGCAGCACGTTTTATTGCCTGCAAAGTGAAAGAGCGCGTATGATCGCGCGCGCCACCGCGCGCGGCGACAAAGTCCCTGCGCTTCCTTAACCGTTCCAGTTGAACCGTATTCCGGTTATCCATGATGTCGGCCCGGAGGGTTGGTTTCGTAAAAATGGCAGCACTCAGGCAGACAGCTTTTTACGGCCATGGGCGCGGCGGCGTACCAGAACCCGGCGTCCGGCGGCTGTTGCCATGCGGGAACGATAGCCATGGCGGCGTTTGCGAACCAGTTTACTCGGCTGATAAGTGCGCTTCATTTTATTAACTCCGCTCTATTGGCGGACCTCTTTTTAAATTGCAAAAGAAACAGGGGTTGAGCACCGTTAGCCTGATAAAACCGCTGCCATTCAAACACAGAAAACCAGCGTCGGATACAAGCACCCAAACGTTCGAGGCTTATAGGCAGTACTTGTTTTTAAGTCAATCCAGTTTTGGCAACAATTGCCAACAATCGGGCTACAGGCGCGCAACACGCCTGTGACAGTTGAAAAATCGCCTTTCTTTGGATTTTGGGCGGTTGTAAAAATGATCACTTTATGCGCGCGATAAGCCTATCTTCACCAAATTGTGAGAATTTGTGGGGGTGATCTCAAGCGCTCGTGCGGTAATGCGAGATAAATTCATTGGAAGTGGCGACGTAGAAACCTCATCTTTCGAAAATAGCCATACTGTTTTGGAGCACCGAAATGTCACTTAATAGTTCTATTGTCGGGCAAGCAGGAAACAATGACGGAAATTTATCGATGAGTAATGTTGAAACTCCCAATAACGGTGGGTCCTTTACGTTAAAACGCTGGGCGCCGGTCATTGTGATTGTTGCAATTTTAGCGGGTGGGTATCTTGCTGGCTTAAACCAGTATTTTTCGCTCGAATTTATTACAGAAAACCGGGACAAGCTGATGGCCAGGGTTGAGGGGAATTACGCCTTTTCACTTGCTGCATATTTTATCATATATACGCTTGCTGTGGCGGTATCATTTCCCGGTGCCAGTCTGATTACCATTATAAGCGGATTTTTATTTGGCTGGTTTGCCGGTGGCCTGACCACGGTATTTGCTGCCACCCTTGGAGCTTCAATAATATTCTTAGCCGCCCGCACATCTTTTGGTGATTTGTTGCAAAAAAAGGCCGGCAAACGCATGGCGAAACTTTCTGAAGGGTTTCAAAAGGATGCGTTCAATTATCTTCTAACCTTGAGGCTAGCGCCGATCTTTCCATTTTGGCTGATTAATCTGGCACCGGCTTTGTTCGGCATGAAGCTGGCACCCTATGTTATTGCCACATTTATCGGCATTGTTCCTGGTACATTTGCCTATGCCTATCTGGGGCAGGGGCTTGGTTCTACCATTGGCGGGAAGGGCTTTACCGTATCGCCTACTCTGATTGCGGCGCTTGGCGTATTGGCGCTTGTCTCGATATTGCCGATTGTGATCAAACGACTAAAGAAAAACAAATTGCAGGCATAACATTCTCTGAACAAATCTTTGGCTACAATTATTTATCCATTCCCCTAAAAATTGAGGAACATATGAGCGAAGTTCTTACCCCGGATATATGTGTAATTGGTGCTGGCTCGGGCGGATTGAGCGTTGCTGCGGCCGCTGCCGCGTTTGGGGTAACTGTCGTGCTGATTGAAAAAGGCAAGATGGGTGGCGACTGCCTGAATTATGGCTGCGTCCCTTCAAAAGCGCTGATAGCGGCTGCAAAACAGGCGCAGGCAATACGAGAGGCGGATAAATTCGGGATAATTGCTGATGAGCCGAAAGTGGATTTTCGCCGGGTGAATGAGCATGTTCATTCGGTCATCGCGGGCATCGCACCGAATGATTCCGTTGAGCGTTTTACCGCTCTTGGGGTGAAGGTTATTGAAGAGGCCGGTGCCTTTAAAGATGCAACAACGGTGATTGCCGGAGATTATGAAATCAAAGCCCGGCGCTTTGTTGTATCAACCGGGTCATCTGCCTTTGTTCCGCCAATTCCGGGGCTGGATGAGGTGCCTTACCTCACCAACGAGACCCTCTTTGATGAGAACCGCAAACCTGGACACTTGATTATCATTGGTGGTGGCCCGATTGGCATGGAAATGGCGCAGGCCCATTGTCGGCTGGGTGCCAAGGTGAGCGTTGTTGAGGGATTGAAGGCGCTGGGTAAGGATGACCCGGAGCTTACTGCGATTGCGCTGGATAATATTCGCGCTGATGGCGTGGTGATTCACGAGGCCACCAAGGTTGTCGGGGTGGAAAAATGTGGCAAATCCGGCATTCGGGTGTTGATAGAAAATGAGGCGGGCAAAGACCATATTGATGGCACACATCTACTGGTCGCCACCGGGCGGATGGCGAATGTGAATAATTTGGGGCTTGAAGAAGCCGGAATCGAATTTGACCGCCGCGGCATCAAGGTTTCAGCGAAAATGCGAACCTCAAATAAACGTGTCTATGCCATCGGTGATGTGACCGGTGGATTGCAGTTTACCCATGTGGCCGGCTATCAGGCCGGACTGATTATTCGGGCGCTGCTGTTTCGTTTGCCTGCTAAAATGAACAATCATATTATCCCGTGGAGCACATTTACCGATCCGGAAATTGCCCATGTGGGCATGAGTGTGGATGCGGCAAAAGAAAAATTTAAAGACATTCGGGTTCTGCGCTGGCCTTACCTTGAGAACGACCGGGCGCGGGCTGAACTTAAAACCAACGGCCTGATAAAGGTCATTACCCGAAAGAATGGCAAGATCGAAGGAGTTTCGATTGTTGGCCACAATGCCGGCGAAATGATCAATATGTGGGCATTGGCAATATCACAAAAAATGAAAGTTAGCGACATTGCGGGCTATGTTTCGCCTTACCCGACAATGACAGAGATAGGCAAACGGGCCGCAACGTCCTATTATGTACCTGTGACCCGAAAACCAATGATCCGAAAGTTGATCGGATTTTTGCAAAAATTAGGGTAGGAACAGCGAACTGTTTTTGAGGGAAAGTCGCGTTGAACAAGCCGGAAACCGAAATAACCCGCTCGCCGGGTGGTATTGAAGTTGATGCAAAAGGCCACAGCCTCGTGCCATCGACCGGCTGGTTGCCGAGCGGTCTTTCGGGAAAACTGCTTTTATTGACTATCCTTTTCGTGATGATCGCTGAAGTTTTGATTTTTGTGCCATCGATTGCCAATTTTCGGCTTATCTGGTTGCGGGAACATATTCATACGGCCGAAGCGGTTAGTCTGGTTTTTGAAGATGGTCAGTCGGTTAACCTGCCAAGAAATATTCAAGATGATCTGCTGAAAGCGACGCAGGCGGAAGCTATTGCTCTTCGCAGTTCCGGTATTGCCAAGCTGATAGCCAGTGACAAGATGCCGTCTGAGGTGGCACGACATATTTATCTTGACGATGATGCGATGACCGGGCCTTTCAGTTCTATTTTTGATGCTTTTGATACGCTGATTTCGGGCGGTGATCGGGCCATTCGGGTGGTGGCCAAATTAAAACATCGCGAGGGCAATATTGAAGTTATTATGAAGGACGGGCCTTTGAAGGCGGCGATGCTTATCTATGCCCGCAATGTGATGTTGCTGTCGCTGGCAATATCATTGATTACCGCATTCATGGTGTTTTTCTCAATTCGCTGGCTGCTTATTCGCCCGATCCAGAAAATGACCCAGAATATGATGGATTTTTCTGATGATCCAGAAAGCCTTGAGCGGATAATCATACCATCTTCTCGAAATGACGAAATCGGAATGGCGGAAAACCAGCTGGCCGGTATGCAAGGTGAATTGCAATCAACATTGCAAAGCCAGAAACATCTGGCCAATCTTGGGCTTGCGGTCTCAAAAATCAATCATGACTTGAGAAATATTCTGGCTTCAGCGCAATTGTTTTCTGATCGGCTGGTGGCGTTGCCTGACCCGACAGTTCAAAGATTGGCACCAAAACTCATTCGCACCATTGATCGCGCCATATCCTATACGCAGGCTGTTTTGTCCTATGGCAAGGCGGTTGAGGCAGCGCCTGAACGGCGCCTGATCTTGCTTAAAAGAGTTGTTGACGATGTCTCGGAAATGCTGGCACTCGACCGCATAACTAATGTTTCTTTCATCAATTCAGTACCTGAAGATCTGGAGATTGATGTGGACGGCGAACAATTGTTCCGCGTTTTGTTAAATCTCAGCCGGAACGGATTACAGGCGATGGAACATGATCGCGATGACACCCATATCAGTCGGTTGACAATTTCCGCCGAGCGAAATGCAAGCACAGTATTAATTTGCGTTTCTGACACAGGGCCCGGTGTTCCTGAAAGGGCAAAACAAAACCTGTTTGAAGCATTTTCAGGTTCAACCCGGGCTGGAGGAACCGGGTTGGGGCTGGCAATTGCGGCTGAAATCATTCACGCTCATGGGGGAGAAATCTCGCTTTCCCAATCTGGAGGACCGGGCGCGACGTTTGAAATCTGGCTGCCAGACCAACCGGTTGAACTTGACAAGGTGCGGTCGCTGAAAACAGCATCCTGATTTTTGCTCGCATACATGTTGCAGGATTTGAATTGACGCTAAAATTTGTACGCATTTTAATTTTTCTGCTGGAAAATTATTGCTGCATGGTAACCGTTGGCTAAGAAATTAAACTTCAATTCAATTGTCGCAATAATGACACTTGCAATTCCCGGCACTTGGCCTTAATTAGCATCCAACCGCCGGGCTGAATATCCAATCAGCCGCAATGGTGGCGGTTAAATGTGCACCCGTAGCTCAGCTGGATAGAGTACCTGACTACGAATCAGGGGGTCGGGCGTTCGAATCGCTCCGGGTGCACCATTTTCTGTCTCACGGCAAATTCGCTTTCGCTCATGCCTGCGACTGCGCGGTCTGCTCGACCGGCGGCACTTGTGCCGCTTGCCGTGTTCGAGGTTTTTATGCACCGCCGCATCATTTTCTATATATCTCGATAGTTCGCTTTGCTCACATCTCCGAAAAGGGCTGCCTGGCCGGCCGATCGCACTTGTGCGGTTTGGGTAAGTGTTGGAGGAATTGCCCGTCTGAGCATTTAGACATTTTTACATTTAATTGGAAACAGTCAGGCTTCGAAGAGAAGCCCGGCGCGCTGCGCAGCACCCGCGTAGGCTGGGGCTTCGCCCCAAATTGCCGTGAGCGAAAAAAACAAGAGCGATTCTATCCAATGATGAAAAGCTCTGACGGGAAAAATGGTGTTGATTTTTGCTGTTAAAGTCGACAAAATTTGCCTTTACGTAATGGCGGCAACTCAATCTGCGATTGTTGAAGTTGCAGTAGAAACCATTTCAATGAAAATTACTCACCTTGAATTTGTTATTTATTTCAATTGGTTAAAAAAATAATCCTACCTACTAAAATTTTAGTTTGACAAAAGATGTTTTCTCACCCGACTATTCAAGTTCCAGATTTACCTGGGAGAAGAAAGCATTGGGAGGAGATGAAATGCGAAAGTATTTATTATCCGCAGTTGCGGCTATTGCCATAATTGCCGGAACAGGATCGGCATTTGCAGATGAAGCTGCAGCCAAGAAGTGGATTGATCAGGAATTCCAGCCATCAGCGTTGAGCAAAGAACAGCAAACCGCTGAAATGGCCTGGTTCATTAAAGCCGCTGCACCTTTTAAAGGTATGGAGATCAATGTGTTGTCGGAAGGTATTCCAACGCATTCATACGAATCTGAAGTGCTGACCAAAGCCTTTTTTGAGATCACCGGTATTAAGGTGAATCACCAGATTTTGGGTGAAGGCGAAGTTGTTCAGGCTGTGCAGACACAAATGCAGACCGGCCGAAACCTGTATGATGCCTATGTGAATGATTCCGATTTGATCGGCACCCATTCGCGTTTGCAACTGGCATACAACCTTACAAAATGGATGGCTGGCGAAGGCAAGGACGTTACCAATCCTGATCTTGATTTGAAAGATTTCATCGGCACCCAGTTTACCACCGGGCCAGATGGCGATCTTTACCAATTGCCAGATCAGCAATTTGCCAATCTTTACTGGTTTCGTAAGGACTGGTTTGACCGGGAAGAATATAAAACCGCATTTAAGGCCAAATATGGTTACGAATTAGGTGTGCCGGTTAACTGGTCTGCCTATGAGGATATTGCCGAGTTTTTCTCCAAAGACGTGAAAAATATCGATGGCGTTAAGATTTATGGGCACATGGATTACGGCAAACGCGCACCGGATCTTGGCTGGCGTATGACCGATGCCTGGCTTTCAATGGCCGGGGCCGGATCAAAAGGTGAGCCAAATGGTGTGCCGATTGACGAGTGGGGCATTCGTATGGAAGCGGGCACCTGCAACCCGGTTGGGGCATCCGTTTCACGCGGTGGCGCTGCAAATGGGCCGGCTGCGGTTTATGCGATCAGAAAATGGGATGAATGGCTTCGTGCCTATGCGCCGCCAGGTGCTGCATCTTTTGACTTCTATCAGTCGTTGCCAGCTCTCTCGCAGGGCAATGTTGCGCAGCAGATATTCTGGTACACTGCCTTTACCGCCGATATGGTGAAACCAAAGTCTGAAGGCAATAATACTGTCGATGATAATGGTATTCCACTTTGGAGAATGGCACCTTCACCGCATGGTCCCTATTGGGAAGAAGGCCAGAAGGTTGGCTATCAGGATGTGGGCTCATGGACGATCCTCAAATCAACGCCTGTTGATCGTGCAAAAGCTGCTTGGCTTTATGCCCAGTTCGCTGTTTCCAAAACTGTCGACGTGAAGAAATCGCATGTGGGTCTTACCTTCATTCGCAGCTCTTCCATCAATCATGCATCATTTACCGAACGTGCACCAAAGCTTGGTGGTCTGGTCGAGTTTTATCGTTCTCCTGACCGTGTTGCCTGGTCGCCAACCGGTATTAATGTGCCTGATTATCCAAAACTGGCGCAAATCTGGTGGCAGCAAATCGGTGATGTGAACTCCGGTGCCTTCACCGCACAGCAAGCGATGGACCGTTTGGCAGAGGAAATGGATATCACCATGGCCCGTATGCAAAAGGTCGATGAGGCCGCCAAGGTTTATGGCGGTTGCGGCCCTCGGTTGAACCCGAAAAAAGATCCTTCTGAATGGATCGGTAAAGGCGGCGCGAAAGCAAAACTTGACAATGAGAAGCCTCAGGGCATGACCGTCAACTATGACGAGCTTGTCGCCCGCTGGGCTACCAAGTAACGCGCAATCTGCCGGGGCCCCAGTTTATTTCCCTCTGGGGCCTCGGTTTTTAACCAATAGATTTTGTAATTGTGATTTGCATTTTGCAGCCTTTCGGAGTGGCTCAGACCAACCCGGTTTGCAAAATGGTGATGAGGTGAGACGAAATACGAAATGACCATCGAGCTTCGAAACCTTACCAAAATGGTTGATGGCAATACCCATATCAAGGCGACAAATCTTGTATTGGAAGCCGGTCATTTCAATGTTTTGCTCGGCGCAACTGGGGCCGGAAAAACCTCACTTATCAAATTAATGGCGGGTCTTGACCGCCCCGCATCCGGGCAGATTTTCATGGATGGTGTGGACGTTACCAGGCTTTCCACCCAAAAGCGCAACATCTCTTTGGTGCATCAGTTTTTTGTAAATTATGCGCATATGAGCGTTTTTGATAATATCGCATCCCCGCTTAAAGTGGCCGGAATGGCCAAATCTGAAATTGAAGGACGGGTTGAGGAGGCTGCCGATATTTTGCAGCTTCGATCCATGTTGCATCGCAGGCCGGGCGAATTATCCGGTGGTCAGCAGCAAAGAACCGCGCTGGCACGCGCCATCGCCAAGGAAAGCAATGCGGTTTTTCTGGATGAGCCATTGGCCAATCTGGATTATAAATTACGCGAGGAATTGCGCGATCAATTGCCGGAATTGTTTGCCGGCCGTGGTGCGGTGGTGGTCTATGCTACGTCCGAACCCGAAGAGGCGTTGTTGCTCGGCGGTGTTACCGGTTTGATGGATGATGGCAGTGTGACCCAGTTCGGGCCAACATCTGAAATTTATCATCATCCGCAGGATATAGTTTCCGCCCAGGTGTTTTCCAATCCGCCGATTAATGTGGCGAAGATTGAAATCAAAGGCTCAAAAGCCAGTATGGATGAGACCATAAGCTGGCAGCTAAGCGGTGATGCGGCCAGTCTTTCTGATGGTCGCTATACGGTAGCTATCCGGCCTAACCATGTTTTGCCGTTCAAAAAACCGGGCAATCTGGTGGACCTTACCGGCCGGGTGCAGATAACCGAATTGAGCGGATCTGAAAGCAGTGCACATTTTTTAGTGGGGCAGAATTCATGGGTGTCGCTGGCTTCAGGCGTACACCCCTATCAGGTGGGCGAGGTGCATAGTTTTTATATGGACCCGGCGCATTGTTTCTATTTCAGCCCGGATGGCAAACGCGTGGCACAAGGGGCGATGGCTAATGGCTAAAATTACCTTATCCAAGCTGCGGCATTCTTATTATCCAAATCCAAAGGGGCCCGAGGATTTTGCCCTGAGGGATATTGATCTTGATTGGCGAGATGGTGGTGCCTATGCGCTGCTTGGGCCTTCCGGCTGCGGCAAATCTACCTTGCTCAACATCATTTCGGGCCTATTGATGCCAACCGAAGGGCGAATTCTTTTTGATGATAAGGATGTGACCGCGCATTCTCCGGTAGAGCGCAATATCGCCCAGGTGTTCCAGTTTCCGGTAATTTACGACACCATGACGGTGTATGATAATCTGGCATTTCCCCTGCGCAATCGGCAGATGGATGAAGTGATGGTCAAATCGCGGGTGCATGAGATTGCCGAAATGCTGGAAGTGGACGATATGCTTTCCAAGCGGGCAGCCGGCCTTTCGCCTGATAATAAACAAAAGATTTCAATGGGGCGCGGACTGGTGCGCAAGGACGTTAATGTGGTGATGTTCGATGAACCGCTCACAGTGATTGACCCGCATTTGAAATGGAAACTGCGTTCCAAGCTGAAAGAGCTGCACCAGAAAGTGCGGGCTACAATGATTTATGTGACCCATGATCAGACCGAGGCGTTGACGTTTGCTGATCAGGTTGTGGTGATGCAGGACGGCGATATTGTGCAGATTGGAACCCCGGTCGAATTGTTTGAGCGTCCGACCCACACATTTGTTGGCCATTTTATTGGTTCGCCGGGCATGAACCTTTTGCCTTGCGAAATCCGTGGTGGCGGGGCTTATTTTAATGACGCAAGAATTGCGCTGGAAGGCCCGCTGATAAGTGGTGGGCGTGGAAAAAACCAGGTGGGCATTCGTCCGGAATTTGTATCGTTTGGTAAAAAAGGGCTGGAGGCTCGAGTTAAAAAAGTTGCCGATGTGGGTCGCCATTATGTGGTTGAGGCGATTATTGGCGATACCAGCATTAACGCGATTGTTGAACAGGACGCACCAGAACAGGGCGAGAAGGTTCATCTGAACTTTGCACAATCTCACACCAGAGTTTACCGCGATGGCTGGATTGCAACCCAATTGCCGGAGGCCGGGCGATGAAACCGAGTTATCAAAAAGCATGGTTTTTTGTTTTGCCGGTTCTTGTCCTGGTGGCTTTTAATGCGCTGATACCGATGATGACAGTGGTCAATTATTCGGTACAGGAAACCTTTGGCAATAATCTGTTTTTCTGGCAGGGGGTCGATTGGTTTGAAAAGCTGTTAAATTCTGATCGCTTTCATGCGGCCCTTGGCCGGCAATTTCTGTTTACCGGTATTATTTTGGCGATTGAAATTCCACTTGGGGTGGCGATAGCGCTTGCCATGCCGCGCAAGGGGGTTTGGGTATCTGTTTGTCTGGTTTTGATGGCCTTGCCGATGCTCATTCCGTGGAATGTGGTTGGTGCGATGTGGAACATCTTTACATTGCCGGATATTGGCTTGCTTGGCTATTTTTTGAACCATGTGTTGGGTGTTGATTACAACATGACCCAATCTCCATTGGCTGCGTGGATGACTATTGTTGCAATGGATGTCTGGCATTGGACATCGCTGGTTGTCTTGTTGAGCTATGCGGGCCTGGTTTCCATTCCTGATGCTTACTATCAGGCGGCAAAAATTGATGGTGCATCCAATTGGGCGGTCTTTCGCTATATTCAACTGCCAAAAATGAAACGGGTTTTGACCATTGCGATATTGCTGCGGTTTATGGACAGTTTCAATATTTATACCGAGATTTTTGTGCTCACCGGTGGCGGTCCGGGCAATTCAACCACATTGCTTTCCATTGATCTGGTGAAAATTGCGCTTGGGCAGTTTGATTTAGGGCCGGCTGCTGCAATGTCGCTTATTTACTTCGCTATCACGCTGCTGGTTTCCTGGCTGTTTTATACGCTGATGATGCGGAACGAAACCTAGAGCCCTAATGAACAGGTATTAAAAGATATGCAAAAAAGAAGTTGGGTTCCGATAATCTACATCCTGTTTTTGATGCTGCCAATCTATTGGCTGGTGGCGATGAGCTTTAAAACGACAGGTGAAATCCTGTCCGGGTTTTCGCTGTTTCCGCAGACCTGGACCTTTGATAATTACCGGGTAATTTTTACCGACCCAACCTGGTATTGGGGGTATTTTAATTCGATCATCTATGTGTCATTGAATACGGTCATTTCGATTATTGTTGCCTTGCCTGCGGCCTATGCATTTTCTCGCTACCGCTTTCTTGGCGACAAGCAATTGTTCTTTTGGTTGTTGACCAACCGTATGGCACCGGCGGCGGTATTTGCCCTGCCATTTTTTCAATTATATTCAGCCGTTAATTTGTTCGATACCCATATTGCGGTGGCGCTGGCCCATTTATTGTTTAACATTCCATTGGCGGTGTGGATTTTGGAAGGTTTTATGAGCGGGGTTCCAAAAGAGCTGGATGAAACAGCTTTTGTCGATGGTTATTCGTTTCCGCGCTTTTTTACCAAAATATTTTTACCAACCATTGGTGCCGGTGTCGGGGTTGCTGCATTCTTTTGCTTCATGTTTTCGTGGGTTGAATTGTTGTTGGCAAAAACCCTCACGGCAGTTTATGCAAAGCCAATTGCAGCGGTTATGACCAAGACCGCTTCAAGCGCAGGGTATGAATTGGGTCTGCTCGCGGCAGCCGGAACATTGACGATTATTCCAGGCGCAATCGTTATCTATTTCGTGCGTCACAATATTGCCAAGGGTTTTGCCCTTGGCCGGGTTTAGGGGGAGGTTGATATGCTAAGCTGGATGGCATGGACCTGGCCTACTGCCTTGATATTTATCTGCATATTTTCTGCAATGGGTGTTTTGACCGTATTGGAGATCAGGCACCCTGGTGGTGATGAACGAAAAGGTGTGTTGGGTCTGGTTACCACAAGGGGGGATCGTTTGTTCATCTCGCTTTTGGGCTCTGTCTATATCCATCTTGCATGGCTTGGAATAATGGGCGCACCGCTTTGGATCCCGCTTGGAATTAGCATTCTTTGGGGCGCTTTTGCATTTTGGAAAGTGTGAGGAACAAGACAAGGTTTCATATGGTTTGCGCAAAATTGACAAATAACTTGCCAAAATTGGAAGAATTGGGGTGTAATTGCCGTAAAATGACCAAAGATATAAACTGGAATAATTGTTAATGAGACAAAAAAAGAAGATCGAATTCTTAACAGAAGTCGAATTGGAGTTCATGACCCGGTTGTGGGAACTGGGGGAGGGCAGTGTCCGCGATGTTTTAGCCAAACTCGCCCCGGAACGGAACCTTGCCTACACGTCCGCTGCGACGATTTTAAGAATTCTTGAACAGAAGAAATTCGTCGAGAGCACCAGGATCGGTAAGACTTTCATCTATCGGGCTTTACTCAGCAAAGATACCTATCAGACCCGGTCGCTGAAAGACCTTTCCGAAAAGCTGTTTGACAACACGCCTGCATCGCTGGTGGCGCGGTTGGTCGATGATTACGACCTTTCCAAAGATGCGTTGGGAGAGATCCGCGCCTTACTCGACAGGAGGTTGGAAGATGATCACGATTGATGCGATTTTGGATGCCTACATCAATGCCAATATTCTACTGATACTGGTTTTTGGTTTGTGGTGGTGCGCGCGATTATTGTTGCAGGCAAGTGGTCTGGCCCACACCTATACTATTCAACTTCGATTGTTGAACGGTGTATTTTTGGCCGTCGCGATAAGCCCGCTATTTGTACTGATTTACAAACTACTGGCCGATTATGGTGTGGTATCTCCCGGGTTCAATACGAATTTTTCTGACATTGTTGTGGCTCAATATCTACAGGGAAATTTTGAGATGAAGCCGGCTCAACTGGAAGAGCTTCTGGGTTTGAGGGGGCGCTTTACCAGCGAACTGCTAGGGCTTAGCAGTTCGTTTGGTATTGTGGTTTTGGGGGTAATTGCAACCGGTATAACAATTTACACGGCGCGTTTAATTCTAAGTATTGTAGTTTTGAGAAAGATCATCAGACAAAGCCACGTGTGGCGGCGGTTTGGCAATCTCAGGCTTTTGCTTTCCGATACTACAAGCGTGCCTTTTTCCACTCGCACCCTGACCAGGCGTTATGTGGTCATTCCGTCAAATATGCTGACGGACGAGCATGATTTAAGGATGGCAATTGGCCATGAATTTCAACATATGCGTCAGTTTGATCTTGAATGGGAAATTGTGCTGGAAATTCTTAAGCCAATATTTTTCTGGAACCCGGTTTACTATCTTTGGAAGCAGCAGGTCGAAGAATTGCGCGAACTTTCATGCGATCAACAGGTGCTGGCGCGCAAGGGTTATGATGCGAAAGCCTATTGTGCCTGTCTGTTGCATGTGTGCCAGAACAGTATGAATAAGGGAAAATTGTTTTCAATTCCGATGCCAAAGGTGGCGCTTATCTCGATGGACCATTCGTTCTTTAATCGCAGCTCAGCCGTGTTTTTGCGAAAACGGGTAAGTTCGCTTTTGGATGATCAAAAGGAAACCAACCGCCGCTCCGTATTTGTTGCGCTGATGGTGCCATTGATCGCCTTCGTGGCGTTTTCGACTGTTATTATTCAAAAGCCGGATGACTGGAGCCAGGACCGGATTATGCTTGCAACCATTGTTAATCTCGACCGGTTGGCCGAGCGTAATAGCGTGGTCGCGAGCCTTGCTTTTAACCGCTAGGTTGATTGAGGCCTTTGCCTCATTATTAATTGGGTTCAGTCCCTAATTGACTATTTTCCAAGCAAATTGTGTTGTCTGGGCCAGTCAATTTATTTGGCTATTTGGTGTAGGTTAATCCCGGCAAAAAACTCAGTATACAGATGAATTTTTAAACCTTCAATTTACATGAACAACAGCTGAACGGTGCTTTCAAGCTTGGTTCAGCCCGCTTTTTCTATTCTGTGATTGTTCTTACAACAGCCCAACACTCACAGGAGAAATATAATGTCACGTAAATTTTTTATCACAACTGCCCTTGCTGCACTCATTGGACTTGCCGGAACACCGGTAATGGCAAACGGTATTAATATTCAACAGTTTGGTTATGGAAACTCTACCGGTGGTGCGCAGGATGGATGGGACAATATTGTCGGCGTTTATCAAAGTGGCACCCGCAACCGTGCCGTAGCGCGCCAATATGGTGACCGCAATGTTTCGGCGATCGGCCAGCGTGGGCTTCGAAATACTGGTCGCACCAATCAGTATGGTCACTTTAACTCTGCAGGTATTGGCCAGTTTGGCTATAACCACCGCTCTATTTTGACCCAGGACGGCAATCACAATATCGCAGCCGGCGTGCAAATCGGCAATAATTGTGATGCGGATGTGAGCCAGAACGGCAGTGGCAATGTTGCCGCATTTGTTCAGGTGTGCCGCTAACAAGGCGCTAAAGCTTGTCTCCTAAAAGTGGGCACCGGTTTTAGGAATAAAGATATGCGAAAACAGATAGATAAAGCATATTGAGTGAGTACCAATGAACGCGATATGCGCTAATGGAATTGGCCGGGTGATCCAGTCTGACCCGGCCCTTTCGATCTGATCATTTTGACAAAGTAAAAGGAGTATCATCATGTTTAATATGCTTAGTTATGCTACCGCAGGCACAATTGCGATGATCATAGGATTAAACGGCGGTGTTGAGCCCTCAAAAATCGACACTGTAAAACAAAGCGACCCTATTCGCTGTGAAATTGAAACGTCATCCAACCGTGGCATGACGACGATGCAAGGCGTGATTTATTCCGACCAAAAAGTTCGGGGAACCTATCGATTTTCGCTGAAAAGCAAGGGACGCAGCGGTGGCACTAATATTCAACAGGGCGGAGAGTTTTCCGTTGGTCGTGATGGCCATGCCGAGCTTGGAATGATCAATATTGGCGGTCGTGTTTCAGACTATAAAGTGCGCTTAAAAGTGCGGGTGAAGGGCAAAACAATTACCTGCGGCACCGATGATGTGACCAATATCTAAAGTTACAGATTTCGCTCAATAATTCCTCCCATGCGGCGAAACTGTTTGCTGAAAGGGCTTCCGGGAAATCGGAGGCCTTTTTTTCTTGAGCGATTCATCTTTAGATGGAATTACTCAAGATTGTTTTCGCTCACGGCCATTCGGGGCTTTTCTAATGGCTCAAGTTTTGCGCTTCGCGTTTGCTCAACGTGCAACTTGGATCTTTTCAGTTGGCTCAAGTTTTGCGCTTCGCGTTGTTCAACGTGCAACTTGGATCTTTTCAGTTGGCTCAAGTTTTGCGCTTCGCATTGCTCAACGTGCAACTTGAGC
>Ga0256839_1001454_pt1 | contig 28677 bp, 31 predicted proteins | sample 354166metaG_FD_185968 | JGI IMG/M metagenome (GOLD analysis project Ga0256839, IMG submission 185968) | Hydrothermal vent microbial communities from Mid Atlantic Ridge, Atlantic Ocean - 354-166 | ecosystem: Environmental > Aquatic > Marine > Hydrothermal vents | place: Atlantic Ocean: Mid... | reverse complement strand
TGTTGCTGTTGACAAAAAGGTACTCGGGGCCATGGCAAAAGGCCGGGACGGAAGCAGCAAAGCTTGATAGGCCACGAAACAATACCACCACGCTTTCCGAGTGCTGAGGCCAACAAACCTGATCTCCTGCTTGTTGTCCTCACCATTCATATCAAGCGAGGTGGTATGGGTTTCGCGCTCATCAACACTACGATTCTTCCAACGCATCCTCGCACAGCGCGAGTTCCATTTTTTGCTCGTCCAAAAAACGGAACCCAAAGCACCGCTCCATTGCATCCTACAATCGCGGTATTCATACATCCCTGTACATCAAGGACGCCCCACACACGCTTGATTCCGCTGCCGGGCACGCCTTCCGGGGTCAGCTCGAGCGGCTTCCTGCCGCGCAAGCTTCAACCGGCCTTCCATGGCCGGTTGCCCCCTCCAGGCGCACCCGGCAGCGGCGCGTGTGAAGGGGAAAGGAAACCTGGGGAAACCTTTGAACACATGGCTCGGTACCATCGTTACTTTTCGGTGTGTGCCCACGCAGCGGGCTGGGGCGCTGAGTAGTTACGGCCGGGTTAACGTCGACCTTTCTTTCGTCCCGGTTTTGACGTGTGCTGGCGTGGCGGCAGGCCGGTGTGCTGAGTGCGGATGGTGCCTTTTCGTGGCGTATTTCGCCGCGATACCTTGCCTTTGCCGCCAGCCTGGGTTGCGTTGCGACATCCGGGCGGGTCGAAGCGTGGCACCAGCTGGTGTTTACCGCTACCAATCAGGTCAGCGCGCCCCATTTTTTTCAGCGCGTCGCGTAGCAACGGCCAGTTTTTCGGATCGTGGTAACGCAGAAATGCCTTGTGCAGGCGACGACGACGCTCTCCGCGGACGGTGGCGACCTGTTCACTGCTACGGGTGATTTTCTTCAGCGGATTCTTGTCGCTGTGATACATCGCGGTGGCAGTCGCCATCGGTGATGGGTAGAACGCCTGCACCTGGTCGGCGCGGAAGCCATTGCGCTTCAGCCACAGCGCCAGATTGAGCATGTCTTCATCAGTTGTGCCGGGATGGGCGGCGATGAAATAGGGGATCAGATATTGCTCCTTACCGGCCTCGCGCGAGAATTTCTCGAACATTTTGCGAAAGCGGTCGTAGGTACCGATACCGGGTTTCATCATTTTCGACAACGGGCCCTGCTCGGTATGCTCCGGTGCAATCTTCAGGTAGCCGCCAACGTGGTGGGTAACCAGTTCGCGTACATATTCCGGTGAACGCACCGCCAGGTCGTAGCGCAGTCCAGAGGCGATCAGCACTTTCTTGATGCCTGGCAGCTGGCGCACGCTGCGGTAGAGCTGAATCAGACTGCTGTGATCCGTCCCCAGGTTCTTGCAGATATCGGGATAAACACAAGACAGCCTGCGGCAGGCGGATTCGATTTTCTTCGACTTGCAGGCGAGCCGGTACATATTGGCGGTTGGGCCGCCAAGGTCGGAGATGACACCGGTAAAACCAGGCACGGTGTCGCGTATTTTTTCCACTTCCCGAACAATGGATTCTTCGGAACGGTTTTGAATGATCCGGCCTTCGTGTTCGGTGATGGAGCAGAAGGTACAGCCGCCAAAACAGCCGCGCATGATATTGATCGAAAAGCGGATCATTTCGTAGGCGGGAATCCGTGCGCCCTGATACGCCGGATGGGGTACACGCTTGAATGGCAGGTCGAAGACGTAATCCATCTCCTCGGTGGACAGCGGCAGGGGAGGCGGATTCAGCCAGATATCCTGGTCGCCGTGACGCTGTACCAGTGCGCGTGCGTTGCCGGGGTTGGTTTCCAGATGCAGAATGCGATTGGCGTGCGCATATAACACCGGGTCGCATTTGACGTTTTCGTAGGCTGGCAGGCGAACAACCGATTTATCCCGCGGTGGTGTGATTCTCTTTTTTCGGGATGACAAATCCTGCAACGGGAAGACATTGTTCGCTGCGGCAGTTTTTTCCGTTTCCAGTTTGCACTGATCGAGATCACTGGTGTTGACATAGGGGTTGATGATGCGATCGACCTTGCCGGGGCTGTCGACATCGCTCGAATCGATTTCGAACCAGCCTTGCGGGGTACTGCGGCGAATGAATGCGGTACCGCGAACATCATCGATTTCCCGCACGGGTTCGCCACTTGCCAGCCGGTGTGCGACCTCAACAATCGCACGTTCGGCATTGCCGTACAGCAGCAGATCGGCCTTGGCGTCGGCCAGAATCGAGCGGCGCACTTTGTCCTGCCAATAGTCGTAATGCGCGATGCGGCGCAGTGAGGCTTCGATGCCACCGATGATCACGGGGACATCACGCCAAGCCTCGCGGCAACGTTGCGCGTAGACCAGCGAACTGCGGTCAGGGCGTTTGCCGGCCATGCCACCGGCGGTATAAGCGTCGTCGGAGCGGATCTTGCGATCAGCCGTGTAACGGTTGATCATCGAATCCATATTGCCGGCAGTGACACCAAAGAACAGGTTGGGTTTTCCGAGCGCCCGAAAAGCATCGGCTGATGTCCAGTCCGGCTGGCTGATAATCCCGACGCGAAACCCTTGCGCCTCCAGCAAGCGACCGATGATCGCCATACCGAAGCTGGGATGATCCACGTAGGCGTCGCCCGTCACGAGGATAATGTCGCAACTATCCCAGCCAAGCTGGTCCATTTCATCCCGACTCATTGGCAGGAAATCGGCCGGGCCAAAACATTCGGCCCAATATTTCGGGTAATCGAAAAGCAGTCGTGTCGGCTGATCGGGTTTATAGCGCTGTGGCTGCATGGGACGGGGCCAACCCCCCGGAAATAGTTATGACGATGTTTTGCCGAAACGATCTTCGAGGTATTGAATAATGTCACTCGATTCGTACATCCACGTGACCTTGTCACCTTCCTCGATGCGCAGGCAAGGCACTTTGACCTCGCCACCTTCGCGCTGCAACTCATCGCGCCAGCGGCCGGGTGATTGTGCATCACGATAGGTCATTGGCAGGTTCAAACGATGGATCGCTCGCCGCGTCTTGATGCAGAACGGACAGGCGTAGAATTGGTAAAGGCTGAGGCGACTGACAGCCTCATCGACGTTCCGCTGTTCTTCAGCGGAACGCTGGATGGGTTTCGGGCGGGTCAGCCGGTCGATGCCGGCAATAGTGTAACCAAGACCATTGCGTAGGGCTTTGAGTAACATGATGGTGCTTTCCTTAATCCTGAGTGGCGGCCATTTAACGGGGCGCGTCGTGCAGTGTCAAATTCAGGGCGGTTTGCTGATGCATCTGGGCATGGCGAAACGCCATCAGTCTATGGAGGATCAATGATGACAGTCGATGAATTCAAACAGTCGCTCGGTAACGCAGAGCCACCCGCCAACATTGATGAGGTGGCACGAGCCTTGTGGTATGGCGGAAGGGGAGATTGGGGTCGGGCGCACCGCATTGTGCAAGAGATTTCCGGCAGCAACGCAGCCTGGGTTCATGCCTGGCTGCACCGTCAGGAGGGGGATGGTTGGAATGCGGATTATTGGTATCAGCGGGCCGGACGGCCACGATCCGAATTGCCGCTGGCGCAGGAGTGGGAGGAGATCCTCTCGGCGCTGCTCTCAGCGGCTTGAACAGCCAGTTGCTTTGCATCTCCGAAGTGCCAGCTGCTTCAGAGATGCAAAGGGTTTACCGCAAGATAGATCAGAGGTAACTACTCAGCGCCCCAGCCCGCTGCGCGGACACACACCGAAGAGTAACGAAATGATACTGAGCCAGCCATTCAATAGCCACCCGGCTACTTGGTTTTCTTTCCCCTTCACACGCGCCGCTGCGGGGTGCGCCTGGAGGGGGCAACCGGCCATGGATGGCCGGTTGAAGCTTGCGCGGCAGGAAGCCGCTCAAGCTGACCCCGGAAGGCGTGCCCGGCAGCGGAATCAAGCGTGTGTTGGGGCGTCCTTTTTTGGGTTCCGTTTTTTGGACGAGCAAAAAATGGAACTCGCGCTGTGCGAGGAGGTGTTGGAAGAATCGTAGTGTTGATGAGCGCGAAACCCATACCACCTTGCTTGATATGAATGGTGAGGACAACAAGCGGGAGATCAGGTTTGTTGGCCTCAGTACTTGGAAAGCATGGTGGAATTGTTTCGTGGCCAATCAAGCAGTGGTGCTTCCGTCCCATCCCTCTGCCATGGCCCCGAGTACCTTTTTGTCAACAGCAACAAAAAGGTACCAAAGCACTGCTCTCTTGCATCCTGCAATCGCAGCATTCAGTACATCCATGTACATCAATGCCGCCCCGATTCCCCGCTGTTTCCTGCGCTTCTCGGCCCAGCCGGGGGGCGGCCGACACGTCCCTTCGTGACGGCCGACGCAGGCCATCCATGGCCTGCCCCTTCGGGCTGATCCCGGCTGGGCCTGCGATGCTCGGGCGGGCAAAGGGGGTAGCGGTGGTTGCCATGCGACAGGTTTGGTGCGAAGTTACTTGGAAGCGCAGTCCGGTAACTGCTCAGATTGCCCCCGTTTTGCGTCAAATCAAGGCGGAAGCGCGCAGTTTACAAGTGTAAATGAGCACTTCCAACGCAGAGTTGGCGCAAATAAGGGCGTAAGCTGAGCAGTTACGATCAGAGTACGTCCATCAGCTCCTTGAGCGTTGGCGCATTGCGATCTTTGGGTGACAGGATCACTTCCTGTCCATCCTCAACCGGCCAGGTGATGTTCAAATCAGGGTCATCCCAGCGCAGTTCATACTGATCATCTGCGTAGTAGTAGTCGGTACACTTGTAAGCGAAGATCGCGGTCTGGCTGATGGTGTAATAGGCGTGGCCAAAGCCTTCCGGCACCCATAGCTGGCGTTTGTTGTCTTCACTCAAAATGGTGCCGACTGTCTTGCCAAAGGTGGGTGAGTCCTTGCGCAGGTCCACAGCGATATCGAACACGCTGCCAACAACCGCACGCACCAGCTTGCCTTGAGGATGGGCCAACTGGAAATGGATGCCGCGCAAAGTCCCCTTGGTGGAGAGGCTTTCGTTGTCCTGAACGAAACGCACGTCGAGTCCAGCCTCGTACAGCGTGCGGTAGTTCCAGGTTTCCATGAAGTAACCACGGTCGTCTCTGAAGACCCTGGGCTGAATGATTTTCACCTCGGGAATTTCTGTGTCGATCAGTTCCATCAAACCGCCTTTTTTTGTTGTTCCTTGAGTTTCATGACGATATCCAGCGCCATCGAGGGCGGCAATTCTACATCATCCCAGGTCAGGATCTCACCCGGCTCGATGTTGCGGGTCAGCACCGCATTCGACAGCATTCCAATGGGCACATGGTTCTCTGGCGCTTCCGCCAGCAGGGCGGCTTCGCCACGCACTTCGAACCCGCCGATACCGCGTTTGATGGTGGAGCCAGCCTTCAGTTCCGTCTTGGCAATGGACACCATACCGACGGTGGGTTGTGTGGAGTTGTTCAGTAACACCGGGCCACCGGCCAGTACGCGACGCACTGTTTTCACAATCTCGATGGCACAGAGATGGTAGTTGCGCATCAAAACGTAGTAGGGGCCTTCGCCCATTTTGATATTGGCCAGTGGGCCGCGCTCGACTTCATCGTGCTTTGCAGTAATGAATACCCCTGGCGGTTGCCCCATGGAAACGACGAAATCAGCGATCGGCTTGCCGAGTTCTTCGGCAACCTCACCCAGTTGCTTGGCCGTTGCGGTGGTATCGTCTGTCCTCGGTCCTTCCATGCCCTGTTTGGTAATAGTCGCACCGAAGCCGTTGGCAATGAATGCCTGCTCGAATTGCAGTTTGGTGCCATCGGTAAAGGAGGTGGTCTGATCAAGACTGAAACCCTGTTTCGTCGACCAGAACACCATGTCCTCACGGGATGGGTTGTGGTTGAGATAGCCCTTCATATTGCCGTAGACCAGCGGCTCGAAACCCATCTGGATGCACTCTTCGTGCAGCGCTGCCAGACAGCCGGGCTGATCACCTTCAGCCTCGGTCAGGTAGCCTTTATCGGCAAACCAGGAACCAGTGGTCACGTGAAACTCCGTATCCATGGTGACAACCGGCAGTCCTGCGGCAAAGGCCTTGTCGACCGCAACCGTGGCATTGAGTACGTCACCACTGCATTCGATAATGAGATCGGCGTTGTCCATCAGCTCGTCGAGCGAGTTGGTCAGCACCTCGGGCAGCGGATAGTCGTCGATCGTCGAGATGTCGCGCCGGGTATAGGCGCCGGTAATTTCGAGATCAGGGTGATGGTTAAGGATCAGCCGCGAGACGCCCCGCGCGATGAATCCGGTTCCTACCAGGCCAATACGCCTTTTTGCACTCATGCCGTTTGCTCCGTTATTCATACTGTGGTGGCTGTACTGCTCACCATCGTTGTGGTTTATTTATCGTTGTTGTTTTTCAAACCAGAAAGCTCGTTCAATAGGCCTTTTCACCAGTGAAACCCTTGATGACTGTCATCAGGATGATCTTGATATCGAGAAAGATCGACCACTTGCGAATGTAGTCGATGTCATAGATCACCCGCCACTGCATCTTGTCCAGCGAATCGGTTTCTCCACGTAAGCCGTTGACCTGTGCCCAACCAGTGATTCCGGGTTTGGTCTTGTGCCGCAGCATATAGCCCCCAATGATGTTGCGATAGGCTTCATTGTGAGCCACTGCATGGGGCCGTGGTCCGACGATCGACATCGTCCCCATCAATACATTGAGGAACTGCGGCAATTCGTCCAGCGACGTTCGGCGCAGAAACGCACCGAAACGTGTTACACGAGGATCATCTTTGACAACCTGGCGAAAATCCGCGCCATCTTCAAGTACACGCATGGTACGGAACTTCCAGACTTTGATTGCCTTTCCGTCAAGACCATAGCGGGTCTGCTTGAAGATGATAGGGCCTTTCGACGTTAGCTTGATACCGATGGCAATGGCAATCATTGGTACCGCGATAATCGAGAGGATCGCCAGTGAAAGAACGATGTCCTCGGTGCGCTTGACGACACTGCGCAAACCGGAAATCGGATTTTCATAGACGCTGACAGCCGGCACCCCATTGATATCGACGATATGGGTGAAGTGCGTCTCCATCGAATAGAAATCGGGGACAACATAGACCGCGACCATCGTGTTCGACAGTTTTCTGGTGATCTCGAGTATCTTGTGCTCGGCGCGCATCGGCATGGTGATGAAAACGACATCGAACTTGCCTTTCTCCGCATCCTCGATCATGTCGACAAATGTGCCATCGACCGGCAGTCCCTGTTTCAATTGACCAACCGCCTCTTTCTTGCGGCGGTTGATAACACGCCCGACATGGTGAAAATCGAGGTGAGAGCGGTCATCGTAGACGGCCACCAGTTCATAGCCCACCCAAGGGTTGTCTTGAATCTGCTCTTTGACATGGCGACCAATCGGGCCGGCGCCAGCAATGGCGATACGGCGCGTGTTATAGCCCAGCGAACGCAAGGCCCGTACCGTCGCATTCAAAATGATGCGCACGAACATGAATGCGAGAATGGAAAGCACGAACCAGGCAGCGGCCAGCACCCAATCGAGATGCTCGATGCTTTGGTCGAAGATCAGTGCGATCGACAGCAGCGTCAAGCCCGTGAAAAGCCAAGCCAGTGATGCCAGCGCCACCATCCAGAACCGTGACAGGAAAGTGTTGCTGATTTTCCAGTTCTGATAGACATGAAAGAATTCCGCGTAGAACTGCATCAGCAAAATGGCAAGCAGGGCATAGAATGCATGTACCCTGATCCAGCCAGCTTCGGCTGTTCCAGTGATGTTGACCGCGATATACAACGCGACGCCAATGGCGAGCGAATCGAGGACTCTGGCCACCAGTGACAGCGGGTGCTGCGAGGCGACGATGGGGGTTCTGGAAGAAAGCGTCTGCATGGTCTGTGGCGATTAGGTTCCCGAGTTACAGCCAGTTGCAGCGTTTGGGGCGAGAAACGAGTGCGGAATGGCTACCGAGAGGTGCATCCGTTCAGGCAGGGTCGTCCTGTGTTAACACGTTGCCGTCCTTGAGCTATGTGCCCTGCGCTCGCCCGAGCGACTGTTGTCAACCAGCGATTGCTGTTTGTTATCGTCCATTATTGCAACTGCCTGCTACGAGATCGCTCGCAGTTCAGGCACCGCAACAAGCACCGCATTTAATCAGAGTTGCCTTTCGGGAGTATATAGGGTCGATCACAAAACCGGGGGATGTGCTTTCGATGCGCGCATGACCAGCGGCTGTGTTGCGACAGGGTCTACGGAAAAGATGGTGCCGAGGGTCGGAGTCGAACCGACACGGGGTTTCCCCCACAGGATTTTGAATCCAGCGCGTCTACCAATTTCGCCACCCCGGCACGGGGAAGGGCGGTGATTCTAACGGATATCCATATTGGCGATCAACGGCTATCTGTACATGTTGTCGGGCTATCGCCGGATCAATGCCATGGATGCCGGTGGCAAAAGATGCTGATCAACCCAGCTGTGATACCATGCCGCCGCCATGCGCACCCGTGATTTCGACTATCATCTTCCGGAAACGCTGATTGCTCAGCATCCACCCGCCAACCGCCGGGACAGCCGCCTGCTGCGGCTCGATGGGGCAGGGGACGTCGTGGATCTGGACTTCATCGACATCGTCGGCCTGATCGAGCCACAAGATCTGCTGGTGTTCAACAATACCCGTGTGCTCGCTGCGCGACTGTTCGGACGCAAAGAGAGTGGTGGCAAGGTCGAGGTGCTGGTGGAACGGCTGCGCAATACCCACGAGGTGGCGGCGCATCTGCGCGCCAGCCGTTCACCGCGAGCCGGTAGCAGGCTGGTGCTGGCGGATGAATTCAGTGTGTCGGTAACCGGGCGTGAGGATGATTTGTTCATTCTGCACAGCGAAACCCCATGGCCGGAGATTCTCGACGCCGCAGGCCATATGCCGCTGCCGCCCTATATTACCCGTGCCGATGACGATATCGACATGCAGCGCTATCAGACTGTCTATGCCTCACGGCCCGGAGCGGTGGCAGCACCGACCGCCGGATTGCATTTCGATACCGCATTGCTACAGGCGCTGCATGAAAAAGGCGTCGCCACGACCGAGGTGACCTTGCACGTTGGGGCCGGCACCTTCCAGCCCGTTCGTGTCGAGAATATCGCCGATCACCGCATGCATGCGGAGTGGCTCGAAGTCTCAGCGGAAACCGTGGCCGCAGTGGCAGCTTGCAAGGCGCGTGGTGGCAGAGTGATCGCGGTGGGAACGACGTCCGTACGCAGCCTGGAGACGGCTGCTCAGGAAGGTGCGCTGCAACCGTTTCAGGGTGATAGCCGCCTGTTCATTACGCCCGGTTTTCAGTTCAGGGTCGTCGATGCGATATTGACCAATTTCCACCTGCCACAGTCGACCTTGCTGATGCTTGTCTCGGCCTTTGCCGGTTTCGAACCGGTAAGGCGCGCCTATCGGCATGCGGTCGAACAACGATACCGTTTTTTCAGCTATGGCGATGCCATGTTCATCGAGAAGCCCACGCATGAAATTTGAACTAGACAATACCGACGGGCTGGCACGACGTGGCCGGCTGATCTTTCCCCGTGGCGTGGTGGAAACGCCCGCTTTCATGCCGGTGGGCACCTACGGCACAGTCAAGGCGATGACGCCTGAAGAGCTGCGCGATCTCGGTGCCGATATCATCCTAGGTAACACCTTTCATCTGATGCTGCGGCCCGGCACCGAGATCATTGCCCAGCACGGCGATCTGCATGATTTCATGCACTGGGAGGGACCGATCCTGACCGACTCCGGCGGCTTTCAGGTGTTCAGCCTCGCCGACATGCGCCAGATCAGCGAACGGGGCGTGGTGTTCCGCTCGCCCGTCGATGGCGCCAAAGTGGAACTGACGCCGGAACGTTCGATGGCGGTGCAGCATGCACTCGGCTCTGACATCGTCATGATTTTCGACGAATGCACACCATTCCCGGCGACACTGAACCAGGCAGCAGACTCGATGCGCCTGTCACTACGCTGGGCACAGCGCAGCAAGGAGGCGCATGGCGATAGCGCATCGGCACTGTTCGGCATCGTGCAGGGCGGCATGTACGAGGCGCTGCGGCAGGAATCTGCAGCCGGGCTGCGCGATATCGGTTTCGACGGCTATGCCATTGGTGGATTGTCAGTGGGTGAACCCAAAGAAGAGCGTGAAGCCGTGCTCGATGTCACCTTACCGCATCTGCCAGACGATGCGCCGCGTTATCTGATGGGGGTCGGCAAGCCGGAAGACATTGTCGAAGCGGTGCGACGTGGTGTCGACATGTTCGACTGTGTGATCCCAACACGCAATGCACGTACCGGCTTTCTCTACACTAAAAACGGCGTGCTGAAGATCCGTAACAGCCGCTTTCGTAGCGATACGAGGCCGATTGACCCGGATTGCGGCTGCTATACCTGCCGCAACTACTCGCGCGCCTATCTGCGGCATCTGGACAGCTGCCGTGAGATTCTTGGCGCCCGACTAAATACGATCCACAACCTGTATTACTACCAGCAGTTGATGCAGGAACTGCGCCAAGCCATTGCTGCACACCGTCTGTCCAGCTGGATAGACGACTTTTATGCTCGCCTGGCCGAGCGTGTGGCATAATACGCGCCATTTTTACGGTTGCTCAGGCAACCCAGCTTTCACCTACCAACGGAGTCCACAATGGAGTTTCTGATCAACAGCGCCCATGCGGCCGGCGGCCAACAGCAAGGCGACCCACTAAGTTTCCTCATCATGATCGGCGTTTTCTTCGCCATCATGTATTTCATGATCATCCGCCCGCAGAGTAAGCGTGCCAAAGAACACAAGGCACTGCTCGATGCCTTGAGCAAGGGGGATGAAGTGGTCACCAACGGTGGTTTGCTCGGCAAGATCACTCAGCTGGACGAGAATTTCATCACCATGAAAGTTGCCGATGGTGTCGAAGTTCAGGTACAGCGTCAGGCGATCGCCGCCGTCATGCCCAAAGGCACGATGAAAAAGAAATAAGACTGCTCAGCAAGTAGTCACAACCCACTGGCACCGCCCTGATTGCATCCGGGCGGTGCCGAAGCAACAAGGATTGATCCCGCCGATGAACCGATACCCACTCTGGAAGTATGTGATGATCGTCGTCGTGGTGCTGGTTGGGCTGCTCTATGCGCTGCCTAACCTGTTCCCCGAAGATCCCTCGCTGCAGATCAGCCCGGCCACGCATGAACCACTGACGCAAGCGGACAAAGATCGCGTCATGGCGGTGGTCGAGTCGAAGTCGCTGCCGTACAAATCCATCTCATTCGATCCAGAGATGATCATGGTTCGCTTCCACGACACCGAAGCCCAGTTGGCAGCGTTCGACGAGGTAAGGGATGCGCTCGGATCGCGCTATGTCGTAGCCCTTAATCTGGCACCGGCGACCCCGGGCTGGCTGCGCAGCCTGAATGCAAAACCGATGTACCTTGGTCTCGATCTGCGTGGTGGTGTTCACTTCCTGCTCGAAGTGGACATGAAAGCCGCCATCGACAAGGCACTGGAGCGTTCACGCACCGACTTTCGCAACTCGTTGATGGAAGAGAAGATCCGCTCCCGGGGGATTCGTCGTGACGGCAATCGGATCACGCTCAAGTTCAAGACTGCTGAGGAGCGCGAGCGCGCACTGGCAGTATTGAAAGACGACTTCCGTGGCGAATTCGACTTCTCCGAAGAGGATCGTGACGATGGCGCTTACATCATCGCCAGTCTTGACGACAACCACATTCTCGCGCTGAAACGTTTTGCCCTACAGCAGAACATTACCGCGTTGCGCAAGCGGGTCAACGAACTCGGCGTGGCGGAACCGATCATCCAGCAGCAAGGGCTGGAACGTATCGTCGTGCAGCTGCCGGGGGTGCAGGATACTGCGCGGGCAAAGAAAATCCTTGGTGCGACCGCTACCTTGGAGTTTCGCATGGTCGACGAGCAGGGTGACCCGTATGCTGCCGTCTCATCCGGCCGGGTACCACCGCAGGACAAGCTGTTTCGCGAACGCAATGGCAATCCGATCCTGCTGAAAAAGCGGGTGATTCTCACAGGCGAGTACATCACCGGTGCCGCCTCGGGCATCGACTCGCAGACCGGTACGCCGTCGGTCAATATCACCCTCGACGGCAAAGGTGCGCGGATGTTCTCCAAGGCCACCGGCGAAAACATCAAGAAGCTGATGGCGGTGGTGTTCATCGAAACCAAGCCCGATGGCAGCAAGGTCGAGGAGGTCATCAACGTTGCCCGTATCCAGGATCAGCTGAGCAAGCGCTTTCAGATTACCGGCCTCGACAATCCCCGCGAGGCACGTGATCTTGCCTTGCTGCTGCGCGCCGGTGCGCTGGCCGCACCGATGTACTTCATCGAAGAACGCACCGTTGGCCCCAGCCTTGGCAAGGCGAATATCGAAAAGGGTTTCCTCTCGGTGCTGGTGGGTTTCGTACTGGTGATGATCTTCATGGTGTTCTACTACCGCCTGTTCGGGGTCGTGGCCAATATTGCACTGACCCTCAACCTGGTACTGATCATCGCGATTCTGTCGATCATGCAGGCCACGCTGACCCTGCCCGGCATCGCCGGTATCGTGCTCACCGTAGGCATGGCGGTAGACGCGAATGTGCTGATCTTCGAACGTATCAAGGAAGAACTGCGGCTGGGCAATTCACCACAGGCCAGTATCAGCGCCGGTTATGAACAGGCCTTTTCGACCATTATGGATGCCAATATCACCACGCTGATCGCAGCATTGGTGTTGTTCACCTTTGGCACCGGTCCGATCAAGGGCTTCGCCGTCACCCTGAGCATCGGCATCCTCTCATCGATGTTCACCGCGATCATTGTGTCACGCGGCATCATCAATCTCATCTACGGGCGCAAGGCAAGGCTCGATTCCCTTTCCATTGGAGGCGTCAAATAATGCTCGAAGGAAGAAATATCGATTTCATGGGCAAACGGCGGATCAGTGCAATCGTGTCGACCGTTCTTGTGCTTGCTTCGATTCTGCTTATCGTGTTCCGGGGGCTGAACCTGGGGCTGGATTTTACTGGCGGTACCTTGGTTGAAGTTGGCTATGAACAGCCTGCCGACCTCGACAGCATCCGCAACGCATTGGAGGCAAAAGGCTTCGAACGCGCCAGCGTGCAGTATTTTGGTACCTCGAAAGAGGTGCTGATCCGGCTGGCACCACGTGAAGGTGAGAACCGTTCGATGCTGAGCGACGAAGTGATTCACACCTTGCAAGAGGCATCCGACGACAAAGTGGAAATGCGGCGGGTTGAGTTCGTTGGCCCGCAGGTGGGTGAAGAGCTGCGCGAAGACGGTGGCCTGGCCATGCTGTACGCGCTATTTGGTATTCTGATCTATGTTGCCTTCCGTTTTGAATACCGCTTTTCCTTCGCCTCGATTATCGCCCTGGTGCATGACGTGGTACTGACGCTCGGATTCTTTGCGGCCACCCAGATGGAGTTCGATCTGACGGTGCTGGCTGCCGTACTGGCGGTCATCGGCTACTCACTGAACGACACCATTGTCGTCTTCGACCGCATACGCGAGAACTTCCGCAAGGTTCGCAAAGGAACGCCCGAAGAAGTGATCAATATTTCCATCAATCAAACCATCAGCCGCACGATTATCACCTCGTTGACAACCCTGTTGGTGCTTGTCGCGCTGTTTTTGCTTGGCGGGGAGATCATCCACTCGTTTTCCGTGGCGCTGATCGTTGGCGTGGTCGTCGGTACCTACTCGTCGATCTATATCGCCAGCAATGCCGTATTGGCGATGGGCGTGAGCCAGAAAGATCTGATCCCTGAAGAACGGGATGATAGCGAGCTGGATAGCATGCCGTAGCGTTACCTCAAGGCGCACCCTCAGAGAAGAGGGTGTCGTAATGAGACCCTCGAGAGCAAGGGCGCATCAGCGCCCCTCACGCGTTTTGGCCACCTCTTCAAGCGGGTCTGGTTCCTGTGGGTTCGGCACCAGCCGCGAGCAAATTCGATTGCCGCCGGTAGTGGTTCGCATGCCTTCCGTTTCAACCTGCTTCAGCGTCAGTCGCGTCCACACAATCGCGATCAGCACCAGTGCAACGCCGCCATAGAGGCTGCCCAGTTCGGTCAGTGCGTTGATGTGGTGTGAGGTCAGAAAATAGTAAGCGAACAACGCCAGACCGCCCAACCAGATACCCGAAATCGGGTAGATACAGCAAGCGGCGGCCCCGTAGCGACAGATGGCCAAGGGAGGAATAAAAATACTGAGCAGCGTCTGATACATCCTGATAGTCCTGTTGAAGCGTCGACTGGCACAGGATCAAGGATAGCAGTATTGGCGCAAGCTGTTCATCCTGCGGTGATTTGTTGAGCCTTTTTCCCGGCTGGGAGCCTATACAGCTTGCCGCAAGCCGCTGACATTGCGTAAACGCTCCAGCATGTTCTTGTAGACCTTCGCGCCACCACAGAGAATATCGCCATTCTCATAGTGGTTCAGGCCGCCGTAGAGGTCGCCGACCAGACCACCAGCCTCCTGCACCAGCAAGATACCCGCAGCGACATCCCACTTGTTGACACCGAATTCCCAGAAGCCGTCAAAGCGACCCGCGGCGACATAGGCCAGGTCGAGCGCCGCCGAGCCGGCCCGACGAATCCCGGCGGTGCCGGGAACGAGTACGCGCAGTGTTTCCAGGTAAAGTTCGAGATCTTGATCCTCGCGGAAGGGGATGCCGGTGCCAAGCAGGGCACCTTCGAGCGAGCGCGCTGCCGAAACCCGGATGCGTTTGCCGTTGAGCTGTGCACCAGCGCCTCGGGATGCGGTGAACAGTTCATCTTTGAAAGGGTCATAGACAACAGCTTGCTCGAAGTGCCGGTCGCGGCGTAGCGCAATGGACACCGAGTACTGCGGGATGGCGTGGAGAAAGTTGGTGGTGCCGTCCAGGGGATCGATGACCCATTGATATTCCCGGCCTTCCGACTGGTCGCCACTCTCTTCGCCGAAAAAGCCATGCTCCGGATAGGCCCGGCTGAGGATGCGGATGATTTCGGCTTCCGCCTTCTTGTCCACTTCGCTGACGTAGTCGTTTCTCGATTTGTTGCTGATCGTCAGCGTATCGACGCGATCGATATTGCGTAGGATAATCTCGCCGGCAGCACGCGCGGCCTTGATGGCGGTGTTGAGCATCGGATGCATGGTACTCTTCCGGGATCGACAATTGAGGGCGCGTAAGAATAGCAAACCCCTCTCAGCTGATGTGAGTTTTTTGTGTCTGAACCGAGTGATATAAGAATCGTCCTGGTGGAAACCTCTCATCCCGGCAATATCGGGGCGGCGGCCAGAGCGATGAAAACCATGGGCCTTGGCGAGCTGGTGCTGGTCAACCCGAAGGACTATCCCTGTGTCGAGGCGACAGCGCGCGCTGCCGGTGCCGACGATGTGCTGGCCAACGCGCGCGTGGTCGACAGTCTCGCAGCGGCAATAGCAGATTGCCAGCTGACCTTCGGCGCCACGGCGCGGTTACGCTCGCTGCGCTGGCCGGTGGTCACCGTCAGGGAAGCGGCGGGCATGGCCATTACAGAGCGGCAAAGCAGCAAGGTGGCGGTTGTGTTTGGTCGCGAGCGCACCGGGCTCAGCAACGACGAACTGGCTTTGTGTCAGAAGCTGCTCAATATTCCGGTGAATCCGGCATTCAGCTCGCTGAATCTCGCTGCTGCAGTGCAGGTGGTGTGCTATGAACTGCGGATCGCGGCACTCGGTGATGCAGTGCATGAGCCTGAGCGACCCGAAGAGGAATACGCACCAGCCGGGATGATCGACAGCTTTCACGCGCAGCTGGAGCGCGATCTGGTCGACATCGGTTTTCTCGATCCGGACAACCCGCGTCAGCTGCCATTGAAGCTCCGTCGCCTGTTTATCAAAGCAAGACCAACAATCAATGAAATCAAAATAATGCGTGGTATTCTTAAAGGCCTTTCAAGAAAAAGAAACGCGACTGACGCATGAGTACAAAGGAGGCACGACAGTGCTAAGCCAAATTCGAGAAGATGTTGCTTGCGTCTTTGAACGTGACCCGGCTGCGAGAAACAGCTTCGAAATTCTGACCACCTATCCTGGCATCTGGGCGGTGATTTTTCACCGCATCAGCCATGCCTTGTTCAATCACCGGCTGAAGTGGCTGGCGCGGGTGTTGTCGAATGTGTCACGGCTGTTTACCGGTATCGAAATCCATCCCGGCGCGACCATCGGGCGACGCTTTTTCATCGATCACGGCATGGGTGTGGTGATTGGAGAGACCGCGGAGATCGGTGACGACTGCACGCTCTATCACGGCGTAACGCTCGGGGGCACCAGCTGGAACAAAGGGAAACGGCATCCGACCCTGGAAAACAACGTCGTTGTCGGTGCTGGCGCGAAAATTCTCGGCCCAATCACGCTGGGGGAGGGCGCACGTGTCGGCTCCAATGCCGTTGTGCTCAAAGACGTACCGGCGGCCGCCACCGTGGTCGGCATTCCCGGCCGCGTCATCGGCGCGAAGAAAGAACCGCTGGGTGGAAAGAAACAGAAGCTCGCAGAAAAAATGGGCTTCGACGCCTACGGCACCAGTCAGGAGATGCCTGACCCGGTGGCCAATGCGTTTCATGGGCTGATCGAACACATCCATCTGATGGACGAACGCATGGAAAAGATGGCCCGCGTGATTTGCGACATGGGGGGCGAAGTGCCCTGCGACAAGCTGCCGGAGATCAACAAGGAAGATATTACGCCAATGGAGGATTGACACTCAGCTGTTCCCGTAACGCCGCTCGACATAGCGTTCAACGATCGCCTGGAACTCCGTAGCGATGTTGTCACCCTTCAAGGTCACATCCTTTTCGCCATCGATATAGACCGGCGCAACTGGTCGTTCGCCAGTGCCCGGCAAACTGATGCCGATATCCGCTTGCTTGCTTTCACCCGGCCCATTGACCACGCAACCCATGACCGCAACGCTCATGCTTTCGACCCCTTGGTAGCGGCTGCGCCACTGCGGCATCTGCTCTCGGAGGTAATCCTGGATTTCTGCGGCAAGGGTCTGAAAATAGTCACTGGTTGTGCGCCCGCAACCGGGGCAGGAAACCACCGACGGCGTGAATGCCCTGAGTTCCAGTGCCTGCAGAATCTGCTGCCCAACGACAACTTCCTGGCTGCGTGATCCGCCTGGCTCAGGTGTCAGTGAAATGCGGATGGTGTCGCCGATACCTTGTTGCAGCAGGATCGACAGCGCGGCCGTAGAAGCCACGATGCCCTTGCTGCCCATGCCGGCTTCGGTGAGCCCGAGGTGCAGTGCATAGTCGCACTGTTGCGCCAGGGCAGTGTACACCGCAATCAGATCCTGGACGCCACTCATCTTGCAGGACAGAACGATCCGGTCTGCCGGGAGCCCGAGTGCCTCGGCCTTTTGCGCGCTCGACAAGGCCGATTCGATCAGCGCTTCATGGGTGACTTCCGACAGTTCCTTGGGTACTTCCCGGGCGGCATTTTCGTCGAGTTTCTGCGCCAGAACGACCTGGTCGAGTGAACCCCAGTTGACGCCGATCCGCACCGGCTTGTCGTAACGACAGGCAAATTCGATCATCTGCGCAAACTGCTCATCGCGTTTGGCGCCGCGTCCGACATTGCCGGGATTGATCCGGTATTTGGCCAGTGCGGCAGCACATTCCGGATATTTCGCCAGCAATTTGTGGCCGTTGAAATGGAAGTCCCCGACCAGTGGCGTGTCACAACCCATCTTTGCCATGTGCTCGCGGATCTCAGGCACGGCAGCGGCAGAGGCTTCATTGTTGACGGTGATGCGCACCAGCTCGGAGCCCGCATTGGCGAGTTCGACGACCTGGGCGGCCGTGCGGATAACGTCTGCGGTGTCGGTACTGGTCATCGATTGCACGACCACCGGCGCGTCACCGCCGACAATGACACCGCCAATATCGACAGCTCGGGTTTTATGTCTGGTATGCATGATGAAAGGCCGCTTGTAGGAGCAGCGGATTATATCCGAAGGACAGAAATGGGTCAGTGCCCAAAAAGAAAAAGCCCGCGAATGCGGGCTTTTTCCAACTGCTTTTCAAGCGAACTGGCGAAAACTTACTTTCCGGCCGCCGCTTCAGCTTTTGCTGCGGGCTTGGGTGCTTCGGCAGCTGCTTTCTTGGCTTCGGCTTCAAAAGCCTGACGCTGTGCTTGCATCTGCTTCTGGAACTCGGCGAAAGCCTTCTGCTGAGCCTGCATCGCAGCCTGCTGTTGCTGACGCATCTGCTGCATCATGGCGCTGTTGTCAGGACGTGCAGGGCGCTGGGGCATCTGCATTGCCGGACGTGCAGGAGGTGCCATCATCGGCGCAGGGGCGGCAGCAGGTGCTGTTGCCGCGCCGGCAGCTGCAGGTGCTGGAGCCGGTGCTACTGGCGCAGGTGCCCAACCGTAACCGCGACCGTAGTAAGGACGTCCGCCATAGTAGCTGTCCCCACCTTCCCAGTTCTGGTAGCCGTCGCCATAGCCATAACCGCTGCCATAACCGTCGCCGTAGCCACTGCCGTAGCCGTCGCCATAACCATAGCCGCTACCGTAACCGTCACCATAGCCGCTGCCGTAACCGTCACCATAGCCAGAGCCATAACCGTGGCCTCGACCTTTACCGCGACCCTTGCCGCGACCACGTGCCTTGCCGGAGAAGCTCATGTTGAATTCGCCATCGACATCACCATCGACATCGCCGTCAACATCACCATCAGAATAACCGGAGCCATAGCCGCTACCGCGCGAAGTGCCGTAGCCAGAACCATAACCGCGAGTGTCGCCGTAACCGCTGCCGTAGCCACGGGTATCACCATAACCATAGCCACGGGTATCAGCGGAGCCATAGCCACGGCCGTCGCCCCAGCCGGAGCCATCGTCAAACCAGTCACCAGCGGCGGCGATGGAAGTAGAAGCTGCGATGGCAGCTGCGAGTGCAAGCTTTGCGTATTTCATTACGATTTCCTCGTATTTTTTGATCAAAAAGGTTGTTAAAGGTAACCCAAGAGCCGGGGGACGAATTCCTCTCCATCAGTCCGTTGATAATCCGCTACCCGATCTCCAGCGTTGCATTAGTATATTCTAATATAGAAAAATTAGTAAACCTGATATCAGCCGTTTTTTGACCTAGCTCAAGATTACTAAGTTTTTGATAAATTGGGGTATTTTTCACACACGGGGAGTGCTGTCATGATTTCTAGGGTAATCCCTAGTGAATGCAAATTCAGTTTTCGCCCTGTCCACGATGCTATCAAGGCGCCACTGTACCATGCTGCCTGGAAACATGCTGTTACATTTTCGTCCACTGGCAAATGTGGGCCGTCCGCTGACCTGAACGGCAACGATTGCCGATTGCAGTTACGATTGTGGGCGGCCATCATCGCCCGTGGCCTTCCACTGTTAGTTGTGGTAAAAATGCCTCAGCCGTTGATTAACGGTGCATTTTTAGCGACGAAACGACAAGTTCCGTGACCACAAGACACAACTATTAACATTCATTGGTTTATACGACCTGTCGATAACGTTACTATTGCCGAATGGCATGAATGGAATCTTGCTCTATATCACATCAACAGATAATGGGTGTTCCGCCGGTAGCGCAGGGCATCACAAAGCACGAGTTCCTGTACGCAGAGGGGGAGAGAAGCAGTCTTGAGAATCGCATACCTCGAAGATGATCCTGATCAGGCACGCCTCATCAGGCTTTGGCTGGAAGATGCTGGCCACCAGGTTACCAGCTTTCAGGCTGGACGAGACCTCGTGCGCGTACTGCGTTCAGAGAGTTTTGATCTGCTGATCCTGGACTGGATGGTTCCTGACATGACGGGTATCGAGGTGCTGGATTGGACGCGCAGCCACTACGACTGGAACATGCCCGTTCTGTTCTGCACCCAGAAAAACAGCGAAGACGACATTGTTCGGGCGCTGGAAGCGGGTGCTGACGACTACATGGAAAAGCCGCTGAATCAGCGTGAACTGGTGGCTCGTGTCGGTGCATTGCAGCGGCGCATGTTATTGGGGCGTAGTAACTCACAATCACTGGACTTCGAGCCATACACGATTGATCTCGCCAACCGGACGATCACGCTGCACGACGAACCCATCGAACTGACCCAAAAGGAATACGATCTGGCCGTATTTCTTTTCAAGAATTTGGGTCGCGCCATCTCCCGTGGCCATATTCTCGATACGGTGTGGGGTATGTCTCCTGATCTGAACACCCGCACGGTCGATACCCATATCAGCCGTCTGCGTAAAAAATTACGCTTCGGATCAGAAACCGGATGGGGGCTGACTTCTATCTACCAGCATGGTTATCGTCTGGATCAAGCCAATCCCCATGAAGAGCGCGGGGGAAGCGCCGGCCACGAACAGGCTTCACCATAGGCGCCGTTACTGCCACCTTCCTGTTTATTCCTGAGTAATGATCGGGAATTCCGGGTAAAATATGCCGTGTTCCTTGTACGCCAGCCACGGTAACCGGTATGACATCCGAACCGACTCTCCAAACCGCATCTACTGCCGAAGGTGAGGGCAACACCCCACCGCCCGCGGGCAGCAGTGATCTGCAAGCCATCGAGCAAATCCGCACGATACTCTTTGGCCCACAACTACGCGCGATGGAAGAGCGCTTCGCACGCGTCGAGGAGATGCTGTTAACGCACAACAGCCGGCTGCTTAACGTCTTGGAGAAGCGCATCGCCGTACTCGAAGAGCAGATCGAAACGCGCGCGGTCGCACTGCAAAACGAGCTTGAGCAATACCGTGAAACCTCTGCCCACGCCATTGCCGAACTGGATCAGCAACTGCGCCAGCAGACGCAAGCACTTCGCGATGAGTTTGAAGCGCTGAACACCGAAACGTCGCGGCAACAGCAAGCGCTCAGGGATGCACTCGATGAAGAAGCAGCATCACTACGCCAAGGTGCCGCGAGCCATGACCGGGATTTGGCTGCATTGTTTCAAGACATGGCCGCCAAACTGCTGCAATCTGCACCCGAATGAGCACACCTTCCCAGTCCGATCTGCAAAAGCTGCAAGCATTACTGCTGGGACGCCACCAATCCGATCTGGAAGCTGTACGGCAACGGCTCGAAGATCCCGAGCGTCGGGCTGATGATGTCGCCAGCGTCCTTGTCGAGGCACTGAAGAAAGCACCGGAACCAGAAAAACTATCACGCGTCATTTCCGAACCTACGACAGAAGCCATTCGCGTTTCCATACGACGTGACAGCGAACGTGTGGCCGGGATTCTCTATCCCGCGGTACTACCAGCCATCCGTAAATCTATCGAGCAGGCCATGCAGGGCTTCCTCGAAAGCATCGATCTCTTACTCAAACAGGAATTTTCAGCGGCGTCTCTGAAATGGCGTTTCGAAGCTTTGCGCACCGGCGTACCATTTCACGAGATCATGTTGCGACATATGCTGCGGTATCAGGTGGAACAGGTGTTCCTGATTCATCGGCGCAGCGGTCTGTTGATTTCGCACGTCTCATCATCCGAGGAAATAGAAAAGGACAACGACGCGGTATCAGCAATGCTGTCCGCCATCGAGTCTTTTGTCAGAGAATCCTTTGCAGGTAATAAGGAGAATCATCTTAGCCGCGTCACCGTTGGCGACCGAATTGTCTATCTCGAGCATGGCCCAAGCGCGCTGCTCGCCAGTGTCGTCCGTGGTGTTGCAACCCCTGCATACCGGCGCAAGCTCAAGGAAATCAATGAAGATATCCATGCAGCACACTCACGACGACTCGAAGCATTCTCTGGTTCTGGCGATGTTCTTCCTGGGGTCAATACACTGTTGAAGCAAGCGCTTGGCCGCGAGTTTCAATTTCAGGAGCCAAAACACAAAGGCATCAACAAAAAGAAGCTAAAGCTCCTGGTTGGTGCCGCAACGCTGGCAGCACTGACGCTGCTAGGGTATCTGTCTTGGCAGCATTTCCAGAAAAACCGTTTTGAAAACTTGTTGGCCGCACTGGCAGAGCAGCCCGGTATCGTTGCATCGCAAATAACCGAAAGGGGAGGGGAGCGGGTGGTTCATGGCCTGAAAGACCAAGATGCACTCGCCCCTGAGGATCTGGCAGCAAGCCACGGCCTGGCAGGGAAGGTCAGTTTCCAACTGGAACCGTATTTGTCTCTATCGCCGGAAATCATCCATCGACGCGCCAGACGTGAGTTGAACATTCCTGCATCCTTACAGTCTGAAGTAAAAGACAGCACATTGATAATATCTGGAACAGCCCCATTGGACTGGCTGTTATCGCTCAGATCACTGAAGCAGAGCATGCCAATCGGGCTGGCGGCCATTGACACTGACAAGTTACGACTGGATCTTGACGAGACCCGAGCCATGCTCGACACGATGCTCCAGAATCTAGAGAGTATTTCATTGCGGCAGAACGGCGCGAATATCGTTGAAGTCCTTGTTAACCGAATGTTGACGGATGAAGAGAAAATCAAGCTTAAACGGCTGCAAGCAGCACTTTCACCACACCTTATAATAAAACAGGCGGGCCAATAGCCTTGATTTCATACCGCAAAAAAATCTGCCTGATTGGCGACTTTGCCGTCGGCAAAACCAGTCTCGTAAAACGCTATGTGGACAATATCTTTGCCGAAGACTACATGACCACTGTGGGTGTCAGTATCGTCACCAAGGAAGTACAGTTCGATCAACACGCCAGAGTAAAATTCGTCATCTGGGATATTGCCGGTGCAGACAAACTAACAACAGTCTCCCGGTCATATCTTGCCGGCGCCAATGGGTATGTGCTGGTTGCCGACGGCACACGTACTGACACCATTGAAAGCGCCCTCGCACTAAAAGCGGCAATCGACAATGCCCTTAGCCAGCCAAAGTCCATCCAGCTTCTCAACAAGCATGACCTGATAGATGACTGGAAAATCGACGCCAATACGCATGCTCACCTTCATGCTGGCATGAAATGGCAACTGACCAGCGCAAAATCAGGGGAGGGGGTGGAACAAGCGTTTATCTCTCTGGCCAGACGGTTTTTGGATGATGTTCGATAGTCGCTTGCAAGAAACACTGACAACTCTGCTTCATCCAGTCACCCTGGATCTCGATGCGGAAGGACGACTACTGGGCTGGAGCGGTGACCCGTCCTGGTACGGGTTGCAGTTTGACAGTAATGCAACCGACACAACCACCGAGGATTTCCTACCGATTGTCGTTGGCCTCGATTTATCCGTTGCCCAGACCCTGCCATTGGTCAACCTCCCCGGCGGCTACATTGCCGACATCATTGTTCAACCCGATGACCATGGCAGCCGAACCAGACTCATTCTGCTTGAATCGCGTCAAAAACTGGAAAACATTCGCGATGCACAACAGCGCAGTCACGAAATCTCACTGTTATACCAGCGCCTGCAGTCATTATCCGATGAGCTGAAAAAAACAAACACCGAGCTGGAAAACGCACTCAACGTGAGGAACCAGTTCATCTCTGGTGTTTCCCATGAATTCCGCACACCCATTACGACGATAATCGGTCATTGCGAACTGCTTTCATCGCGCTGCGAATCAATCGACAGTGGTTTGCGGCAAAGTTTCCAGGCAATCGATAAAAATGCAAAATTCCTGCTGGCACTGATCGATAACCTCCTGGAGCAAGGGGAAATCAGCGCCAACCGCCTGGAAATAAAACCAGTACCGGTTGAGATGTCCCAATTTTTCCAGTTTATCGTTGATATGTTTCATGTTGCTGCCGCCGAGAAGCAGCTTGAACTCAATTACCATGAGAACCTCAATCAGTCGTTGGTCCTGCTGATCGATGAACACTATTTATATCTTGTCCTCGTCAATCTCATTACCAATGCCCTGAAATTCACAGATGACGGGCATGTCGATGTCATTGCCGACTGGAAAGACGACACGCTTTCCGTCGTCGTTGCAGACAGTGGTATTGGCATTCCCGAATCAGCGCTCGAAAAAATCCTCGAACCATTCTCCCGCGCTGATAATGTGGCTGGCCGCCGCGGCTCCGGGCTTGGATTGAGTATCGTCAAGGAGGTTGTTGCCGCGATGAAAGGAGACATGAATATCTCATCGAAGCAGGGTGAAGGCACTCGAATCACGCTGACGATCCCTGCGCCACAACAGCAAAGCACTCCGCCCAAATCCCACTCCGCCAGTACCACTCAGCACAGCGATACGCCCGTTGTGATGATCGTCGAAGACGATAACGATATCGCTTCCTTGTATAAAATCATCCTCAACGATGCAGGGATGAAGCCCATCTGCTTTGTCGATGGGCAAGGCTTTGTCGACAACATCGCCAAAATAGCGCCGGATATTATCGTGCTCGACTACAACCTCGGTGACGAGAATGGCCTTGATCTCGCTAAAAAAGCGCGCGCTTCAGGTTACCGAGGTCCGGTAGTCCTGTTTACCGCGACCTCAGCAATCACCAGCCATCTGGAACAGCACGCAAGAGAAGCAGGCTGTACACGCCTGTCACAAAAGCCACGTGATGTCACTAATCTCGCAGCCATCATCAAAAGCGAGCTGGAAGGGAATCAGCGATGAATGACAGTTTCAATGCACTGATGAATGAATACCGCGCATCGTTTGAGACAAAGGCCCAAGACATCGAGTCCGCTGTCGAACTAGCCGACAATCATCACTGGAGCGACGCATCAGTGGAAACACTCGCATCGCTGGCCCATAAACTCGCCGGATCGTCAGGTGCCTACGGCTTTGATGATATTTATCATCAAGCGCGATCCGTTAATGACTGTGTCAAACACATCCGTACACTCGAAACACCGTCATCAGCAAGCATTGCCGAAATCAAGCAGGCCACCGCATTGCTCGTCCGCACCCTGCGCAGCCACTCACAAAGCGTCGCATAATAGATATTATGTTAAATTATGGATCGGTTCCGTTGCGTGTTTCAACAATAGTCGCCAATCGACACCTTTCAAAGCCACCACCCAAGCGAACCTCTCAGTAGCTCCTGTTGTGATTGACCTAAATACAGACTATATTTAGGTCAATCACGGTCAGCACACGAGACAACAGGATACGCCATGAAACTCAGTGAATCAGTCAAACCTATCAGTTACTTGAAAAGCCACACCGCCGAGGTTCTGCGTGATGTCAGTGAAAGACAGCATACCCTGGTCATCACGCAGCACGGTGAAGCCAAAGCGGTACTCCAGGATATTGCAAGTTATGAGCAAACCCAGGAATCTCTGGCACTGCTCAAGATACTGGCCCAAAGCTCCAAAAGCATTCAGGAAGGCCGCAGCAAGCCAGTCGGGAAGACTTTTGCCGATGTACGTAAGCGAATCAGGGAACTCGCCGAGTGAAACGTTATCGTGTCCGAATTATCGAAGATGCTGAACACGACCTGATCGATATCTACCGCTACATTGCACACCATGACTCAGTGGAAAATGCAGAATATGTACTCGAACAGTTGGAATCCCTCTGTTCACGACTTACCGAGCTGCCTGAACGGGGCCATGCCCCACCCAAGCTGGATCGAATCGGTGTCAGAAATTACAGGGAGGTCAATTTCAAGCCATATCGTGTCATTTATGAAGTGATCCGGCAGGACGTCTTCATTCATTGCATTCTTGATGGCCGCAGGGATATGACTACATTACTCGAGCGGCGCCTGATTCGTTAGAACCACCCTTGCAAACCCAACCAGCTTTCGGATTCCTGAAAGCCCTTCAACCAGTGGCGCTGGCGTGTATCACGACCTGATCCCCTGCTCCACCGGCAATCCCTCCAACCTCCATTCCGGCAAGCCACCATCGAGGCGTCTTGCGTTGAATCCTTTTTGTCGCAGTTGCTCCACCGCATCGAATGCGAGGACGCAGTGCGGACCGCGGCAATAGGCGACGACTGCCTGATCTTCCGGGAGTTGGTCGAGATGGGCTTCAAGTTCGGCCAGAGGGATGTTGACTGCGCCCGGCAAGTGCCCGGCTGCGTATTCCTCGGGTGGTCGCACGTCGAGCACAGTGACAATGCCTTCACGTGCCATTTCGAGCAGTTCGGTGGCCGGCACGGGCTGGAGTTCATCCTTGACGCTGAGGTAGTCGTTGATGAGTCGGCTCACGTCAGAAAGGTGTCGCTCGGCGACTTGTCGCAGTGAGGCCAGTAAGCCAACGACATCCTCACCGCTCAGGCGGTAGTAGACTTTTTGCCCCGCCTTGCGGTTGGTGACGAGTCCGGCTTGCAGCAACAAACGTAGATGCTGGGAGGTATTGGCGACACTGAGACCGGATACTTTCGCGAGTTGATCGACGCTGCGCTCCCCCTGGGCAAGAAACTCAAGCAATTCGAGCCGCGAGCCGTGGCCCATCGCCTTGGCGACCCTGGCGAATTGCTGAAAGAGCTGTTGTTTGAATCCAGTTGTTGACATGTTGGTAGTCTCTGCTAGCATTCAAGTATTCAATGAAGTAATTGAATACAAGTTTGATAGCAAATTATAACAGCCCACCAGCAGAGGTTTGACAACAATGAACTGGCAGCAGTGGATTCTCGAACATGAACTCCCGATCCGGCTGGGATTTTTCTTTGGCGTCTTCGCCATCATGGCAATTTGGGAGCTTCGCGCTCCACGCCGCGTACTCACCGTGTCGAAAACGCTGCGTTGGACGAGCAATATCGGCTTGGTCTTTCTCAACAGTTTCGTTCTGCGCCTGGTATTCCCCACTGCAGCGGTTGGCATCGCGGTGCTCGCGAATGTTCAGGGTTGGGGACTGATGAATATCTATCAGATGCCGCTTGGTATTGCGGTAATTCTCTCGGTGGTGATCCTGGATTTTGTCATTTGGGTACAGCATGTAATGTTTCATGCGATCCCGTTGTTGTGGCGCTTGCACCGCGTCCACCATGCCGATCTCGACTATGACGTCACTACGGGCGCGCGCTTTCATACCATCGAAATTATTCTGTCGATGCTGATCAAGTTCGCCGCCATCGTATTGCTGGGGCCGCCCGTGGTAGCGGTAGTAATTTTCGAGGTACTGCTCAATGCCACGGCGATGTTCAACCACGCCAATATCGGCTTGCCGCCCGTATTTGACCGGATTCTGCGCTGGGTGCTGGTAACGCCCGACATGCACCGCGTGCATCATTCGGTCGAAGATGACGAAGCCAACAGTAATTTCGGGTTCAGCCTGACCTGGTGGGATCGTATTTTTGGCACCTATCGCGATCAGCCCCGTGCGGGACATCAAGACATGACGATTGGCATCCATCGCTACCGAGACCCAAAGCTGGTTGACCGCTTGCCGGGTATGCTCGCCCTGCCCTTTATTGGTCGCATTTCCGGCTACGCCATCAACCGCAGGCAGTGGAATAGTGACAATGAGCAATAAAACAATGAACAGTAAACGGTTACGGTGGGTGCTTTTCCTACTGCTACTGTTGGCGATTGCCGCTGGTGTTTTCTACCGCGATCTTATCGATGCAGAGGCTTTGCAGAACTGGGTAGATCATGCGGGTATCGCCGGGCCATTGTTGTTCATGCTTGTTTATGCGATCGGCACGATACTGTTCCTGCCTGGTTCGGTCTTGACGCTCGCAGGCGGAGCACTATTTGGCCCGGTTTTTGGAACATTCTATAACCTGACCGGCGCGACACTCGGTGCCGCGTTTGCCTTTTTAGCCGCACGCTATCTTGCCTCCGACTGGGTGGAACAGAAAACAGCCGGGCGGCTGAAAAAACTCAAGCAAGGCGTAGAACAGGAAGGCTGGCGGTTTGTCGCCTTTGTTCGGCTGGTACCGATATTCCCGTTCAATCTACTTAACTATGCACTTGGGCTGACGCGCATCCGTTTCCGGGATTATGTAATTGCCAGCTACATCTGCATGCTGCCGGGTGCCTTCGCCTATACCTGGCTGGGATATGCTGGCCGTGAAGCAGTGACCGGCGGAACGGGGGTTATTCAAAAAGCGATGATCGCCCTTGCCCTGCTTGCAGGCGTTGCATTTTTGCCGCGGATCGTCAAACGTTTGCGCCAGCGGCCGACCCTTTCGCTTGAAGAACTCCGTCAGCAACTGGCATCAGAAAACCCACCGTTGTTGCTCGATGTGCGCACCGCCACGGACTATGCGACCGGACACATAGCGGCCGCCCGCAACGTTCCCCTCGAAAGCCTCAACGCAACAATCGATGAGCTAAGTGAATACCGGCAGTCCCCCGTCGCGCTGATCTGCACCACCGATCGTCGTTCAGGCGCAGCTAAAAAGCTGCTATTGAGTCATGGCTTTGAGAACGTCGAAGTGGTTGCGGGCGGGATGGCGGCGTGGAGAAAACAGTCATGGCCTTTGGACACACATAGTCAACAGGAAAAGCACACATGAAAATCCTGATTATTCTGAATGACCCACCTTATGGGACCGAACGCAGCTACAATGGTTTGCGTCTTGCGAAAGCTCTGGCTGGCGAAGAGGTGCAGCTCACCCTATTTCTCCTGGCCGATGCGGTGGCCTGTGCGAAAAAAGGGCAGAACGTGCCACAAGGGTTCTACAACCTGGAGCTACTAACCCGGCAAAAACCTACCAGACATCAAGTTATTACATATTGCACATGTGACTCATGAAAAAACCGCTTGATCAAATCGGTACTTTTCTGCAGCGAACGCAGTGCAGAACGCGCACGGGTAGC
>Ga0256839_1001453_pt1 | contig 28679 bp, 20 predicted proteins | sample 354166metaG_FD_185968 | JGI IMG/M metagenome (GOLD analysis project Ga0256839, IMG submission 185968) | Hydrothermal vent microbial communities from Mid Atlantic Ridge, Atlantic Ocean - 354-166 | ecosystem: Environmental > Aquatic > Marine > Hydrothermal vents | place: Atlantic Ocean: Mid... | reverse complement strand
TTGCCCGGAGACGAAATACAGCTCGCGGGCGGGCGGCTTGTTCATAATGGCCAGATTTTACCGCGTATATTTAAAAAAAGCTATCGTTACCGGGAACCTGCGGGAAATATGGTTTCTGTCACAGAATACAGTGAAGAAAACGGGCAAGGTCGCGGGTATCATATTGCGGAACGCACGGATAGGGGGCGACTTGATAACACCCGTCTTTATCGCGTGCCGGCAGGACATATTTTTGCCATGGGTGACAACAGGGATAATTCTGCGGACAGCCGTATTTTGTCCGCTATTGGCTATGTGCCCATAGAAAATATTATTGGAAGAGCGGAAATGATTGCCATTTCACTTTATGACTGCAATGATGGCAAGGATATTAAATGCCGGTTTGGGGTGCCTTTTTCCAGATTTTTTAAAAAAATTATTTAAGTGAGATAACATGAATAAAATAGCGAAGTTTTTCTTATCTGTATTTGTCGTTCTATGCTTTACCTCTCCCGTTTTTGCTGAGGGACTTACTATCATTGATCCCTGGGCGCGACCTGTGATCATAGAAGGCCGCCCGGGGGCGGCTTATTTTATCATCAGGAATGATACGGCGATGGCGGATAAATTAGTGAAAGCCACCTCGCCCTATGCAGGACGTATCGAACTTCACGTCCATAAACATGAAAATGGTGTGATGAAAATGATGCAGGTTTCATCTATCCCCGTTGCGGCTCATGCGATTGCAAGTGTTAGCCCCGGGGGGTATCATCTGATGATGTTTGATTTAAACAAGAAATTATCTCTTGGCGATGAACTTCCGCTCACCCTGACTTTTGAACATGCTGGTGTGATTAATATATCCGCAAAAATTTTAAAAAAAGCCCCGTTCCAAAAATGACGCTACGGGGAATAGATAAAGATTTATGCAAAAAATAATGATGGATCATTTCCCTGAACTGGGGAGGCTTTCGCAGGAAAGCAAAAGAATTTTGGAAGAGGGGCTTCATATTGTGACGGCCCCTTCGGGTACTGTTATGTTTGCCGAGGGCAGTGAATGCCGGGGTTATGTCATGTTGCTTGAGGGAACGGTTCGGGTTCAGAAGAGTTCTGAGGATGGGCGTGAAATCACATTATACCGGGTTGAGGCCGGCGAATCTTGCATCATGACCACAACCTGTCTGATTTCCGATGATCAGTATGGTGCAGAGGGGATAGCCGAAACGGATGTCACCCTTGCCGTAGTACCGCCGGCCACATTTAACAGATTATTGGCTCAGTCAGAAAAATTTCGCAATTTTGTCTTTGAAGTTTACGCCAAACGCATGTCTATGCTGATGATGCTGGTGGAAGAGGTGGTGTTTAAAAAACTTGATAAACGTCTGGCGCAATTATTGCTGGATCATAAGAATGATCAATTTGACGTTACCCATCAGGATATTGCCATGGAACTTGGCTCAGTCCGTGAGGTGGTCAGCCGGCAATTAAAGGTTTTTGAACGGCAAGAGCTTATCAAGCTGGGCCGGGGGAGCATCCAGATTATGGACCGCAGTGGCCTTCAAGCTGCTGTGGATTAATTTTTTGGTTATGTGACATGCGTCACTTATTTAAGTTTACACCAATGCTATATCTGTTGTTATTAATAACTTTAACAGGAGAAATAAGATGACTCTGGATCGCGTAATACTTGCCTTCGCCGGCGCCATAATTATGATAAGCTTGGCCTTGGGCCTCATGGTTCATGTCTATTGGTTTGGCCTGACAGCTTTTGTCGGGGCTAATATGTTTCAGGCTGCCTTTACCGGCTTTTGCCCTTTGGCAATAATATTGAAAAAACTGGGTGTGAAGCCCGGTCAGGCTTTTACTTAAGATCACTTAAAAGAAGAACCGGAGAACGGCATGATACATATTTCAGAAACAGCAACGCGCAGGCCCAGGCTTTTTTTCTGGCTTAGCGGTCTTTTAAGCCTGTTGATGATCGGACTTGTGGCTTTACCCAGTGTGTGGCCGTCAACCTATAGCCTGTTATTTCCATTGCAGATTGATACAGACCCGGAGAATATGTTATCTGTGGACGAGCCTGTCCGCGTTTTTCACAATAGTCAGAAAAAAGAATTTTCCCTCTATGACATGGTTGTCGTCGGAGTGGTCAATTCTTCTCATCCCGAGGGTGTGTTTAATAAAAAATCCCTTGGTGATATTCATGCCTTGACCGAGTTTGCCAAAAAAATACAGTGGCAGGATAAGGACGGCAAAACACAGGGCGTTATTTCTGCTGATCTTATGGCGCCCTCTACGGTCGATAATATTGAACCGGGCGGGCCGGGCGAAGTGAAATTCGAATGGCTCATGAAAGAGGCCCCTCTGGATGATGCCGAGGCCTTGTCCATTCGCAAAAAAGCCCAGAATCTGCCCTTGCTGAATGGCACTATCGTGTCTGATGATGGTAAGGCGGTCGCGCTTTATATTCCGATCACAGCCAAGAATGTCAGCTATAATGTGGTTGAGGCATTAAAGTCCAAGATCGCTGAATTTTCCGGTGATGATCAATATCATATTACCGGTCTGCCGGTGGCGCAGGATACATTCGGTGTTGAGATGTTCATACAGATGGCCATATCCGCCCCTATGGCCATGTTGCTTATTTTTCTGTTGATGTGGTATTTTTTCAAGAAGGCTTCTTTGGTTGTCTCTCCGATGATTGTGGCCATGGTATCGGTTATTACCACTATGGGATTACTTGTGGTGACGGGGAATACGGTTCATATCATGAGCAGCATGATTCCCATCTTTATCATGCCCATCGCGGTGCTGGATGCCATTCATATTCTAAGCGATTTTTATGATCGTTATCCTTTATATAAGGATCGCAAGAAAACCCTGCAGCATGTGATGAAGGAATTATCCGCGCCCATGCTGTTCACAACGCTGACCACGGCGGTTGGTTTTGCCTCCCTTGCCCTGACCCCGATACCGCCTGTGCAGACATTTGGTTTATTCGTGTCTATTGGCGTTATTCTGGCCTGGCTTTTTACCATTACGCTGGTTCCGGCCTATATCATGCTCATGTCAGAGGAGACATTTGCTGATTTTGGGCTTGATCATACAGACATGGATAACAACAGCCCGCTGGCCAAAGCATTAAATGGACTGGGCCGCATTACTTTTCGCGGCGCGAAAGTGATCATTTTAGGCGTTTTTGCACTGGCGGCAGTGGCATGGGTTGGCATAGACAGGATCGTCGTTAATGACAACCCTGTAAAATGGTTTTCGGAAAATCATGAAATCCGGGTCGCGGACAGGGCATTGAACGAACGTTTCGCGGGCACTTATATGGCCTATCTTGTTCTGAAAGGTCCGGATGCGGAAAAGGCCAATCTCCCTCTTTTTGCCCAAGGCCTTAAAGTGGGCATGCAAACGCATGCGATGAGACCATTGAATAAAATAGCCTCCGAGGTGGACGGCTTACTTGTGGAGGCCCGTGACCGCGAGCAGCTTATCGCGCTCCTGATTGCTAAAATCGAGCAGCATATGGAAAATGTTTCCGATGAGGATTGGGAGGCCTGGGACGATGCGCTGACCTGGGTTGGTGAATATCTGTCCAAGGAAGAAATATTTAAAGACCCGCAAGTCTTGACCTATATGAGCGACCTGCAAAAATACCTGCAAACCACAGGGCTGGTCGGGAAAAGCAATAGTCTGTCCGATGTGGTGAAAACCGTGCATCGTGAGCTTTTCATGGGGGATGAAGAGGCCTACCGTATTCCGGCCAGCCGTTCTGCGGTTGCGGAAACATTGATCACCTATCAGAATAGCCACCGGCCGCAAGACCTATGGCATTTCGTGACGCCGGACTATAAGAAAACCAATATGTGGCTGCAATTAAAAAGTGGTGACAACCGTGACATGAGCCTTTTGATTGACAAGGTTGATCAGTTCTTCAGGGACAATCCCGCGCCTGAGGGCATCAGCCATGACTGGTTTGGGCTAACCTATATCAATGTCATCTGGCAGGATAAAATGGTGGCTGGCATGGCCGAAGCCTTCATCGGAAGCTTTATCATTGTCTTTATTATGATGGTGTTTCTATTCCGGTCTTTATGGTGGGGGACGCTGGCCATGATCCCGCTGACCTTCACTATTGGGATGATCTACGGCATTATTGGCTTGATTGGCAAGGATTATGATATGCCGGTTGCGGTATTATCTTCGCTCAGCCTTGGCCTTGCGGTTGATTACGCCATACATTTTCTGGTGCGCAGCCGGGAACTCAGAAAGAATTATCCGGACTGGAAAACAACTTATGTTGCCGTTTTCGGGGAACCTGCCAGGGCGATTACCCGCAATGTGATTGTGGTTGGTATTGGCTTTCTGCCGTTGCTCGCCGCCCCATTGGTGCCTTATAAAACGGTTGGTGTGTTTATCTCGGCAATATTGATTTTGGCCGGACTGGCCACATTAACCATTCTTCCCGCATTGATCCGCCTGTTTGAAGGCCTGTTGTTTAAAAAGAAAATGGAAAGGACATAATATGGCATATCTGTTCAAAGCAGTTTTGGTTTTATCTGTTATCTGGGCCGGCTCGGCAAGTCCGGCACTCGCCTTTGATGTCACAGGGATGGATGTGATGGAGGTGGTTAAAAAAGCCAACCATGTTTCCTATTACAAGGGGGATGACGGGCGTGCCAAGGTCAATATGCGCATCATTGATTCCCAAGGGCGCGAGCGGGCACGTGAATTTGTTATCTTGCGTAAAGATAATGATCAAGCCGGGGATGAACAAATAGATGGCGGCCAGAAATTCTATGTCTATTTCAATAAGCCGGCTGATGTAAAGAAGATGGTCTTTATGGTGATCAAAAATATGGATCGGGATGATGACCGCTGGTTATATTTGCCGGCGCTGGATCTGGTGAAACGCATCGCGGCAAGCGACGAAAGAACCAGTTTCGTTGGTTCTCATTTTTATTACGAAGATGTTTCAGGCCGGGGGATTAATGAAGACAATCACGAGATGGTGGAAGAAAATGACAATTTTTATGTGGTAAAAAGCACGCCGAAAGACCCAAAATCTGTTGAATTTTCTTCTTATAAAAGCTGGATACATAAGGCAACATTTCTGCCCGTAAAGACTGAATATTACGATGATCAGGGGCAGAAAATCCGCAGCTATACGGCCTTGAAGGTTGAGATGGTTTCGGGCCATCCAACGGTGACGTCTGCCAGCATGGAAGATAACCGGTCAGGCGGCAAGACACTGATGGATTATAGTGCCGTGAAATATGATGTGGGATTGCCGGATGAAATCTTTTCAGAACGATATTTGCGCAAAGCGCCTATTAAATACCTAAGGTGATTTTGATGATATTACGGGGAATAACCGCATTAGCTTTGTTGATTTTTTCACAGAATATCCGGGCTCAGGAAATTCTTCTGCCGGAAGGTCTGGGTGACCTTGCCGCCATGTCGCAAATGGATGAAGAAGAGCAAGCACTGCCTTTTGACTTAAGCGGTTTTCTGGAAAGCCGGATAGGCACGCGGCTTCAATCAGATGATTTGCAAAAACAAATGAGCCTTGGTGAAATGCGGCTTCAGCTGGATATTGAAAAAGCGCTGGAAAAACTGACAATTAATTTTGTGTCAGATTTTCTCTATGACCCTGTTTTGAATGACCATTCCATTGATTTGGAAAGGGGGCAGGGATTTGTAGATATTCGCAAGGCCAATATTACTTTCAGTCCCATGGATTCTCTGGACGTTAAAATGGGCCGTCAAGTCCTGACATGGGGGACGGGTGACCTGATCTTTATCAATGACCTTTTTCCAAAGGACTGGAACAGCTTCTTCATCGGGCGGGATGATGAATATTTAAAGGCACCATCGGATGCTATCAAAACGGCTTTTTTCTTTGGTGATTTAAATCTTGATATAATTTATATGCCAAGGTTTGATGCGGACCGTTTTATTGATGGCACGCGTATATCCTTTTATGACCGGGGGACGGGCGGGTCAAGGGGTCGCGCAAATCCGGTGATTGATGACCGGCCGGACAGATGGTTTGAAAATGATGAGCTGGCGTTACGTCTTTACCGGTCATTTGGCGCAATTGAGACAGCGGTCTATTATTATAACGGCTATTGGAAAAGTCCGGCGGGTCAGGATATAACGACAGGAAATGCCACCTTCCCGAAGCTTCAAACATTCGGCGCCAGCGCACGCGGCCCGATATCAAAGGGCATAGGGACTATTGAGGTTGGCTATTATAAAAGTGAGGAGGGGTCAGCTCTAAATCCGCTCGTGCGTAATGACGAATTCAGACTTCTTGTGGGCTATGAGCAGGAAATTGCCGCCGAATTGACAGGCTCGGTGCAATATTATCTTGAACATAAATTAAGCTATGATGATTATCTTGCCTCATTGCCGGCCGGGGCTATTATGGATCGGCAGAACAGGCATATTTTTACAATCCGCTTAACCAAATTATTGATGCAGCAAAATTTAAGACTGGGTTTGTTCAATTTTTACTCGCCTTCTGACAAGGATGGTTACCTGCGCCTTAAAGCCACTTATAAAATTCGTGATAATTTAAAAATCGAAGCGGGCGGGAATATATTTTATGGGCAGGCTAATTACAGTTTTTTTGGCCAATTCAAAGATAGCAGCAACATTTTTACGGCCCTGCAGTATAGCTTTTAACATAAAATTTTCTTCGTTGGTCCCGTAAGAGCTACGGCGCGGAAGGCTTTGACCAGAGGAATGTCCAGTTCATCTGATAAGCTTAACATGATTTCAATGGCTCTTTCCGGTGACATGGCGGGTTTGTAAGACCGCTTGTCAATTAATCCGGAAAATATATCTGCTATGGCAGCCATGCGGGCCAAATCACTTACCTTTGCGCCCTTCAAACCGTGGGGATAGCCAGAGCCATCGAGTTTTTCATGGTGATGGGTGGCGATATCGACCATCTCGGCGGGCCATTGATTATTTTCCAGTATATTACCACTATCCAGCGCATGCTCCTTCATAATGTCCCATTCTTCTGGTGAAAGAACGCTCGGCTTGTCTAATATTTCCAACGGCGTAATGGATTTGCCAATATCATGTAACAAGCCACCAACAGCCAATGTCTGCAAATCCGTCTTTTGAACGCCAAGCAGCATGCCAAAAGAGGTCAGATAACCACAAACCATCATGCTATGGCGGTAAGTATAATTGTGATGTTGCCGGATGGCATTCATCCAGTCCGTAAGGCCGTCTTTCGCCGTGGCCTCTATGATCAGGTTGCAACTGTCTTTGACTTCATCCTGAGAAATTTCCAAGCCTGCTGCGGCATTTGCAAAGGTTTTTTCGACGACCTTCAGGCTTACCTTTAGCGCAGATTCCTGCGTTTTGGATAGTTTCGACCATGCCTGCTCGACAACAATGTTAACCAGTTTAGCCACAAGCTCAATGAAGTATTTTTCATCGCAAGGGTAGGGGACATAATCAGTTGCCCCCAGAATATTGGCTTGAACAATTTCTCTTCTATTAAAATCGTCGAGCAAGAAAAGTACCGGAACATGATTTTCTTCGAGCATGGACATTTTATGCCTTAAGGGCCGAATGGCTTCTGGGTCTGTGAGTTTAACCTGCGCAATGACAAGTAAAGAATCCTTAAAGTCATCTATAGACAGTGACTTTGCATCCACCAGTTTAATGGCATGGTCGCGTTTCACGAGATCAATGAATGACCTGTCATGTATATTGTTATCCTGAACAATAGTGACATGCTTATTCTTCAACATATCTTTTCTATTACGTTATTTTAGGGCGCGATATATTTTTATATATGTTGAAAGGATAGCAATCATTGGTTGCCATATGGTTAAGGCGTTTATCGCTTGTATTGTTCGATATTTATCTTGCTGGGTAAAACAACATCACGAAATGATAAAACAAGGGGGAAGTCCAGATGATCATCCATTTCCAGCATTCTTTCAATGGCTTTTTCTGCTGTCATTGCGGGTTTGTTGGGCTGTTTATCGGTTAGACCGGAAAATATATTGGCAATAGAGGCTATGCGAACAGCATCACTGATCTGCGCCCCTTTTAGTCCATCTGGATAGCCCGTCCCATCCAGTTTTTCATGATGATGCGCCGCGATATCTATCATTACCTTGTCCCAGTTTTCTTTTTCCAAAATATGACGACCGTCTTCGGGATGTTTTTTAATGACGTCGATTTCTTCCGCTGTTAATTGCGTTGGTTTATCCAGTATTTCCAAAGGCGTTTTGGCTTTTCCGATGTCATGGATCATGCCGCCAACCGCGAGCATCTGTAAATCTGTTTTACTGACGCCCAAGAGCATACCAAAAGAGAGCAGGTAACCGCAAACCATCATGCTATGGCGGTAAGTATAATCATGATGCTGGCGAATGGCATTCATCCAGTCGGTTAAGCCGTCTTTCGCCGTGGCTTCGATGATAAGGTTGCAACTGTCTTTGACGTCTTTTTGGGATACTTCCAAGCCCAGTGACGCGTTGTGAAAAGTTTTTTCAACAACCTTCAGGCTGACTTTCAGGGCCTCTTCCTGCGTTTCTGATAATTGTTCCCATGCTTTTTTTCCGGATTTATTGATCATATTGTTAATGAGCTCTAGAAAATTATCCTCTGGACAGGGATAGGTCGTATAGTCCGTTGCGCCAAGTGTGCTGGCTTGTATTATTTCACGCCGCGAGAATTCACGCAGCAGGAAAAGGGTTGGAATATGGCTTCGTTCGGGTAAAGCCATTAAGGCCTTCAGGGGAGTTATGACATTTGGGTCATTCAGGTTAATCTGCACGATCATAAGTTCGGAATCTATGAAGCTTTCCATGGCGATTGCGTCAATATCAACCACTTTCACGCTATAATGCTGTTTTAGAAGATCAATATATGTTTTGTTGATTGTCTTGTTATCTTGGACAATGGTAATCGCAATATTTTTTGACATAACAGCTCTCCAGAATGGACAAAGGCAAGGGGCCCAGGCCATATGTGAGTTATAATCCCGTTATGTTGTTCTTTCGTAAAGAAAAGACCAATTTGTATATAATCTATTATGATGAAAAAGAAATATCACTCGATCAGACGCGGCATCATTTCCGCAAAGTTACAGGGCCGGAAACGTATATCCAGTTGTTCTTTGAATATATTGTCCCAGCCATCTTTGCAGGCCCCGTTGGATCCGGGCAAGGCAAACATATAGGTTCCCCCCGCAACGCCGCCGGTCGCGCGGCTCTGCATGGTGGATGTTCCGATAAGTTTATAGGTAATCAGACGAAATATTTCGCCAAATCCTTCTATTTCCTTATCATAAAGGCTGTGAAAAACCTCTGGCGTTATATCGCGGCCCGTAAGTCCCGTCCCGCCAGTGGAAATAATAACCTGAATATCATCATCCTTGATCCATTCTGACAGCTTGGCGGACAGATCGCTTTTTTCATCCTTGACGATGGCGCGCGCGGCAAGCTTGTGGCCCGCATTGGTCAGGCGATCAATCAATATCTGACCGGAGGTATCATTCTCCAGCGTTCGTGTGTCTGAAACGGTTAATATGGCGATATTAAGGGGCAGAAATTCAATATTATTATCGAGCGGCATGTTTTTGTCTTTTCGTATGATTGGTATCTTGAGAAATATACATGGGCCATTTGCCTATTGCAACCGTATCCAGCGTATCAATTGTTTGGTTCATTTGCATGCGATAAATCCAGAAATTACTGACAACATGTTCAATATAATTTCTGGTTTCACGGACAGGGATAGATTCGATGAACAATAATGGATCATCCTGAAAGTTGGTTTTTCGCTCCCATTTCCTCAGGTTTCCGGGGCCGGCATTATAGGCGACCAGAGTTTTGAAAAGATTGCCATCAGCAAAGTTTTTCCCAAGCATATCATGAACATATTGTTGTCCCAGAGCCATATTATATTTGGGATCATCCAGTTTTATTCTACTGCCAAACCGTAATGACCTGTCGCGTGATATATAGCTTGCTGTGCGCGGCATCACTTGCATGATCCCGCGTGCGCCCGCATGACTTCTGGCCCAGCTGTTAAATTCGGATTCCTGCCGGATGATGGCAAACATCAAGGCTTTGTCGAGCGTAAATCCCCCTTCGGGCGTTGTGTCCGGAATGGGATAAAGCGTACTGTCAAGGGCCGTTCGGCGTTTTTGTTCTTCGATCTTGCCGATTTTTAACTGTGTTCCGGCAAGCCCCAATTTTGAGGCCAGCCCAAGCAAGGCTTCATGCTTGTCGCCCCTTGTTCGTTGCCAGGTATCGCTAAGCTCCATATCAGCCAGCATTGTTTTCCCCGTTTGGGTCAAAGCAATGGCGCGTTGCACGCTGCGAAAGTCTTTGATCAGGTTGAAGTGATCCTTGGTGAATTCGGGGGCCGACCAATTGATTACGGGTAATTGTCCGAGCTGCCGCGCGGCGATCAACCCATAAAAAGTCCGATGATAATTGGCGGCTTTTTTGAGTAATCCCGCCACCTTGTCAGGTTGGCGGCAAACAAGATGCGCGCGGGCCGCCCAGAAAGCACCCGCAGCAGACGTCCAGTCACCGGCCACTTGGGAATTGGCGACTTTTTCGAAATGTTGCGCGGATGTGCCGCAGTCGCCCAGCCGCCATGCGGCAAGTCCGGCAATCCAGTCGGGCTGTGATGCTGTGTCATGAGAATATTCTGAGGCAATTGCGCCTAGGGCAAGTGCCTTGGCATCCTGATTTTTGAAAAAATAACCTCCGGCAATGTCACCGAGGATTTTAGTAATTTCCGTCGGTGACAAGAGCTTGCGGCGTTCAAAGGCCCATAATCTTTTTTCAGCCCGTTCCGGGTTGCCGCGCCGCAGATATCTTTTGATCCTGGTTTTCAGGTTATAAATATCAACGCGGTCAGATTTTATATGTTTCGGTCTTGTCTGAGGGGCAATCGGGTCAATTGTTTCAGGACCGGCAGATGGTATATTTTTATTGGCAAGCGGTACGGTTGCCGTGCGGATCGGTTTGTCCGCCGGAAAATTTAGGGCCAGGGCCGGAATGGGTTTATGAAGTTTTTGGCCTTTGCCGCCATTTTTCTTTTTTGCGAGGTCATATATTCTTTTGGCCCCCGGGTGATCAGGATATTTCAGCATCCATTTGGCCAGTTCGCGATAACGTGAGGTATATTCGGTGGGGTGCATATATCTTTGATATAAAATATGGCCCAGTAATAGCTTGTCGTCCAGCTGTTTGATCAGCTTATCCGCCTTCTTCCAATTTCCCCCTTCTTGCAGAAGGAAAATTTTCTTGTATCGTTTTGCGTCAGCCGTGCTTAACAGGTTAAAGTCTGCTTCGTGCAATATATCTTGACCTTCTGCGTTTTTTAATTTGATCTCGGGAATGGCGTATGGATTCTGTGTCACCATTTTGGCATGCAGGGTTGCTGGCCAAAAAAGAAATAGAAAAAGAACCATATGATTTTTATAATGAGGAAATGAAATCATTCTGTTTTCTCGCCAATTTCAGCTTTAATTTCCAGCAGGTCTTTCCATGTGTCCGCCTTGGCTTTGGGCTGTTTCAATAAATAAGCGGGATGAAACAGGGGTCGAACCGGAATGGTCTTGCCGCAAAGGTCATATTCCAGCCATTTCCCGCGAAGGCGCGTGATTCCAAGATCAGACCCCATAAGGCTATTTGTTGATATGCCGCCCAATAAGATGAGCAATCTGGGGTTGAAAAGCTCTATATGTCGCCGGATAAAAGGCAGGCAAATGGTGATTTCCTCCGCCAATGGTTTGCGGTTTCCCGGGGGACGCCAAGGTAAAATATTGGTGATGTAGAAATCATCCTCGCGAGACAGTCCGATGGCTTTGAACATGCGGTCCAGCATTTGGCCATTTTCGCCTAAGAACGCTTTGCCATGCCGGTCTTCTTCAACGCCCGGTGCTTCACCAATCACCATGATATCGCTATCCGTGTTCCCATCAGAAAAGACAGTATTTGTCGCAATTTTTTTTAAACTGCACCCATCAAAGTCTTTTATAGCGTCATTAAGCTCCCTCAGGCTGTTGCAGGAAGCCGCCATGCGTGCGGCGTCTTGCGCGATATGCTCTATGGACACCATTTTCTTTGGAAGAACACCGGATTTCTCCGTAGGTGAGGGCGGTTTCTCAGGTGGATTTTTTGAGAGTGATCGGGATAGTTCAAACCAATCTTGCGGCAGATCATCAATGGTTTCATTCACGCCCGAATCCACATACCATTGCAGGAGAGACAAAATGTCTCTTTCTTCCATATTATCAGGCATATGATTAAACCGGTTTTCTATAGAAATATCCATGCCAGCCATATTAAGCGAAACTCATTATTTTTTTCTTACCAAATGCTTTTACCAATGTGGGTATATTATGCATTTCACCCCCAACTAAGCAATCGAGAACATCATAAACTGTAACTTGGGCGAAATTATATCATTACGGATATTTACTTTTGACCTAAAACAATGTAGCGCAGCGGCTATTGAAGATATGAATTACAAACAAGATATATTCGACTATGAAGAGGGGGATGAATATATTGTTGCCAAGTTTGTTAGGCCAAGTATATTGAATGTTTTTTTGAAAGTGACATAAATGCCGAAGGAAGTGAAAGTCAAAGCGGAGGATTTCCCCTTAAAGGAAGCCCGTGCCTTGGTGAAAGACCTGATGAAGGCCAATCAGGCCATCTATTGGCTTGATTTTTTATTCTCCATCACGCTGGGGGCCGTGGCTTTTGCCTTAACGGTGATCTCTGACAGTTTCTCCGCCATTGGCATAATATCTTATTTTGTTGCCGTTTTTGCCTTATACCGCGCGGTTATTTTTATCCATGAAATAGTCCATTTCAAAAAGGGAACGATGACGGCTTTTAAAATTATATGGAATGTGGCCTGTGGTTTTTTGGTTATGGTGCCCATGTTTATGTATCAAGGCGTGCATAATGACCATCATAAACGGGATGTTTACGGCACCAGGCTTGATGGGGAATATCTTCCTTTTGGGGTGCAAAACCCCTGGAAAAATGTCTGGTATGTGATTTCTTCTATTTTCCTGCCGGCGCTTATTGCGCTGCGTTACCTTATTCTTACGCCCCTTGGCTGGATTTTTCCGCCGCTTGGTCGGTTGCTCTGGCAACGGGCCTCATCGCTTACCATTGATATGGATTATCGCCGCCCGCCCCATACGGAACGTGATGGGAAATACTGGCGATTGCAGGAATTTTTCGCCTTTTTCTATGGCTGGGCTGCTATCGGACTATGGTATCAGGGCTTTTTACCGGCCAAGTTTTTTGTCGTTTGGTATGCGGTGGTTTTTCTGGTTTTATTTATGAACAGCATCCGGACTTTAGGTGCCCATGCCTACCGTAATCCCGGGGATCAAAAGATGACGGTCGCGGAACAGTTTCTTGATTCTGTTGACGTTCCGGGTGGTTTTTTGTCGGCATTATGGGCCCCTGTTGGCCTGCGTTTTCATGCGACCCATCATCTATTCCCCAATATGCCCTATCATTCTTTGGGAACCGCTTATAAAAGGCTTAAGGAAAATTTGCCTGACAATCAGTTATATCTTGCGGCGTCACGGCCAACCTTATTTCACGCGATGAAATCCCTCTGGCAAGATGCCTCACAAAGTCAGAATAAATCAGGTTAAATCTGGTCGAATAACAGGCTTTCCCATCTGCCTGTGTCTGGTTACAAGATAATTCAGGCCCAATAGCTGCTTTTCCCCCCGCAGTTTGCGGTAAATTTAAAACTTCAAGCAGATAAAAAACAAACGTATGTTTGAAATTCTGCATATTTTATACTATTATAATGCAGACAGGATGCGGCAGCGTATATAAAAAGCGGCTACGATGGTAATATGACATAGTTTTATTGACCCGCCGGTAACCTTTAGAGTAACTTCGGGATAGATGGTCTGGATAGATTTGCGCCCACATAATGAGAATCGGGCCAAAATTAGAAAAGAGGATGTTATGGAACGCGAATTCATGGAATATGATGTGGTCATTGTTGGCGCGGGGCCTGCGGGGCTGAGTGCTGCAATCCGCCTGAAGCAACTGGCTGATGACGAGGGCAGGGAGCTTTCGGTTTGCATTCTGGAAAAGGGTTCGGAAGTTGGCGGACATATTCTATCGGGTGCTGTGATTGATCCCATTGCTTTGGATGAACTTTTGCCCAACTGGAAAGAATTGGGCGCGCCGTTATTAACGCCGGTGACGGAAAATGAGCATTGGATAATGAAGGAAAAGGGTAAGATATGCATGCCTCATTTCATGCTGCCGCCCTTGATGAGTAATACTGGAAATTATATCATCAGCCTTGGTAACCTGTGCCGCTGGCTGGCGGAGCAGGCCGAAAATATGGGCGTTGAAATTTTTCCGGGATTTGCCGGTGCCGACATTATTTATCATGAGAATGGTGCTGTTAAAGGCGTCTTGACAGGCGATATGGGCGTTGCCGCTGACGGCAGCAAAAAAGACACCTATATGCCGGGCATGGAATTGCATGGTAAATATACCTTCATTGCCGAAGGCGTTAGAGGGTCGATCGCGAAAGTGCTGATTGAAAAATTTAATTTGCGGGACGGCAAGGAGCCACAAACCTATGGCATTGGCATCAAGGAATTATGGGAAGTCAAACCAGAGAATCATAAAGAAGGCACCGTAATCCATACGCAGGGCTGGCCCCTGGATAAGGCAACAGTTGGCGGCGGGTTCATTTATCATCTTGAAGATAATCAGGTGGCCATCGGTTTTGTCGTTGGTCTGGACTATTCAAACCCCTATTTGTCGCCTTTCGATGAGATGCAAAGATTTAAGAACCATCCATCTATCCGGCCGACATTAGAAGGGGGGCGGCGTATATCATATGGGGCGCGGGCCATTAATGAAGGCGGTTTTCAGTCTATTCCGAAACTTACTTTCCCGGGCGGCGCTCTCATCGGATGTAGCGCGGGCTTTGTCAATGTGCCGCGCATAAAAGGCTCTCATAATGCCATGAAAACAGGCATGATGGCGGCACAGGCGGCCTTTAAGGAGATTGTGGCAGAGGGGAAAGGCAAGGATGAATTAACGGAATATCCGGCCCTTTTTGAAGCAAGCTGGGTTTATAAAGACCTTTACAGGGTACGCAACGCAAAGCCGTCCATTCATAAATTCGGCGCTTTTTTGGGTACCCTATATGCTGGTTTTGATATGTGGATCAATAATCTGGGGCTTGGCTTTCTGTTGCCTTGGACATTCAGTCATGAGGAAGACCATAAATGTCTGAAGCTCGCGCAGGAATCGACGCCCATTGACTACCCCAAACCTGACGGCGTTATCACCTTTGATAAATTATCATCCGTTTTTCTGTCCAATACCAACCATGAAGAAGACCAGCCGTGTCATTTGATCTTAAAAGATGATACGGTGCCTGTTAAGGTGAACTATGCGCTCTATGCCGGGCCAGAGGCGCGTTTTTGTCCGGCGGGCGTGTATGAGTTCATTACGGATGAAAAGGGAGAAAATCCAGCTTTGCAGATAAACGCGCAAAATTGCGTTCATTGTAAAACTTGTGATATCAAGGACCCAACGCAGAATATTAACTGGACAGTGCCGGAAGGCGGCGGTGGCCCTAATTATCCAAATATGTAGAGCTACTGGCTAAAACTGGAGCAAGGATTGAAAAACCAACGACAAGATTTGACGGATATTTTAAGTGGCGCAACCTCTGTTTTATGGGTCGGGATGGCATGCTTTATCTTCTCTTTTGGCGCGGCCTTTGCCAGCAATGGCACAGGCGATCTCAAGCAGGTTCCAGATCAGCCTTACGGCGAATATCTGGCGGGCCTGCATGCGACAATTCATAATGATTTACGGGCTGCGGCAGATTTTCATGAAAAGGCTTTACTGCTGGATCCTGACAATCAAATGATTTTAAGGAAATCTTTTACGATTTTTATTGCGGATGGCCGGTATGATTCTGCTTTAAAAGTAGCTCATAAACTTACCGAATCTGATATTTCGAACAGTATGGTTCAAATGTTCCTGTTTCTGGAGCAATTTAAAGCCGGCAATCATGACGCGGCTTTTTTAAATCTGGAAAATATGGGGGATGCGGGCGTTTATGGTTTGTTTAAGCCGTTATTTCAAAGCTGGGTTTTGCTGTCACAAGGCAAAAATGAAGAATCAGAGGAAACGGTAAAGGTATTGCTGGAACGAAAAGGTTTCAATGATTTTAAAAAATTTCATGCCGGGTTACTTTATGACTATATTGGGAAAACACAGTTGGCGGAAAAAATGTATTCGGAATCATTGGTTGTTCCGGGAGCGTTGTCGCTGCGTACGGTGGAATCCTATGGTATTTTGCTTCGCCGGCTGGGACGAAGCGAAGATGCCCGCCAATTGTATGAAAACTACATAGAAAAGGCACCGGATAATGTTCGGCTTCGGCGGGCATTATATAACTTGGAAAATGACATAGAGGCAAGGTCATTTCTTACTTCTGAAAAAGATGCGGTCGCCGAAATTTTCTATACGGCGGCAAATTTTTTAATGCAGGATGATATCCGCGTGCCGGCTATTACTTATTTGCGGTTTGCCAGTTTTTTGAAAGATGACTTTTATATTGCCGATTATTTGTTGGGACAGATATTCGAGGCAGATAAATTTTATGATGGAGCCATGGAAAGCTATGGCGAGATTCCCGTTGAGCATGCCTTATATTTCAGGGCCAAATTACAAATGGCCTGGGTTCTTGAAAAAATGGATCGCCTGGATGAGGCCATAGAAGCCATGAGTAATCTTTCGCGCGAATTCCCCAAGGAAAGAGAAATTCTTGGTTCGCTTGGGGATATTAATCGTATGAACAGCCGGTTTGATGCGGCTGAAAAGGCCTATTCACGCTATATAGAGGGTATTTCGGTCATTCAAGAGCGTCATTGGAGCATTTTTTATACAAGGGGTATTGTCCGCGAACAGGTTAAAAAATGGGATTTGGCAGAAGCCGATTTTCTTAAGGCGCTTGAACTGCGGCCGGATCAGCCACAGGTTTTGAATTATCTGGCATATAGCTGGGTTGATATGGGCATAAATATCAATAAAGCCACGGCAATGCTTGAACGTGCCGTAGAACTGCGGCCCTATGATGGATATATTGTTGATAGTCTGGGCTGGGCCATGTACCGTTTGGGAGATATGCCAAAGGCAGTTGAATATCTGGAAAAGGCCGTCTTACTTCAAACAGACGACTGGGCCATAAATGATCATTTAGGGGATGCCTATTGGGCCATAGGCCGTAAAAATGAGGCGAGATTTCAATGGCGTCACGCGCTTTCCCTGAAACCGGATGAAGACCTTATTGCCAAAATTAAAATAAAAATCAGGGATGGTAAAAAATAAAATCTCCCGTTTGGCGCGGGCAAAAATTAATCTTGACCTTTTGATTACCGGACGGCGAGAAGATGGCTATCATCTTTTGGACAGTCTGGTTGTATTCGCGGATTATGGCGATGAAATAGTCGTGCTTGCTTCTGATAAAATATCTCTTGGTATTATCGGCCCCTTTGCAACGGAATTGATCGGCTTTAAGGATAATATTATCCTTAAAGCCGCATGCGTATTGCGAAAGAAATTTAACCTTACGAAGGGGGCGCAGATTACCCTTGTGAAAAACTTGCCTGTTTCATCCGGTATTGGCGGTGGTTCGGCTGATGCGGCGGCGGCGATCCATGCTTTGATAGAATTATGGCAAATATCAGTGACGGAAACAGATTTGGATGAAATATTGTTATCATTAGGGGCGGATGTGCCCGTATGTATGGCAAGCCAAACAATGCATATGACCGGCATGGGTGAAAAACTTGACCCCATCACAATAAATTTCCCGCTTTTCCTTTGTCTGGTAAATCCGGGGATAGCTGTTTCTACATCTGATATATTCAAGGGGCGCACAAAGAGAGGCTTCTCAAGCCCGAGAAAACTTCCGCCGATCATTGAAGATCAATGGCAATTGCAGGAAATCCTGAATGCTGCGGGGAATGATCTGGAAGGTGATGCCTGTGCAATTAATCCGGTGATAGATAAAGTCATTGCGCAGATTAAAACAAGTGATAATTGTCTTTTTGCAGGCATGTCCGGAAGCGGCGCAACATGCTTTGGAATATATTCAAGCGAAGAAGCCGCCCGAAGGGTTGCGGGCACCATAAATAGCACTTCTCCAGCTTGGTGGGTCAAGCCGGTTCGCCTACGGTGAATTCTTCACCAATTGCTTGCGCATATTATCATATATGTTACATTCTCAGAAAAAATATTTCATGTAATAAATTTAGAAAATAGATTGAGGAATAAGAAGAAAATGACGAGGAAATATTACTTCTTAAAGAGGGTTGTCTTTATTCTCATTACTGGAATAGCGTTTTTACATCAATCTCTTTTTGCTCAGTCGCTTGACCCTGCAATGCTTGAGGCTCTGAAAAATCAGGCAGAATCAAGAGGGGGCAATACCACGGTTGTTTCCCCCCTGGATCAGGCGCGTCAAAATGCCTTTAATGAACGTCAAAAGGCACGCCTTGAGCAACGCAAGAAAGAAAATGCTAAAATTTCACGGCTCGAAGCGGATTTTCACAAGAGACTGAATTCTAAAATTTCACAATATGGTTATTTGATTTTTGAAAATATTCCGTCATATGACAATGTCTTAACAGGAAGTATCTCTGACACGTATAAACTGGGTGTTGGTGATGAGCTTATCGTAACCCTTCAGGGAGCAAAGTCTCAAAATTATACGATTAAGGTTGATCTTGAGGGGCGTGTGATCATTCCTGACCTTAAGCCGATTTCTGTTACAGGGATTAGTCTGGGTGAATTTAAATCAATTTTAACAAACCAGGTTCAAGAGAGCATCATTGGTACGGAAGTTTATGTCTCTCTTGCATCAGTCAGAAGCATTTCTGTTTTGGTGGTTGGGGAAGTTGGCCAGCCCGGCTTGATTCGTACGTCCAGTCTGGCATCTCCTCTGGAAATTCTGATCAGCGCCGGCGGTGTGAAAAAGACAGGGTCATTAAGAAATATCACGATTATTCGGAATGGTAAAAATACTGTTTTTGATATTTATCAGTTGCTGAACGGGGCAGGCGCCGGTTTTGAGACCTTGAATGACGGTGACAGGATCATTGTGCCAACGATTGGCGCAACTATTGCCCTTGATGGGGAAATGGTCAGGCCGGGAATTTATGAATTGCCCAGCGGGGTGAATGATATTTCTATCAAACAGGCGATGTCGTTGGCGGGGGGTACCTTGCGGCCTTCCGGATATGAAATTTCTCAGGTGTTTCTTGATAATACCGGGAAACAACATTTTAGCACTTTAAAAGAAGATAAACGTATCCGCGGCGGCGAGGCACTTATTGCCAGTTTAATTGAAAATTCTCAATCCGGAAAAGTGGAACTTGTTGGTCATGTTAAAACGCCGGGTTACAGGTCGTTAGCCGGCGCGAAGTCGGTGAAAAGCTTAATAGGGGATGTCAATAATTTTAAAGATAACCCCTATTTGTTATTTGGATTGATTGAACGGGTTGAAGAAAAAACCCAAACCAGATTTTTGAAAGCCTTTAATCCAGAGAAAATATTGAATGTTGGCACGGAAATCCTGTTAAAAGACAGGGATAAAGTTATATTTCTTGGCCGGTCTGATGTCGCCTTTCTTATCTCTGAATTTGTCAGGGATGCTATTGTATCAGGAGAATATTCTATTCCACCAATGCTGCCGGATGGCAAAGACAATCCAAAATTTTGCCGGCCCCTGAAAAATTTGGCACGGATCATTAATGATACGCAGTCAAATCGATTTGCCACGGCGACCCGGGCGGTTTTTGTCAGAAAAGAGGTTGAAGAGGCCATCGCATCGAAGGACGAAAATTTCGGATCAGCGACGCCTTTGGATGGTCAGCTGGATCAACAGGTTTTACTGGAAAGAATGGCGGAGGAAAAAGCAGAGAGCGCGGGCGAGAAAAGCACACCCAATTGCCCGGCAATATATAAAGAAGTGAGCAATCTATTGCCGTTCATTCTTGAATATATTGTGTCTGTCGATGGGGCAATTCGTCTTCCCGGCGTTTATCCTGTGACCCGGAATACACCGATATCATCCCTCATCGCGGTAAGCGGCGGAACATCAAATGATGCCAATATGACGAATATTGAAGTGACCAGTCTTGATACAGGCTCAGGATCCGGCGGCCTTGAAATGAAATGGAGTTATATTGATGCAGGTCAGACGGACCTTGGAGAGGTGACCATCAATCCGGGCGGCGGCATACGCGTTGGCTCGAAATATTCCAATTTTGAGGCGGGCGCAGTCTTGTTGTCCGGGGAATTCTTGCAGCCCGGTGTTTATACAATCAGAAAAGGGGAAAAACTTTCTGATCTGATGCAGCGTGCGGGCGGCGTTACCGATCAAGCCTATACCTACGGCGCGATTTTTACGCGAAACAGGGTGAAAGAAATCCAGCGCGCGGAACTTGAAAAAACCGCAAGGCATTTACAATCCGCAATGATATCAGCTTCGGTCAAGAAAAATATTGAGGCAGAGTCTTTGATGGCGGCACAGCAATTGACAAACCAGCTCGCCAATGCGGAACTTATTGGGCGTGTGGTGATAGAGGCTGATCCCCTGAAATTGAGTCTTAGCCCTGCATTGGATACGGTATTGGAGGCGGGCGATTCACTCTATATGCCGAAGAGACCGAATTTTATCATTGCCATGGGGGATGTGTTAAATCCCGGCGCTTTACAATTTATTCCGGGAAAGGGAATTTCCGAATATATTGATGAGGTGGGCCGCTATACCCGTTCTGCGGATGAGGGGCGTATTTATATTGTTTATCCAAATGGGGTGGCAAAGCCGATCAACTTGTCATCATGGGGCGGGGACCGGGATATCAGTCTTCCGCCCGGGACAGCCATCGTGGTTCCAACAGACCTTAGCCCATATGATACATTATCATTGGTGCGAGAAATTGGGGGTATTTTCCAAAATCTGGCGGTCTCCGCTGCGTCCATTGCCGTTCTTATTCGAAATTAACGGTTTGAGGGGTGGCAAAAAAAGAAAAATCTGGACGTAGAAACCTCGTTATTCCCTTTGTATTCGGGCTTGGTTTTTTGTCGTGTTTTCCTGCGGTATCATTGGCCAATGGCGCGAATAGTTATAACAGCTTTGGCGGGATTGGTCTTCTGGACATGCGAACGGCACGTTTTGCTCCGGATGGAACGCTTGCGGTTGGCGTTGACTATGAAAATCAAACCACACGATATTTTGCAACATGGCAGGCGACCCCTTGGCTGGAAACGACCTTGAGCTATGCCAAAGAAGATATTGGCCAATTGGGGGTTGACAGGTCTCTTGATGTGAAGGTCAGGCTCCTGACAGAAGGAAATTACAGGCCGCAGCTGGCCATAGGTCTTCAGGACGCGCTGGGTTCTGGCCGTTACGCGGCTGAATATATTGTGGCCAGCAAACGTTATTATGATTTTGATTTTACAATGGGCTTTGCCTGGGGTTATCTCGGTTCGCGGGGCGGAATGGGTAATATGTTCCGTCTGTTTGATGATAATTTTGACGAAAGGTCAGCCACGACCTCGAGCGGCGGCATCAGAACAGGCAGTTTCTTTTCTGGTAAGGAAATGGCCTTTTTTGCCGGTGCGGAATATTATCCCCCGGTTAAAGGGTTGAGCGTAAAAATTGAATATAGCGGGGTTGACACAAGGAAGATTGACTATCTTTCACATCTGGAACGAAAAACGGCGTTTAATATTGGTATAAATTATAAACCTGCGCCCTGGGCGGATATTACGGTTGGTTTAGATCAGGGTGATCAATTTGGCATTCGGTTTACATTCAAGAAGAACTTGCGTCGTTTGAAATTTAAGGGCCTGTTCAGGGATGCTGCGCCAGTACCAATCATTGAACGCCGAAAAACGGACCATTCACAAGAAGTATATCCGGAAATATCCATCTCAAATAAGGGCAGTGACCTTATGTTTGATCGTTTGAGGCGTTTGGGGGCCAAGGTCACGGAGATTGAGCAGGGGCCGGACAAAATAATTTTAAAGCTTTCCATAAAAGAAAATACGGCCCTGAGCCGGTTAACGATTTTTGGGGCCGTTTTGGAACATTATGAAAATGTGCTTATTCATATGAGCCATGAAGGACAAGAGCTCCAGCAATATGAAGCCTCCCGGTCTGATACCATTGGCCAAATGGCCATGGAAAATTTCCGTAAATCTGTAGTATATTATAGAGATCAGGCGGCTGGTACCATGGAACCTGCCTTACTTCAAAAAACTAACAACGCCGTATCTCAAGCGGTATTTAATGATATGAAAAAGGCAGGCTTGGAGCCTAAGTCAATAAAATATACCAAACAGGAAGTGGTTGTAAAAAAAGAAACGGGCCAAGATTTTACGGAAATAAAAAATATAGGTCGTACCGCACGAATACTGACGCGCCATATGCCCGATAATATTGAAAAATTTACCGTTATATCGGAAGATGATGGTATAGAAATATCTCAAGTCTCCATCCTTCGAAATGATTTGGAAAAGGCCAACCGATATCAAGGTAGTCCGGAAGAAATCTGGGCGAACAGCGAAATCACCGCGCCGGGCAGTGCGGCTTCCTCTGAAATCGCCATGAATGAATATTTTCCAGAAAAAAATATTAGGTTTGATTGGGGATTTAAGCCCGAGGCTGTTACCCATTTTGGCGGAAATAATGACGGCAGATTTAGGGGAGACATCTATGCAAAATTATTTACCTCCGTTCAGGTGACGAAAAAGTTAAAGCTATCTGCGGAATTAAAACAATTTATCGTGGGTGATATTGATAGAATACCGGGGGATGAAAATCCGGATATCCCAAATGTCAGAAGTGATATCGCCCGTTATGCGAAGGAAGGCAGAACGGCCTTAGAGCGTATGACGCTTGATTATAACGCTCAAATTGGTCAAAACTTATATGCGCGGATCACTGGGGGGGTATTAGAGAGTATGTACGGCGGGATTGGCGCAGAATTTATCTATCGCCCTTATCAGCAGAATTTTGCCTTTGGCGTTGATATAAACTGGGTCAAACAAAGAGATTTCAATCAATTGTTTTCTTTTCGGGACTATGAGACATTGACGGGACATGTGACCTATTATCACGAAAATACGACGTATAATATTACAAGCAAAATAAGCGCGGGACGATATTTGGCCGGTGACTATGGGGCTACTTTTGATGTTTCCCGCCGTTTTTCCAATGGCATACGCATTGGGGTATGGGCAAGTGTTACGGATATGTCATCCAACGATTTTGGCGATGGCAGTTTTGATAAAGGCATTTATATGACCCTGCCGTTGGAAATATTCTGGTATCAGCCGACCCGCGAACGGATGCGCCTTAAATTTAGAAGCTTGGGGAAAAATGGTGGGCAAATGTTAGATAAAACTGCTAGTCTTTATGATATGTTATCTTCAGGAAATCCATCGAGGCTGGCGCATGATTGGCGCGAAATTCTAGATTAACTCAGAGTGTTTATTTAAGTCCTTTTGCAGAAAGTAGTATTTCTTTAATGATCTTATTATACCACAAGGTCTGGGTTGCAAGAATAAAATTAACCTTATATGAAGAATAATAGAATTAATCTTAAAAAGCAGGAAAAAAATGACTGATATTGCCTTTACGCCTGATAGTCGCATTGTTGTCGTGGGATTGGGGTATGTGGGTTTGCCACTTGCCGTTGCTATGGCCAAGAAATTTGATGTGATCGGTTTTGATATAAGCGAAGAACGCATTAAAGAATTAAACAGTGGCTTTGACAGAACGGAAGAGATAGACCGCAAGCGGTTGGAAGCCAGTTCTATTACGCTGACCACCGATCCTGACGTGATAAAAGACGCGAGCGTTTATATTGTCACCGTACCGACACCTGTTAATGAAGATAACAGCCCGGATCTTGGTCCTGTTGAATCTTCCTGCGAACTGCTTGGGCCGTTACTGACAAAAGGGGCCATCGTCGTTTTTGAAAGCACAGTCTACCCGGGCGTGACAGAAGAGCTTTGCGGGCCAATTCTGGAAGAAAAGTCCGGTCTTGTTTGCGGCAAGGATTTTTTCCTTGGATATTCTCCGGAAAGAATTAATCCCGGAGATAAAGAGCATACCGTTGATAAAATTATCAAGGTTATTGCCGGACAGAATAATGACGTGACCGATGTGTTGGCCGCATTATACGGCGCGGTTACCACAGGGGGCACTTTTGCCGCCGCAAGTATCCGCGCGGCAGAAGCGGCAAAGGTTATTGAAAATGCCCAGAGGGATATCAATATCGCCTTTATCAATGAAATTACCATGATTTTTCAAAAATTGGGCATATCTGTTTATGATGTGCTGGAAGCGGCGGGAACCAAATGGAATTTTCTGAATTTTACGCCGGGCCTTGTGGGCGGTCATTGCATTGGTGTTGACCCGTTTTATCTGGCAGAGCGTGCGCGTCAAATCAACCATGATCCCCGGATTATTCTAGCTGGACGCGCCATAAATGACAGTATGGCGGACTTTATTGCAGAGCGGGTTTGCGCGCAATTATCCGGGCAGGGAAAAATTCTGGTGCTTGGCTTGACCTTTAAGGAAAACTGCCCTGACCTGCGTAACACCAAGGTTACAGACCTTATTCAGGGCCTTCGCCGCAGAGGATTTACGGTTGATGTACATGATGCCGCTGCGGATCCCGTAGAAGCCAAGAAATTTTATAATATTGATTTGCTACCCTCACTGGATGACCTTGAAGATCATTCTTATGCTGCGGTAATCGGGGTTGTTGCGCATGATGCCTATAAGTCACTTACCGGCGCAGATATGGAACGCTTGCTCGAAGTTGGCGGCCTGATTGCCGATGTCAAGGCGATGTGGCGTGATCAGGAAAAACCACAACATTTGCGTAAGTGGCAGCTGTAGCCTGATATAGTTTTACAGGCGGGTAATTTTTGGATATTCGCGGGCAAGGGTGATGGCCCTTGCCGCCATGAATATGCTATAGCTCAGCCATAATCCGTGATTTTGCCATATGGGTAAGAATATCACCAATGAAGCGATATAAATAACGGTGGAGATCACCATGCTGTTTCGCATGTATTTTGCGGCTGTGGCCCCGATGAATATGCCGTCGAAATGAAAACACCAGATCGAGATGACCGGCAGAATGATAACCCATATTAAATAATCCCCGGCAGTGCTTCGGATATCCGGAATATTGGTCAGTATATTGATGAATATGTCCCCAAAAATCAGATAGATTAAGCTGAAGAATACTGATGTTGCCAAGGCCCATTTTCCTGACGTCATGACGGCTTTATGCAGGCCCTTGCGGGATTTGCGGCCGACTTCCTTGCCAACCAGAACTTCTGCGGCCTGCGCGAAACCATCCAGTCCGTATGAGGTGACCATTTGTAAATTCATGAGGATGGCATTCGCGGCCAGTATCATGGTGCCCATACCCGCGCCAAGGATGGTGAAGGCGGACAGGCTGATGGTCAGGCAGGCTGTTCTGATGAATATATCACGGTTCAGAATGAATAATTTAATGAATTCTTTCCGGTTAAACAGCCCGCGCCGGGCCTCTGCCCTCCAAACCTTATAGCCGAAGAGTTTTTTGCACTGTTTGGAGATGATCCAGAATGCCAATAGCCCCGCCATGACCTCTGACAGGACAGTACCAAGTGCCACACCATCAATATCCATGCCAAGGCCATAGACAAAAAAGATATTCAGCAGGATATTACTGACATTCATGAATAATTGAATCCAAAGGGCGATCTTGGCTTTATGCAGGCCCAGCAACCATCCCATGGCCACAAAATTCATAAGGGCGAATGGCGCGCCCCAGATGCGGATCAGAAAATATTCACGGGCGAGGGCCTCAACAGCGGGTTCCGCGCCGGTCAAGGAAAAAACCATTTGGGCGACGGGGATTTGTAAAATGATGAAGCCAAGGCCAATCAGTACAGCGATCAAACTTGCCCGCAGATATATTTTGGGAATTAAGTCTGTCTTATTGGCGCCGCTTGCTTGCGCCGTAAGGCCGATCGTGGCCATGCGCAGAAAATTAACGCTGTTATATAGAATGCTAATGATCATCGCGCCAAGCGCAATGGCCCCAAGATACATGGGGCCGGGCATATGACCCATCATAAAACTATCCACCAGGCCCAGCAAAGGTATGGAAATATTCGTAATGATGGCCGGTAAGGCTATCTGCCACATCCGTCTGGAATATGTTTCTTTTGTCATGGCGTTCACTTGCAACGGGATATAATTCAAAAAAGACAAAAAACTTAAAATGATTGTGACAAAGAAATAACTTTGTTTTACCAGTAAGGCTATTGGTTTTTCATAAAGATGAATATATTATCTTGCAATAAGGGGTAAAAAAACATAATGATAACCTTAGTATTCGGCCTATAATACATTATTTAAATGTATAAATGAAATTAAAACACTAAAAATCATGTAATAGGAAATGCTCTGATATAATATGGGTGTGGTTTATATTTCGATTATATGAGTAGTTAGGAAATAGAATGAGTGTGCAGTCAACTCAGCATGTGAATGATGACGTTACAAAACTTGAATCGGTTGTGATCCGCTTCGCAGGCGATTCCGGTGATGGAATGCAATTAACAGGGTCGCAATTTTCTGTCGCAACGGCGTTAGAGGGCAGTGATCTGTCAACCTTTCCAGACTTTCCCGCCGAAATAAGAGCGCCTGTGGGGACAACATTTGGCGTATCAGCCTTTCAAATTAATTTCGGTTCCGTAGAAGTATCAACGGCCGGGGATGAGCCGGATGTTTTGGTCGTTATGAACCCTGCGGCACTGAAAGTGAATTTGAACAACCTTAGAAAAGGCGGGATGATTATTCTGGATGAAGGGGCCTTTAATGCAAAGAACCTGAAAAAAGCCGGGTATGAAACCAATCCATTGGAGGATGAAAGCCTTGCGCATTATAATGTGCATCCTATTGATATCACGAAAATGACCGTTGAAACCGTTAAGGAATTTGGTCTTGGTAATAAAGATTCCTTGCGCTGTAAAAACATGTGGACACTTGGCCTTGTGTTATGGATGTTCGGGCGTAAGCGTCAGCCGATCATTGATTCGCTAAAACAGAAATTTGCCAAGAAACCTGACGTGGCGAATGCGAATATAGCGGCCCTTAATGCGGGTCACGCCTTTGGTGAAACGGCTGAAATGTCCAGCAACCTGCACCGTTATCAAATTAATAAATATGAGGAAGAGGCCGGGATATACCGTACAGTGAACGGTAATCAATCTTTATGCTGGGGCATATTGGCCGGTTCGCAGTTGGCTGATCTTGAAATTTTATTGGGCTCATACCCTATAACGCCCGCATCACCTTTGCTGCATATGTTGTCTGATTTGAAGGAGTTTGGCGTTATTACCTTTCAGGCAGAAGATGAAATTGCTGCTATTTGTTCGGCTATCGGGGCATCTTTTGCCGGCAAGCTGGGCATGACGACAAGCTCTGGCCCGGGCATAGCCCTTAAAACTGAGGCGATCGGCCTTGCGATCAGTACGGAACTGCCGCTGATCATTGTTGATATTCAACGGGCGGGGCCCTCTACCGGTCTGCCCACCAAGACGGAACAGTCGGACTTATATCAGGCCGTATGGGGCCGAAATGGTGACGCGCCAATTGTCGTGATTTCTGTTTCCACCTCTACGGATGGTTTTGAGGTTGGTATCGAAGCCGTAAGGCTTGCGACAAAATATATGACGCCGGTTATGATCCTGTCTGATGGTTATATCGCCAATGCCTCGGAACCATGGAAAATACCTGATATCAATGATTATGACGCTTTTCCCGTGAAATTTCATCAGGATCCAGAAGGTTTCCATCCCTCAAAACGTGATCCTGAAACTCTGGCGCGGGTGTGGGCCAAGCCCGGCACCCCTGAATTAATGCACCGTATTGGCGGTATTGAAAAAGATTATGATAGCGGTCATATTTCCTATGATGCTGATAATCATCAAAAAATGACCGACGTTCGCAGAGCCAAGATTGATAATATCGCGCATGATATACCGCTTCAGGAAGTTTCCCAAGGCACAGAAGGCGGCAAGCTGGCCGTCGTTGGCTGGGGGTCAACCTATGGCTCCATCCATCAGGCGGTTAAAAAGGCGCGCAAAGACGGTCTGGATGTGTCGCATATTCATATACGGCATATTTGGCCGCTGCCGAGGAATTTAGAAGCCTTGCTTAAGTCTTATGACAGAGTGATCGTGGCGGAAATGAATGTGGGCCAGTTGAATACGCTGTTGCGCAGCCAATATTTATTAGATTCGGTTCTCTTGTCGAAAGTATCCGGCCAACCGTTTAAAATCGCGGAAATTCATGAGGCTATCGTGGAAAATACAGGAGACCTTAAATGAACAAGCAGGTTGACATAAAAAAGCTGTCCCCCAAAGATTTTGAAACTGATCAGGAAGTAAGATGGTGCCCCGGCTGCGGCGATTATGCCATTCTTAAAGGCGTGCAGATGACATTGGCCAATACAGGAGCATCGCCTGAAAATACGGTTTTTGTTTCCGGTATCGGCTGTTCTTCCCGTTTTCCATATT
>Ga0256839_1001452_pt1 | contig 28679 bp, 9 predicted proteins | sample 354166metaG_FD_185968 | JGI IMG/M metagenome (GOLD analysis project Ga0256839, IMG submission 185968) | Hydrothermal vent microbial communities from Mid Atlantic Ridge, Atlantic Ocean - 354-166 | ecosystem: Environmental > Aquatic > Marine > Hydrothermal vents | place: Atlantic Ocean: Mid... | reverse complement strand
CGCTGATCGTCGGCGGCGTGTTGTCAATCACCTTGATGATCTGAGTGCCCGTCTGAGCCCATCCAAATGGATCGTCGTCGCACCAGTTCAGCACCGTCCACGTGCGCACAATCTTGTAGCATGCATCTGCTACTACTGGGTAGTACACATCTTCGTACGAAATCGCTATCAACTCGCACGTCTCGTTGAATATCGTCGGCTCACCAAAATCTGGCGCTGGCTGACCCGGCTCACATATTGCCGTAATGTCGGCAGGGAACGTTACAGTCCAATCCGATACGTGATATACCGAAATGGTCTGCGTACAGCTAGCCGGTGCATTGAAGCCATCATCTACAGTCCACGTACGCGTAATCGTACCATTGCCACACTGATCGAGGTTCACCGCACAACTGTGTTCCATTTCAAACTCACAGTTGTCATACGCAGTAGGCGAACCAAAGTCAGCAAATGCATCGCAACCAGTGAGGGTATAAGGCACTTCGTACTCATCCCAGTACTTGTCACAAGAGATAGATTTGTTGGGCGGGCAAACAATAACCGGAGGAATCTTGTCGGTTACTTGCACCGTCACCATACAAGTATTATAGTTCAGGATATTCCATCCTTGGGTGAGGAACAAACCAGGCTCACCGTTGCAACCCAGAGTAGGCGAATTCAATGTGGTGAAGTAGTCAGAGGGATCACCATCCAATACCAGCAAGATCACTTGCTGCTCGCCTACTTCATCGCAGCAGAACTCTACCGATGGGTAGTAGCAGCGGTTGTAGATGTCCTGGCTGAACGATGCACCGTTGCCGGTCATCTTGGCTACCAAGAAGTACACATCGCCGCAATTGTCGTAGCTGCCATCATCCAGATCTTCGGCAAACAAGGTGGCGCAGCTACCACCATTGGCGTTGCTGTTGTTAATTGCCAATTCTGTGATTTCATCACATACAGCTACTGGAGGAATCTTGTCATGTACGACAATGTGCAGCGAAGTCTCACTTTCATTGCCACAAGCATCAAATGCGCGATAACGCACCCAGTATGCCGCACCATTAGTCAGTGGATCATTGTCATGCAATGGTACATCCCAGAACCAACCACCGTTCGAGTTGATGGACTGGAGCAAGGTAGTGTTGTCCTCCGTCCACAACTCGGTAATCCAGCTATCAATTGAGCTGCAATTATCACCAAATGCTTGTGCTGGAGGCACTTCGATGTGGCCACTGCACACTGCATACGGATCAGCAGCAGGCGCGCTCGCTTGGTAAGAGTAGATATCCAGGTGCGTAGCTGTCACCTGCATGGGCAGCATTGCAGGATCGAGTGGATTGGCAATATCTGGGCCTTGCTCGTCGAGCACCTTCACCAGCTGAATCACTTCCTGCTCTTCGCCAGCACACCAGTCGATGCACAGCCACTTGCGACGCACCTTGAAGGTACCCTCGCAGATGGGGATAGTCACCTCATCGCTAATCGTACAGGAAATGTCGCACAAAGTGTTGTCTGAACCAACGCCCACTCCATCAATTGTTGGTTCTCCTGCGCCATTAACTGTGGGGGCGATGATGCTCGGGTTGGCTGCATAATCGTTACAGCTAACCGTTACATCAGCAGGAAATTCTACATCGGCCAAAGTAGGACGACTAATCGTGATCGTCTGCACACAAGAAGCGGAGTTACCACTTTGGTCAGTAGCCGTCCAGGTGCGCACAATCGTACCTGCAGGGCCACCACAGTCTCCTGTAGACTCATCTTCTGTATACTCCACTACTACCGGACCACATGCATCTACAGGGCTAATTGCTGCCAGGTTCCCTGCGTCTATGTACAAGGTAACGGCATTGATGGTACCACCATCTAATCCAAATCCATCAGTGACGGTGAAAGTCCATGTGCCATTGGGGTTCTCGCCATCGAAGGTAGAAAGTGGCGGAAGGCCTACTACTGAGAACAAGTCCAGGTTCTCTCCCGAAGAGTTGTAGTCAGCACACAAATTGGAAGGTGTACCTTCGTCGTCGGCAATGAAGAACAAGTTGTCCGTACTGCCGCAATATCCATTCCACAAGATAATCGTCGTACCTGCAGGGCTCGTGAGTGTGATGGTTAGGTCACCCACCCACGTATGCGTAATATCAATACCTACATTGATATCCTGGATCACAGAGTTGGGATGCAAACTCACATCGATGGTTTCTGTATAAGTGCCTGGGTTCACATCATCGATCACCGTACCAGGCTGAATACCTATTACTTGCACACCTGACTGTGCGGGGATTGGTGCCTCGGGAATCTCTTCCACACAAGATACGACCAGATCCTGGCATTCAATCACTGGTGGAATCTTGTCCTCCACGGTGATGCTGCTCCAGCATACATTGCCTGTTTCGGGATCTACTACTTTGACTGTCCAAGTACTCCCAATAAAGCTGCCATCAACCACATTACCCGAAGGCAGCGGCGCACCCGTGGCATCTACTACCATAACGATGTAGTCGTCATAGCAACCATAGGGGCCACCTTCTAGGATGTCGTCGGCACCAATAGTAGCCTGGCACTCTTCATCCAAAGACACTTGCACGTGATCGTTGCAAACAAGTTGTGTCACAGGGTTGGGATACTCATTCACTGTGATAGTAAAGCAATAGGTAGTAGTAAGCCCCGCTGCATCAGTTGCTTCAAAGCAGTTGGTAGTAGTTCCTCGAGGGAATTCACTACCCGAGGCCAAACCCGATGTTTGCGTCACTGGCAGATCTGTAGTCAATATGTTGTAATAGATCGTGCCGTTCCACGTACGTGGCGTAAACGTCGTTCCGAAGGGGAAGGCCACGCCTCTACCCTGAGAAGCATCGATGAGCAAAGTGCCATCTGTGTAGGTATTGCTACCATTGGTGTAGGCAATTGCAAAGGCGTTGTCTGCAGTTACATATATTCCCTTGCTTTCACCCGGATCCAAGACCAAGCCACCTATAGGCAGTGGTGTCGGGCTATTAGCACCCGTAGAAGTCACTGTCATGTTCCCCAACAGCTCCCATTCAGCGGGTGCATTTTCCACACCTACATGAGTGGTTGCCGTCTTGGTATAATACACGAACATATTCCACGTACCCGCATTCAAGTTCACATCAAAGCTCGAGATTTGAATGGGCTGTGTACCCGTATTTTCGATGCGGAACATGTTACCCGCCTGACCATTGTTACTCAAAAAAGTAGTAGTCACCGCGCCACCTGGTAGCGGAACAGGGCAGTTGTCTGTAGCCGTCACATCGTAGTTAACCACCGCACTGCATTCTCCTGGACCCAAGTCGATAACCATATCAGCTGGGCCAGTGATCGTCGGTGCCTCTACATCATTAACGATCACATCGATGCTGCAGGTCACCAGCGCACCATTGGCATCGGTAGTCATGAAGGTTACGGTAGTAGTACCTACCGGATAAAAATCAGAAGCATCGTCAGTGCCATTGTAGTCATTAGTAACCACTGGGGCACCACCACTACCTTCTAATACGATATTATCAAAGCCTGCTGCCCAGGCCCAACCACCTTCGTCATCATAGCCAAAGCGAATGGCAAAGTCGGGGTTTGCATAGGGCGTCACATCATAGGCGACCACAGAGCCTTGATCATCTGTATCGGCAAAGAGGATGTTCACCCATGTGGTACCATCCCAGACATCGACATAGGTAGCACCATCAGCACCAAACGCTTCATTTTGCCAATCAAAGCTGAGCAATACCGTACCATAGCCCGTGATATCCATAGCAGGTGTCACTACAAAACCAATGCCGAGGTTGTTAAAGTCATCGTCATTGATTTCCAATCGATTACCCGAAAAATTGGGATTATCTGCCCCACCATCTACATCCAGCGAATTGAAATAAATGCCGTTGCCGTCAGTAGCTCCATCACTACTCGCACCAGAATAGCCACTTGTGGGGTCACCTGTGCCATCATCGATGGCCCAGCCAGCGGGCATTACACCTGCAGTAAAGTCTTCTTCCAAAATCGGCGAGAAGGAAGTACACCCCGCTCCCGACACATCGGGATTCGTAATGGTGATCTGCGCGCCACACTGTCCCGGATCGTTATCTACTTCAATCACGCCGGGCCCCGTCAGCTCGGGGATATTGTCGCAAAGCAAGTCACACTGAGGCGGGCCTGCCACAAAAGACGTACCACCTAGAGCCGTAGCCACGGGTGCACCCCCACCGGCTGGCGCACCACCCAAGTTGCAGGGAGTAATACATCCTGGAAATGGACAAGGATCTGGCACAGTCGATGGAATGATATTACCCGTCCATGGCTGGCCATTCACACTACCATCTTCGGTAGCATCCACTTGGACAGTAGCACCATTCCAGCCATCACCAAAGCTGTCGTATGCGACAAACTCGTAGGTATCACCATTGGTCACACAAACAGGCACTGTGGAATTGGGAGTGAATGAACCAGTTGCCTCACAGGCCTCTACCAGGCCCGTCGTCGTATTGACCAGCTCCCAACCGATTTCAGTGTTCCAGCTCCCTGAGCCGAAAGTGATGGTAATCTCACTTTGACCCACAGGGCACTGGGCTTGTGCTGTCTGCAGGGTGAAGAGGCCCAAAGCCATGGCCCACCCATACATCAGCCATTTTGTAAAATTCGCTTTTTTCATGAGCTCAAATTTGTTGTTTACTAAATTTCAGATTCATGATATACGCACTATTGCCGCCTTTACATCATCAGGATAAAGGCAAAGGGCGTGGCGCATAAACATCAATTACTGAGCAAAGTCACTACATCTTGCAACACATCATCTGGTAAGACGAGATTGTCCATTTCAGCACATATACCCTGTAAGTAGTCGTAAGTATTGACTACTGCTGCTTCTACCGTGCTGCCATTCTTGATTGTTTTTGCCAATACCCAATAGTAGTCATAGCGTACAGAAAGCGCCGCTTTTTGTGGCTTACTGGACACCGTAGATGTCTGAGTGGCCAGCTGAGCTCGTTCGTCCATCAAGATCGTAATGGCTTCATCTTCGCCCACCCAATTGACATTGGACAGTAATAGAGCTGTGCTTTTGCCCAAGGCAGCAGGCCCTGACAGGGCAGAATTGCCATCCAAGGTTTGGGCTGTAGCTTGCTGCGCGAGCAAGAGGCCCACACCCAGAACGAGTGCTGCCATCAGGCCCTTTGCTACATTCAATCCTTTCATGAGATTAGAATTTGGTTTAAAAAATTTAGTTCTTCAATGATCGACAAACCATTTCATTCCTCTATAGGGGGCCTAAGCCCTATCTTGCTTTATTCTTATAGTGCGTGGTTTTACAAAAGAAAAGGCACCAGCTCGCTCCTCGCAAGGAGCAGGCTGATGCCTCGTTCAGGGTACACACCCCACGATTCCGCCATAGGGCCTGTGTGTGTAAGATTCGTTTTTCACTGATTATAATTTGTTAATAGCGGCACTACGCATCATGCGTGAATTGCTGCTTTTATATACTGCTCGCTCATTTTATTCATTCACTCAAGCACGATCACATACCCTACTTACCACTTCCACTAAGCCCCTCATCTTCCCAAACGGAATCGACGCGGCAACAGACCGAACCCCACGCATACACACAGTAGGAGTAACAAAGCAAAGGCGAGACCTGTCCGTCTGGGATTACAACTTGTTGTCAAACACATTATGGCACGCGCATCCTGTGCCACACACAAAGATAACGACTCTTGGGAAAGTACTCCTACCCTCCTTAGGGTATTTTTACATTTCAAGTAATTATCCCAACTATTGCCTTTCAGAGCGTTTTTGCATTGCAAATACAAATTTAACACACTTTTTCAGATGTCCAAATAAAGTTTTGCAAAAAAATGATAATACAATGAATGGCGAAGAGCAAAACTATCTCACTTTGCCTTCATGAAGGGTAAACCCCTAATTACTCAGTCGCGGACTTGACAAAAAGCGCGCAGGGCACCACCTGAAGACGCAGACCACACCACAGAGCCGCATCCACGCACAGTACTTACGGCGACAGCTCGCGCATCATCGGGCACATAAAAGCCTGTCTGATAAGGCGGCAGGGTCTCCAGGGCATTGCCATTCCAGTACAACACCACGCCCACTCCTGCATCCATGCGTGGCGTGGTGGCATCTGTAGCGTAGAGGTTGCCCACTCCCAGCCATTCGCGCTGGCCATCACCATTCACATCTACAGCTACCACATCCATAAGTGGTGCCCACTGTGCTTGTGGTGGTAGCGGGTGCACGGACCATTGGCCATCACCTGTGTTTTCGAGCCAGCAAGAAGCAAAGGTAGTCGCCTTCAAGTGCAGGGCGTGTTTTAGCTTTTCGCCAAAAATGTCATATACATCAGCAGCTCCAAACTGTGCAAAGGAAGTATAGCGGTTGCGAATGAACTTCAAGCGCTCGGAAAGCTCATCGCGCCCTTTGATGGGATACAATTTCCCATTTTCCCATCGGGCCAATACCACATCGCCGCCGCCACCGCCATCGAAGTCCGCATAAAACACTTCAAGAGGTGTGGTGTCTGTAGGCTGATAGTGGTAATTGAGCCCCATATTGCCAGCCAGCACATCCATATCGCCATCCCCATCGGGATCAAAAGGGTGCAAGGCATACCACCAGCCTTTTAACTGATCGAACCCAAACACTTCGGTACGTGCCACAAAGCGAGCATTTTGATTTTCCCATACACTGATTGGCATCCACTCGCCAGCCACCCACAAGTCCATGTCGCCATCGCCGTCGTGATCGATCCAGGTGGCAGTGCTGACAAGTCCAGCCCATGCTAGTCCTTCTGCAAGCGCTTCAGTGACATCGACAAACCGCCCCCCTTCATTGCGCAACAAGTAAGACCGAGCAGGCTCGGGGTAGTGCTGGGGTACGACACGCCCTCCTACAAAGAGGTCCATGTCGCCATCGCCGTCGAAGTCGCAAGGAGCCACACAAGAGCCACTGGCCTGAATTTTGGGCAAAGCATTTGGGTCTTTGCGCAAGTGCCCCGACCCATCATTGATGTAGAGGCGATCTTGATACATTTCGTATTGGTCAAGGAATTCATTAGAGCCACTTACCACATAGAGATCTAAATCGCCATCGCCATCGGCATCGAATAGCGCCATTCCAGTGTCTTCATGCGCGCTGTCGGCCTCGAAATCGGGTTGCACTTGTGGTCTGAAGCGGCCCTGAGGTGTTTGCAACCACACGTGAGCGGCTTGGCCTGCCGCACCGCCTACCACCAAGTCGTCCAAACCATCACCGTTGAGGTCACCGACTGCTAAATCGGGGCCGCATTCGGAAAAGCGATGGGGAAGTAAGTTTTCATAAGCAAAATCGTCGAAAGGTTGCTCTCGATGTCGATATTGGATGCCCAACTGAGGAGCACACTCCTGCAACCATGGCTTTGACCAGGAAAATCCCTTCCATTGCTCGTGGGCCAGCTCATAAGAGGAAGTGAGGAGGCCAGAATGTGGCAGCTCAGTATGGACATACATGCGCCCATCGGGCCAGATTACTTCTACACGCAAGGGTTTAGCTGTGCCCAACCCAAAATGGGCCAAAGGTTCTGAAGAAGATTGAAATCCGCGCACGGCCATTACTTCGCGATACTGCACACCCTGATCGGTGTACAGATACACTTTCGCATTGATGCCACGTGGGTTGCCCGGTGGGCCTGACAACCGCACACTGAGAAAGGGTGCCTGACGCTCTGCTTGTAGATTGCGATACAGTAACGGCTTTTCATTCAAATTGCCCGTGACCAGGTCTGGATCCCCATCATTGTCCAAATCGGCATATACGATGCTATTGGAAAAACCCGTATGCGCCAAGCCAAAAGCAGTATCCACTCGCTCAAAGGTAAAGTCACCTCGATTGCGGAAAGCGAAGTTGGGCACCGGTGTGGAAGGTACCAGCCCCAACATTTCTTCCAACGTCAGTTTGCCGCCTTTGAGCGACGCCAACCGGTTGCCATTCCACGTAAAATCGCGGTCGTTCATATCGCGCAAAATACCATTGGCGATATATAGGTCCTGCCAGCCGTCGGCATCCATGTCGAGCCAGAGCACCCCCCAGCTCCAATCGGTCTTTTCCACTCCTGCCCATTCTGCTATGTCGGAAAAGTAGCCATGCCCTCGATTGAGGTGCAAGGCATTTTGCATGTACTGGTGATGTACGCCAGCTTTAATAAGTGCTTCAAAGCGCCGCAAAGGCATAGGCAAGATATTCAGCTCGGTGCGCATGTGAGTTTCAGGGAGCATCTCCACTACGATGAGATCTGGTAACAAGTCGTTGTTTACATCACCTACATCTACTCCCATAGAGCTGAATGCCACGTGGCGAAAGCCCTCCTTGAGGCGCTCCTCAAAGGTGCCATCACCTCGATTGATATACAGAAAGTCCTCAATCTCAAAGTCATTGGCCACATAGATATCTGGTTTACCATCCAAGTTCAAGTCGGTAGCCAACACGCCCAAGCCATAGGCCCAATTGCTGATACCTGCCTCATGGCTCACATCCGTAAAAAAGCCATTGCCGTCATTTTGGTACAGGCGGTCAGAAGCATAGGCATGTTCTTGTGGCGGATTGAACTTGAGGCTCCGAAGTAGCTCTACAGGATATTCAAATCCAGCACGGGGATGATTGACAACGTAGCAATCCAGATCACCGTCCCCGTCATAGTCGAAAAATACACTTTGTACGGACAGGCCTGTGTCGGCCAGGCCTCGTGCCTGACCTTCTTCTTTGAAAGTGCCATCACCCTGATTCACAAATAGCAAATTGGCTGAAAGCGCGGCCCCTTGCGTGTTGCCTCTTCGCAACACGTAGATGTCTAACCATCCATCCCCATTGACATCTGCCATTACCACACCTGCTTTCCATCCACCTACATGCGCCAGTCCAGAAGATAGTGTAACATCGCGAAAATGCCATCCTCCCTCGTTGAGGTACAGCCGATCTTGCTCGAGATTGGAAACAAAGTACAAGTCGACCCAACCATCGCGGTTGACATCGCCTGCCGCTATGCCCCCACCCGAGTACACATAGGCATTGTTAAGCATATTGTTTTCATAAGTTTCAATCACGCGATTGATAAAATGCACGCCGCTCACTGAAGCTGGTACGGCTTCAAACCATGGTCCATTTTGCTCACGACTCGTCTCTATAGGTTGGTTACATCCCACCCACAAGCCAAGTACTAGGCCCATGAGTGCACCACGCCTCATTAATAACCTGTATGAAAAACACATAACAAATTTATTTGCAATAAAAACACACTTGAGACTTGATATACTCGAGTACATAGGCCCTACGAGCAGGACTACCGCATAATTCCCCAAAACAGAGCGATGAAATAACACGCAATACAAACACCTTACCTTATTGCAAGATAGTCAAAAAAGCATATTTTAGCTTTAATTCATTTTCGTTTAAATTGTGCGAGCCGTGAAATACATCGACCTTCTGAACAAAATCACATGCTGCCTGCTGTTGGTGAGTAGCTTTAGCTGTCAGCAAGAGCCCATAGGGCAAACTCCGAAAAAACATTCAGTGAGTCCTTCTCCCCTTTTTGAACTAGTTTCTGCAGTACACAGCGGCATCGACTTTAAAAACGAACTGATCGAAGATGTGCGGACCAACTACAACGTGTTGTCGTACGAATATTACTTTAATGGCGGAGGAGTAGCTGTGGGCGATATCAACAACGATGGTTTGCCCGACCTGTGCTTCACGGGCAATACTGCCCCCAACAAGCTGTATTTGAACAAAGGCAATTTCCAATTTGAAGACGTCACTGATCAAGCCGGCATCAATCCGCCAAACAAGCACTGGGCTACAGGCGCCGTATTTGTGGACATCAACGACGACGGATGGCAAGATCTCTACATCTGTCAGGCCGGCCCAGAAAACGATCCAGACTTGCGCCGAAACCTGTTATTTATCAACAATGGTGATGGCACTTTTCGAGAAGAAGCCCACAAATGGGGCCTCGACGACGGCAACCGCAGCGTGCAAGCCGCCTTCTTCGACTACGACAAAGACGGCGACTTGGATTGCTTCGTCATGAACCACAGCAAGTACTTTCAAACGATCTTGGCCGCTGTATTCGAGGACTTAACACGCAAGCAAGCACTGGAAGAAGCCAGTAGCCACCTCTACCGCAACGACAATGGCCATTTCAAACGTGTGACCGAAGAGGCAGGCTTGTTGCGCTACGGCTATGGGTTGGGGCTTGTCGTGAATGATCTCAATGGTGATGGCTGGACCGACATTTATCAAGCCAATGACTACTCTGTACCCGACTTCATGTGGATTAACAATGGTGATGGCACCTTTACCGACAAGACTAAACAGATGACCCAACAGATATCTTTCTACGGTATGGGCTGCGATGTAGCTGACTACGACAATGATGCCTTACCAGATATCGCAGTAGTGGACATGGCGGCCGACGATCACTTCCGCGACAAAACCCTTATGGCCTCTATGGATACTGAAGGTTTTTGGTACTTCGTCAATAAACGCGGCTACCAGTATGCCTATATGTTTAACTCCTTGCAGCACAACAACGGCAATGGCACTTTCAGCAATTTGGCCAGCCTAGCCGACGTATTGCGCACCGATTGGAGTTGGGCAGTCCTTTTTGCCGACTTTGACTTAGATGGCTGGAAAGACATCTTCGTCACTAATGGCTACCGCCGCTATGCACGGGACAACGACTTTCGCAACTTGATGGCAGCAAAAAGATCCGAATACGGCGGTACAATCCCCCTTGAGTTGCGACCACAGCTCTACGAGCAAATGCCCGAAATCCCATTGCCCAATGTGATGTTCCACAACAAAGGAGATCTCACCTTTGAAAAGGTACAAGCCCAATGGGGGCTCGCACAACCCTCCTATTCCAATGGAGCAGCTTGGGCCGATCTGGATCGGGACGGCGATTTAGATCTGGTGGTCAACAATCTCGATCAGGAAGCCTTCGTGTATCGCAACAAAGCCGTTGAGCAGCAAAAAGGGCACTTTTTATCCATACACCTGAAAGGTAAGCCTGCAGAAGTGCTCAATACCCGCATCACCATTCACACAGCTCATGGCAAGCAGTATTGGGAATATCACCCCGTACGCGGATATCAGTCCTGTATGGGACAAGAAGTACACTTCGGGCTTGGCCCTGATGCACGGGTCGAAGCAATCGACATTTTCTGGCCCGACGGCAAATACAGCCGCCTGGAGCAAGTCGATGCCGATCAAATTTTGACAATTCGCCGCGGTCAGCTGCCCGAAACATCCCCACCTAGCCCTCAAGCCCAACCTCTTGCCTTCGAAAAAGTCAACCCCGCTACATTGGGCATCCAGTTTCGGCATATCGAAAACTTCTTCGACGACTTCACCGTACAAGTCTTGCTACCACACAAGCAATCTACCTTAGGCCCCAGGCTAGCCGTCGCCGATGTCAACAACGATGGCTTAAAAGATTTTTTCATCGGAGGAGCAGGCAATCAAAGTGGGCAGCTCTACCTCCAACAAACTGCCGGCACATTCGCACTGGCAGCACAACAGCCATGGAGTGCCGACGCCACTTCTGAAGATATGCAGCCGCTGTTTTTTGACCCCAATCAAAATGGCGATGTGGATCTCTATATAGTGAGTGGTGGTGGAGCCGAATATCCCGAAGGCAGCGCTGCGCTGCAAGACCGCTTCTATGCCAATGTAGGGCAAGGCACTTTTTTCAAAACGCGCAATGCATTGCCACAAATGTTCCACAGTGGTGCTACTGCCGTTGCTGCCGACTTCGACGGCGATGGAGATGAAGACCTTTTCGTCGGGGGGCAAGCCATACCTGGCCACTATCCCTTCCCCGAACGCAGCTACATTTTGCGCAACGATGGCAAGACCTTTGTAGACGTCACGGCTTCGTTCGCACCCGAACTGCTCGAGCCAGGCATCGTGACCGATGCCATTGTGACGGACTTCAACAACGATGATATGCCCGACTTGATCGTCGTAGGCGAATGGATGCCTGTGCTTTGCCTACAAAATGAAGGTGGCCATCGACTCAAAGATGTCTCAGTCACCTTGGGCACACACCAGCTCAAGGGTTGGTGGTATAGCATAGCCCAAGCCGATATCGACAATGATGGTGATACCGATTATATCTTGGGCAACTTGGGCCTCAATTCCAAGTTCAGCACTAGTCACCAAAAGCCCCTATACGTTTTTGCTGGCGACTTCGACCACACAGGCACTACAGACATCGTCCTGACCAAAGAATACAAGGGCAAACTCGTACCTACCCGTGGGCGCCAGTGCTCTTCAGAGCAAATGCCCTTTATTAAGGAAAAATTCCCCACTTATCGAGATTTTGCCCTTGCCAGTGTGAACGACATCCTAGGTAAAGAGGGACTAGAGGAAGCATTACATCTTGAAGTCAACGAATTCGGCTCGGGTATCCTGCGCAATGAAGATGGCCAACTCTTGTTTGAACGCTTACCCAATTTGGCACAAGCTGCACCTATCAATGGCATTATCGCCGAAGACCTCGATGGAGATGGATGGATCGATCTCATCGTGGCAGGTAATAAATACCACACGGAAGTGGAGACACCGCGATACGATGCCGGCACGGGACTGATTTTGCTCAACGACGGCACAGGACACTTTACGGCCTTGCCTCCGTGGCGCACGGGATTCTTCGTACCAGGCAACGTGAAAGATCTGGCCCTCATCCCTACCGCTAAGGGGAAGCTCGTCCTTGTAGCCAATAATGACGGCCCACTAGAAGTGTTTCGCTTAGCTCGCCCTGAGGCCCTGCGCGCTATCCTGCAGTGACTGCATAGCCCTTCCAAAAAGGGAAAACCGGTACCTACTCGCATGAGGTACCGGTTTCTTGTAATCGGTTCGGGACCCTATGACCAACTCTTTTAATGCTATTCTACGACAAGCATACGACGCGTAGCTATAAACGTTCCAGCTTGCAACTGATAGGTATAGACACCCGCTACTGGTAGCTCATCGCGCTGCAAACGCCACTCATTATACCCTTTATTGGCCATTTCTGTGCGTTGCCATACGACTCGTCCTTGCAAATCGCGCACAGTAAGCGTAGCCGTACCTGCTCGCTCCAACTCAAAGCCAATGAAGGTTTCTTGCCCAAAAGGATTGGGGCGATTGGCATACAGCTTATTGTTGCTCTGTAGGCCATCTCCTCTCTCCGTCCATTCGAGCGCCAGCAGATTGCCATCCAGATCATAAGCAATACTTGGCGTGGGCCGCATGCCCAAGTCGATCCATTGCGCCGGCGCTGCATCCTCTTTTGCGCGCAAGCGCAGTACAAATAGCAAAGTGCCTTTCGGCAAATGCACCCCTTGTACCTGATGCCAACTCCAGGTAATCAACCCTTCATGCATAAAGGTGAAGCCAAAATGATCGGAAGACATGCCAGGCAAACCAGCAGGTTCAATATCTTCAAGTGCTAAGACATCAGTATCGAACTGTAGCGTACCCTGTAACGCACTCACATCGGCTTGCGTAGCCAACACAATTGGAATACGCACTTCTTGCCCTTTCACCAAAGGTACTGAGATGGCAGATAACTGTAACACTTCACTCTTCGAACGATCTTCACTAGCAGCCCACTGGTTAGTCGATGCCGAACCATTCACATCACCTACCTTGATGGCCACAAAATCTACACCCAACTGATCAGTAGTCAAGTTGTTGACGCTATACACTTCAGGAAAGACCTCGGCCCACGGATTGGCGGGGTCAGGGAACTGATAGTGGGCATCGACAAAGCGCCAAGAAGTATTGTTCGGCAAACTGGGCTCTATGAACAGAATCAGCTTGCGCAACGCCACTACGTCGGCCGTAGTGATGGCACCTGAATTATTGGCATCGGCAGCAATGAGCTGATAGGGCGAGTCAAGTGGATCTATTTGCAAGATGTGTTTCTGTATAAGTACCAAATCATAGCTTGTCACTCCATTGAGCGGGTCTGTATCCAAGGTAGGCGAAACTGTGTAGTCGCTGCCTGGGAGGAGATTGGTAAATTGGAAGGTGCCATCTGCTTGGGTAGTAGTCGACGCACCAAATGCACCCGCATTGATTTGAACATGCACATCTTGTACACCTTGACCTTGCTCCGTCTGAATGGCTCCAGCAATACTGGGGTTGTCACCACTACACACCTCCATGTTGTCCTGAACAATGACGTAAGTAAGGCAGAAGTCGGCATTGCCCGACTCGTCTTCTACCCACATGCTCACGATGTTGGTCCCTACCTCCTCACAGGTGAATACATCAGGTGTGACCCACATTTTGAGATCTTGTGCTGCAGTACAGTTGTCATAACTCCCTGCATCGAACAAATCAGGTGTTATTTGGATTATACCACCCCCATTGCCATCGGGCATCAAATCTACTGCGATGCCGTTGACGCAAATTGGCGTGGGTTTTTTACCATCCGCAACTGTCACATTTACCTCACAGGAAGATTGATTGCCACATCCATCTGAAACAGTGAACACGACTTTGTGTTGACCAAAGGGATATTCACCACTGGCATCCGGGCCCGTACCTGCCTGGTCAAAAGTGCCGTCATTGTACAAATCCACCTCAAAACCATAGGCCAGCTCCGGACTGCAATCCGTGGCTTCTATAGGTGCAATAGCGACAAAATCACTTACACAATCTGCATCGATGCTGCTCACTACCACATCTGTGGGGCAAGTCACTACTGGTGCATCGTGGTCCGTAACCTTAAGCACTTGAGTATACTCCCAATATCCACCTGCAGTAGGATTATTGGGGTCAAACTGGCACCAATCCACTACGATCCACTTGCGCAAAATTTTAAAACAAGCTGGTGGCGCAATGGGCAGCACCTGATCTGACCACGTCACAGCTACCAAATCGCATGTACTTTCATTGGTAATAGGCATGGCGTAATTGATAGGTGTACTGGGCAAATTCTGTGGTTCAAGTGGGGCGGCACAGTTCGTCGTCGTATAATCTGCAGGCCACTGGATGTCATCTATAGTAAATGGATCATCATTGACCACCGTGATCACTTGTGTACACTGCGCCGTGCGCCCGCCAGCATCTGTAGCAGTAAAATAGCGATAGATCGTACCTACATTACACGAACTGATGTCCCACACCGAATCGACGCTAAGTGTCACATTGGGACAATTGTCCGAATAATCCGCATAACTAAAGATGCCCAAATCACTTAAATCGGTTCCACAAGGTACTGTCTTGTCAGGTGGGCAGACGATGGTAGGATCTATTTTGTCCTGTACCTGCACTTCCACCATGCAGTCGTTGTAATTGCCGTAGATGTCGTATACCCGCAATACCACCACTACAGTTTGCCCAATATCACAACAGCCAAAAGAAACACGCTCGTCAAAAGGCGTACCTGCAGGCCAACAAGCATCGGGCATGCGCCGCACCTCAAAGTAGTCGATGCCACAATTGTCCTGACTTCCATCGTCAAAGGTCGAAGCATGTACTAACGCAGTACCATCACCAGTCAAAGATACCGTTGTAAACTCATCACATACGGCTACTGGTTCTACGTCATCGACTACTGTGAGTGTGGTACTACACAGCGAAAAATTGCCGCAATCATCTGTAGCTTTATACGTAATCGTGTGGGTACCTATCGGCACCTCATACAGCCAGCCGCCATTGGCATCCACCACTCCATAATCCGACTGAATTTGCACGCTAAAATCCGAACATGCATCTACCACAGTAGCTGGTGGCAGCTGGACATTGGCTGTACAACTGCTACTCAATGTGCCTTCGACAACAGGGGCGGGGCAGGCCAGTTCGGGCGGCGTGGTGTCGACCACCTTGATTACCTGCGTACAAGTCCAAGGGTTAGGTACATTTCCCCCTTGGGGCAAACACCAATCATATACACTCCAGGTGCGCAAAATCTTATAACCGCCTCCGCAAACCTGGAATACTTCATCTTGATATGCACTCACTACTTCGCAGCTCCCACCTGCATCTGGAATAATGGGGTAATACTGCCCATCAATAAAAAGCACGGGGTAACCCGTATAAGCCGGATCTGTAAGTGGCGGATTGGCCCCATTGCACTCCAATTCCACATCATCGGGGCAAAGAGGCGTGTATTGCGCCATGCTCACACGCGCTACAGTAATGCTTTGTATACACGTGTTGCTATATCCTTGCGCATCGATTGCCGTCCATGTACGCATAATGAGTTGCGTGTAGCTCTCTGTACAGTTTCCCACTATCACATCGTCGGTGTACCCTTGCGATACAATTTGCGAACAGTCGTCAAACCACGGTGCTTCTGCATCACCACCTTCCCATATAGGCGTGGGATCTTGCACGCAATACACCGTATCATCTACACAATGATACACAGTAGGTGGCAGCTTGTCTTCAATGTTCAGATAGCCCCAACAACTATTGCCACTATCTGGATGGAGAATTGAATAAAGCAATTGCTGGCCGATATATTCAGCACCTACTGCTGGCGATGAGGGGATGGGAAAGCCATTGGCATCCATCACAGTGATTTCATAATCGCCTGGACACGAAGTCGAATCCTCCAGCACCATGTCAGGCACAATAATCGCCTCACACTGTTCATCTGGCCCCGGCAATGAAATATTCACTTCATCATTACAGGCCAATGTACACTGGGCCTGCACGCTCATACTCAAGGTAGAGAGTGCCCACGCAACGCCACACCACAAGACTGTGTGCACACGCAACGATAAAATTTTTGTTGTTCTTTTCATGGGACAGGTTTTGAATAAGGGTGAATGTTTTCTCATTGTATGTCAAGTATTTTAAAAATAGCAGACAGGTAGGGACAGGCCGGAGGAAGCCATTTCTTCCTCCGGAATCTTCCCTAAAAAAACCTGTCGTATTTTTTCGCATTTCTCCCTACTACGGTGCGACCCGTATAAGACGCCCACTTATCTCCATTGCTGCACTTCGAATCTTGTACAAATACAAGCCCGGCCCCGAAGGCCATCCACGTGCATCCACCTCCCACACCTGGAAGCCTCGTTCCCTGTATGCTGCTTGCCGCGCACACAGACGGCCTTGGGCATCATAAACTTCCAATGTCGTCATACCGCTTTTTGGCAAAAAACCACTCAGTCGGAAAGCTTGTACAAATGGATTAGGCCATGCTTCAACTTGCCATGTATGGCTTTGGCCAAACTGTAACTCCGGTATTACATGCTGAGCTGATGAGGCTTCTGAAAAGTGTCCTATCCAAGCTGCAGCCAAAGTCTTTTGTGAGCCAAAACGCAAGGCTTCCGCCAAACGAATGCGTTTTTTTGCGCGAAAACGCCACTGCCAAAGCACACCTTCCACCGGTAAATCATCTTCATTGACCCAGCACAATGTAACCCACCCCCGATCGGCACCACCATCGTACCAGCATGCATCAGTCAAATTGGGCAATTGTACTGCCTCCCAACCCAGCCACTCTAAAGCAGTTGTGTCAAAGTCAAGCGTCCCTTGGAGGGCTACTAAAGACATTCGTTGGGGCAAGCGCACTGCAACCTCCACTTCTTGCTCTCGCTCAACCCACTTGTCCTCAACCTGCAGTATAAGCTTCTGGACTACCCTGTGCATTACAGAGTTATCTCCCATCTCGCCTCCACCCGGTTGAGTCTGTGCACTGCCATTTACATCGCCCACCTTAATACCGATAAAATCATTGCCCCAGCTGTTTTCGTACAGCTGTTCAATGGAAATCTCTTCAGGGAATGGTACCTCAAAGGGGTTTTGCGGATTGGTAAACTCATAATTCGCATCTACAAAACGCCAAGAGGAATTATTTGGAAACTTATCAATACTGTACAGGATCAATTGGCGTATCTGCACCAAATCTGCCGTCGTAATGCTATTGCTCTTATTTACATCGGCAGCAATTAGCTTGTAAGGTGAATCCAAGGGTTGAATATTCAGTATATGCCTGCGAATCAATACAATATCGAAGGTCGTCACACCATTGAGGTAATCGTTATTCCAAGCTGGCCTAACGGTATAGGCATAACCAGTCGGCAAATTGTTAAACTCATAATAGCCATTGAGGTCTGTATGAATTGCAATGGGTACTCCCCCGCCTAAGCCCACAATCATCTGCGGGAGTGGATCACCTAATTCTGTAGACAACTGCCCTCCAATGCTGGCAATAGGTGCAGCAGGTGGGCATACGCCCAAATTGTCTTGAACTACTACCTGAGTTTGGCAAAAAGCCGTATTTCCAGCCTGATCAGTCACTGAAAGTGTGACAGTACGCGTTCCAATATCCTGGCAAGTGAACGTGTTGGGGCTCACCTGCAATACAAGCTGATCAGATGGTGTACAGTTGTCGTTACTCCCGCCCTCTACCATATCAGGTGTAATGGTGACCAAGCCATTCGTCTGTATCGTAACGGATACGCCGTTATTGCATACAGGAGCAGGAGGCATGGCATCCTCTACAACCACCTGCATAGCACACTGGCTGCTGTTGCCGCATCCATCAAAGGCGGTAAATGTGATGGTATGCACGCCCTTAGGATAGACCCCACTGGCATCGGGGCCTTGCACATCGGCCCATGGCGAATCGTGCTCAATGACAACCTCTTCAGAACAATCCTCAGCTGTTACCACAGGCAACAGTGCATAATCGGCACAATCATTTACATCGATACCTACCACTACCTGCTCGGGGCAATTGAGTTGAGGTGGCACAGTATCGAGCACCCAAATCAATTGGGTGTGTTCCCAAATTCCCGTACCATCGGGATCATTGGGCGAATACGTACACCAATCAATAGCTGCCCACTTGCGTACGATTTTATAACAGGAGGGGTAAGCCGTGTAAAAAGTATAGTCTGTATAGGTCAGCTCAAGCGATTCGCAATCATCACCCGTAATGACTGGTTGGCCAGTGACTTCCGGATCCGTAGCTGCACCACATGCATATGTCGTGTAATCTTCTGGAAAGAGGGCACTAATAGGTGTATCGTCAATTATTTCGATGAGCTGCTGGCAAGAGATGCTGTTGCCACTCCCATCAGTAGTCGTCCAGGTGCGCATCACTGTGCCTAAGCCACAGGGATTTAAATTCACCACATCTGTCCAACTGAGCGAAGCAATATCGCAATTGTCATCGGGCAATGCTTCCCCAGTCAAACCTATATCTTCATAGTCATCGGTACAGCTCAATGTCGCGGTGGGAGGACATACTAATGTAGGTGCCACTTGGTCCAACACCATTACATTGCTCACGCATTGGCTTTGGAGCCCGTGCACATCTACTACCTTGAGCACTACCTGCACCTGTTGGTTCAAATCGGCACAATCAAAGGTGACGTATTCGTCGAATGGACCATCACCACGACGAACAGCCATGTACGCAATGCCGCAATTGTCATAACTGCCATTGTCGAAAGTTGCCGCATATGCCAAAGCCGTTCCATCAGCTTGTAGTGGTACTGCCACGACAATGTCGCATAAAGGCACAGGTGGATCATCATCGATTACTTGTACCTCCATTTCACAAGTAGTACTATTTCCACAAGCGTCTTGTGCTTCATACGTCACTACATAGGTGCCTGCCGGTACGTTGTAATAAGTACCTACGCCGCTTCCCAGCTCCCATGTAGGCGTAGCCACCACTTCGCTACAAGCATCCCAGACTGTTGCCTCAGGCAGTTCCACCGTCCCCACACAAGCTGTAGCATATGTATGCACAACTTGCTTTGGCGGGCAAACAATTTGTGGCGGCTGCGTATCTTCTACCTGGATGATCTGTACATTGATAAGTTGCTCATTCGTACACACATCAAACACAAACCAGGTACGCACGATCTTAAAAGCACCGCCACAAGTAGAGTTGATCTGATCTACATACGTAGCGACAATATCACAGTTGCTACCATTGTCAATGGGATAGCCAAGTACACTTGGTGCTCCAGTTACACTCAAGTCAAAGGGATCATCTACCCCACATGCTAAGGGCGGCGCCACAAAGCCATCTAAATGCGGTGGAAATACGACCATATCGAGTGTAGTGCGCAGCAACCAGAAAGTCTGCACACACGTATCACTCAATCCACTCTGATCAGTAACGATCCAAGTGCGATCCAGTCGAGCGGTGACTAAAGTATCAGCATATGATGCAAAACACGCCAAATCCATGAGCTGATCGGTCCACGACCACTCAAGGGAATCAATAGGAGTGGCATTTTCAAACACCTGGGGGAAGCCCACACTTTCAGGCTCAAGTGGAAAGTGACAATACACAAAACGCTCTGAACAGCTGAGCTGGGGCGCTATAGTATCTATCAGTGTAACGACTGTCTGACAAGCATTTCCAGAAGCTATATCGGTGATGATCACCTCAATAGCTTGCCCCCACAAAGTAGCAGGTAAGGTGTCACCATAGATGTTACCAGCCGTATCTATTGATTCTACCACATAAGGCCCTAAGCAGCTATTAGCAGCCTGTTCCAATATCTGTGCAGGTTGCACTACCGCTACACCCGCCTCATCTATGGCCACCTCTGAATGAGCCACACAAGCCATAAAGCACTGCGCATGCAGGCCGAGCGTACTACTAAGCATAGCCGAAACCAAACCAATAACTACAATGTGGCTCGAAACACGGATGAGTAAATGTGATCTCTTTTTCATAACTACGACAGGTTTATTTACTGCATGCGCCTTCTCGATGCAGTAACACGGGCAGCCCATCCAGCGGGCACAAGGAAGTCATTACCACAACTCATCGGAAGTTGTGCACCATCTAAAAACCAAAACCGTTATCAAAATGGGAAGCCCGGATAGCGGAAGGATCAAATGCCTTCCGGGAAGACGGTACAGGTAAATGTCTGATTACCTACCAGGCTTCTCATAGCATGTCTCACTGCATTTACATTCATGGCAATCATTCTCATAGTGTGTTCAGTGCACCTGTTTATAACGCTTTACACTTTTACCTATATAAAAAACTATGCCATAAATAAAAAACTTATCCACATGCCAAAACACATATGTGTATTCTGCTAATAATTTATTTAGCCCTATCCAAACGCACTTGGGCCACTATGCACTTGCATAGTGGCCCATCTTATCCTCCCTGTTCAATGGCAAATTATCGATAGTCAGTTGTTCAACTAATTAATTAGTCGTATTACCCAAAGAATGATCAAAACGTTTTTTAGCTGGCTCAAATAGGAACTGTACAGTAACTTCATGCGAGCCATTATTGTATTGCTGAAAGCGCTGGAAAGACACATCGTAGGAATAGTACAATCGCATAGCTGAAATTCTCGTACCCAACATCAATCCCACAGCTCCTCCTACTCCACTGCGGTAGCTCAGTCCTGCAATGAGCTTATCGTCAGCAAAGCCACCTACTACATTGAAATCTACCTGGAAAGGCACATTGCGCATCTTGCGCATCATAATAGATGGTTCGATAGTGAAGTTGTAGGCATCAGCCGTAATGCGGTGGCCCAAGGCTATGGCAAAATAGCGAAAGAAAGCTCCTTCAGGCGCTCCCGACTCAATATCACTGATCTTTGCCACAATCAAATTGGGAAACGCCAGGTTAATGTACGTTTGATCATTGAAAAGCGCATAGCCCCCCACGGCTGCATCAAAAATGCGCAGCCCATCCACTGCTTCTTCTACCAAAAAGTCATTGGGCTGATAAAACTGGCCGCTCATCGTCGATTGAGCCAACTTCACTGTGTGGAATTCTGTAGAAAAGCCTATGCCTGCCTTCATTGCCCCTGACTCGAAGCGAAAAGCGTAATTGAGTTGCAAGCGCAGTCGCTGTATAGAGGCAATATTTTCCGAAAGGACATTTAATCCTATACCCAACACTTGGCTCAGCGGACCATCGTAGCCCACAGCGTAGGTTTTCGGTGCGCCGGGAAAACTGGCCCACTGCGTGCGCACATTCATCTGGAGTTTGTGGTTACCCGAAAAGCCTGCTACGGCAGGATTGATCAAAATAGGTGCGATCTGGTAATGGGTAAAAGCTGCCGACTGCTCTTGGCCATAAAGCGCTATAGCCATACCCGTAAAGAATATGCTCAGGGATAAAAGCCGTTTCATGGGTAATAAATTTAATCGATTCATGGGATATGGGTTGTCTTATCGCAAAATGGTAATCGACCCCTTCTTTCTCAAAAGTTGTTGCGTTTGTGGATCCCTATACTCAAACACATAGAAATACCCACCAGGTGGTAATGCTGCACCTCGTTGGTTAGTACCCTTCCAAGTGTTGTCATAGTTCTCTTGGCGATATACGAGCTGTCCCCACCGATTGTAAATCTCGAGTTTGTTCTCGGGAAACTTCTCCAGACAACCAATGATGAATTCTTCATTCAGTCCATCGCCCTGCGGTGTAATGACAGCTCTTACTTCCAGACAGGCATCATCGGGAAAGACTACACCAGAAGCCTCGTCGTAGCAACCCCGTGAATCAGTGACTTCCACAAAATATCGATCTGCTGGCAGATCGGTCAACACACTATCAGTATCACCCGTATGCCAGAAGAAGAAATACGGCCATGTGCCGCCAGTCACTTCTGCCCATGCCCGACCATCATTATTGCCGTTATCAGGTTCTGTTTTTACCGTAACTATTAGAGGATCAGGCTCATTGACTTGTATTCCTTCGCTCTGACGGCAGCCATTCCGATCCGTAACAGTAAGGATGTAATAACCCGAACGAAGATTTTCAACTACACGGGTAGTGCGGTTATTGCTCCATTTGTAATCGTAGAAAGGCAATACCGAACGAGGCACGCCACCCACGACAAGTGCCTCAATGCGTCCATCGCTGGCGTCAAAGCAAGGAACATCATCCACAATAAAATCAATGTTGATTTCCGGGGGCTGAGTCAACGTCAAGCTTTCCACAAAGATACAGCCGTTGGCATCCTGTACAGTAACGGTGTAAGTACCTGCAGCAAGGTTGGTGGCTACGGCCTCAGTATGCCCCGAACTCCACTGGTATTGATAGGGCGGTGTGCCCGCTAACACCATTACTTGTGCTTCGCCATTATTGCCGCCATAACAGCTGACATTAAACCCATTAAAGGATGTGCTGGCTTCTGCCTGAACATCAAGAGGAGAAGTGGCTTCTACCGTGAAGGTTCTGGGCACTGCCATGACGCCGTTCGAGTCTACTACCGTAAGCGTATATGTACCTGCACTCACACCACTCAGTGCACAATCGGACGTAGGGATGATATTGCCATCCGCATCAGTCCAAATACATTCGTAGGGGGGCATGCCACCACTTATTTGCGGTGTAATGGCCCCATCTGTGTCTGTGCTACAGTATACATCATCTATTTCTGCACCGGCAATCCGAAACTCGTCCACACATAGATTATTCACCACAGTAAGGCAGCCATTAGCGTCTTGCACCGTGACGTGATAACATCCCGCCGATAGTCCTTGCGGGTTCTGTCCAGCAAAATTATTGCTCCACATGAAGTGATAGGGCAAAGTCCCACCTTCCACCACGATTTCTATGCGACCATTGGGGCCAGCTTCTGTGGCAGAGAAAACTTGTACACTGCTCACTACCAAGGGATCCGGCGCATCAACCTGCACTTGCTGTGACCAACTATTATTTATGGCATCAGTAATAGATATGACATAAGCATTTGGTGCTAGGTCTGTAATGGTAAGCACATCTCCTTCATTCATCACTGTATAGGTATTAGCACCTACTTGGACCGTATAAGGTGCAGCACCACCACTAATAGTTAGTGTAATGATACCATCAGTAGCATCAGCACAAGTTGCATTAACCACCTGATATTGAGTTACTAAGGGCTGCGTCACCATATAAGGCCCACCTACAGTAGTACACCCCGTAACATTATCCACGATAGTTACCGAGTAGGTACCTTCACACAAGCCCGTATTGGGATTACCACTGCCACTTGACCAATTAAAGGAATAGTTGCCCGAACCACTGCCTACAGTTAGCTCAATACTACCATTACAACTCCCCATATCCTCACCTATACTTACTTGACTAATAAAAGGCGGCTGATTTTCACCCACTAGCAATGATGTAGAAATAGAAGATTGTGGGTTCCCACTATCGGTCACCGTTACACCATAGTTGCCAGGCGCAAGGCCGCAAGGATCCTCCACATTGCCAATGCCCGGATCGCTCCAAGAAAAAGTATAGGGCGGCACACCACCGGCTACATCTAGGTCTACACATCCATTCTCCATACCAGCACAAGCAGGTGTCACCGATGCTACGTTCACACTCAACGGTTGTACCAGCAAAACGGTAAATGACTGCTCGACGCTACAACTGCATCCATCTGTAATCACTACAGTATAAGTGCCTGCACTAAGACCAGAAATATCTTCCGTAGTTGCAGTAAAACCGTTGGGTCCCGTCCAAGCATATAGGTAGGCACCACACCCACCTGTTACTGTTAAGCCAATCGCACCATCATTACCAGGAGGAATATGTTCGTTGGACACACTGGCTTGCACGGAAATTGCAGGTGTCTCGAATATCTCTATCTGGCTGACCGAGGTGCACTGCATCCCATCAGCAATGGTCACGGTATAAGTACCTCCTGTCAGGCCTGTTTGTACAGCTGCGCCTTGAACAATACCTGGTGCTGGGTTCCATTGGTAAGTCCACGGACCACCATTACCCCCTGAAGGCATCAAGGCAATAGAGCCTGTGGCCTCACCAGCACAGGTTACATGCTGAACTTGAGCATTATCCTGAATAGGCGGAGGTGCCGTTACATTGTACATATCGGTAAATATTTCTGTACCGCTGGTAACAGTTACTGCATATGTACCACTACTCAAGTTGGAAATAGTTACACTATTGCCCAGAGGGCCATTAGGCCCTTGCCACATATAGGTATAGCTACCTGTACCACCACTGGCTGTAAGCGTAATTGCACCGTCACTACCTCCAGGGCAACTCACATTATCTATCTGTGCGGATACACTCAAAGGGTTGGTATCACAGGGGATATCTATTACGCCTGTCAAAAACACAGGGTCGAGGAATTCTCCATTTACATTCGTGATCTCTACCGAAGTGGGATCACCATCAAAACTAAAAGTTGAAGAATTCCCGCAATCAGCTATCAAATTGAAACACACCTGATAGATCACCGTCCCATCAGTCACTGATATACCTGTAATATTGTTATCCAACCAAGAAAGCGTGAGTGTACCTTGCCCAGCTGCCGAAGTTCCAAAATTTGAAGCACTTAAAAATGGTAAATTGAAGTTGGTAACAGAAACAAATTCAACAACTGCAGGGTCAAAATGCATAGAATATTGCATGCTCACTACATCTGTGAAGTTGACTACAGATACATCTACACACACCTGATCGCCCATAGCACCTGAAACATCAGAAGCAGCTATGACGAAATCATCCGGCCCCACTACCTGGGTAATGCTAATCATTCCGTTCTGGAATGTGGGCGTCAAAAATTGCCCCTGACTGTTCGTGACCTCTATCAATGTGGGTTGATCGCCAAAGGCGAAAACCGTACTCGATCCACCACTGCCCACTAAGTTGAAACACACCTGATAGATCACCGTCCCATCCGGAACCGTCACCCCCGTCACGTTCGGATCTACCCACGACAAACTCAACGTCCCTGAACCAGCACCAAAGTTCCCAGCCGTCAACCCATTCAAATTCATCCCTTGTACACCTACGTATTCCGCTACCAATGGATCCCACGTCATCGAATACTGTAGGCTCACTATATCCGTAAACCCACTTACCGATACGTCTACACACACCTGATCGCCCACATTACCACTTACACTGCTCGCACTGATCGTCAAACCACTCGGACCACCACCGCCATTGCCATTAATGCTAATCATTCCGTTCTGGAATGTGGGCGTCAAAAATTGCCCCTGACTGTTCGTGACCTCTATCAATGTGGGTTGATCGCCAAAGGCGAAAACCGTACTCGATCCACCACTGCCCACTAAGTTGAAACACACCTGATAGATCACCGTCCCATCCGGAACCGTCACCCCCGTCACGTTCGGATCTACCCACGACAAACTCAACGTCCCTGAACCAGCACCAAAGTTCCCAGCCGTCAACCCATTCAAATTCATCCCTTGTACACCTACGTATTCCGCTACCAATGGATCCCACGTCATCGAATACTGTAGGCTCACTATATCCGTAAACCCACTTACCGATACGTCTACACACACCTGATCGCCCACATTACCACTTACACTGCTCGCACTGATCGTCAAACCACTCGGACCACCACCGCCATTGCCATTAATGCTAATCATTCCGTTCTGGAATGTGGGCGTCAAAAATTGCCCCTGACTGTTCGTGACCTCTATCAATGTGGGTTGATCGCCAAAGGCGAAAACCGTACTCGATCCACCACTGCCCACTAAGTTGAAACACACCTGATAGATCACCGTCCCATCCGGAACCGTCACCCCCGTCACGTTCGGATCTACCCACGACAAACTCAACGTCCCTGAACCAGCACCAAAGTTCCCAGCCGTCAACCCATTCAAATTCATCCCTTGTACACCTACGTATTCCGCTACCAGCGGATCCCACGTCATCGAATACTGTAGGCTCACTATATCCGTAAACCCACTTACCGATACGTCTACACACACCTGATCGCCCACATTACCACTTACACTGCTCGCACTGATCGTCAAACCACTCGAACCACCACCGCCATTGCCACCAGATCCACCTCCATTACCCCCTGTACCACCGCCATTGGGCGCACCACCGCCGTTCACCATTGAGGGCACCACATTCAGCCCCACGTTATTAAAGCTAGCATCTAATACCTCGATGGACACAGGATCGCCAGTAATGGTTACATCAGTACCTATTGAGGCATCCAGAACTTTAAAGCGGATTGAATAGATCACGGTGCCATTGGCAAGGGTCACTCCACTCACATTGGGATCTAACCAGCTAAGGGTAAGTGCACCTTGAGCAGCATTATTAGTACCAAAATTGCCAGTAGAAAGCCCAGATAAATTGCCCGGCAATACTACTTCTTGAAATTCGATAGCGGCAGGATTCCAATTAGTCGAATATTGCATCGAGACAATACCTACAAAGTCATTCACTACGACATCAAGCGTAATGATATCGCCGTTGGGGGCAGTGACTATTTGAGGTTGAAAAGTCAATGTAGGTTGTGCGATAAGTCCATAGGACAATACCAAGCCTACAGCGAGTGCCACAAGCTGTTTCATATGTTCGGAATTTGGGATAAATAATTTCAACTATGGGACATAGATCAACTTTCTGATCATAGTACTTTCTTTGCCTATATGCAGGTAAAGATAATAGGTACCTGCAGTGGATAAATACGCACTACTTATATTGATTTGCCACTCACCCTCTACTCGTTGTTGAGGGGCTTGATAGCAAAGTTTGCCACGATTATCCCTTATTTCCCAAGATACCAATTGAGCAGTTGGAAAAGAAAACTGCATCAAACAGAAATCCGAAAACGGATTGGGCCATATATCGGATTTTAGTTGAAAAAAGGGCTCATTTGTATTGACTACATTTCCTATTAACACGAGGCCATTATGCACTTCTACTCCTAAAATTTCATTTCCATCTGTGACTTCAATAAGTGTAGGTGCATTGACAATTTGTACCTCAGAGGCCACATCTTGTTGAGCAATCACCTGAAAGGTGACAGAAAAGATAGCTGCTGAATCCGGTAAGGTTTCACCTGAAAGGGACTCATCGATCCAGGCAAAAGTTAAAATGCCTTGATCGGTCTGGACCAACCCAAAATCGTTAACATCCAAAGAGTTCAAATTAAAGTTACCTACCGACTGGAAAGCAAGATGGGTAGAATCCCATTTTAAGGTGAATTGCATGCCTTTGACATTCGAAAAATTGGCCACTAACACTGGGATCTCTACTACTTGACCCAATTCGGCATGCACTTGAGGCAAGATGAGTTTTACCTGGCTAAAGGCAACAGAAAGGCTACACAGCCATAATAGCCAGGAAACAGAAAGGGCTAGGGATGATATAGGACATGTTTTTTTCATAGTAAAAAACATAATACAAGTAGTTTGCCAAGGTAGGCAATTCAGTCCTCATGTGCATGTTTGTCAGGGAAATTTGTATGCAGCCCCACTAAAAAAATATAAACAAGAGGAATATTAGCTTGAAATATGCCCCCAGAGAGGCCAGCTCTCCAGGGGCACACATTTTACTTATTCAAACCAACTCGTAAAGAGAGTTGAGTTATCACTCGACAATGATCATCTTCTTAGTAGCTGTCTCGGCAGCAGTTTCGAGCGTATAGTACAACACTCCTGCTTGACCAAGATCCTCGCTGTCTACACGTACTTCGTTGTAACCTTTACCGAAGGTACCATCGATCACCTTCAAGACTTTACCAGCTACATCCTGGATCATCAGCTTAGCATAGCCAGCTTCAGGCAGGTTGAAACCAATGATGGTTTCGCCATTGAAGGGGTTGGGCGTGTTCTGGTACAGCGCGAAGCCTTGTGTAGCCACTTGACCGTCGAACGTCAAGGCCACATCCAGCAGCTCGCCGTGCTTGTTGTACGCCTCAGCCTTCGTGTAGCGCGAACCTACACTGAGCAGATCG
>Ga0256839_1001451_pt1 | contig 28690 bp, 27 predicted proteins | sample 354166metaG_FD_185968 | JGI IMG/M metagenome (GOLD analysis project Ga0256839, IMG submission 185968) | Hydrothermal vent microbial communities from Mid Atlantic Ridge, Atlantic Ocean - 354-166 | ecosystem: Environmental > Aquatic > Marine > Hydrothermal vents | place: Atlantic Ocean: Mid... | reverse complement strand
TGAGTCATTTTGATAGTGTTTGATATATTGATTATCTTATCGCACAAATAAAAGTGCCCCTTCACCGGGGAGAGCGAAAGGGCACGGGGTTGAGACTGGTAGTTATTTTATTTTTATATTACTAAACTACTCTCCGCCTCTGGGGCTTGCTTAAAAATTCCGTTTCGTACTGTTCTGTTAGTTAGCATTTGCTGAACTTCTTTGTTTCGGGCAAAAGCTTTTTGTTATTTATTCCCTATTGTGTCTCTATTAATGCAATGCGAATGCCAACTTCTTAAGATTAACAATAAGATACTGATAAACATGGAAAATTTAATATTTTACTTTTATTTTTATTTTTATTTTCTGATGAAAAAGTGTCACAAGCTGACAAAACTTGTCATTAGTGTCAGTTTTAGACCTGTCACTTTGTTAAGGAAACCCTGATCAAGTCCAATTATTTTTAGCTTGCCAAATTTTAGACAATAAAAAAGGGCGATTAGCCCTTTTTTATTTAACTGATATTCAAAGCTCTTTTAATTTATGAGCCTTTGGCATTACGAGAAGCGGTCTTACGCGCACTCTCGGAAAGAACTTTTTTACGAACACGAATGCTCTCTGGAGTAATTTCAACCAGCTCATCATCATCAATAAACTCTAGTGCTTGCTCAAGTGTGAATTTGATAGGCTTGGTCAAAATCAAGTTTTCATCGGTTCCTGCCGCACGAATATTGTTTAGCTGCTTCGCTTTAAGCGGGTTGACGACTAAATCATTATCCCGCACATGAATACCAATGACCTGACCCTCGTATACGTCTTGCGCATGCTCGATAAACATTTTTCCACGCTCTTGCAGGTTAAATATTGCAAAAGCTAACGCTTTACCTGTTGAGTTTGAAACTAGAACACCGTTGTTTCTCTGACCAATCTCTTCTTTTATCATTGGTCCATAGTGATCGAATGAGTGATAAAGCAAACCAGTGCCCGAGGTTAATGTCATGAACTCGGTTTGAAAGCCGATTAAACCACGTGAAGGAATCTCGTATTCCAAACGTACCCGGCCTTTTCCATCGGGTTCCATATTTTGGAGCTGACCTTTACGTTCGCCCATTTTTTCCATGATGCTACCTTGATGCTCATCTTCAATATCAATGGTAAGGTTTTCATAAGGCTCTTCGCGGTTATCACCTTCGCCACGAATTACAACTTCAGGTCGCGATACAGCGACTTCAAAGCCTTCGCGGCGCATATTTTCAATTAAGATACCGAGGTGTAACTCACCACGCCCTGATACTCTAAACTTATCAATATCATCACCGGGTTCAACACGTAGTGCAACGTTATGTAACAGCTCTTCATCCAAACGCTCTTGAATATTACGTGAAGTAACATATTTACCTTCTTTGCCCGCAAACGGTGAATTGTTAACTTGGAAAGTCATGCTAACGGTAGGCTCATCAACGGTCATTGGTGGAAGCGCTTCAACGTGATCAGGATCACAAAGCGTATCTGAGATATACAGCTTATCCATACCGGTAAATGCAATGATGTCACCTGCTTGCGCAGTATCTACATCAACGCGGTCTAAACCATGAAAACCCATTGGTTGTAGTACACGTCCGGTACGGATTTTACCGTCGTCGCCGATTACTTTAACAGTAGAATTCTTGTTAATTTTGCCCTTTTTAATACGACCAATACCAATCAAACCCGTGTACGAATTATAATCAAGTTGACTGATCTGCATTTGAAATGGCGCATCTGGGTCTACATCGGGGTGGTTAACGCTATCAATAATAGTCTGTAGCAACGGTGTCATGTCGCCTTCACTAACATCTTCCTCTAAGCCTGCATAACCGTTAATAGCCGATGCATAAATTACTGGAAAATCAAGTTGCTCATCGGTTGCTCCGAGCTTATCAAACAACTCAAACGTTTGGTCAAGCGCCCAATCTGGTCGTGCCCCTGGACGGTCAATTTTATTAATTACAACAATTGGTCTAAAACCCATCGCAAAAGCTTTTGACGTTACAAAACGGGTTTGAGGCATAGGTCCATCAACCGCATCAACCAGCAAAAGTACTGAGTCAACCATTGATAGTACGCGCTCTACCTCGCCACCAAAGTCGGCGTGACCCGGTGTATCAACGATATTAATGCGGTAGTCGCCCCACGTAATCGCCGTATTTTTGGCTAAAATAGTAATGCCACGTTCTTGCTCGATTTCATTCGAGTCCATCATGCGCTCAGTTACGTCAGCGCGGTCACCTAAAGTGCCAGATTGTTCTAACAGCTTATCTACAAGGGTGGTTTTACCATGGTCAACGTGGGCGATGATGGCAATATTTCTTAAATTTTCTATCACGATTATTTACTCGGTTCTTTCAATATTATATTTAAGCCTACATCAGGCTTATTTTTGACAAATCGCAGTGCGATCTTGGATGGGCGCGGATTATACTAGGAGGCTTAGCGAATTGACACCTTTATTAATTAGAGAAAACCCATATGCAAGCTAAAGCAAAACCAACCCCCTACGAGCAAATGGGTGGGGACAAACCTGTACGACAACTTGTTGATCGTTTTTACGATTTAATGGATGAGAAGGAAGATGTTAAACCACTTAGAGATTTACATGCAAAAAGCTTACGGATATCACGCGAAAAGCTTTTCCTTTTCTTAAGCGGTTGGCTAGGTGGCCCACAACTGTATGTCGAAAAGTACGGTCATCCGATGTTACGTCGCAGACATCTACCATTCGCCATAGATGCCTCACAGCGTGACCAATGGCTAGATTGTATGAATATTGCATTGGATGAGCAGGTGGAAGAACCATTGCGAACAGAACTAAAAGCATCCTTTTTTAAAGTCGCTGATCACATGATTATTTAAGAATATCGGTAGCTAATTGTAATACTTTTTTGCTTATTTGGTGTATATTACTTATTTACTTACTAAATTTAGGATGTTTGAAATGTCTTTCCCTGATGCTTTTTACCGCTGGCGCCCTCACCCTTGGCACGGCCTTAGTGCGGGCGAAGATGCCCCCGAAATTGTTAATGCTTATATCGAAATCACACCTTACGACCCTGTCAAGTACGAAACTGATAAAAAAACAGGTTACTTAATGGTTGACCGGCCGCAAAGAGCCTCGTCTTTACAGCCTTCTTTATACGGCTTTGTGCCACGCACCTATTGTGGAAAACGCACCGCAAGTTTGATGGGTAGAGATGGCTTAAAAGGTGATAAAGATCCTTTAGATATTTGTGTGTTTTCAGAGCGCCCCATTACCCGCGCAGATATTTTATTACACGCAAGGGTGTTAGGTGGCCTGCCGATGATTGATGATGGCGAAGCGGATGATAAAATCATAGCAGTGCTAGCAACTGATAATATTTGGGGTGAAGCGCGCGAGCTAACTGATTTACCTGCCGTATTGATTGAGCGTTTAGACCATTATTTTAGAACCTATAAAATGTTGCCGGGTAAAGAAAGCACAGTTGAAATTGGTGAAGCTTACGGTCGTGAGCATGCACAAAAAGTTGTTCAAGCGTCAATGGAAGACTATCAAGAACGTTACGGCGATTAATACTTATGCATACCATCAAACAGGATGCCACAGATAAGCTAATAGAAATCTCGTCTGTGGATGCGAAAGCGTTAATGGATACGGATGAAGTTTCTTACCTAATTGATATTCGTTCGAGTATGGAATTTCTGTTTATTGGCCACCCTGTAGGCGCTATCCATATTCCGTGGATGGACGAACCAGACTGGGAGATTAACCCACACTTTACTGCTGATATTCGTAAACTTTTACTGGGCGGAACGATCTGTAGCGACAAAGATCATTGTGCCAATATTATTTTAATTTGCCGAAGCGGTAATCGCTCCGAGATGGCAGGAAAAATATTATTAGAAGCTGGCTTAAAGCGTGTCCATCATATTATTGATGGATTCGAAGGCGATAAAAATGACAATAATCAACGTTCTACACTTAATGGCTGGCGCTTTAACGGCCTCCCTTGGGAGCAGTGTTAGTTAGCCTTTGTGTAAGCAGTCTCTAAATGACATCGGCTCCCGCCTCAACCAGGAAATTCCACCCTTTTTTAGCAAGTTACAAGGTCTCAATTCGATTGTTATCCACTGATTATTTCATATTTTTGATAGTTATCATTTTCCACTTCTCTTTGTAGATGATAAGCTAAGATCAGATTTGATAAATCTCTACCCACTAAATCATTGATATAGATATTAGAGAAGGAGAAAAGAATGGTAAATGAAATGATGCCGGCACAGCTAATAGCCAAGGTAAACTTATGATCCCTACAGAAGACGTTGTTGATATATCCCGTTTGCAGTTTGCCACGGTTGCGTTGTATCACTTTTTGTTTGTTCCTTTGACTATCGGTATGACTTTTCTCATAGCGATCATGGAATCTGTCTATGTGATGACAGGCAAACAAGTCTATAAAGACATGACGAAGTTTTGGGGAAAGCTATTCCTAATTAACTTTGCAATCGGTGTTGCTACAGGCTTAACGATGGAATTCTCCTTCGGGACTAACTGGTCTTATTATTCACATTACGTAGGGGATATTTTTGGTGCGCCACTGGCGATCGAAGGCTTGATGGCATTTTTCTTAGAAGCGACGTTTGTAGGTATGTTTGTATTTGGCTGGGATAGGATGTCAAAAATTGAACATTTATCTGTTACTTGGCTTATGGCAATAGGCACCAACTTATCAGCGCTTTGGATTTTAATCGCCAACGGCTGGATGCAAAATCCAGTGGGCGCAGAGCTAAATATCGAAACCATGCGCATGGAGCTAACCAGCTTTAGCGAGATTCTGTTTAACCCCGTGGCGCAAGTTAAGTTTATCCACACTGTCGCGGCGGGCTATGTAGCTGGCTCCATGTTTGTGCTGAGTATCAGTGCTTGGTATTTATTAAAAGGGCGTGATATTGCTTTTGCTAAACGCTCTTTTGCGATAGCTGCTGCCTTCGGCACCGCGGGTATTTTCTCTGTAATTTTACTAGGTGATGAGAGTGGTTATGAAGCAGGTGATGTACAAAAGTATAAGCTTGCTGCTATAGAGGCTGAATGGGAAACCGAAAAAGCCCCCGCGGCCTTTACCGCTTTTGCGCTTCCTGATCAGGAAGCACAAGAGAATCATTATGCGCTTAAAATTCCTTATGCCTTAGGTATCATCGCCACTCGGTCTTTAACCGAAGAAGTCAAAGGCTTAAAAGATATAATTGATGAAAACGAAGGTAGGATTCGTAATGGCATGTTGGCGTACGCCCTGTTTGAAAAAATCCGAAAAAAGACGGCAACCGACGTAGATAAAGAAAGCTTTGATAGTATGCGTGATGACTTTGGTTATGGCTTGTTACTGAAGCGTTATACACCAAATGTTGTCGATGCTACCGAAGAGCAAATTAAACTAGCTGCAAAAAATAGTATTCCGCAAGTTGCACCCTTGTTTTATGCCTTTCGTATTATGGTGGGTGCCGGAGGCGCGATGTTAATCGTCTTTTTACTGGCATTTTTCTTTACCAGCAAACGTACCGTATTTGAAAAACGTTGGTTTCTGTGGATTTGTTTTATCAGCTTGCCATTGCCTTGGATTGCCATAGAAACAGGTTGGTTTGTCGCAGAGTTTGGTCGCCAGCCTTGGGCAGTGGGTGGCGTATTACCCACAGCGATGGCTTCCTCTAATCTAGAGTACACAGATGTTTTATACAGTTTAATTGGCTTTATCACCTTGTACACCGTATTACTCATCATTGAAGTTTACTTAATGCAAAAGTTTGTACGCATTGGGCCTAGCTCATTACATACGGGTCGTTATCACTTTGAGAAAGATGCGCATGCAGGCAATAAAAGTTCTTCTAACTCACCAACCCATCAAGAACTGATATAGGAGCACATCAACATGGAATTTTTCGATTATGCAACGTTAAAGTTTCTCTGGTGGGTAATCATCGGCATTCTTTGGATAGGCTTTGCTGTAACCGTTGGCTTTGATTTAGGTATCGCAATGATCTTGCGTTATGTGGGTCGCACCGATGATGAGCGTCGAGTCGCTATCAACGCAGTGGCTCCACACTGGGATGGCAATCAGGTTTGGCTAGTGCTGGCGGCCGGTGCATTATTTGCCGCGTGGCCAAATGTGTATGCAACCGCTTTTTCAGGAATGTACTTGGCAATGATGATTTTGCTATTTGCTTTAATTGGTCGGCCACCTGCCTTTGATTATCGCTCAAAATTAGAAGGGAGTAAGTGGCGTAACGCATGGGATTGGGTATTAGTGAGTACAGGTTTTGTACCACCATTAATTTTTGGTGTTGCGATGGGTAATTTATTTTTAGGACTACCGTTTCATTTTGATGAATACATGCGTTCAACGTGGGATGGTGGCTTCTTAAACTTATTGCAACCCTTCCCCTTATTATCGGGTGTTCTGGCTATTGTGATGTTCTTAATGCAAGGCTCAACCTATTTGATGGTACGCTCAGATGCCAATGTTTACCAACGTGCTCAACGTGTAGCAACAATCTCCTCTATTGCAGTAATCACACTGTTTGCATTAGGGGGTGTTTGGATTGCGTTTGGTATTGATGGCATGCGTATTGTAAGCGGAGGAGAGCCTGGAGGCGTGGCAAATCCAACCTTAAAGACGGTAGAGTTAGCCACAGGTGCATGGCTGGATAACTATTCAAAGTATCCTATCATGATGGTCGCACCAGCACTTGGGTTTGTGGGTGCAATAATTGCATTGATTTTTTCACGAGTTAGAAAAGCATCTGTCGCATTCCTTGCATCCACAATGAGTTTGATAGGCATTATATTAACTGCAGGGTTTTCGTTATTTCCTTTCATCATGCCATCATCATTAAACCCAAATCACAGCTTTACAGCGTGGGATGCGGTTGGCTCTGAGTTAACCTTAAAGGTATCATTTTGGGCTGCGGTAGTATTTGTCCCCATTATCGTGTTCTACACCAGTTGGTGTTACAAAAAAATGTGGGGGCCGCACACGGTTGAGTCTATTAAAGAAAATAGTCATAACCTTTATTAGCCAGTTTTTCGTTTATATCGTTATTAATAGGAGTTAATTTATGTGGTATTTTGCTTGGTTATTAGGCGTATTGTTGGCTTGCTCCATGGCGATCATCAACGCAATGTGGTTAGAGCTTAATGGCTTAGATGACGATGAAAAAGAAGATGATTAATTTTTCCTCATAGTTTATTTTTGAAATAAAAAGGCGTAGAACGGCAATCGTTCTACGCTTTTTTTATGATGATTTTATATGTCCACTGATACACGCACTAAACGTTTTTTAAATACTCAAAAAACCATTACCTCAGGCTGGTTGCAAATTTCTATCGGGCTTGGTTTATTTTCAGGTTTTCTATTGATTGCTCAAGCATGGTTTTTAGCCAGCGCCATCAATGGTGTAATCTTTGAAAAACAAACACTCCATGAGGTACAAAACTGGTTATGGATGTTACTGGCAGTTTTCTTGATACGTGCCATTTTAGCTTGGGCATCTGAAAAAGCGGCATTCCATGCTTCTGCAAAAATCAAACAACAATTACGTGATAAATTACACCGGCATCTATTAAATGCTGGCCCAATAACACTGGGCACTGAAGGAAGTGGCGAAAGAGTCAACACATTAGTGGATGGCATCGAAGCACTCGAAAACTACTACGCTCGCTACCTCCCCGCGATGTCTTTAATCGTTTTAGTGCCGTTATCTATTTTGGTTTTTGTGTTCCCGATTGATTGGATTTCAGCAACCGTCATGTTGGTAACTGCCCCATTAATTCCTTTCTTCATGATATTAATCGGCAAAGGTACCGAAAGCCTTAATAAAAAACAATGGCGCAAACTAGCACGCATGAGTGCTCATTTTCTGGATATGATTCAAGGCTTAACTACCTTAAAAATATTCAACACCTCAAAACGAGAAGCAGATCTAATTGCACGAATATCAGATGATTATCGTCGTAGTACCATGTCTGTTTTAAGGGTCGCTTTTTTGTCTTCACTCGTTCTGGAGTTCTTAGCCACCGTGAGTATTGCCATGGTTGCTGTGTTGATTGGTTTTCGTTTGTACTACGGAGAGATGGATTTTTTACTGGGGTTCTTCGTCCTTTTACTTGCTCCCGAATTCTATTTGCCACTGCGCAACATGGGCACACATTATCATGCTCGCATGGAAGCCATTGGTGCAGCAGAACAAATGATAGATATTTTAGAAACCCCCATTCTAAATGCCGCTGATGCTACTGACTCTACCGATAAAAATATTAACGATACGTTATCACCAATCAATAAACCCAGTAATATTCAGTTTAAAAATATCAGTTTCCACTATGAAAAAGGGCGCCAGGCGTTGGATAATTTTAGTCTGGAAATTAAAGCTGGTGAACGCATTGCACTTATCGGTGAAAGTGGTGCAGGAAAAAGTACCGTAGCTAATTTATTGCTTGGTTTTATCAAGCATAATAAAGGCAATATTACGGTGAATGATGTAGATTTAAAGCATTACCCGATTGAGCAATGGCGCACACAACTTGCATGGGTGCCGCAGCGACCCTATTTATTTCACGGTACGATTGCCGACAATATCCGTTTAGGCGCAACACGTGTTGCCGATACTGACATAAAAAAAGCGGCAGAATTGGCAAACGCAGCAGAATTTATTGAATCATTTACTGATGGCTATGACACCTTGATAGGCGAAAAAGGTGAAGGCTTATCCGGTGGACAAATTCAACGCATTGCCTTAGCGCGCGCTTTTTTGAAAGATGCGCCGTTATTAATTTTAGATGAAGCAACGGCAAACCTTGATAAAACCAGTGAAGAACTAATCCAACAAAGCATCAAACGTTTATCAAAAGGCAAAACCGTCATTATCATCGCGCATCGACTTAACACCATTAAAGATGCGGATAAAATTGTTGTTATGAATAAAGGTCGGGTGGTTGAAGTGGGTACGCATCAACAGTTACTTATCTCTGATAACTCCTCAAAAGAAAGCGCTATAAACTATAAAAAAATGCTAGCGATTTTTGAAGGTATGGAAAGTCCCGCATGAGTGACTCTATTAAAACAAATTCAGAAACGGAAACCACAAAAAAGCCACAAAGTGACAGCGCTGTGTTCTTACGACTTTGGCGATTATTCAAACCTTATTGGGGCTGGATGTCACTAGGTATTCTACTGGCACTCATAACCGTTTTATCCAACGTTACCTTAATGGCATTGTCAGGCTGGTTTATTGCATCTATGGCAATAGCGGGGGTTGCAGGTATCTCGATTGATTATTTTAGCCCAGCGGCAGGTATTCGTGGCTTAGCCATTGCGCGTACAGCAAGCCGATACGCGGAGCGAATTATCACGCATGAAGCCACGTTTCGAGTGATCGCAGAACTACGACATTGGTTTTACCTGCACCTAGAACCGTTGGCACCCGCTGTATTGCAACGCTATCACAGTGGTGATTTATTAAGCAGAATCCGCGCTGATATTGACACGCTAGAAAATGTTTATATCCGCATTATTGTTCCTGTAACGGTTGCCATTATTGCCTGTGGTTTATTTATTTGGTTCTTATCACGTTACGACAATTTGCTGGCGATTTTTGTATTGCTGATGTTTATTATCGCTGGTGTTATCACGCCGTTATGGATTAATAAATTAAGCGCAAAACCGGCTAAAAAGAAAGTTGAGCTATCCAGTGAGCTTCGCACCCAAGTGATTGATAGTGTACAAGGCATGGGCGAATTGTTAATTTATGGCGCAACGCCCCAGCAAATAGAAAAAGTCGATAAACTCAGTAAACAGCTATTAACTCAGCAAAGTAAACTAGCCAGCCACTTTGCACTGTCACAATCCATTTTGAGCTTATGCACCAATATTGCCATGTTAGGCGTTGTGGTGATTGCAATACCTTTATTAACTAACTCAGGGTCGGCACAACAACTGTTATCGTCACCCAATTTAGTGATGTTGACCTTATTCACACTGGCAAGTTTTGAAGCAGTGGCTGCACTACCGTTAGCCTTTCAAACGTTGCCAGAAACACTAGCGGCAGCGCGCCGCATTTTCACGCTTGTCGATGCAAAACCACAAGTTGAAGAACCCAAAGCAGATTCTCCCACCCCTAATAATAACGATATAGTTTTTAACACCGTGAGTTTCAGCTATGACCAAAATGAGAATATCAGCACAAACAATGTCTTTTGTGATTTGAGTTTTTCACTTCCACAAGGAAAACGCTTAGGCATTGTTGGTAGCAGTGGCATCGGGAAAAGTAGTATTGTTAATTTACTACTACGCTTTTGGGAGCCAACATCAGGGTCAATCACCTATGGCGGACATGAACTATCGCAATACAAAGGTGAGGATATTCGCCAATACTTTTCCGTCGTAACCCAACAAAGTCACTTTTTTAATAGCACAATCAAAAGCAACTTGCTCCTAGCAAAACGAGAAGCATCAGATACTGAACTAGAGCAGGTTTGCCATGTGGCCCAAATTCATGACTTCATAGTATCTTTAGCAGAAGGTTATGACACATGGGTCGGCGAAGCTGGATTAAAGCTTTCTGGTGGACAACTAAAGCGCTTAACAATTGCGCGAGCATTACTCAAAGACGCGCCTATTTTAATATTGGATGAGCCGGGCGAAGGCTTGGATAGTCAGACAGAAACAAATCTGTTGAACGCGGTATTTGAATATAAAAAAGAAACCAGTATTTTGTTGATTACGCATCGTCAAACAGGGCTTGAAGCGATGGATGAAGTGCTAACTTTATGAAAACCGTCAATCGAGCGTAAAATGGCGCACCTGGCGCGATTCGAACGCGCGACCTTTGGCTTCGGAGGCCAACACTCTATCCAGCTGAGCTACAGGTGCAAGGTGCTTATTCTAACGAATTTGAGCTTAAGCTTCATTATTATTTTTTGTAGTTATTTTCAATATTTGTTAGATATAAAGTTATACTCTAAGAGCTTTACACGAGCCGGTGGAAAAAGATAGTTAACCAATTTACCCTAATCCTCAGATAGAAACACGATGATAGCACAAGCCTTTGACTCCATAGAACATCCCAAAAATACTCGATTAACCTACGGGTGAAACGATTATTTTTCGAATATCCTATGAAACCAAAGTATTGCGTTTCTATCTGGGGGTTAGGGTTTTACTGCCAGCTCACTCCTCTACTGCCTCATATTAGTTTATCAATCAAAAACCTAAAAACACTTCTATGCTAGATTACTATCCCAAAAAAATTGTTTGCTTAACCGATGAAACAACAGAGATGCTTTACTTGCTGGGTGAGCAAGATCGTATAGCAGGAATATCGGGTTTTACAGTCCGGCCCCCACAAGCAAGAAAAGAAAAACCTAAAGTATCAGCTTTCACATCTGCAAAAATTGATAAAATAATGGATCTTGAGCCTGATCTTGTTCTTGGGTTTTCTGACTTACAGGCAGATATTGCATCCGAGCTTATAAAAAAAGGTGTCAGTGTTCATGTATTCAACCAACGCTCGGTTGGTGAAATCTTTCAAATGATCCTAATACTTGGTGCAATGGTAGGCTGCCAAGATAAAGCCCAAAGATGGGTAACAGAGCACCAAGCTAAAATAGCCAAAATAAAAGAACAGGTAGCCACTTGGGAAAAGAGGCCTAAGGTTTATTTTGAGGAATGGTATGACCCGATTATTACCGGCATACAATGGGTCTCTGAATTGATAGTAATTGCGGGAGGGGAGGAATGTTACCCTGAACTTTCCAAGCAGAGTCTCGCTAAAAAACGTATTGTTGCCAACCCATTAGATATTGTGAAAAGAAATCCAGATATAATCATTGGATCATGGTGTGGTCGTAAGTTCCACCCCGAGAAAGTTGCAAAACGAGAAGGTTGGAGCGACGTAAACGCCGTTAAAAATGGACAGGTTTTTGAAATTAAATCTGCTCATATTCTACAACCAGGACCAGCAGCTTTAACAGAAGGCTTGAATCAGATTACAACCATTCTCAACAACTGGAATGGTCAGACTCAGAAACAAGGATAGTCAGTTACTTAGCTATGCCGGCTTAACAATAGCTTTAAATACTGCCTTTATTCCGCTTCTCCCACCACTCCCGCGCCATTATTAATGCGCCTTCATGGCTATCTGCTCTGCCCATTGTATATAAAGTAATTGCAGCGGTTCCGATGATCGCACCCTCACCATATTCATCGTCTTCTTCGCCACGCCACACTCTAGCGAGTTTAGTCACATCAAGTTCTTTGTCTTTCACATGGCGTTTAGTGAATAAGGGTTGCCACTCTTCTTCTATCGCTTTTTTATTTTTGATGGAACGAACCAAGTTTGGCATGTCAGGATTCCATTCCGTCTCGCCGCCATCACCTTTTAAAACGGCCATTGTTGGTTGGTTTAATAATAACGATGCCTCCTGATGGGTGTCTCTATAGGCTGGGTGGTGGATGCCTTGCATAGAGCAATCAGCACGACACGGGTTAATTAGCCGTGTGAAGGTATTGACTGGAGAGCGTAAACCCAGCGTCCATTTTAAATCCATAATTCGAGCCAGCTCGGGTAAAAAGTCATGCAGTGACAAGTACGCAAAGTTGTGGGATTTGATATGCTCACCCGCTTCTTCAAACGAAGTTGCGATAGGAATGTTTAATACTTTTAGCACATCATCAGTATAAATTCTGTTTGCGGTATGTGCGCCTTCACCATGCATTAAAATTGAAATACCATTTTCAGCCAATAACCAGGTTGATAAAATAAACCAAGGTAAGCGACGTGCTTTACCGGCATAACTTGACCAATCTAAATCGACCTTCGGCATATCTTCGGGAATCGTCAAGACGTCATAAGTTGCATCCACAAAGCCCGCTAATTCTTCGCCACTTTCTTCTTGATAGCGCATCAGCATCATAAAGGCGCCAAGCTGTTCGGGCTCTACCTGTGCTTTTAAAATCATTGTCATAGCGTCTTTTGACTCATCATAAGTCAGGTTACGCGAACCCGTTTTACCCTTGCCGAGCAAGCGCACATAGGGAGCAAAAGGGTGTTCGGTACGAGGCGTTGATTCAGAGTTGTGTTGTGTCATTATGATTCCTGCACAGTATTTTACTGTGATGTTAAATTATGGAATTTCTGAATAACCTAGTTGGATTCTGCTAGGTTGTTCAGAGATTCCTCATGGTTACACGTGCATTTTAGTTAAGTTTAAAACGAAAGAAAGCATTGCTTGTTTTATTAGGGTTTTAGACTCAACTTTCGTAACTACTCAGGTTTCAGGTTTCAGGTGAAAGCTGAGTAGTTACCAATTACTTTCTTTATTACTGTAATATAAGGCTCTCAATACCAAACGCAATGCTGGAACCCCATAATGTTTGACCTTATCGAAACCAAAACCGACCTTATTCAATTTGTAGAAAAGATTCGCCAAGCAGATTGGCTGGCATTAGATACCGAGTTTTTACGCGAAAAAACGTATTACGCTAAATTGTGTTTAATACAAATTGAATCCAGCGATGGACAGCGTGCCTGCATTGACCCGATTAGTATTGATGATATTTCTCCGCTCACTGACTTACTCAACGACAATCAAATTACCAAGGTTTTTCACGCGGCACATCAAGACCTTGAAATTTTATTGCAAATGACCGGCAGTGTGCCTGCACCTATTTTTGATACTCAAGTAGCCGCATCTGTTTTAGGCATTGGTGACCATATGGCTTATGCAAGACTGGTTGAAGCAATGACGGGAACGGTACTAAGTAAAGCCCAATCACGCACCAACTGGGCGCAACGCCCTTTAAAGCCAGCACAACTTGATTATGCAATTGATGATGTGCGCTATCTTGCGCAGATTTATCCTAAAATGTTAAAACAGTTGCAATCAAAAAATCGCCTGCAATGGTTAGATAAAGATTTTCAGCAAGCCGCAGACCCACAAACTTATGCCATTAACGCAGAGCAACGTTGGAAGAAAGTACGTGGGCTGCAAGTTCTAAAGCGCCCGCAACTTGCTCTATTAAAAAACCTTACAGCATGGCGAGAAAACAAAGCAGAGCAGTCTGATATACCTCGTAAGTGGGTCATAGCTGATGAAATTTTAATCGAATTGGCTAAACAACAACCTAGTAACAAAGAAGAATTAGCCGAAATTCGTGGTTTAAATGTTGAACGTACACAAAAATATCATGAAATTTGGTTTGATTTAATCGCCAAAGGGCTTGCTACGCCAGAGGATGAATGGCCAGAATTACCCCGCAGTAAAAAACCCACGCCAAATCAAAATATAACCATTGATTTGCTCATGCTAGTGCTTCAAATCCAAGCAAAAAAACACGGCATTATGCCTGCCGTTATCGCCACCAGAAAGCAAGTTGCGGCGATGATTCAAGCAGGTAATAAGCACCTTTCAAATGACTGGCGGGGTGAAATAGTTAATGATACATTTAGTAAATTATTATCAGGTAAAATAAATCTAGGGATTGAAGGAAATACCGTTCAATTATTAGATACCCGAATGTGTGACTTCAATGCGGATAAAGGGGCGTAAGATATTGGTTTAGCACGGGATTTTAAAAATCTTAGCTTCACTCTTAGGTTAAGTAGGCATTTTTTAAACCCACGATGAATCAATAGTTTGCGTACTGTGTCGTAGTGAAGTCACTGATTCAGGTAGATAGACTGAGACCTTTGCAAGATCGGGGAGCGAAAAAACAACCGTTCACCCTACATAAATCATAAGTAGCGTAAACTAACCTTAAAAAGTTAGTCGAGGGAGGACTAGCATGAAATATTCACAACAAGCAGGGCGCATTAGCAAATTTATGTTAATGCTCATTATTGGCGGTATTGTGTTTGGCGCATACACGGCAAAAAAGAAGGGTATGTTATCAAGCAAGACAATTACAAGCTCCGTCTCATCAATAAAAAGTACCTTTACACCTAGCCCAAGCAATGAAGATTATATCGGTTACGGGGTTCAGCTAATGGCAACAACACAATTAGACCAAGCAAAAGAACTGATGAATGATTTTGCGAGTGACGGCTATTCCGCTTTTGTGCTTGCAAGTAATACAAAAAAAGGACGCACCTATTATAAAGTCCGTTTAGGACCTTACGCACATCGCTCAGAAGCATTGGCAATTAAAGATAAGGTGGTACAACGTTATCCGAAAAGCCCTTATGTGAAATCTAGCTTAGTTATTTTTAAGCCTGAGTGAAAAAGTCAGGCTATTCGTTTTAGCCCGCAAGGCCGGGTAACAGAACAAGCAAGCCTTGCGCAATCATCTGCACACCGATCGCCGCAAGAATTAAACCCATAATTCGAGTCGCAATATTTAGCCCTGTTACGCCAAGCGCTTTGCCAATCGACTCGGCCAAATAAAGCGCAACCAATGAAATCAACGCTACGCTTAGAATACTTATAGCCAACAACGTTTGGCTTTGAAAGGAGCTTGATTGATGACCACTAATAATCGCCACACTAATAGCACCAGGCCCTGCCATTAACGGAATTGCTAATGGCACAACTGCAACATGCTCCTTAGCCTCTGCATATTCTGCTTCGCTGGGGCTTTGTCGTATACGGCTTTGCTTGGCATGTAACATGGATATAGCCATCAATAAAACCAGTATTCCACCACCTACGCGGAATGCAGGTATACCGATACCAAAAAAGTTTAAAACTAACTCGCCGGCAAACGCAGCGATTAATAAAATTATCCCAACAGAAAACGCTGTTATACGTGCAATGTGCCTTCGCTCTGCAATCGTGTCTTCCTGAGTAAGCGCCAAAAAAATAGGCACGATTCCTAAAGGGTTCACAATCGCTAAAATAGCAACAAAGGTTTTTAAAAATTCTGCACTATCAAAAATCACGACGCACCTTGTAACTTTGATCAATACTTTTTCTCAGGGCAAGCGCATTGCCCACCATCGCAGGAATATTAACTCGCAAACTTTTATGCATCGCTGTTAATGCAGGACTTTTGGCAGACAAACCTAGCTTGCGCGCAACATATTCAGCTTCGATAGCATACAAAACCTGTTTCAATTGCTCACGGTTCTTTTGCTCTAAATCAATCCAACGATTAATTACAATAGTGAGTGGCTTTTCTAAATCTGGATTTTTTCGTAAATGTGTTTTAAGAATTGAAACTTGTTGCCCCGAAAGCCGAATAAGCTCTTGCAGAGTTTCAATTTCTACCTTTAAGCGCGAGTCAACAGACCCAATATAGCTAATTAAATCATGGGTAATTCGATCATTAAACGGCTGTAAGCTTGCCAATAACTCCTTATTTAAAATTCGTTGCTTTTTCCTCGGTGACTTACGGTTTGCATCAATTAGCTTTCTAGCACTGTCGAGATTTTTGATCAATTTGTCCTGTGAACTATGTAAAGACAACTCATACTCTCTTTCTGCCTTTTGTAGCGTTTCTTCTAAATAAACAGCCTGCTTCGAAAACTTCGCCAATACGTCTTGTTGATCCATCGTGCTATGCGCAATCCACGCCCGCCTTACTTCTTTATCGGTATTATTATAGGTATCAAAAAGTACAATCTGTGCCTCGCTCCACTCTTTTCGAATTGTGCTGATCATATCCGCATGATTAGGATAAGTTATTTCCAGTTCATCAATTTCTCTGAGTAAGGTGCGCATTTGTACAAAAGAATCACGTAATGATTGCTGTGATACTGCCAACGGGCTGTAGATACGCTCAACAAATTTAGAAATTTCAACACGTTCTTGTTGTTGTTGAATTTCACCACGCCAATCGCTAATCCCTTTAAAAACAAGCGCAAAAATAATAATCGCAGGTATAAACAACACGGCAACTACGGTATTCATTTTTTCTTCAGGCAGATTTCCATCTTTTCTTATTTGACGAATAAGCATTATCAGCACCATCACAACGATGGCAGACAGTAGTAAAAAAACAGCGAAAATAAAGTTAGCGAAGGTCAAAGTGGTGTAAAATCCTGAAAATAATAAAACCTAAATTAAGTAGTAAGCCTCATTTGTTGACTAAGTGTACTTGTTTTTTTACAAATAGACTTGAAGTTTACCTTTAAATCACTATTTAAGTCACATATTAGCATTAACAAATATAATGAAGGATTTTAAATGAGCACAGTATCATCCACAAATAATAGTCATGCCACTTTTTTAGAGGTTCGCGCACATTTGCAAACCCGAATCATTGGCCAACAACGCTTGGTTGACCGCTTATTAATAGCCTTACTTGCTGATGGCCACTTATTAGTTGAAGGCGCACCCGGTTTAGCAAAAACAACGGCAATTAAGGAACTAGCAGAGGTTATTGAAGGTGACTTTCACCGTTTACAATTCACCCCAGATCTATTACCCGGCGACTTAACCGGAAGTGATGTTTACCGCCCAGAAACAGGTGACTTTGTTTTCCAAAAAGGTCCTTTGTTTCACAATTTAGTATTAGCCGATGAAATTAATCGTGCACCTGCAAAAGTGCAATCGGCGTTACTTGAAGCAATGGGTGAAAGGCAAATAACCGTGGGTAGTACCACCTACCCTTTACCGCGCCCTTTTTTAGTCATGGCAACGCAAAATCCGATTGAGCAAGAAGGTACTTACCCTTTACCAGAGGCACAGCTCGACCGTTTTTTAATGCACGTTTTTATTGATTACCCTGACGCCCAGGCAGAACATAAAATTCTTGAACTTGCACGTTCACAAGCTGAAAGCACCTATTCAAGCCAAGAGAAAACATCACTCCGCTTATCAAAAACAGATGTAGAAAGCGCCCAGCAGGAAGTCTTAGCAATCCATATGGCTGAGCCAGTACAGGAGTATTTAGTACAACTGGTTTTAGCCAGTCGTAACCCAGCCGCTTATAGTGCAGAACTTGCCCGCTGGATAAGTTATGGCGGTAGCCCGCGCGCAACCATTGCTTTAGACCGTTGCGCACGCGCACATGCATGGTTGAATGATAGGGACTATGTCTCACCAGAAGATGTGCAAGCAATGGCATTTGATGTGTTGCGTCATCGTATATTGATTTCTTATGAAGCAGAGGCTGATGGCATTATGCCTGATGCGGTGATTAAGGAATTGATAAAACTCGTACCTGTTTCATAATCTTTACCCGATAAGAATAGGAAATCACTGTGAGCTTTTTTAAACGCTTTTTAACGCGTTCAAAAACAACACCAGAAGAATCAAAAAAGCCTGTGTTAAATACCGGAACGCATGTGAGCGCGCCACAACTTATCGCCTTACAACAACAAGCCCGAAAGCTAGACTTAAACAAACAGACCTACGCGACCGCATCAACCACGGGTACCCATCGCTCACGCTTTCGTGGCCGTGGTATGGACTATCAAGAGTCACGCATCTACCAAGCAGGTGATGACATTCGTAATATGGATTGGCGCGTTACAGCTCGCTCAGGCAAGCCCCATACCAAACTATATCAAGAAGAGCGCGAACGCCCCGTAGTGTTTTTGGTCGATTTTAATTCCAGCATGTTTTTTGGCTCAACCCACTCTTTAAAATCGGTAGTTGCTACAAAAGTAGCCGCGATGCTGGCATGGTCAGTTGCTTTAAAAGGTGACCGCATTGGTGCTTTATTAATTAATAAGGAGCATCACGAACTTGCACCTAAAATGGGCAAGCGTGGGGCGCTACAATTAATTCGTCAGTTAGTTAATTTTTCTAATCCACAAACGGGCTTGGCTAACAGTGATGAATCTAGCAATAATACTAATAACTTCAATGAAGAGTTACAACGTTTACGCAAGCTCGCAAGGCCGGGTACCTTGATTGTTTTGATCAGTGATTTTTATAAAATCAATGATGAAACTCAGCACCACCTTCGTCGCTTATCACAGCATAATGATTTATTGGCCATTCAAATTGTTGATCCATTAGAGCTTACGCCACCACCAGCTAATCGCTATCGCGTCACGAATGGTGTTGGCCAATCAGGGGTATTAGATACACGCTCTAAAAAAGGATTACAAAGCTATCAAGATTTTTTTGCCAAGCATCACCAACAAGTGCATGAATTAATGCGCCGCCAGCAAATACCGCTAATACAAATTTCCACAGCAGATGATGTGACACTTAGCTTGCAAAAGTACTTTGGCAGTAAACAACGCGCCGCAATAGCAAACGCGACTACTGTAAAGCAGGTGGCGTAATGGCGAGCCCTTCTTCACTGCCTGCAAGCTCTGCAGCAATACCTACAACTGCACCAGCGGCAAAAAACGAGCTGGTACTAAAGGATATTCACCTTGCGACTAACCCTAGCTTTTGGCCGCCAGCAGTTGGCTGGTGGATATTGTTAGCAGTAACACTGATAGCACTAGTAAGCTTAGTTAAGTGGCTAAAAACGACTTTAAACAAAAAAAGACAGCGAGACACACAACGTAAAGCTCTACTCGAAAAACTTTCACTGCTAGAAAAACAATTGATGAAAAACCCCAGCAACAAAGCAATAGCAGACATCAATACACTACTTCGACAATACGCCATTAATTATTACCCTCGTGCAGAAATTTCTAGCTTAACGGGTTCTGATTGGCTTAAGTTTTTAGATGATTCTGGCAATACCGAAGGCTTTATGAAAGGTGCTGGACGTATCTTAATTGAAGCTCCCTATCAAAAAAGTGGACTTGAAAATCTTAACCAAGATGAATTTATAAGTTTGGTTAGAAAATGGGTCAGCCAACTGGTTAATAATAAAAAGCCAGTTCCTGCGAAGGAGGGCTATGGCCATGTCTAATGTTGAATTTGCATTTCAGTGGGCGTTTCTATTATTGCCTCTACCCCTACTGGTTTGGGTATTTTTCCCAGCCGCACCCGTGAGTCAGTCGGCTGCTTTACGTGTGCCTTTTTTTGAACAATTAAGCGCGGCAACTACGCCAAACAAAACCAAGCGTTCGTTATTTAGACTATCAGTAGCGAGCCTTATTTGGCTGTTATTAGTCGTTGCGGCAGCACGCCCACAGTTTATTGGTGATAGCATTAGCCAGCCCATAGCAGGGCGTAGTTTAATGATGGCCGTTGATATTTCTGGCTCAATGCAAGCCCGTGACATGGTGATCTCTGGACGCGCCGTTTCACGATTAAACGCTGTAAAAGCAGTTGCCGGAGATTTTATAAGTAAACGAGAAGGCGACCGAATTGGTTTAATTTTATTTGGCAGCAATGCCTATCTACAAGCACCACTGACGTTTGATCGTAAAACTGTCAATACTTTACTCAATGAGGCAGAACTTGGTTTAGCAGGTAGAGCAACCGCCATTGGAGATGCCATTGGTTTAGCGGTAAAGCGTTTACGCAAAGAACCTGAAAAAAATCGTGTGCTGATTTTATTAACCGATGGTGCAAACACGGCAGGCAATGTAGACCCGCTAAAAGCTGCCGACCTTGCTGCACAAGAAAAGGTTAGAATTTATACAATTGGCGTAGGAGCCAAAGAACGTATTGTGCAAACCCCATTTGGCCCACAACGCGTTGGAAAAAATGACCTTGATGAACCGAGCTTACAAGCTATTGCGGATAAAACAAAAGGCCGTTATTTTCGAGCAAACAACGTTGAAGGCTTATTAAAAATTTATAAAATCCTTGATAAAATAGAGCCAGTTTCAAAAGATGAACTAAGCTATCGCCCTGTAAAGGAGCTTTATTACTACCCTTTAAGCTTCGCCTTGGCATTAAGCATTTTACTTGTCTTACTTAAGCTTATAGCCTTAGGTTTTACCAAACGGGTCCACCAAAAAAGTGAGGTTCTGTGATGGCGCAATTTCATTTTCTACACCCTGCTTGGTTGTTCGCACTCATACCGTTAGCGTTATTGTTATGGCTTAGTATTAAAAATCATGCAACTAGCAGTGCATGGGAGAAGGTTATAGATCCCAATTTATTACCCGTATTATTGCAAGGTGAAGATAAAAGTGCTGGCAATTTAGTCAAGTGGTTGTTAGCTATTGGCTGGTTTATTACAACCGTAGCCCTCGCTGATCCAACGTGGGAGAAAGTACCTAAACCCATATTTCAAACCAATACTGCGCGTGTTTTAGTACTGGACTTATCAAACTCAATGTTAATTAAAGACCTAAAACCCTCTCGTTTGGCACGTGCACGTTTTAAAATTGAAGATATTTTATCTTCACAGTTCCTCAAAAATAAAGAAGGCCAAACAGGCTTAGTGGTATTTGCGGGCGATGCCTTTACTGTCTCACCCTTAACCCGCGATGTGGCAACGATTCGCTCATTGTTAAAAGTACTAACACCTCGCCTATTACCGGTACAAGGGAGCCGTGTAGATTTAGGCCTTAAAAAAGCACATGAACTCCTTAAACAAGCCGGCGTACAGAATGGTTCTGTATTATTAATTGCAGATGGTATTAGCAATAAGGAACTTGCTTTAAGCGAAGCGAAATCATTAAAAAAAGCCACACATCGATTATCTGTACTGGGTGTAGGTACTGAGGAAGGCGGACAACTACGCACCCGCCAAGGCCAAACTATCACAGTAAAACTTGAGCGTGAAGCCTTGCAAAAACTAGCGCAAGTGGGTGGTGGTAGCTATCATAGCATTAGCAATAATAATACTGACTTGAATAAGCTATTGAAAAGTGCCTCCCAAAAAACTGGGAAAATTGAAAAAAATACCGACCTAGTCGATGATATTTTAAGTACCGATTTAAACAATGAAGAATGGAAATCATTAGGCCCCTATCTGGTATTTTTACTTCTACCCTTAGCTGCCCTAGCCTTTCGCAAAGGCTGGTTACTCTCGCTTGTAGCCAGTACATTTATTTTAACGCTGGTATTTCAGCCGCAGCCCGCAATGGCTTTTTCGTTTGATGAGTCATGGCAGGCGCTTTGGAAAAATAAAGAACAACGCGCACAAGATGCCATCGTAAAAAAACAGTTTGATAAGGCTAGCCAGCTTGCAAAGTCCCCTCTTCGTCGTGGTGTCGCTGAGTACAAAAGTAACAAATTTGAACAAGCCCTAAAAAGCTTTAAAGCTGAGAAAGGTGCAGATGCTCGATTTAATGAGGGCAATACACTCGCACGACTAAAAAAGTATCAAGAGGCAATAAAATCGTATAACCAAGCCTTAAAAGAACAACCAGATATGGCAGACGCAAAAGCCAACAAAAAAGCAATTGAGGATTTTCTAAAAAAACAGCAACAGAAAAAAAATAAACAAAATGACAAGCAACAAAAAGATCAACAACAAAACAAAAAGTCTGATCAAAACAGCAAGCAAGATAGTAAGAACAAGCAAGACAAAAAACAAAAAAATAATAGCAATCAAGAGAACAAAAAATCAGAGAAAAAAGATAATCAGTTTAATGACGCTAATAAAAAATTAGACGATAAAAGTAAAGAGCAAAGCAAAAACAAGCAACAAGAAAAAAAGGCTGCTGAAAATAAGCAGCAAAACAAGAAAAATACCGATAAAAAAACCTCAAAAGAACATCAAAAAGCTAATCAAAAGTCGCAAAAAGAGAAAGCAGAGGCAGAGGCCGCACGTGCTAAAGCACAAGCAAAAGACCTAAACAAAGAAGAAAAGATGGCAGCAGAACAGTGGCTAAGGCGAATACCTGATGACCCAAGTGGTTTACTGCGGCGAAAATTTCAAAGCCAATATCAACGTCAGCAACGCCGTAGAAGCGTACCTAGAGGGGAGGTACAACCATGGTAAATAAAGCCATGATACGATTCATGATTCTATCCTTCATGCTGTTAAGTAGCCTATCTTCTGCCTTTGCAGATGTCTCTGCCAGCCTTCAGCAAAATACCGTTTATGAAGGCGACCCTATAACGTTATTGATAGAAACAAGTCAAAACACTAATGCCAAACCTGATCTTTCGGTACTTGCAAAAGATTTTCAGGTTTTAAGTACGAGTACTAGCTCACAAGTAAATATACTAAACGGCAAACGATCTTTTAAAAAAACTTGGACTGTTAGTCTGCAGGCTAAGAAAAAAGGTGAGATTGACATTCCTGCGATTAATATCGGTAATGAAAAAACACAAGCGTTAAAAGTAACCTTGATTGATTTACCTACTGAAGTGAAAGAAGAAACTAAAAAGCATGTTTTTGTTGAGTCTTCTATAGATAGCTTGGGGGATAAAACCTATGTTCAACAGCAAATTCCCTACACCGTAAAGTTATTTTATGATTCAACGATGCAGTCTGCCGAAATGCTGCCGCCCGAGATTGATAATGCCGTTATGGAGCAGTTAGGTGATGATCGTCGTTTTCAAATTCAACGTGCAGGTAAACTGTTTACGGTGGTTGAAAAACATTATGTCATTTCGCCTGAAAAGAGCGGAAAATTGCATATTCCTCCTACGGTTATTAAAGGCCGGTTATCACAACCTAGCAATAATAAATCAGCACAACAACGTGGTTCAAATAATCAGGATTTCTTAAACCGCTTTTTTCAAGACTTTAGACAGGATCCATTTTTTAATAATAGCCCTTTCCCTGATGATCTATTCTCACAACAAAATCGTGGTGCAAGCAAGCCTTTCAGTATTAAAAGTAAGGCGCTTGAAGTTGATGTTTTACCTGTTCCAAAAGAGTTTACTGGGAGTGTTTGGTTACCTGCAGAGCAACTTATTGTCAAAGATAGTTGGACAAAATCTTCGCCTGCATTAAAAGCAGGTGAGCCTGTAACACGGACCATTACTTTGCAAGCGAAAGGCTTAGCAGGCTCACAAATCCCTGCCATTAATATTCAAAAGCCGGAGGGAATCAAAATGTATCCCGAAACGCCTAGCTCAGAAACTCGTACCGATGGCAATACGGTGTATGGCATCCAAAGGCTCAAACTTAGTTATATTCCGAATAAATCTGGCAATATAACTATCCCAGAAATTAAAATTAATTGGTGGGATGTTAAAAATAAAAAACAAAAAGTAGCCACTTTACCTGCTTGGAACCTTAATGTCGCAAAAGGAGATTTTGCTGAAGAGGAGCCTAGTGCTATAACTGAAAAGGAAGCTGCTCCTTATGATAAGCCAGTAACTGATAAGTCAAAAAATAATACTGAGAATGATAAAAATACGACTAATTGGGGGGTCATTACATCTAGTTTGCTAGGTATATTATTTGTGGGAATTGCATTTTGGTTTAGTAGGCGTTTTCTTGATAAAAAACTTACGCCTAGCCCAGAATCTAGCAGAGAAAATGAGAAGCAACGTACCCTAAGTAATCTGCTTAACGCTTGTGCTAATAATGACCCAAAAGATGCTGAGAAAAACTTAATAAACTATGTGCAATTAGCATGGAATGATAATTCTATTCAAAGCTTGCCAAGTATTAGCAAACAACTTCAGTCCGGTGATGATGTGATTTTAGAGCTGGAACAAACTCTTTACGGAAACAATAGAGATAACTGGCAAGGTAGAAAATTGAGCCAGCTTGTGGAAAAAGGTTTACAAGAGAAGTCTGCCTCAAATAAATCTATGAGTGATTCTGGTTTACAACCACTTTATCCTTCTTAAGGAAAGCCTGATCAAGTCCTATAAATAACCTACTTTTCATACAAAAAAAGGCTGACAAACGTCAGCCTTTTTAACAATTGTTCAGTTTTCTCGAACAGTTAATATTTACTTAACTGTTGTTAAACCAAGAATCTTCCAAGTCTGCATACCACCACGGAAGTATTTAATTTTTTCTGCTGGGTAGCCAAACTTACGTAATGCAGCGATACTTGCTGGCGATTGACCACACCACATACCGTTACAAAACATCACTAAAGTTTTAGCTTTTGAGAAATCGAATACTTTAGAGGTATCACCCGCAGCGATAGCTTCATCAACGTCGACATCATCTTTACCCTTTGCAACGGTTACACCAAACTTATCAGCCATAACTTTCATAATGCCTTCAGTTGTTGCACCTTTCTTAGGCGTCAGCTCAACCCATGAGACATTTATTGCACTCGGAATAGTGCCTTTCGCGACCCAATCAGGTGTACGTGAGTCCACAAGAACAATATCACTATCTCCAGCACTCATTTTTTTAGCGTAGTCGATAACCTCTACTTCACCTATTGTTTCAATGCCTTTACCTAAACTCATAGGTTGAATACAAAATGGTGGACAAGGACGCGAAGTTTTTCCAAATGCTGGATCAACCATTGCGCCATTATCTTGGTCACGAGTAATTTTAACATCTTTACCGTTATGCTTAACCGTAATATCTGACATTTCAGGTGTAATGCCAACAGGTTTGCCTTTAGCCGATGCGGTTGCTGTTAATGCTAACGCTGCGGTTATTGAAAGTGTTGTTAATAGTTTAGTTACGTTCATGATTTATCTCCTCCTAGAGATGGTATTGCGGACAGTGTCCATTTATTAATTTTTTAGTATTTTTTACTGTGAAAAGTTACGTATTAATCGCAGTCTGGCTCCTCTTCTTCGGCCTCTTTCTTATTCTCAATTGCGTCATCTTTCTTAGCTTCAGTAGACTCAGCATCATCAGATTTCTTTTCTTTCATTTCTTTTTTTGTAGCATCTGTAGCAGATGCTGTTGACTCTTCAGTTGCTGCAACATTATCTGCTTTTTTCTCATGGCTGCCCGCATAACTTGTGCTAACTGAAATATTTAAAAGAAGTAGAAAAGAGATCAATGATATAAATTTATTCATTTAAAAGCCTATGGATTTTGTGGATGAGCCCACATAAATAACACACTAACACATAGACTTCAAATAAACCTTATATTTTTCAGTAGATTAGAGAGAGATAATAAACTTATATTCAAATAGGGGGTAAAGATGAAATTAAAGATCAACCGTTGCACCTGGTATAATTCGCCCATAAGATTTACAACGTATTCCACTACGAATAATTTTAGCCGGATTACCACCAACAATAGAGTGAGAAGGTACGTCTTTAGTGACAACCGCCCCAGAAGCAATTACAACTTCGTCGCCAATCGTAATATCAGGCATAATAATAGCGCCGCAGCCGATGAAACAATTTTTTCCTATAACTGTTTTTATGTTGCTACTTGCACCGTAACGCTCTGTTGCCCAATCGTGTGAAAGCATTGTCACGTTAAACGCGACGACCGTATCTTCACCGATTATAATGCCCTTCGGGTTAGTTTTATCAATAAAGTTTTTAAATGAAATACGCACACTGGGGTGTAATTGCATCCCGTACATTTTTCTAAAATACCATGTGTGTAACCATACGGCTGAATGACGAAACTTAACAAACCACATAAACATGCGGTTACTCATAAAACGTGGCTTCATTGGCGTTTCCCAGATTATAATAAAGATGTATCATAAAACGAAGTCAACTTGCTTACCATTCAAACTGTCCCAACCTCTGGGAAAAAATGCGAAATGATTGTTCCTCTGTTTGCGTATTTTTAGCCGTACAAGGCTACGTTGAATTGAGCAAATTGATAACTTTCCACAATCAACTGATGAGTGTTATATATATGAGTTCCCTAAGTGATCAGCTGTTAAAAGCAGGTTTAGTTACTGAAGAGCAGGTTAAAAAAGCATCTGAAAAACCGAAGAAAAAAGCGTATAAGACACATAAGAAAACCATTCAAAAGAAACAAAAAACAGAACCCACAGACCTTGCTCAATTTTATGCCGAGCGAAAAAAACTAGAAAATAAAGAAAAGCAACAAGCTGCTCAGCAAAAAATAGAAGCCGCTAGACTAAAAAAAGAAAACAAACTAAAAATTGATAAACTCATTTCTGCCAACCTACTTAATGATGATGATGCTGAGATACGTTATAATTTTGTGGTCGGAACCAGCATCAAGTATGTTTTTGTAACAGAACAACAGCAGCAAGAACTCATTGATGGTAAATTGGCATTTACCTTTCTGGGAAGCAAACGTTGTTTGATTTCTCTTGATACCGCAAAAAAAATAAAAACGATTGATGCCTCGAAAATTGTTGTCATCCCTTAAGGAAAACCTTATTGAGTCCCATTAATTCTGGCAACGCCAAATTTCCAGCATCAAGGCATGTGAGCTTTTAAAGTGAACATAACACAGAGGCTGGGAATTTGGCTAAGCTCCGGACTCTAATAATCGAGTTACCGCTTAAACAGCAAGCGGTAGCTCCCAAAATCGGGGAAGATTTTACTGATTTAGGGGAAAACAGTGAAATTTCAACCATTTTTATTCGTACTCGTCATCCGACTCGTGCAAAGGTCTCTCCTTAATGTTTAACCAACGGCATCTAAGAAAGTATAAAATTTAGCTGTTCACTGACATTTTATAACTAAAGTGTATATTATTAAGAAACCTCTGAATTTAAGGTTTTTGTTGAATTCAGAGCCTCACGTTTTTATCGTCATGATAAAAATATAATCCACCGCTATGGAGAATTAAAAATGTCAGAATTATTTTGTGCAGATTGGATGAATGCTTTAAAAGATGAATGGAACAATGACCCTGGAGTAAAAGATAAGCTCGCTGAAATTGGCTTCAACTCAGTAATCTGCTGTGGTTACAAAGATGAAGATGAACCACGCGGCGTATTTACCGTGGTTGATGGTGAATGTATCAGTGCTGGCGATTATAATGGTGAAACCCCAGATTGGGATATGCGTGCTAACCCTAAAGATTGGAAAAAATGGGTCAGCAAAGGTATTGGTATGGCTGGTTTAGGTATGGCATATGCCAGCGGCAAGCTAAAGTTTAAAGAAGGCGACTACGGCGCAATGATGAAAAACCCCAAAATGGCCGGACCTTTTGTTAAAAGCTTTGGTTTAATGAAAAACATTAATACTACTTGGTAAAATTCTAAGCCTCTAACTCATAGAGGCTCCATCTAAATAAATTAACCTGTTTTCTCGGGAGGTAAACATGGGATTGATTAGAAATATATTAGCTATCATAGGCTTAGTTGCATTAATTGGTGGTGGCTACGCGTATAGTAAATTTGGTGGCGAAATGGCTGCGCTAAACGCGTTAGACCCTGGCGCAAAGAAGGTCTACAGTGATATGTGGACAAAACTAAAAGAAACTGGAACATCAGCTGATGCGACGGTTTGGAAAAAACAAATTGCAGATGATGTATCCGCTGAGGATGCCGCTGAAGCAATGGGTTCAGTCGCTACCGAGTTAAATATTAAAGCAGTAGGAGTTTTACCATTATCTAAAGAAGTAGAAGCTAAAACGGGTAAAAAACAACGGCTATTAACCATTTATCAATACTGTAATCCAATGACTGCGATGACGATGGTTGAATACTCCGATGCTTTTTCTGCTTATCTACCTTGTCGAATAGCCATGGTCGAAGATAAAAAAGGTAAACTTTGGTTATATGCCTTAGATATGGATATGATGATTTTTGGTGGTAAAACCTTACCTGATAAGTTATTTAAAGAAGCCACAAAGGTAAAACAGGTAATTTTGGATATTATGGAAGCAGGTGCAACTGGCGAGTTTTAGTACCGCAAGAAGTCACGAAAGGCATGAGAATTTTAAAAGCTCTTTTTCGTGTCTTTCGTGGACTCCTCTTAACAATTAGAATCCAATATATTTATTAGATTCATTAATCTGAGACCTTTGCACGAGAGTGCAAAAATCCCACAAAAATGGGATAATAGCATTTTACCCAACAGGTTCACAAAATGGCTTGGAAAAATATCAAACAG
>Ga0256839_1001450_pt1 | contig 28692 bp, 22 predicted proteins | sample 354166metaG_FD_185968 | JGI IMG/M metagenome (GOLD analysis project Ga0256839, IMG submission 185968) | Hydrothermal vent microbial communities from Mid Atlantic Ridge, Atlantic Ocean - 354-166 | ecosystem: Environmental > Aquatic > Marine > Hydrothermal vents | place: Atlantic Ocean: Mid... | reverse complement strand
TCGACACCGAGTTGGTTACATGCGCGCCCAGGCGCTCGGCCATGTCCTTGGCCTCCTCGCGCGTCATGTGCTCCAGCTTGCCGGTGAACACGATGGTCTTGCCCGCCACCGGGCTTTCCTGCGCCGGCGCCTCCTCGCGCTCCACCTGCACCTCTTCCAAAAGCGCCTCGATGACCTCCCAGTTGTGCTCTTCCGCTGCGAAGTTGTGCAGCGATTCCACCACCACCGGCCCCAGCCCGTCGATGTTGTCGATCTCCTGCGCCGCTTCGCTGTCGCGATCCTGCGCAATCGCCTTCAGCGCCGCCAGGAAGGCATCGATGTCGCGATAATGCCGCGCCAGCAGCCGCGCCGTTACCTCCCCCACGTGGCGAATGCCCAGCGCGTAGATGAACCGGTCAAGCGCAATGCGCCGCCGCGCGTCGATGGCGGCGAACAGGTTGGCCAGCTTCTTCTCCCCCCAGCCCTCCAGGCAGTGGATGCAGATCTCCCCTTTCTCCTCCCGCTCCTGCAGGGTGAAGATATCCGCCGGCGTGCGGATGAACTTGTGATCGAAGAACAGCTCGATGGCCTTCTCCCCCAGCCCGTCGATATCGAACGCCCGCTTGGAGACGAAATGCTTCAGCCGCTCCACCACCTGTGCGGCGCAATACAGCCCACCGGTGCAGCGCCTGACCGCATCCAGCTTGCCGCTGCGCGGATTGAACTCGCGCACCGCCTTCGAGCCACATACCGGGCAATGCGTGGGGAACTCATAAGGCTGCGCATCCGCCGGGCGCTTGTCCAGGATCACGTCCACGACCTGCGGGATCACGTCGCCGGCACGCTCCACCACCACCGTATCGCCAATGCGAATGTCCTTGCCATCGCGGATGGGCTGGCCGTCCGCGCCGATGCCCTTGATGTAGTCCTCGTTGTGCAATGACACGCGCGAGACCACCACGCCGCCGATGGTAACCGGCTCCAGGATGCCCACCGGCGTCAGCGCCCCGGTGCGCCCCACGTGGATCTGGATGTCCTGCAAAACCGTGATACCGCGATGCGCCGGGAACTTGTGGGCGATGGCCCAGCGCGGTGAGCGCTGCACGAAGCCCAGCCTGTCCTGCCAGTCAAGCCGGTTCACCTTGTAGACGACGCCGTCGATGTCGAAATCCAGCTCGGGCCTGAGCTCCAGCATCCGCGCATGATAGGCGATGAGCGCCTCCACCCCCTCGTGCAGCTCCACCAGCTCGCTCACCGGAAAGCCCCAGCGGCGGTAGCACTCGTAAAGCCCCCACTCGGTATCGGCGGGCAAGGCCGATGTCTCGCCGTGCCCCCAGGCATAGAAGCGCAGCCGGCGCTGCGCGGTGATCTTCGGGTCAAGCTGACGCAAGCTGCCGGCGGCGGCATTGCGCGGGTTGGCGAAAGGCTTCTCGCCCTTCTTCTGCTGTTCCTCGTTGAGCTGCATGAAGGCCGAGACGGGCATGTAGACCTCGCCCCTGACCTCGAACACCTCGGGCATGTCATCCGCCTCGATCCGCTGCGGGATATCGCGGATGGTGCGGGCATTGGCCGTTACGTCCTCGCCCTCGTAGCCATCGCCGCGGGTGGCCGCCAGCACCAGCCGCCCGTGCTCGTAGCGCAGGTTGATGGAAAGCCCGTCGAACTTCGGCTCGGCGGTGTAGGTGATGCGCTCCTCCGCCCCCAGCCCCAGGAAGCGGCGAATGCGCGCCTCGAAGTCGCGCACGTCGCCCTCCGACAGGGCGTTGGACAGCGACAGCATCGGCTGCGCATGCTTCACCTTGCGAAAGCCCGCCGCCGGTGGCGCACCCACCCGGTGCGATGGGGAATCGGGACGGACGAGGTCGGGAAAGCGCGCCTCGATGGCCTCGTTGCGCCGCCTCAGCGCATCATAGTCGGCATCGGAGATGACCGGCGCATCTTCCACGTAATAGTGATAATCGTGCTCGGCGATTTCCTTTGCCAGCCGCGCCAGCTCTTCTGCCGCCTCCTCGCGGCTCAGCTCCTCCACCGGCTTGCGCCGCAGCGCGTCGTAGTCCAGCACGCCCATGATGCACCTCACCCACCTTCGCCTTCCAGCAACCGCGCCGCCTGCGCCCGCGCCTCCTCGGTAATGTCGTGAGCGGAGAGCATGCGCGCAATTTCCTCCAGCCGGCTGGCGTCATCCAGCACCTGCAGCCGCGTGTGCGTCTCCTCGCCCTCCGAGCCGGCCACCACCTCCTTGAAGATGCGCATCTGCTGATCCGCCCTTGCCGCCACCTGCGGCGAGTGGGTTACCGCCAGCACCTGCAAGCCGCTCTCCGCCAGCCGCTTCAGCCGTTCGCCCATCGCCGCCGCCACCGCGCCACCGACGCCGGTGTCGATCTCGTCGAAAATCAGCACCGGTGCCGAGGAACAATCCGCCAGCACCACCTTCAGCGCCAGCATGAAGCGCGAAAGCTCGCCACCGGAGGCAATCTTGCCCAGCGGCCCCGCCGGCACGCCAGGGTTGGTGGAAACCAGGAAGGCCACCTCGTCAAGCCCCGCCGGCCCGGCGTTGGCCTCATCCGCCGCCACCCGCACGATGAAGCGCGCATGCTCCAGCTTCAGCGGCGGCAGCTCCGCCATCACCCGCGCCGCCAGCTCCTCCGCCGCCTGCTGCCGCGCCGCGCTCAGCGCCCGCGCCGCCTGCATGTAGGCATCGCGCGCCGCCGCCACCTCCTGCTCCAGCGCCGCTGTTTGCGCCCCACCCTCGGCCAGCGCCTGCAACTGGCCGGAGAGCTTCTGAAGCAATCCCGGCAGCTCGTCCGGCTGCACCCGGTGCTTGCGGGCGATCTCCCGCAGGGCGAACAGGCGCTCCTCCACCTTCTCCAGTTCCGCCGGATCGTATTCCAGCGCCGCCGCCGCATCGTCCAGCAGCCGCTCCGCCTCCGCCAGCTCCACCAGCACCCGGTCGAAAGCCTCGCACACCTCGTCGAACAACCCGCCCGCCTGCTCGCGCTGCCGCTCCAGCCGCCGCAGCGCCCCGGAGATGCGCCCGGCCACCGGCCCGCCGCCCTCCAGCAGCGCCGCGCGCATGGCGGAGATGGCCTCGGCAAACTGCTCCGCGTGCATCATCTGCGCCCGGCGCGCCGCCAGCTCTTCCTCCTCGCCCGGCTGCGGTGCCAGCTCCTCCAGCTCCGCCACCACGTGCTCCAGCCACTCGCGTTCGCGCTCCGCCTGCGCCAGCTCCTCGCGCAGTGCCGCCAGCGCCTTCTCCCTCTCGCGCCACGCCCGCCACAGCGCCGCCACCTCCGCGCGTTGCTCCTCCAGCCCGGCGAAGGCATCCAGCAACGCGCCGTGCCGCGCTTCGTCCATCAGCGCGCGCGCCTCGTGCTGGCCGTGGATCTCCACCAGCCGCCGCCCCACCTCGCGCAGCAGCGATACCGGCACCGGCTGCCCGTCGATGCGCGCGCGCGAACCGCCATCGGCCTTCTGCACGCGCGACAGCATCAGTTGCCCCGGCTCCTCCACCTCGATGTCATGCTCCGCCAGCAGCGCGAACACCGGATGCTCCGCGGGCAGTTCGAAGCTGGCGGTAACAGCGGCCTGCGCCGCCCCGGAACGCACCAGCGAGGCTGCCCCGCGCGCCCCCAGCGCCATGCCGAGCGCATCCAGCAGGATGGACTTGCCCGCCCCCGTCTCGCCGGTGAGCACGGAAAGGCCGGGGCCAAGCTCCAGCTCCAGCGCCTCGATGAGCACCACGTTGCGTATGGAAAGATGCCGCAGCATGGGCATGGGTTATAGGCAAAATCGCCGCGAGTCGAAAGCATCGCGACACCCCGGCCGGCGGCTTTCCACCATCTCGTCATATGCGAATTCGGAGATATGTTTTGACTCCGGCACCACGCCTGTGCCACCTTGCAGATGGCTTCATTGCCGGGAGGATGGAGCCGCTCGCGGCACTTCGGCCGTTTCTGGCGGCCGTGTTCGACAAGACTGTTTGGCAGCGTGAGGGAGAACGTCTGACATGTCCATCATCAAGCGCAGCATGATTGCCATTTCCGCCGTTGGCCTGGCCGCGGCCTTTGCCGTCACCACCGCTTCCGCCGCCTCGCCCTGGGGCAAGTGGAAACGCCCCAACGGCGACATCGCCAAGGTCTATCAGTGTGGTGGCGGCATGTGCGGCGTCATCGAGAAGGGCAAGCGCTCCGGCTTCGTCATGTTCAAGGGCATCAAGAAGGCCGGCAATGCCTGGAAGGGCGACATGAAACACCCCGAGATGCCCGGTTTCATGACCTTCAACGGCACCGTCAGCCTGGTGGGAGACAACAAGCTGAAGGTGCAGGGCTGCGCCATCGGCAACTCCATGTGCGATGCCGAGGTATGGACGCGCGCCAAGTGATCACGCCCTGCTTCGCGGAATGAACAACGCCCGCCTGCGCATCAGGCGGGCGTTCGCTTTCCCGCCAGGAACGCCTGCCTTACCCCGGCACCAGCTTGCTGAACGCGCGCGAAATCCACGAGCCGGTGTTCTCCGCCGGCGACAGCCCCTTGCCCGTCAGCAGCCGGTAGGCATCCCTGTACCAGGGCGAGTCGGGGAAGTTGTGGCCCAGCACGGCAGCTGCCGTCTGCGCCTCGGAGCGAATGCCCAGCGCCAGGTAGGCCTCCACCAGCCTGTAGAGCGCCTCCGGCACGTGCGCGGTGGTCTGGTAGTCCTGTATCACCCGCTTGAAGCGGTTGATGGCCGCCAGGTAGTTGCCCCGCTTCAGGTAATAGCGGCCCACCTCCATCTCCTTGCCGGCAAGGTGGTCGTTCACCGCCTTCAGCTTGCGCTCGGCATCCGCCGCGTAGCGCGTGTCGGGGTAGCGGTTCTTCACCAGCTCCAGCGCTTCGCGCGCCTTCTTTGCTGCCGTTACGTCGCGCTTGGTATCCTTGATCTGCTCATACAGCGACAGCGCCACCAGGTAATGAGCATAAGGCGCATCCTTGTGCCCCGGGTGCAAGGCCAGGAACTTCTTTGCCGCGCCAATGGCCTTGTCGTAGTCATTGCGCATGTATTGCGCATAGGCCTGCATCAGCACCGCCTTCGACGCCCAGCGCGAATAGGGATACTGCCGTTCCACTTCCGCGAACTTCTTCGCCGCCGTGCGGTATTCCTTCTTCTTCAGCGCTTCCAGCCCGGCGTTGTAGAGCTTCGCGATCGGCTCCACGTCATCGGCCCTGTCCAGCCCCGGCGAAAGCCCATCCTTTTCGCCACCGAACAGGTAGTCCGACAGCCCCGCCCCGGCACCGGAGCACCCGGCCAGCGCCAGCGCCAGCCCGGCGCTCAGGGCAAGTTGCCGCAGCCGCGCCAGCACCGATGCTTCACCCCTCATGCCGCCAGCAGCAGCCAGCACCTCATCACGCCTGCCGGAATATCGCATCATCACGAACTCTTCAGGTAAGTGGAAAAACACGCTGCCCCGCGGTGTATCACGAATCGGCAGCCAGCACCGCGGCCAGCGCGCCAACCATGCCTGCCAGCGCCCATAGCAGAAAAAGGCCGCCAGCACCATGACGCCCCCGCCTCACGATTGCGCCGCAGGAAACAGGAAAAAACCGGCGGAAATGTGATCCCGCCGGTTTCCCGTCATTCATTGCATGCTCACGTTGCCATGCGCATCAATTGCGGCGCAGGAAGGCGGGAATGTTCAGCCCGTCATCATCAGCCAGCGGCGAATGCGCTGCATCCGCTCCTCCTGCCGCAGCGCCAGCAGCACCGGCAACAGCGCGCGCCTGCGGCTCCTTCTGCACCGGCGGCTGCGGAGCCGGCTGCCCGCGCCCCACGAACATCTTCTTCACCTTGCCGAACAGCATGGCGCGCATGCCGGACTTTTCAGCGGCACTTCCGCCTGCATTCTTGCCGCCCTCCCCTTCGGAAACCGGTGCGGGATGAACTCGCACCCCGGCAGCGGCAGGCTGCGGAGCCGCGGCAGCATTATTCCCCAGTGCATTGATCTGTTTCTGCTTCTCTTCCGCCAGCCTGCGAATGTTTTCGGGCAGCTCCTGCACCCCGGGCACACGCTGCCCCGTCGGCACATGCGGCGCAACGGGCGCTGGCTGATGGGTATCCGCGCTCATGCCTTGCGGTGCAACTTCATCGGTTTTTTTTTCGATGGCACCGTTTTCCGTCTCTTCCAGGGGAAGCATCTGCTCTCCCTGCAGGGCGTCATCATCCTGCGTTTGCGCGCCGCGCAGCGTTGGCGGTTCCTGCAATGGCGGCTGTTCTGCGCCACTCTCCTCCTGCATGGCCGGCTGCACAGGCTGCGGCCTTTCCTGCTCCTGCACTTGCTGCGTCTGCATCGGTGCCGTGGCCGGCGCTGCTCCTGCCGCGGGCGAGCGACCACCCTGCACAGCCGTGCCCCCCGCCCCTACCAGGCAGCCACCACCGCCCATGCCCGTGCTCATGCCGGGATACAGCCCGCCACCAGCAGCAGTCGCCGGCCGGCTCTCCTGCACGGGCGCATTCTGCGCATGCGCTTCCTGCTGCAGTCCCGTGGCCACCACGGAAACCCGCATGGTGCCTTCCAGCTCTTCCTCGATGGTGGCACCGACGATGATGTTGGCTTCCGGATCCACCTCCTCGCGAATGCGCGAGGCTGCCTGATCCACCTCGTACAGCGTCAGGTCAGGCCCGCCAGCGATGGAAATGAGCACGCCGCGCGCCCCGGCCATGGAATCGATGTCCAGCAGCGGGTTGGAAATGGCCGCCTGCGCCGCCTCTTCCGCCCGGCTCTCGCCGGAGGCCTCGCCGGTGCCCATCATCGCCTTGCCCATGTCGGACATCACGGCCCGCACGTCGGCAAAGTCGAGGTTGATGAGCCCTTCCTTGGTCATCAGCTCGGTAATGGAGGCCACGCCGGAATACAGCACCTGGTCGGCCATCTGGAAGGCGGCGGTGAACGACGTCGCCTCGTTGGCCACGCGGAACAGGTTCTGGTTGGGAATGACGATGAGCGTGTCCACATGCTGCGCCAGCGTCTCGATGCCGCGCTCGGCAGTGGCCATGCGCCGCCGTCCCTCGAAGTTGAACGGCTTGGTAACCACACCCACGGTGAGGATGCCGTTTTCCCGCGCCAGCGAGGCAATCACCGGTGCCGCACCTGTGCCGGTACCGCCTCCCATGCCGGCGGTGATGAACACCATGTGCGACCCCACCAGGTGTTCCTCGATCTCCGAGCGCGCCTCTTCCGCCGCCGCCGCGCCAATCTCCGGCTGCGAACCTGCGCCCAGCCCCTCGGTGATGGATACACCCATCTGGATGCGCCGCTCGCACGGGCTCTTGGCCAGTGCCTGCGCATCCGTGTTGGCCACCACGAACTCCACGCCGGTGAGGTTGGAGTTGATCATGTTGTTCACGGCATTGCAGCCGCCGCCACCGACACCGAACACCGTGATGCGCGGCTTCAGCTCGGCAAGATCGGGAACGCTGATGTTGATAGGCATGGCACCCTTCCGAAATGGCTCGTGAAAACACCCGCTTCATCTGCTGCCGCCGATGATGCTTGCGGGATGGATAACAAATGGTTAACGGCGCATTAAAAAATGTGCCGCCCTGCATCCGCCATTTCGGGAAAGACTGCAAAATGCCGTTGTTGCGGGTAAATGGCGCTTCCGGCTCAGAAGCTCTCGCGGAACCACTGCTTCACCCGCCCCAGGTAGCCGCCGGCTGCCTGCAGCATCTCCTCCGCCTGATGCGCCACGTCGAAGCCTTGCGCATCCGGCCGCATGGCCGCCTGCAGCAGCCCGGCCACGGTGGCATGGGCCGGCACCGCCAGCTTTGGCGGCAATCCGGCAATGGTGCGCACGCTGCCCACGCGCACCCGCGCCCCCAGCACTCGCTCTGCCAGCTCCACCACGCCGGTCAGCTGCGCCCCGCCACCGGTGAGCACCAGCCGCTGGCGCACCGCCGGCGGCAAGTGCGCCGTGCGTTCCTGCAGCATCTCCAGCAGCTCTTCCATGCGCGGCGTGATGATCGCCTGCAGCGCCGCGCGCGAGACGCTCTGCCAGCCGCCGGGGCCGTGTTCTCCCAGCACCGGAATGCTCAGCACTTCCTCGTCATGTGCGCTGCCCTGCAGCACGCTGCCATGCAGTGTCTTCAGCCGCTCCGCCTCGGAGATGGGCGTGTGCAGCCCGGCGGCAATGTCGCAGGTTACATGATGCCCGCCCAGCGGAAAGGTGCCGGCTTCCAGCAGCATGTCGTCGCAGAAGGCGGCCCAGCCCGTCTGTGCCGCGCCAATGTCCGCCACCAGCACGCCCAGCGAGCGCTCATCTTCCGTCAGCACTGCATCCGCCGCTGCCACCGGCGCGCTCAGAACCCCAGCCACCTGCAGCTGGCAGGCCTGCAATGTCTGCTCCAGGTTGCGCAGCGGGCCGCGATCCATGCTCACCACGTTCACCCGTGCGCGCAGCACATCGGCCACCAGCCCCACTGGCGAACCGATCCACGGTCCCTCATCAAGGGAGAACCCGGCAGGTGCAATCTGCACCACCAGCCGCGTGCCGGGGTTGAAGTCGGCCAGTGCACGGGCCGCCAGCATGTCAAGGTGCGCCTGTTCCACCGCCGCGCCGCCAATGCGCATTTCTGCCGTCAGCGTATGGGTGCGCGGGTGGCCGCCGGAAAGGTTCACCCACACCGCATCCACCTGCTGCCCGGCCATGCGCTCTGCCGCATCCACCGCCAGCCGCACGGCACGCTCGGCTGCTGCCACATCAATGATGGTGCCGGCCTTCACCCCGCGCGACACCCGCACCGCATGGCCGATGATGCGCAGGCTGTCAGGCTCGCGCTTCCTGCCCTTGTGCACCTCGGCCATCAGGCACGCCACCTGCGCGCTGCCAATGTCCAGCGCCGTGATGAAACGCGGCACACCCGCCGTCTTCTCGGCCTGCCTGTCAGGAAACAGTGGAACCACGGAACCCATGTGCAAAAACCCGCCAGAAAACAGAAAACGCACTTCACCCGAATCTTCGACCTGCCACGACAATGCATGGAGCAGCTGCCAGGCGAGCGCTCAGCCGCCACCAGGGCCGCTCTCTTGCGGCATCAGCCCCAGCACCATGCGCCCGCTCATGTGCGCATCGCGCAGATCCAGCCGCCGCAATGCCCGCTGCAGAACACCATGCCGGCGCTGCAACACTGCCAGCCGCTGCAACGCCGCTCCGGCATCGCGCTCCGGCAACAGCACCACCAGCCCGGAGCGCATGTGCAGGTTCCAGCGCCGCTCATCCACCAGCACCGCTCGCGACAGATGCGACAATACCTCCGGCGTGGCTGACAGCAGGTTAACGAGCGCCGCAGCCTCGCGATTGGCCCCTTCTCCCTCCACCAGTGGCAGGTGGGCAAAGCGCCGCATGTCTAGGGATGAAATCGCCACGCCTTCGCGGTCCACCAGCACCTCCTGCCCGTCCACGCGCCAGCGCGCCAACGGCTTGCGTTCCTCGATGGTGATCAGCAGCCCGTTGGGATAGCGCCTGAGCACCTCGGCATGCTTCACCCAGTCCAGGTTTTCCAGCATGCGCCGTGCACGCGCTGCACTGAAGCCCACCAGCGAACCGCCTGCATCCACCCCCAGTGCCGCCAGCACCGACTGCGGCGAGCGATAGGTAAGGCCACGCACCTCCACCTGCTCTGCCACCAGCCCCATGCGCGCTGCAGAATCTCCCAGCAGCGCCTGCACGGTTTCCTCCATCTGGCCCGAATGCTGCAACCCCAGCAGCACGCCCCCCAGCATCACCAGCAGGCCGCCAACCCGCGCGCCAGCACGCAGCCACAGGCTGTCTGCCCGCCGCCTGCGGCGCAGATAGGCAGGACCCGCCGCCGAAGCTGCCGTCGGAGAAGGCCTCATGCCCTTTTCATCCGGCATGCCGGGTTCAACGGTTGACTGATGCATCATCCACCATCCAGGAAACCAGTTCGGCAAAGGAATGCCCTGCCTGCCGGGCAATGTCCGGCACCAGCGAGGTGCTGGTCATGCCCGGCTGCGTGTTCACCTCCAGGATCACCAGCTCACCATCCTCTCCGTTGCTGTCATCGTAGCGGAAATCGGCGCGTGTAACCCCGCGGCAGCCCAGCACCTTGTGCGCCCGCACAGCATGTTGCTGGATACGGCGATAGACCTTCTCCGGCAGCTCTGCCGGGCAGATGTGCTCCGACCCGCCCTCGGCATATTTCGATTCGTAGTCGTAAAAGCCCCCCTTCAGCGGCACGATCTCCAGCACGCCCAGCGCCACATCGCCCATCACCGCGCAGGTAAGCTCGCGCCCCGGCACGAAGCGCTCCACCATCAGCTTGCCATCCTTCAGCGGCAGGTCGGCCAGCCGGCGCGGATCAATGGCCGCATTCTCATCCCGCACCACCATCACACCTACGGAAGACCCTTCCGCTACCGGCTTCACCACGTAGGGCGGCTTCATCGGGTGTCCTTTCAGCAACTGCTCCGGCGTTATCAGCCGGTGCTCGGCCACCGGAATGCCGGAGCGCTCGAACACCAGCTTGCTCAGGTGCTTGTCCATGGCCAGCGCCGATGCCAGCACGCCGGAATGCGTGTAGGGTATGCCCAGCGATTCCAGCACCCCCTGCACCTTGCCATCCTCGCCCCAGGTGCCGTGCAGCGCGTTGAACACCACATCCGGAGCCAGCTCTGCAAGTTCCATCACCACGACGGGCTTGGCATCCACCTCGGTTACCCGGTAGCCGGCCTCGCGCAGCGCTGCCGCCACCGCCTGCCCGCTGGCCAGCGACACCTCGCGCTCGGCAGACCAGCCGCCCATCAGCACCACCACGTGCGTGCTGGCCGGGTCGCGCCGTGGCCGCCAGCCCGCCGCACCTGTTTCCATGCCGCTGCCGTTTTCGTCAGCCATCGTTCGCATCCCCCTGCGCGGCGGCAATGCCGATGCGCCGAATCTCCCAGTGCAGATCCACTCCGCTCGTCTGCTTCACCAGCGCCCGCATCAGCTCTCCCAGCGCCTCCAGCTCCGCCGCCGTGGCGTTGCCGGTGTTGATGAGAAAGTTGCAGTGCTTCTCGCTCACCTGCGCGCCACCCACGCGCACCCCGCGCAGGCCCGCCGCATCGATCAGCTCCCACGCCTTGCGCCCCTCCGGGTTGCGGAAGGTGGAGCCGCCGGTGCGCGAGCGGATGGGCTGGGCCTCCTCGCGCATGGCCTGGATCTCCTCCATGTGCCGGGCGATCTCCTCTTTCTCGCCGGGCCGCCCGCGCAGCAGCGCCGAGGTGAAGATCCAGTCCTCCGGTGCCTTGCTGTGCCGGTAGGACATGCCCAGCTCCTTTACCGCCACCTCGTGCACCCGGCCCTGCCGGTCGATGGCGCGGGCGGAGACGAGCACGTCCTTCAGCTCGCCCCCGTGTGCGCCGGCGTTCATGCGCAACGCACCACCAATTGTGCCCGGTATACCTCTCAGAAAGGTTAATCCTTCAATGCCATGCTCCAGCGCGAAGCGCGCCACCTGCACGTCCAGCGCCATCGCCCCGGCGCGGATGAGGCAATCCTCTGCCGCACCTTCCAGCGCGATGCTGTTGAACCCCCGCCCCAGCCGGATGACCACGCCGGGCACGCCGCCATCGCGCACCAGCAGGTTGGAACCGGCGCCAATGACGGTAACCGGAATGTCCGCATCCAGCCCGGCAAGGAATTGCGCCAGGTCGTCCTCGTCGGCGGGCTGGAACATCAGCTCCGCCGGCCCGCCCACCTTGAACCACGTCAGCGGCGCCAATGCCCGGTTCGGCGTCAGCTTGCCGCGCACGCCCTCCACCAACGCCCGCGGCAGCCGCTTCAGCAATGCCTCGCCGTCAATCCGCATCCGCCGCCTCCAGCGCATCGGGCATGGCATGCGCCCATTGCGTGATGTTGCCCGCACCGAGGAAGATCACCACGTCCCCCGGCGCCGCCAGCCGCCGCAGCAGCGGCGCGATCACCTGCTCCATCCCCTGCCCCGGCCCTGCCTCCGGCAGCACGTGCACGTCGCGCTGCCCGCGCGCCAGCATGGCCTCCGCCAGCGTTGCGTGATCCCGCCCCTCGATCGGCTGCTCGCCCGCCGCATAGACCGGCGCGACGAGCACGCTGTCGGCCTCCGTGAAGCACGAGGCAAAGGCATCGAACAGGCTGTCTAGCCGCGTGTAGCGATGCGGCTGCATCACCGCGATCAGCCGCCCCTTGTCCGCCACCTGCCGCGCCGCCTTCAGCACCGCCGCGATCTCCACCGGATGATGCCCGTAATCGTCGTAGATGCGCACGCCGCGCCATTCGCCAACGAAGGTGAAGCGCCGCCCCACGCCAGTGAACCCGGCCAGCCCTGCGCGAATCCGCTCCGGTTTCACCCCCAGCTCGTGCGCCACCACCAGCGCCGCGGTGGCGTTCAGCACGTTGTGCTGCCCCGGCATCGGCAGCTCAAGGTCGGCAAACTCGATGACCTCGCCGCGCCGCCGGTCGGCCAGCGTTACGGAAAACACCGAGCGCCCGCCCTGCACGCGAATGTCATGCACCCGTGCATCGGCCTGCGGATTGGTGCCATAGGAGATGATGCGCCGATCACGCACATCGGCAATGAGATGCTGCACCTCCTCGTGGTCGGAACAGGCCACGGCGAAGCCGTAGAACGGAATGTTCTCCACGAACCGCCGGAAGGCGGCGCGCAGGCTGTCGAAGTCGCCCCAGAAGTCCAGGTGTTCCGGGTCGATGTTGGTGATCACCGCCACGTCCGCCGGCAGCCGCAGGAAGGTGCCGTCCGATTCATCGGCCTCCACCACCATCCACTCGCCCTTGCCCAGCCGCACGTTGGTCTTCAGCGACTGGATGATGCCGCCGTTGATGATGGTGGGGTCGAGACCACCGGCGGCCAGCAGCTCGCCCACCAGCGAGGTGGTGGTGGTCTTGCCGTGCGTGCCGGCCACCGCCACGCCGTTGCGGAAGCGCATCAGCTCCACCAGCATCTCCGCCCGCTTCACCACCGGCAGATGCCGCCGCCGCGCTTCCCGCAGCTCCGGATTGTCCGGCTTGATGGCGGAGGAAACCACCAGGATGTCGGCATGCTCCAGGTTCTCCGGCGCATGGCCGATCATTACCTTGATGCCCTTCTCGCGCAGCCGTTTCACGTTGGCGCTCTCGGCGATGTCGGAGCCTTGCACCTCATAGCCCAGCTCGTTGAGCGCCTCGGCAATGCCGCTCATGCCGATGCCGCCGATGCCGACGATGTGCAGCACGCCCACATCCCGCGGCATCTTCATCATGCGCTTGCTCATGTCGTCTCCCCAGGATTGCCCCCGTTTGCCGTCCCTTCGCCGGCCTGCGCGGCTTCGGCCATCACCTGCTCCACCACGTCCGCCATTCTTTCTGCCGCATCGGGGCGGCCCTGCGCAAGCGCCGCCTCGTGCGCCGCCCTCAGCAGCTCTGGTGCATGCGCCAGCTCCGTCAGCAGCCCGCCCAGGCGCTCCGCCGTCGCCTCGTGCTGGCGCATCACCCAGCCCGCGCCGCCATGCGCGAAGGCCTCGGCATTCTGCCCCTGCTCGTCATCGGCGAGATGCGGATAGGGAACGAGGATGGCCGGCCTGCCAATGACCATCAGCTCGGCGATGGTCGAGGCCCCGGCCCGCGCGATGACCAGATGCGCCCACGCCATGCGCCGCGGCAGATCGGCCAGGAACGGTGCCAGCTCCAGCGCCGCCAGCCCCAGCGGTTGCAGGGCAGAGCGCACCTGCTCCATGTCCTCCTCGCGGCACTGCATCACCACCTCCAGCCGCCGCAGCAATGCCTTCGGCAGGCTCGCCAGCGCCGCCGGGATGGCCTCGGCGAAGAAATGCGCCCCCTGCGAACCACCGGTGATCAGCAGCCGGAACGGTGCATCCGCCCGCTCAGGTGGCGCGTAGGGTGCCCCCGCCACTTCAAGCACCGCCGCCCGCACCGGGTTGCCCACGTGCACCGTCTTGCCCAGGTGTTTCGGCTTCAGCCCCGTAACCCTTGCAAACGAGGTGAACATGCGCGCCGCCAGCGGCGCCAGCAGGCGGTTGGCCTTGCCGATGGCCACCCCGGCATCATGGGTCATCAGCGGCACCTTCTCCCGCCACGCCGCCAGCAGCGGTGGCAACGACGGATAGCCGCCGAACCCCACCGCCGCCGCCACGCCGCGCCGCCGCATCTCCCGCCGCGCCGTCAGCACCCCGCGCACGATGCGCAGAAGCTGCCCCGGCACCTTCCACGGCTTGCGCGGCGTGATGGTGGCCGCCGGCGAGATCACCAGCTCCACCCCGGCCATGTCGCGGATGTATTTCGCCGCCCGCTCGTCGCTGAACAGCACGCAGGCATGCCCGCGCCGCACCAGCACCTCGGCCAGCGCCTGCGCCGGAAACAGGTGCCCGCCGGTGCCCCCCGCCGCCAGCGCCACCACCCGGCGGCCGCCAGCCTTCTGCTCTTCTGCCGGCCGTTCCTGCTCCACCTGTTCCTGCTCCACCTCGCTCATGCTCTCATGCTCCGGCCCATGCCGCCTGCCCGGCACGCCTGCTGCCGCGCGGGCGCTCCACGTCCTGCCGCAGCAGCGCCAGCGCCAGCCCCATGGCGAAGGACATGGCCATCAGCGACGACCCGCCATAGGAGACGAACGGCAGCGTCATGCCCTTCGCCGGCAGCAGTTGCACGTTCACCCCCATGTTGATGAAGGCCTGCAGGCCGAACAGCATCGCCAGCCCGGCCACCGCCAGCCGCCGGAACGGATCCTTCAGCTGCATCGCCCGCATCAGCAGCCTGAGCGCGATGAACGCCACCACGCCCAGGATGGTCATGAGCGCCACGAAGCCGAACTCCTCGCCAATGGCGGCGAACAGGAAGTCCGTGTGCGCATCCGGCAGGTAGCGGTTGGCCCAGCCGCCACCGGGGCCGGCCCCCAGCAGCCCGCCGTTGCGCAGCGCCTCCAGCGCGAAGTCCATCTGGTCGCGCGCGCCCGGTGGCAGCTCCGGCGGGTTGAGGAAGCGATGCACCCGCGCCCGCACGTGCGAGAAGGTGAGATAGGCCATGCCCGCCGCCACCAGAAGCACGCCGCCCAGCATCAGGATGTAGCGCCAGCGCAGACCCAGCAGATACAGCATGCCGCCCCACACGGCGGTAATCAGGATGGTCTGTCCCATGTCCGGCTGCGCCACCAGCAGCAGCACGAACAGGCCGTAAAGCCCCCACGCCATCAGCGCCATCACGCGCCCCTGCAGCGGGTCGGCCATGCCCGGCATCATGCCATTGCCCGGCCCCTCGTCCAGTGCCCGGCGCGACTGCGCCAGCAGCCACGCCGCCAGCACGATGAAGGCGGGCTTGACGAACTCCGACGGCTGCAACGACATGAAGCCGAGGTTCACCCAGCGCTTCGCGCCCTTGATCTCCGGCCCGATGACGAGCGCCGCCAGCATCAGCACAAGCCCCGCGCCATAGACGATGAGCGCCGCCCGCCGCACCCCGCGGCCCGACAGGAACGTCAGGCCAAGGAAGATGGCCACGGCAGGAAACAGGAAGATCACGTGCCGCCGGAAGAAGTGGAAGCTGTCCAGCCCGATGCGCTCCGCCACCGGCGGGCTGGCGGCCAGCGAGAACACCACGCCCAGCACCATCAGCAGGAACACCGCCCCCAGTATCTGCCAGTCGATGGAATACCACCAGCGCGCCAGCGGCCCGCTGTCGCGGCGTGAGATCAGCACCGTCATGACCTTTCATCCCCCGTTGTGCTGCTGGCAGCGGCGGCGGCCCGCAACTGCTCCACCAGCGCCCTGAAATCATCGCCCCGCTCCTCGAACGAGCGGTATTGATCGAACGACGCGCAGGCCGGTGCCAGCAGCACCACCGGCTGGCGTGCCTCGCCCGCCGCACGCGCCTGCCGCGCCGCCGTGAAGGCCGCGCGCACCGCCCGCTCCATGTCGCCGCACATCTCGTGCGCCACCCCCGCATCAGCCAGCGTCCCGGCCAGCATTGGCGCATCCTCGCCAATGAGAAAAGCCTTGCGCACCCGCCCGAACAACGGCGTCAGCGCCGCGATGCCGCCCTCCTTCGCCTGCCCGCCGGCGATCCAGAAAATGTCCGCGAAACTGGAAAGCGAGCGTGCCGCCGCATCCGCATTGGTGGCCTTCGAATCGTTGACGAACAGCACTCCATCAATGCTGCCCAACTGCTCCATGCGATGCGCCAGCCCCGGAAACGACCGGAACCCGGCGGCAATCAGGTTGGCGTTCAGTTTCAGCGCCCGGCAGGCCGCCCAGGCGGCAGCGGCGTTCTGCCAGTTGTGCGCACCGCGCAAGGCCCGCGCGGCGGAAAGATCCATGCCATGCAGCGTGCGCCCGCCGTCGCGCTCTTCCAACACGCCATCAACGGCGCACACCCCCGCATCCAGCCGCTGAAGCACCGACACGGGCACCCGCCGCGCCGCCTCCGGCACGCCTTCGAACGCCTTGCGGCACCATGCGTCATCCACCGAGACGACAGCCACGCCGCCCTCGCCCATGTTGGCGAACAGCCGCGCCTTCACCGCCGCGTAGTTCTCCATGCTGCCGTGCCGGTCCAGGTGATCCGGCGTGATGTTCAGCAACACGCCCACGTCGGGCTTCAGCGATGGCGTCAGGTCTATCTGGTAGGAGCTGAACTCGATGACGTATATGCGCCCGTGCACCGGCGCCGGCAGGTCGAACACCGCCGTGCCGATGTTGCCGCCCACCGCCACGTCCAGCCCCGCCTGTTTCAGCACGTGGCCGATGAGCGCCGTGGTGGTGGACTTGCCGTTGGTGCCGGTAATCGCTACCAGCCGTGCCCCCGTGCCGACGATCTGCCGGCAGAAGATCTCCGTATCGCCGATGACCTCGACACCGGCATCGCGCGCCTTTTTCACCGTCCAGTGCGGTTCGGGGTGCGTCAGCGGCACGCCGGGGCTGAGCACCAGCGCCTGCACGGAAGCGAAATCCACCTCCCGCAGGTCAACGAGCGGCACGCCCATCTCCGCTGCCCGCTGCCGCCCGGCCTCCGCGTCGTCCCACGCCAGCACCTCGGCACCCCCGGTCATCAGCGCCCGCGCGCACGAAAGCCCGGAGCGCCCCAGCCCGAACAGCGCCACCCGCCGCCCGGCAAACGCATCCGCCACGAACGGCATATCCTGATTGTTTCCGGATTCTGTCATGCCACCACCATGCTCGGAAATGATTCAAGCATGGTTAACGAAAGGACAATGGCGCGAATGGGCCACTCAGCGCAGCTTCAGCGTCGCCAGGCCGATGAGCGCCAGCACCACGGCGATGATCCAGAAGCGGATGACAATGGTCTCTTCCTTCCATCCCTTCTTCTCGAAGTGATGATGCAGTGGCGCCATGCGAAACACCCGCTTGCCCGTCAGCTTGAAGGAAACCACCTGCACGATCACCGAGATCGCCTCCAGCACGAACAGCCCGCCGATGATGGCCAGCACCAGCTCGTGCTTCGCCGCCACCGCCAGCGCCCCCAGCGCCCCGCCCAGCGCCAGCGAGCCGGTATCTCCCATGAAGATCTGCGCCGGCGGCGCGTTGTACCACAGAAAGCCCAGTCCGGCCCCGACGATCGCCCCGGCGATGATGGCCATCTCGCCGACACCGCGCACATAATGGATCTGCAGGTAGTCGGCGAACACCTTGTGCCCGACGAGATAGACGATGAGCGCGAAGCTGGCGGCGGCAATCATCACCGGCACGATGGCCAGCCCGTCCAGCCCGTCGGTGAGGTTCACCGCGTTGGCCGCACCGACGATGACCACCGCGCCGAACACGTAATACAGCCAGCCAAGATCGATGAGGATGTCCTTGAAGAACGGCACTGCCAGCCTGCCGGCCAGCTCCGGCGCTTCCAGCCGCGTGAACACCCACACGGCAAACAGCGCGATGGCAAACTCCAGCGCCAGCCGCACCTTGCCGGAGAATCCGGCGGAAGACTGCTTGGTTACCTTCAGGTAGTCGTCATAGAAACCAATGGTGCCAAAGCCGATGAGCACGAACAGCACCATCCACACGTAAGGGTTCAGCAGGTCGGCCAGCAGCAGGGTGGTGATGAGCACGCTGGCAAGAATCATCAGCCCGCCCATGGTGGGCGTGCCGCGCTTGGCAAAATGCCCTTCCGGCCCGTCCTCGCGAATGGGCTGCCCCTTGCCCTGCCGCACCCGCAGCAGGCTGATGAGCCGCGGCCCGAACATGAAGGTGAGAAACAGCGCCAGCAACACCGCCGCGCCGGTGCGCGAGGTGATGTAACGCAATGCATTCAGGCCGGGGATGGCATCCCCCAGCACCTGCACCAGATATAGCAGCATGAGTCGTTTCCTGCCTGCCCTTCCCCGATCGCCAAGCAGCCCACCACGCCGATCACTCGTAACGGAAACCGTCCCGCGGCGCAAACGGCAGCTTGTTCAGCCGCCCCACATCACTCACGCAACGTCTTCGTCATCAACCGCAAGGGCATCGCACAGCGAACGCACCACCCTGCCCAGCCCGGTGCCGTTGGAGGCCTTCAGCATCACCACGTCGCCCGGCCGCAACAGCTCCTGCAGCGGCTCTAGCAGGGCATCGGCCTCATCCGCATGCGGCCCGCGCACATGCGCCGGCACGGCCTGCCGCAGATGCCGCATGTGCGGCCCCACGGTGCACAGCACATCCACCCCGGCCTGCATCACCGCCTCTGCCAGCCCCGCATGCAATGCGGCTGACTGCGCCCCCAGCTCCAGCATGTCGCCCAACACGGCAATGCGCCGCCCCTTGCCCCGTGGCGCAATCGCCCCCAGCACCGCCAGTGCTGCCCGCATGGAGGCCGGATTGGCATTGTAGCTCTCGTCAATCAGCAGCACCTCGCCACCGGGCACTGCCAGCCGCTGCCGCCGTCCACGCCCGGGCAGCGGCTGCATCCGGCGCAATGCCTGCATCACCACGTGCAGTTCCAGCCCCAGCGCCTCCGCCACCGCCAGCACGATCAGCCCGTTGCGCGCCATGTGCTCGCCCGCCATGCCAACGACGAACGATGCTTCCGTGCCCAGCACCGATGCCTGCACGCTCACCGTGCCCAAGGCCGCGTCATCCATCGCCCGCAGCAGCCGCACGTCCGCATCCTCGCCGCTGCCGGTGGTGATGATGCGCTCCGCCCCGGCGGCCCGCGCCGCCTGCAGCAGGATGTCGGCATGCGGTGCATCGGCATTGATGATGGCAACGCCGGGCTGCCGAAGGCCGGAGAAGATCTCCGCCTTGGCCCGCGCTATGCCGGAGAGGTCATCGAACGCCCCGATGTGGCTCTCGGCAACGTGGGTAACCACGGCCACGTCGGGCCGCGTCAGTGCCGTGAGTTCGGCGATCTCCCCGGGCGCGTTCATGCCCATCTCGACGACGGCGAATTGCGCATCCCGCGGCATGCGCGCCAGCGTCAGCGGCACGCCCCAGTGATTGTTGAACGATGCCTTCGCCGCGTGCGTCGGCCCGATGGTGGAAAGCGCCAGCGCCAGCATCTCCTTCGTCGTCGTCTTGCCCACCGAGCCGGTAACGCCGATGACCTTCGCCGCCGTGCGCGCCCGCGCCGCGCGGCCCAGCGCCTGCAGGGCGGCCAAGGTGTCTTCCACCACCATCAGCGCTCCGGCGGCGCGCATCTCTTCCGTCGGCGTGGAGACCACCGCCAGCCCCGCCCCCTTCCGCAGGGCATCGGCGACGAAGGCATGCCCGTCCATGCGCACGCCGGAAATGGCGAAGAAGATTTCCCCGCCCGCAATCTCTCGCGAATCGAAGCTGACGCCGGAAAAACCCGCCGGCGGCTGGCCGATCACCTCGCCCCCCAGCGCCGCGCGCACCTCTTGCAGCGTCCACAGCGGCATGCTGGCCGCACCTTCACTCATGCCGCCTCCTCCGCCTCCAGCCCCAGCGCTTTCCTGACTTCCTCATGGTCGGAGAACGGCAGCACCTCTTCGCCGATGATCTGCCCCGTCTCGTGCCCCTTGCCCGCCACCAGCAGGATGTCGCCAGCCTCAAGCATACCCACCGCCTGCCGGATGGCGTCGGCCCTGTCGCCCACCTCCAGCGCACCCGGGCAACCGGCCAGCACCTGCCGACGGATGTCCGCAGGCTCCTCCGAGCGCGGGTTGTCATCGGTAACGATCACCACGTCCGCATGCTCCGCCGCCGCCTGCCCCATCTGCGGGCGCTTGCCCGCATCACGATCCCCTCCGGCGCCGAACACCACGATCAGCCGCCCGCGCACGTAAGGACGCAACGCATCCAGCGCCGTGGCCAGCGCATCCGGCGTGTGCGCATAGTCCACGAACACCGCCGCGCCATCTTCCGTGCGCCCCACCATCTCCATGCGCCCGCGTGCCCCGCGCAGCCGCTCCAGCGCCAGCACCGCCTCTTCCTCCGGCCCGCCGGCGGCAATAACCAGCCCCGCCGCCAGCAGGGCATTGGCGACCTGAAAGTCCCCCACCAGCGGCAGATAGATGCGGTATTCGCGCTTCTGCCCCCGGATGTGCAAATGCTGCCCCAGCCCCTCCAGCCGCCGCTGAAGCAGCTTCAGCTGCTCCCCCGCCGCGCCGATGCCAAACAGCCTCAGGCCATGCGCCTGCGCCCGCCCGGCCACCTCGCCGGCGCGCCCGGCATCCATGTTGACAACCGCCGATGCGGTGGGGTTCAGCAATTCCTCGAACAGCCGCATCTTGGCGTTGAAGTAGTCCTCCATGCTGCCGTGATAGTCCAGGTGATCGCGCGAGATATTGGTGAAGCCACCGGCCGTGAGGCGCACGCCATCCATGCGGTATTGCGCCAGCCCGTGCGAGGATGCCTCCATCGCCAGGTGCGAGATGCCGCGGCGGCGCATCCGTGCCAGGTTCTCATGCAAGGTGATGACATCCGGCGTGGTGTGCTGCACGTTGAGGTCATCGAGATCAGGCCCGAACACCCCCAGCGTGCCCATGCTGGCGGCGCGAAAGCCCATGAACTGCCAGATCTGCCGGGTGAACTCGGCCACCGAACTCTTGCCGTTGGTGCCGGTGATGGCAACGATGGTAACCGGCTGATGCACGTGGAATCGCGCCGCGATGCGCGCCAGCGCCTGCGCCGGAATGGGGGAGCGCACCACGGCAATGCCCGGCTCCAGCGGCGGCAGCTGCGCATCTTCCGCCACCAGCAGCGCCCGCGCCCCGCGTTCGATGGCCTCCGGCACGAACTGCAGCCCGTTCACCCGCGTGCCCGGCAGCGCCGCGAACAGAAACCCCGGCGCGACTTTTCGCGAATCCAGCGCCAGCCCGGAGATGAGGAGACCCCCATCCCCCTCGATGCGACAGCACTTTGCCAGTGATGCAAGAACGCGCGCCATGTGCGGCCCTGTCCCTTGTCCCTGAAGCATGCCCTTGCGGGGCACCAGACCACGCACGGGAGCGAATCGCTCCCGGCCGTGTTCCAACCGGTTTTGCCTCAAGGTGAACAGGGACGCAACCTCACCCCGCATGGCCCCGCTGCAACACGCCCCATATCGGGGGGCATCATTGCGCACCCGCCGCCCGCGCCTCGCGCAGCGCCTGCGTCCGCCCGGCTGCCCGCGATTGCGGCTTGCCATGCAGCCGCCGCCAGCGCTTCAGCTCGGCCTGCGCATCTTCCGTATCCAGCTTCGGCGCAACCCCCAGCAGCGGCGCAATGCGGGCAATCACCCTGCCGGCTGTCGGCACCGCATTCCAGCCCGATGTGGCAAAACCATGCGTCTCGGGAAGCGGACGCGGATCGTCCAGCATCACCAGTATCAGGTATTTCGGGTCATCCATCGGAAACGCGCCGATGAACGAGGTAAGCCGGTTGTCCTTGGAATAACGCCCGTTGATGACCTTTTCCGCCGTGCCCGTCTTGCCACCCACGCGATAGCCCGGCGCAGCCGCCCGCTTTGCCGTGCCCTCGATGGCATTGAGCCGGAACAGATAGCGCATCTTCTCCGACGTGGCGGGAGAGATGACACGCCGCGCCAGTGCCCGTGCCGTCTCCTCGTCGCGCTTCAGGAAGGTGGGTGGAATGAGCAGCCCGCCATTCACCAGCGAGGCGATCACCGCTGCACCCTGCAACGGCTGCACGGCAAATCCGTGGCCGAACGAGGCCGTGGCCGAGCTGATGGTGCTCCAGCGCCTGGGCAGCAACGGCCGCGCCGCTTCCGGCAGCTCTGTCTGCAGTTTCTCCGTCAGGCCCACCTTCTGCAGGAACTGCCAATGTTTCTCAAGCCCCACTTCCAGCGCCATCTTCGCCGTGCCGATGTTGGAGGAATAGATGAAGATCTCCGGCACGCTCAGCCAGCGCTTCTTGGCATGATAGTCCTTGATCTTCTGCCGCCCGATCTTCAGCGGAAAGCGCGCATCATACTGCTTGTTCAGGCTGGCCGTGCCCTCTTCCAGCGCCATGGCGAAGGTAACGGCCTTGATGACGGAGCCAAGCTCGTAAACACCTGCCGTCATGCGGTTCAGCCGATCCTTCTTCAGCGCCTCGCGCCGGTCGTCATCGTTGGGGTCGAAGTCGGGCAATGACGCCAGCGCCAGTATCTCGCCGGTGCGCACGTCCATCACCAGCCCGGCGGCAGCCAGCGCCCTGAACTTCTCCTTCGCCTTCAGCAGCTCGTCCCGCAGCGCATGCTGCACCCGTGCATCCAGCGCCAGCGGCACCGGTTTCGCATCCTTTCCGGAAGCATTGGCCAGCGATGCCATGTACAGCTTCCCGCGCGTATCCAGGAAGCGCTCCAGCCCGGCGATACCCTTGTTCTCCGTATCGGTGAAGCCGATGACATGCGCCGCCAGCCGCCCGGCCGGATAGACGCGCTTCTTCTCCTTGCGAATGCGAATGCCAGGGATCTCCAGCGCCATGATGCGCTGCTCCACCTCTGGTGAAACCTTGCGCGCCACCCACACGAACTTGCGCTTCCTGTTCATCAGGCGCTTGCGCAGCTTCGGCACATCAAGGTCCGGCAGCACGGAGAGCAGTGCCATCAGTGCGCCGTCCACATCCACCATCCTGAACGGTTCGGCGAAGATGGATGCTCGCGGCTCGTCCGCTGCCAGCATCAGGCCGTTGCGATCGACGATATCCGGCCGTGGCAGCGTCTGCTTGTATTCCACCACCTTGCGCGCCGGCTGCTCCTCCACCAGCGTCAGCCACGCCGCCTTCAGCCCCACGGCAAGGTAAACCAGCGCAAACAGCCCCACGATGAAGCGCAACCGCGGGCGCGGGTCGCGCACCAGCAGCCGGCTGCCGCCAGCCTGCGCAGCATCATGCGTGCAAGCTGCAGCACCTCGTTCGCTACCGGCCGCCGCCTTGCCAGGGCCGGAGCCTGCGCCAATGCCGGCTGCCGGCCTGCTGGTGCCGTTGCCGGTGCCGTGTCCTGCCATCCGCCCGCTCATTGTGCCGCTCCCCCGTCCGGCAGAATGCCGCGAATGAGCCCGCCCAATGCATCATCGCCACGCTGCAATGCCCGATCGGCAGGCTCTGCACCGGCATCCATGTTCATCACCGCGCCGGCTGCCTCGTTTCGGCCTGCAGCCACATTGCCACCAGCCGCAATTCCGCCATTGCCATTGCCTGCAACATCGCCATCATCCACGGCCTCCTGCGCCAACGTTGCCAGCGCCCCTGCATCATGGCCGGAAATACCCTCCTCCAGCGCGGCAGGCGGGCGCAGCGGCAGCAACGCCAGCGCCTGGTCTTCCCGCAGCACCACCTGCGGATCAGGTGTGGCCAACGGCAGCCGCTGCTGCGCCAGTGCATCCAGCCTCAGCGGATTGCGCAGCCGGTGCCATTCGATCTGCAGCCGGCGAATGGTTTCCTCTTCCAGCTTCGTTGACCGCTCCAGCGCCCGTATCTGGCGCTCCATGGCGCGCGTCTCGTGCTCCTGGCCATACAGCCACATGGCCGCCACCACCAGCCCGCCTGCCAGCAGCACGTTCACCACTGCCAGAAAGCGCATGAACCCCTGCCGCATCAGCGCCGCCTCCTCCGTCCGGATGATCGTCCATCTCCGCGTCTGCACCGGGCCGTGGCACTGCGCGCTGCAGCCGCTGCATCCCCCGCACCCATGCCCACGCGCACCCGTGGCAATGCCGGCAGCTGCATCATGGCCGGGGCAGACGTGCGCCTGCCGGCCCTCAGCCGGGCAGAGCGTGCCCGTGGATTGCTCGCCACTTCTTCATCGGATGGTGCCACGCCCCCAGGTGCCAGGTCCTCGAACGACGGTGCCGGCGGCTCCGGTTCATGGGGAAGTCGCCGCGACTGCGCCTCTCCCCTGCCCGTGCGCGTCTTGAAGAACTGCTTCACGATGCGGTCTTCCAGGGAATGAAAGCTCACCACCACCAGCCGCCCGCCGGGCTTCAGCAACCGCTCTGCCGCCAGCAATCCGCGCGCCACTTCCTCCAGCTCGCGATTGACGAAGATGCGCAGCGCCTGAAACGTCCGCGTCGCCGGATGCTTCTTTCCTGCCCGCGGCCGCCCCAGCACCTGCTCCACCACTTCCACCAGGTCGAAGGTGGTCATGAACGGCCGCTCCTTGCGCCGCCGCACGATGGCCCGCGCAATGGGCCGCGCCCGGCGCTCCTCTCCGTAGGTCTTCAGGATGTCGGCAATGTCTTCCTCGCGGAAGGTATTCACCACCTCCGCCGCCGAAATGCCTTCCGTGCCCATGCGCATGTCCAGCGGCCCGTCGTGCATGAAGGAAAAACCGCGCTCCGCCTCGTCCAGCTGCATGGAGGAAACGCCAAGATCCATCACCACGCCATCCACCGCCCCCACGCCGTGCTGCGCCAGCAGCGCCTCCATCTCCGAGAACCGCCCGTGCAGCAGCACAAGACGCCCGGAATATCGGGCCGCCAGCGCCTTGCCTCCGGCAATCGCCGTCGGGTCGCGGTCGATGCCGAACAGCCGCACATCCGCCGCCTGCAGGATGGCCCGCGCATAGCCGCCTGCACCAAAGGTGGCATCCACGTGCACCTCGCCATCGCCCGGTGCCAGGTATTCCAGCACCTCGCGCAACATCACCGGCACATGGCGCGGTGCATCCTGTTCCCCATCGGCTGATGGCATGTTCCCGATCGCCAGCAATGGTTTCTTGGCCCCGATTCTTCAGGCAGGCAGCATTGCCCATCACCGCGCACCATGCCCCGCCACGCATTGACACTCCGTTAACGTTAGCGATGCGTTGAAGCAGAAAGGGGGCCTGTCTTGACTCTTGACATCCGGTCCCGCTGCAAGCCGGAAGTCTTTTGCCACAGGAGACAATGCAACAGCCCTCCCGCCAGCGCTGGCAGGAGGGCTGATGACTCTGGCCGGTCTGTAAGCCGGGTTCTGTCCCCGCCCGGCGGCGGGGGATGACCATTCATCTGGGACGCATGTCGCCATGCGCCTCGCGCGGCCAACCCGGACGGCAGGGCCGGAAACACGCCCTGTCCGGCGGTTGCCGCCTTGCGGCAAACAGCCGGACGCGCCGTCCCTATTCGGCCTTGCTCCGGGTGGGGCTTGCCATGCCGCCCCCGTTGCCGGGGGCGCGGTGCGCTCTTGCCGCACCCTTTCACCCTTGCCGCGCCCTGCACCTTCAACCCTCCCCGTGCGGGGCGGACACGACCGAAGGAGAGGGACGCGGCGGTCTGCTTTCTGTGGCGCTTTCCCTGAGGTTCGCCGGCGCGCAAGAAACCTTGCCCGGCCGGCTTCCCTCGCCGGGTGTTACCCGGCACCCTGTTTCCGTGGAGCCCGGACTTTCCTCCAGAGCATTCACGGCGCGGCTGACGCCACTTGCGAACACTCCGGCGGCCATCCGACCGGCCAGCCTCTTTCATCTAGGCGCTTGATGCCCGTTCATCAAGCATGTTGCACACCGCCTGCGCCATTGCCAGCACCCGGGCTTCGGCCACTCCATCCACCCTCTGCGGCATGAAACGCCGCTGAAACGCCCGCACCACGGCTGCCGTCTGCTCGCATGCCTCCCCGCTCACCGGCACACCATAGCCTATCCGTGCCAGCGCCTCCTGCAATGCCCGCACCCCATGCCCATCCAGCACCTTCATCTCCGGCAGCACAACCTGCGGCACCGGCAGCGCCAGCCCGGCATCCGCCAGCATGCGCCACGGAAAATGCTCGCCCGGATCAGCCTTGCGCATCGGTGCCACGTCGGAATGCCCCACCACCCGCTCCGGCCTGATGCCATGCCGCCGAACAATGTCCTTCACCAGCGCCACCACCGCCCGCATCTGCGCCTCCGGATACGGCGGCAACCCGCCAGCCTCGCACGCCCCATGCCCGGCGTTCTGTATCTCGATGCCGATGGAGCACGAATTGACGTCCTCCTCTCCGGCCCAGAACGCCGCACCGGCATGCCAGGCCCGCATCTCCTCCGCCACCAGCTGAACGATCTCCCCATCCTCATCCACCAGGTAATGCGCCGATACCTGCGATTCCGGTGCGCACATCCACAGGCAGGCGGCCTCGGCGGAAGGGCAGCCGGTATAATGCAGCACGATCATGTCGATGCCTCGCCCGCCACGCCGCACCCCGAAATTGGGCGAGGGCGAAAGCCGCGCCACCAGGGGCGAATCCGCACGCTTCAGCAGGGGAGGGGAACCGCTCATGTCTCGCTTTCCGCAGCCGCCGCGGGCCGGGGGCTGGCAGCAGGCAGAACGGCACGGCCGGTTTCTTCTCTCTTGCCATCTGCTGCCACCACGCCAGCCGCACCCGCATCAGCCGGCCGGCACGGGCTGCACACCCGGATGAGCACCGAATCATGCCGCCCGCGCTGGTTCATGGTATCCGGCTCCACGTGGATGGAGGCATGCACCTCGCCCAATGCCTTGCTCAATGCATGCTCCAGCCTGTCGCAGATGTCATGGGCCTGGTGCACGCGCATCTCGCCCGGCACCACCAGGTGAAACTCCACGAACAGCGCCGAGCCGGCACGGCGCGCCCTGAGGGCATGAAACTCCACCGCACCATTGCCATTCTCGCGGATGATAGTGCGGATGCGCTCCATCACCTCCTCTTCGGGCGCAACGTCCATCAGCCCTTGCGAGGATTCCCACAGCAGCTCCCAGCCTTCCTTCAGGATGTGCAGCGCCACCAGCATGGCGAGAATGGGGTCAAGGACATACCAGCCGGTGAAGGCCGCCAGCAGCAGCCCGCCCAGCACGCCAATGGTGGTAATCACATCCGCCTTCAGGTGCTTGCCATCAGCCACCAGCGCCGGCGATTTCAGCTTTCTGCCCTGGCGGATGAGCACCGTTGCCCACAGCGCATTGATGACGCCAGCCAGGGCATTCACCAGCAGCCCCGGATCATTCCACGCAATGGCCCGCGGGCTGAACAGCGCGCCCCATGCCTCCAGCAGGATGGCCCCCGCCGCCAGCGCAATAAGCGCTCCTTCCAGCCACGCGGAAAAATACTCGGCCTTGTGATGGCCGAAGGGATGCTCCGCATCCGGCGGCTGCTGCGCGATGTGAATGGCCCACAGCGCCGCCCCGGCGGCCAGCACGTTCACCACCGTTTCCAGCGCATCGGAATACAGCGCCACCGAGCCGGTCATCACGTAGGCCATGTACTTCAGGCCAAACACCAGCAGGCCGACAAAGATGGAGCCAATGGCCAGTTTGTAGACGCTGTTCATGCCATCTCACCGAATGACGGTTGGGAAGACGCCCTCCCCCCAGCAAGTCCAATGAAGCTTCACATGCCATATCATCCGCCAACAGGCATGAAAAAGGCCATGTGGCATTTTCCACATGGCCCGTTGCAACCTTTCCGCCTGCCAGCAATCCGGATGAAGACACCACCAGCGCCTCAGCGCTTCGCCGGCACCTTCAGCAGCGCCGGCTCCAGCTCCGTTACCGGTGCCTTGCTGGCATTGTCCGGCGTATTGTCTTCCTCGAACTCATGCCCCAGCAGCACCGCCGAGGACACGCCCGCCGCACCGAAGGTAACGGCAAAGCCGCCCATCAGCAGAAACAGGGCAATGTGGCCGAAGCGCGAATGCGCCATGAGAGAATACAGGCCACCGACATCCGCCCACAGCAGCATGCCGAGAAAGATCCAGCCAGCCACGATGCCAATGGCCGCATTGCGCAGCATGAAGCGAACCAGGCGCGGCAGCGACTTCCAGGTGCGCACGATCATCATCCCAACTCCCTCTCGGAGCGCTTCGTTCCTTGTTTCATCTTAGAACGGCAGCAGAGGAAATCAAGCGGCAAGATGACACCCCGCACACCCGGCACGCCCCATGCGGCAGCATCCACGCCAGCATGCCGCACACACCGCGAGCACGGCTTCACCACGACCATTTCAACGCCGCATTCAGCGTCCAGTGCCGCTGCTGCGCGCGCCCCAGCACCAGCGATCCGCTGAAATCCAGCGCCAGCCCCTCGGCCTCGCCGGAACCGAACCACGTCATGCCACCACCAAGGGTGAAGTCATCGCGGTCGGAAACGCCAGTGATTCCCCGGCGGTGCAGGTCCCGGTTGTAGGCAACGGAAAGGCGCGGCATGAACGGCTCCAGCCACCATGCAACACCTGCTTCCACCACGCCCTGCACCAGCGCCTCCGTGCGTGCAGGAACGGCAACAGGCCCCAGCACGCCATTTTCGGTATAGCCACGCCAACGGTCGCGGCTGGCGATGATTCCCAGCCTGCCGGACAGCATGGTGGCATCATCAATCCAGCGCGCCGCACTCAGCGCGGCGCT
>Ga0256839_1001449_pt1 | contig 28696 bp, 22 predicted proteins | sample 354166metaG_FD_185968 | JGI IMG/M metagenome (GOLD analysis project Ga0256839, IMG submission 185968) | Hydrothermal vent microbial communities from Mid Atlantic Ridge, Atlantic Ocean - 354-166 | ecosystem: Environmental > Aquatic > Marine > Hydrothermal vents | place: Atlantic Ocean: Mid... | reverse complement strand
TTCAGCCCCAAATGCTGCCGCACAGGCGACAAGGCACCATCAGCGGCCAGCAACAAGGCCGCCCGGATTGACTGCATATGGCCATTATGCTCGTAAGTGAGACTGACCCCACCTTCGGGCACAAGTTCAAAACGGTCCAGGCGGGCCGGGCTCAAATAAGTAATTTTGCCGTGATTCCGCACCTGCCGGAGCGCCGCAAGGCCCAGTCTATGGGCTTCAACCACATGCCCCAAGGCCGTGACGCCCAACTCCCGGGCCTGAAACAGCGCCGAACCAAAGTGGCCCCGCTGAGACACATGCACACTGGTAATGGCCTCGGCATCCTCCGCCACCAACGGCCACACGCCCAGATTGCTCCAGAAGTGGCGTGAAGCCGCCCCCACCACCAGTGTGCGGTCGTCAAAACTGCTGCGGACATTCTCTGCCGGTGTTCTGGCTTCCAGCACCGTGACCTGAAAATCCCGCTGCGCCAGGGCCAAAGCCGCTGCCAACCCCACCAGCCCGCCACCGGCAATCACCACGTCCGGGGAGCGCTGGTCTGTCATGCGAGAATCATTCATCAGGGTCGATACTCCTGTTCTGACCAGAAAAGGCTAATGCCCCGCGGCGGCTTGCTTTAGCTGATGACGTGCCTTATCCGAGCGACGGGCTTCCAGCGCCTCCAGGTAAGCACTGTCAACGCCAGTCACATACTGTCCGGAAAAGCACGAGGTATCAAAATGCTGGACTTTTCGGGTTCGCTCCCGGCAGGCATCCACCAGGTCATCCAGGGTCTGGTAAATCAGTCCGTCAGCACCCAGTAACTGGCAAATTTCCGCTTCATCACGCCCATGGGCAATCAGTTCGCTGGCCGCCGGCATATCAATACCATAAATGTTTGGATACCGCACTGGCGGCGCCGCTGAGGCAAAAAACACCTTGCGCGCACCGGCTTCCCGGGCCATTTGGATAATCTGTTTGCTGGTGGTACCCCGCACAATGGAGTCATCCACCAAAAGCACGTTCTTGCCACGAAACTCCAGATCAATGGGATTCAGCTTGCGGCGCACCGATTTGGTGCGTTCGCTTTGCCCGGGCATAATGAATGTACGCCCCACATAGCGGTTTTTGACAAAGCCTTCACGCAACTTGACATCCAGTTTATGAGCCATGGGAATGGCGCAGGTGCGCGCCGTGTCAGGAATGGGAATAACCACATCGATGTCTTCATTGCCCCAGCGTTGGTTGATGCGTTCGGCCAACTTTTCTCCCATGCGCAGGCGCGCCTTATGGACGGAAATATCGTCCATTAAAGAATCCGGACGGGCGAAGTAAACATATTCAAAAATACACGGTGAATAAACAGGATTTGTGGCGCATTGCTGTCGATGCAATACGCCGTCGCGAGTAATATAAACCGCCTCCCCTGGGGCCACATCATCAATCAGGGAAAAGCCGTTAATATCCAGCGCCGCACTTTCTGAGGCCAGCATATACTCATGCCCTGTGACGGTTTCACGCTCCCCCAGCACCAATGGGCGAATGCCCCACGGATCACGAAAGCCCACCAATCCAAAACCCGGCACCAAAGCCACCACCGCATAACCGCCAACACAACGGTTGTGTACACCGGACACCGCTTTGAAAACCGTCTGCGGATGCAGGCTTTTATCCATTTCATAGCGGTGCAGCTCATGGGCAAACACATTCAATAACACCTCTGAATCACTGTCGGTGTTTATATGGCGCCGGTCAGTCTGAAACAGTTCCTGCCGCAATTCCTCGGCATTAATCAGGTTACCATTGTGGCCCAGGGCGATGCCATAAGGTGAGTTCACGTAGAATGGCTGGGCCTCCTGCTGGCCTTCGCTGCCGGCGGTGGGGTAACGCACATGACCAATCCCCATAAAACCTTGCAGTTTTTGCACTTCCGCCGAGTTGAAAACATCCTTGACCAGCCCGCTGCCTTTCACCAATTGCAGTCGCCCGTTGTGGCTGGTGGCCATGCCCGCGGCATCCTGCCCACGATGTTGCAAAACAGTCAAGCCCTCATAAATAACCGAGGCCACATTACACTGGCCGACAATTCCGATCACTCCACACATGGTTATTCGCTCTTTAAAGATATGGAAAGTTTAGGATTCAGGCCCTTTGGCAGCCGGGACAGCCTGCGCTTCTGCTTCGTTTGCAGGCGGTTGGGATGATGCTGTTTCTGCCGATGTCTGTGCTGGCGGACTTGGCTGCACAGCGGCCTTCTGTCCATCTGCCCCGGTAGATTGCTCTGAGCCTGTTTGCCCCATCTGTTGCCTGGCAAAAGAAAAATAGTCGGAAAAATCCTCAGGCATACGTTGCCTAACCCACTCAGCCATACGGCCAAAATAAGGTGCCAGACGCGACTCCTTCCACCATGGATCCTCCGCCAGTGGTGTGGCCTGAATAAAAAACGCCATGGCGACCACAGCCACCACGCCACGTAAAACACCAAAAAACAGCCCGAAAAAGCGGTCACTGCCTGTCAGACCGGTTTTATTCACCAGTTTGCCCAAAATGAAATTCAGCAAGCCGCCCACCAGCAAGGCCGCCAGAAACAAGGCCACAAAGGCAATCAAATGGCGTGCCGATGGCAAATCTATCCAGGGGGCCAGACCAGCTTGCGCTTTATCGACAAAATGGTAAGCCAGCCAGAAAGCGCCCACCCATATCAACAGCGAAAAGACCTCGCGCACCAGCCCGCGAAACAGGCTGATAACCGCCGACAGACCAATGATTCCCAATACTGTGTAGTCAAACCAGTTCATGCGCGGCGTTTAAGCAGTCGTCCAGTGAAAAACAGCCGGTTTTGTCGAAATGCCATATTCACGGCCACACTACTCAATCACGTCAGACAATTCATGGGGACGAATGACACCACGAATCTGGAGTTTTTTTTGCAATCGGGCCCGGGTTTTTTCCGCCTCCGCCCGCTTGACTTCCGGACCCACGCGCACCCGGTACAGGGATTGAGCTGTCATCGATGCCTTGTCAACAAAAGCGGTATAACCCTGCGCCCTGAGTTTGTCTCGCAGCTTTCTGGCATTCTCAAGCCGGGAAAAACTGCCTGCCTGCACCACCCAGGCTTTGGCCGTTTGCCGGGTAATGGCCTCGGAGTCTTTCGGGGACAATCGCACAATGGCTGGTTTTCCCAAGCCTAATGCGCCCTGGCGGTTGGCCATGATCACTTTTTCGGCATAAACCTGGGCCTGTGCCTGCTGGGTAAACTCCGGGGAATAGACATAGAATAGTGTCCGGCTGTCGTCCTTGGATATGGCTGTGGGCACTTTGGCCAGAAGCAGTTTTCCGCGAACTTTTTCCGCATTGGCACGTTGCGAAAAGCTGCCGATTTTGACCCGGAATACCGCAGCACTGGAGCCACTGTCAGGTGGCTTGGCAGAGGGTTGTGGCGCAGGTTTGGCGGCAGAGGCCACTGTTGGTTGTTTGTTGCTGTGGGGTGTTTTTTTCGGCGTTACTGGCGTTTTAGCTGATGCTGTGGGTTCTTTTTCCGACGAGGCCTCAGTATGTTGCTGCTCTGCCAGGCGCTGATGATGGGTTTTCTCCGCCGCCACAATCGTTTTGACCGGCTCAGGCTCAATGGCTGTCTCCATATCCACCGAGCTGGTCATTGGTGGATTTGGTTCGCGCGCCTGACTCACCGGCTCATCAATACGGAAGCTGCGCTTTTCCAGTGGCGGCAAATCCGGCTTGTCGGGGATATGCAATTCTACCTGATGTTCCCCTTGGACAGGTTTGCCGTCAAACAACATGGGGACAAAAATAACAGCAAGGGCAACGATGACCGATGCGCCCACCAGGCGTTGCTTGAGGTTTTGATCCATGCCGGTTTCCTCTGGGGTGGCTAAAGACCTATTTTTTCAGATTTTCGCATAAAAATCGAGGCAATTCTTTCCGGCTGATTTGTTGCTGAGGCAAATCGCGGTTTTTCAACGCCTTGACTGAAACCACGCCCTCGGCCAACTCCCGCTCACCGAGAATCACCGCGAACTCCGCCCCACTGCGATCGGCCTTGCGAAACTGGGCCTTGAATGAGCCTCCTTCCAGATTTTGGATCACGCGCTGTTGCGGCAAAGCGGTACGCAAACTTTCTGCCAGTGCAAAAACTTCAGCGGCATCCACCCCGGCTTCGCTCACCAGATAAATATCCGCCAGTGGTTCGGCTTGCCATAAGCCCAGGGTCTCTATGAGCAATAATAGCCTGTCCAGCCCCAATGCAAACCCCACCGCCGGTGTGGGTTTGCCACCTTGCCGCTCCACCAGGGTATCGTACCGACCACCGCCACAGATGGTGCCTTGGGCGCCCAAATCGTCACTAATCCATTCAAAGACGGTTTTCCCATAATAATCCAACCCTCGAACCAACCTGGGGTTTTCCACATATTCAACCCCGGCGGCATCCAGCAGATGCTTCAGTTGCTCGTGATGGCGAAGTGACTCTTGGTCGAGAAAGTCTCTCAGTAACGGAGCCTGTGCAATCAGGTCCTGCATAAGCGGATTTTTACTATCCAGGATTCTCAGCGGATTGCTGTACAGACGGCGTTTGGCATCCTCGTCCAGAAGGTCCTTATGCCCTTCCAGATAGCCAATCAGCGCTTCCCGGTAACGCCCCCGACTTTCAGCCGTGCCCAGGGAATTAATTTCCAGTCGCACGGGGTGCGCCTGGGCATCCAGGCCGAGTTCCTTCCATAATCGCTGACCCAAAATCAATATTTCCGCATCCGCCTGGGGGCCAGGATTGCCAAAATACTCCACACCTACTTGCTGGAATTGCCGGTTGCGGCCCTTTTGTGGGCGCTCATAGCGAAACATGGGGCCGGAATACCAGAGCTTCTGGGGGCCTGACGCCATGAGGTTATTCTGTATCAAAGCGCGTACACACGGCGCCGTGCCTTCTGGCCGCAAACTGAGGCTTTCGCCTTTGCGATCAGAGAATGTGTACATTTCTTTTTCGACAATATCGGTGACTTCACCAATGGCAGAGCAAAAAAGCGCCGTTTTTTCGACAATCGGAAAACGGATTTCACGATATCCATATTGCTGAAAAAGTCGCCGCATAATGTTTTCGGCGCGTTGCCATTGCCAGGTTTGGTCCGGCAGCACATCGTACATGCCGCGCACTCGGCTAATCGCTTGGCTCATGTTGGTTCCAATGTGATTTTTAGAAGTCTTGCGCCTTGCACAATGCCAACAGCGGGCTCATGCAAAAGCGATGACCGGCATTCTACCCAGCGGGTAGCGCCTTGCCAATGAAAACATGAAATTAAGGATAGGAGATAACAGCCGTGATTAATTGGTTGCCAGTGCCGATGGGTCGGTCGGCCAATCAAAATCGGCCACGTTTTTATGCGTCCAGCGATCCAGCGCAACAGGCACTCCATTAATTTTCACCTGAACCCGGCCGGCATTGCCCAGACGGAAATGAACAGGTAAGGCGGCCTGATAGCGATACGTCCCGGCGGGTAACAAATTATGTTCAATCCGCGCACCATCAGTTTGTCTGACAGACACCCAGGCTGGCTCATTCAGAACAATCACCAGCTCCGCCATGTCAGTGTCCGTGCCACCAGTGGGAACCGGTGGAGCCTGTCCCGTAACCGTAGGATTGCCGGACGGCCCTTTCGCTGAAGTCGCGCTGGTGCTTGGCGGCGAAGCCTCTCCGGTTTTGTGGGAATCTTTTTCCATGGTGCCGGATTTTTGGGCTTCGGGTAGGCTGTCGTCGAGAAGGCTCCCCTTGGCCGGTGCCTGGCCGCCCTCTTTTTGTCCATCTGCCGTGTTGGCCGGTGGCGCCGGAGGTAATAGGGACGAATAGTGAAAATCATCAGCCGTGGTTTTGCTGTCGCTGGCGTCCTTTTCCGCCAGCGCGCCCGGGATAACCTTGACACTGTTCACATCCGATGCCTGAGTCTGGCTCATCATGTACCAGATACCATAGGCAAAGGCCGCCACCACCAGCGTGCCCAGCAAATATCCCAGAAAGTGACCGGATGAACGACGTCGAGACACCACATTGGCGATGGCGTACTGGGTGCTGATTCGTGGCAGCTCATCCGCTGGGATGGGATAATCCCGCATAAGTTCTTCTGCAGACACGCCCAGCACCTTGGCATAGTTTTTCAAATACCCCCGAATATAGGCCGGCGCCCCCAGAAATTCGGTTTCCCCCCGTTCCAGACGCCGTAACAAGTCCCGGTTCAGCTTGAGCTGATTGCTCATGTCATCAAGGCTCAATCCCGCCTGTTCGCGCAGCCTGGCAAGATTGAGCGTGGTTTTCTCTGTTGCGTTGTCTTTATCTTTATGCTGATCGTGATTATCGTCGGGGGATGCTGTGGTCATGTTTCACCTCTGCTGGAGGGCCTTGAAGGCTTCGGATTGAGGGAACCGCTGGGCCAGGCGTTGGTAATATTGTTTTGCACCCGTCAGATTCCCCAGTTGTTTTTCTGCGCGATATCCAATCGCAAGCATTTTGTCGTCCAACTCATGCACGGCCTCCAGCCGTTGCAAAAAAGCACGAACCTTGAAAGGTTTGCCTTTTTTGTCCTGAATAATCACCATATTGTAAAGAGAGACCGGCAGATCCGGTTTCCATTTCAGCGCTTCGGTAAAGTGCTTTTCGGCCTGTTCCAGCTTGCCCGCCTTCATCAGGCACACGCCAGCATTTTCCAGCGCCACATAAGGTGTCTGGTAAAAGCGATTCTGGCTGGCCATCTCGTAATACCGGACAGCCTTGTCATATTCCCCTTGCTGACACAGAAAAGTCCCATAGTTATTGACAATAGAGGCGTCGTTAGAGCCATACTTGATACTCAAACGATAATGCTTCCACGCTTTATCCAGCACGCCCATGCGCGTATAGACCACGCCCAGCAAACTGTGTGCCACCGCCAGCTTGGGGTCATATTTCAGCGCCCGTTGTAATTTTTCCAGCGCCACATCCAGATCGCCCCGCTGCAAATATCCCGCGCCCAGTTGCACGTTAATCATCGCCGGGGAGTTGTCCTCGGCGGTTTTCAGTTTGGCGGACCCGTCGATCTGGCGCTCATGATGACGAGCCGGCGCAGAACCACAACCTGACAGCAGCCCTGCTATGATGGCATAGAGCAAAAAAAAGGCAGTATGGCTACGATTGAACCGGCTCATGCAGGTAACTCCCGGGACAGTGATGACTGACTCTCGGCGGATTCCGCTACCGTCTGTTGACGTTTACGGATGGTCAGGGATCGACGTGTGCGATCAATAAATTCGCCGGCCAGCTGGCCACATGCCGCGGCAATATCATCGCCGCGGGTTTTGCGTATGGTGGTGACAATCGGGCTGGCGGCGCAAATGGCGTAAAAACGCTCAATGGCCTCCGGCCGGGAGCGCCTGAACGGATTGCCGGGAAAAGGATTAAAGGGAATCAGATTGATTTTGCAGGGCACATGGCTTAACAGCTTGACCAGCGCCCGGGCATGCTCCGGCCGGTCATTGACGCCATCAATCAAGGTATATTCAAAAGTAATTCGCGCTTTGCGCTTGCCTTCCACAAAGCGTTTGCAAGCCGCCAGCAAAGGCGCAATGGGATATTTTTTGTTCAGCGGCACCAGTGTGTTACGCAAGGCATCATTGGGAGCATGCAAGGACACTGCCAACGACACATCGGCATCACGGTTCAACTGGTCAATTTGCGGAACCAGGCCGGAAGTGCTGACGGTAACGCGCTTGTTGGCCAGCCCAAAGCCAAAATCATCCCGCATGATATTCAGCGCTGGTAACACATTATCGTAATTGGCCAAAGGCTCGCCCATGCCCATCATGACCACATTCGTCAGGCGGCGATTGGTGGTGCTGTGGCCCAACTCGCGAGCCGCCAGCCACACCTGGCCGATGATTTCGGCAGTGCTCAGGTGGCGATTGAAGCCCTGTGCGCCGGTGGCGCAAAAGGTGCAATTCAGCGAACAACCCACTTGCGAAGAAACACACAGCGTGCCGCGCTTGCCTTCGGGAATAAACACCGTTTCAATGGCATTGCCTTCGCCCATGCGAAGCAACCACTTAATGGTGCCATCGGTGGATTCCTGCCGGGCGACAATTTCCGGCGGCTGGATGACAAATTTTTCTGCCAGCCGAACCCGATGTGATTTGCTGAAGTTGGTAAATTGGGAAAAGTCTGTTTGAAATTGGTGGTAAACCCACTTCATGAGCTGGGCAGCGCGGAATTTTTGTTCGCCGCTTGCAACGAACAGTTTCTCCAGCGCTGCCTTGTCCAGACCAAATAGATTGATTTTCTCTGAACCGCTCACCTGTTTAGGTACCTACCTGTAGTCATCGAGGCGCAATATCCACCTCGGCAAAAAAATAGGAAATCTCATTTTTGGCGGTTTCCGGCCCGTCAGAGCCATGCACCGCATTGGCGTCGATGCTTTCGGCAAAATCGGCCCGAATGGTGCCCGCTGCCGCTTCCTTGGGGTTGGTCGCGCCCATCAATTCCCGATTTTTGGCGATGGCGTTCTCGCCCTCCAACACCTGGATCATCACTGGACCGGAAGTCATAAATTCCACCAGCTCACCAAAAAATGGACGATCCTTATGGACTGCATAAAAGCCCTCCGCTTCACGGCGGCTCAGTTGTTTCATTTTGGCGGCGATAATTTTCAGCCCCGCATCCTCAAAGCGCTGGTAAATCTGGCCAATTACGTTTTTGCCAACGGCATCGGGCTTGATAATAGACAAGGTTCGCTCAACAGTCATTACGGCTGTTACTCCTTAAAAAGAAAAGTTAAAGAAAGTGAATCACAAAAAGGTCACCTGCCTGTCACCCGAAGCCGGCGTCCGCTCCAGCGAACAACACGATCTGAACGCGCCAGTGCCGCCGTTACCCGGGACAACGACAGATTTTGCCTTGAAAATCACGCACTTAGCCCGGGCAAGTTGAAGCCCATTCTAGCGCGGTTTTCCTCAATTTACAAAGCCTCTCTTGACAAGCCATGCCAAGATGTGGCCAAAGGCCGCCATTTTAGCAGTTTACCCACAAAAACACACGTGGATTATTGGCCTTCCCGCCAGGTTCTCCCAGATTTCTTGCACAATGCTTGTCAGCCAGCACAAGGATAAAACAAACGTTTGATTGCGATTGCCAGAGGAGCTCGCTTATAATGCCCTTGCCATTTTTTACACTCCGTTTGTTATACCAAATCAAACAATTAAGACCAATGACTGTTTTATCAACCAAGGAACGCATTCTCAACAGCACCGAGGAGTTGGTGGCCGAGTCTGGTTTTTGCGACCTGACCATGCGGCAAATATCCACCCGCGCCAACACCAATCTGGCCGCCATTAACTACCATTTTGGCAGCAAACAGTCACTGATTAACCACATGCTTGAGCGCCGGCTGGATACCTTATTCGCCATGCGATTAAAACGTCTTGATGAGCTGGAAAATGGCTCGCAACAGCCTTGTATCCTTCAACAAGTGCTGGAAGCCTTTATCGAGCCAGCCCTCATTATCAGCAATAACGAACGCATGGGCGGCCGGAGATTCATGAAAATTCTGGCCCGCGCCTATGCCGAGCGCAGTGATTTTCTGCATGAGTTGTTGAGTTCCCGTTATGCGGATGTGATTAAGCGTTTTGCGGCAGCCATTGCCCGCGCCTGCCCGCACCTGGATGAACAAACAGTATTCTGGCGATTCCATTTTATTATGGGCGCCCTGACTTATGTCATGGCTGATTTCGGTGCCGCCACCAAAACCAGTCATATGACAGAGCAGGAGTTTTTCGCAACGTGCAGCCGCCAATTGGTGGATTTTGCGCAGGCATCCCTTAGCGGCCAGGCAATGGATTATCCAGGCGACCAGGCTTCGGCATCCAGCCAGCCATGATGTGGATTATTGCCGGACTGATATTCATCACAGCTGCGGCACTCTGGTGGCGCTGGCCACTGTGGTGGTGGGCCATTCTGGTACTGACTCTGCCATTTCTAGCCTATTACAATCATCTTGCCGGTAAGCTGGCTTCCATTGCCAGTTTGTTGATACTGATTGTGCTTACCGCTGCTTTGGCGATTCCTGCCATGCGATTACGCTTTTTCAGCCGTCCTTTTTACCGCTGGCTGAAACGGAAAAACCCGAACTGGCGCCGTTTTCAACGCATTGATTCCGGCTGGATGGTGAGCCAGTTCGAAAAAGGCCTGTTCCGCGGCCACCCGCAGTGCCCGGATATGTCGGAAAAAAATGAAAACGATACCGAAACACTGACCGCACCACTCAAACAACGCCTGGAGACCTTCCTGCGGGCCTTGCGAGAAAATCCAGCAGATAACTGCAGCATCAATGCCTTACAGAAAAATGGCCTGCTGGCCCTTTCCGTACCCAAATCCCGCCAGGGCCCGGGTCTTTCACCCCGACAAATCGCTGCCGTTTTACAGCCGCTAGCCAGCCATGAGCCACTGCTGGCCAGCCTAGTGGGCATGCACAATTTTGAATCACTGACAGCCTTGCTATCGCTTTTTGGTAACAGTCAAACCAATGAGCAATGGCTGACAGAAATCGCCAAAGGCAAAAAAAGCCCTTTTTTAACACCCACGACATTATACGAGCTCCTCGAAAGTGGCCGGGCCAGCCTTGAGGCCCGCGTGGACGAAGAAGATGATGGCACAGGCCCGCAAATCGGGTTGCGTTTATCCTTTGAAAACGTAATTCTTCTCGGCCACCCTGAAGCCAACTGCTTTTATCTGGCCACCCATGTCACCGACTTCAACCACCTGCTGGGCCGATCTTCTCGCCCGGGAACGGCCCTGTGTTGTCTGGACAAGGACATGCCGGGACTCACCCTGACCGAAGGGCTACCCACCGCCGGTGGTTTACTGCGCTATTATTCCTGCACCGCCAGGGAGGTCTTTGTGCCCATTGACGCCATCATTGGCGGCCCCAACGGCATTGGCCGCGGGATTGAATACCTGTTTCGCAGCCAGGCACTGGCCGCAGGTATCTGGCCGGCTGCCATTTCCACCCCGCTAAACCGGGTAGCCATCACCACAGCCTGGCATTTTGCCCAATTACAAAAACAGAATGGCCGCCCGCTGCTCAAATACCGCTTGGTGGTACGCAAAATCAACCAGCAAATCAGCCAGTGTCTACAAATTCAGCAGTTTCAGCACTTGGCCTTGCTGGACAATCAGCCGGATACCCGTTTGCGCTATACCGCCATTCTGTTTAAAAACCGAATTCTGGAAAAAACTGGCGAACAGCTGAATCTGCTACGCAGCATTCTCGGCTCCCAGGCCCATTACATCAAATCCGAGCATAAACTCACCGGCTTTCATCGTGTCATTCACCTGGCCATGGAAATGGATGGCGCCAGCCACGAAATTAACCAGTTGCCCCTGTTAAAAAAAGCCGCCATGGCGGCCCACCCATGGTACCAGGAAGAAGTGGCGGCGTTGGCCAGTGACGAAGAACAGGCCTCCCGGTTTGACCATGCCATGTTTTCACATCTGGGATACATTCTGCGTAACAGTCTGAAAAACCTGTTACTGTCTCTGGCGCTGGTGGCCGGTGGACGGCTATTGCCAGCCCGGAACCGGCTGCGCCTTATGCTGACAGCCATGAGCACTAAATTCGCCTTGGTGACTGATTTAACACTCATTGCCTGGACCATTAAAACGCCAGTCAACACCGGCTTTGCCGGCCATGTGGCCGAAGCCATGATTGGCTTGGTGGAAGCCTGCGCATTGCTGCCCCGCCTGCATGCCGACAATCCGCCTCGCGGCCTGCTGTACGGCACTTACAAAAACGCCCTGTATCATAGCCAGCAACACCTGAAAGAAACCATTAATGCGGCATTTGGGCGGAAAGCGGCTTTTTGGCTGAAATGGTTTGTCTATCCGGCCGGTCGGCCTTTCACCAGTGTCCGTTTTGACCGTTTTCTGGCTGAAAACTTCGAAAGCCTGTGCAATAGTGCAAATGAGGAAGTTCATAACTCGGCCCTGTTGCAACAGATCATCGAAGCCTCAGCCCGACTACAAGCGGCTCAGGTGGCGGAAAATGCGGTTCGCAACGCCACCGGGACAGCCTTGACCACTGATAATTTTCAAGTCCTGATTGACCGCAGCCTGGCGGCTGGCGTGATCTCCGTTGAGCAAGCCGAAAGCCTGCGTGACGCCTACAAGGCCATTCAGAAAATCAAATTAACCAACCACTTTGGGAAACCATCATGAACGCAAAACACCCGATAAAAAAAGTTGCCGTCCTGGGAGCCGGCGTCATGGGCGCGCAAATCGCCGCTCACTTCGCCAACGCCCACTACCCTGTCATTCTGTTCGACCTGCCAGCCAAAAAAGGCGATAAAAACGGCATTGTACTCAAGGCCATTAAACAACTGGGCAAACTGAAGCCCCCGCCACTGGGACATGCTTCAGTGACAAAATATATCGAGCCGGCCAATTACGAGGATGACTTGCCCCGTTTGGCTGAAGCCGATCTGATTATCGAGGCGGTGGCCGAGCGTCTGGATATCAAGGAAAGCTTGTATCGCACCATCTCCCCGCACATCAGCGAACACGCCATTATCGGCTCCAACACCTCGGGGCTGAGCATCAACGAACTGGACTCGGTTTTGCCCGAAAGCCTGCGCGACAACTTTTGTGGCGTGCACTTTTTTAACCCGCCACGTTATATGCATCTGGTGGAACTCATCCCCAGCGACAAAACCGACCCGGCCATTATGGACGCCATGGAGGCCTTTCTGACGACGCAACTGGGCAAGGGCGTCATCAGGGCCAAGGACACCCCCAATTTTATTGCCAACCGCATAGGCGTCTTTTCCATGCTGGCCACCATGCACTATGGCATGAAGTACGGCATTCCTCTGGAAACAGTGGACGCCTTGACCGGCACCCTGATTGGCCGCCCCAAAAGCGCTACCTATCGCACCGCTGATGTGGTTGGGCTGGACACATTGATACATGTGGTGCTAACCATGCAGCGGGCCTTGCCTGATGACCCCTGGCACCCCTACTTTAACTTGCCACAATGGTTGCATGTGCTGGTAGAAAAGGGTGCTTTGGGTCAGAAAACCCGCCAGGGTATCTACAAAAAAGTCGGCAAAGCCATTCATGTGCTGGATATTGACAGCGGCGAATACCGCCTGAGCGATCCGCAAGTCGACCCGGAAGTGCTGGATATCCTCAAAACCCGCGATCCGCAGGAAAAAATGCGCCGCCTGCGCGAAAGCGAGAAACCGCAAGCCCGATTCCTGTGGGAAATGTTCCGCGAAGTGTTTCACTACAGCAGTTACCACCTGGCGGCCATTGCCCACAACGCCCGCGATCTGGACTTTGCCATTCGCTGGGGCTTTGGCTGGGCACACGGGCCACTGGAAACCTGGCAAATGTCCGGTTGGCAGCCTGTTGCCGAATGGATTGCGGCAGATATTCAGGCCGGCCAGACCATGGCCAACGCGCCCCTGCCGGAGTGGGTCAAAAAAATCCCCGGCCCACATACGCCGGAAGGATCCTACTCACCGGAAGAAGACCGCTTTGTGCCTCGTCCGGACAACCCCGTTTACCGCCGGCAATTATTCCCCGATCCCCTGTTTGTGGAACGTCATCAATACGGCGAAACCGTGTTTGAAAATGACGACTTCCGCCTGTGGCACATGGGAGACGATATCGCCATTGGCAGTTTCAAAACCAAAAAGCACATTATCACCGACGGGGTGCTGGAAGGTTTGCAAAAAGCCAGCGCCATTGCCGGCGAGTCTTTCAAGGGGCTGGTCATCTGGCAACCGGACGAACCCTTCAGCCTGGGCGCCAATCTGGCTCCGGCCGCAGAAGCCATCCGCCAAGGCCGCATTGCGGAAGTGGAAGCGCTGGTCAACACCTTTCAGCAAACATCCCAGGCATTGCGTTTTTGCAGCGTGCCAAGCGTTATCGCCACCCGAGGCATGACCCTGGGCGGCGGCTGTGAATTCACCATGCACGCCACCGCTTCAATCAACGCTTTTGAAACCTATATCGGGCTGGTTGAAGCCGGTGTTGGTCTTTTGCCCGCCGGTGGCGGCCTGAAAGAAATCGCCCGCCGCGTATCTGACAAAAATGAAAACAGAGACCTCTACCCGGATCTGGAACATTACTTCAAGCTGGTGGCCCTGGCCAAGGTGGCCGGTAGCGCGCTGGAAGCCAGAAAGTGGGGTCTGCTCAAAGAAGACGCACGCATTATTTTCCACCCGCACGAAATCCTCTATGTGGCCAAGGAAAAGGCCCGCTTCCTGTACGAAGCGGCCTATCACGCCCCCCCTGAGGACAAAAAAATCCGCGTGGCTGGCCGTCCGGCCATCGCTAATTTTGAAATGATTCTGGCCAATATGCTGGCTGGAGAATTTATCTCCGAACACGATTATGAGATCGCCAAACGCATCGGCTTCGTTCTGGCCGGTGGTGATGTGGATGCCGACTCCCTGGTCAGCGAGCAATACCTGCTGGATCTGGAGCGTAAAAACTTTATGGCGCTTATCCAGATGCCCAAAACCCTGGAGCGCATCGAGTACACCCTGAAAACCGGCAAACCACTGCGTAACTGAACCCATTACTAGGAAACTACCATGAGTCAAACATCACAAGACGTTTACATTGTCGAAACCATCCGTACCCCGGTGGGCAAAGCCCCGCGTGGCATGTTCAGCAAAACCCGGCCGGATGATCTACTGGCCCATACGCTGCGGGAAATTATGGCCAGAAACCCGCAACTTGATCCGCACGAAATCGGCGATGTGGTCATTGGTTGCGCCATGCCCGAAGCCGAACAGGGCATGAATGTGGCCCGCATCGCCCTGTTGCTGGCCGGTTTGCCAGAAACTGTGCCCGGTCAAACCATCAACCGTTTTTGCTCCTCCGGCCTGCAGTCCATCGCCATTGCCGCCAATGCCATTGCCAGTGGCCAGATCAACGCCGCCATCGCCGGCGGCACGGAAAGCATGAGCATGGTGCCCATGATGGGCCACAAAGTGGCCATGAACCCCAAGGTCTTCGAAAACGAGGAACACCTGGGTATTGCCTATGGCATGGGTATCACCGCTGAAAAAGTCGCCGAGCAATGGGATATTTCTCGCGAAGCCCAGGACGAATTCGCCTACAACAGCCATCAAAAGGCCATTCGCGCCATTGACTCCGGGCAGTTTGCGGATGAGATCGTCCCCTACACCATCGAATCGCGCCTGCCGGATACAGAGCATGCGGCCACCATTATCAAAACCCGCACTGTGGATACCGATGAAGGTCCGCGCCGCGACACCAGTCTGGAAGCCTTAAGCAAACTGCGGCCGGTTTTCAAGGCCACCGGCAGCGTCACCGCCGGTAATTCCTCGCAAATGTCCGATGGCGCCGCGGCCGTATTGCTGGTCAACGAAGACATGCTGAAAAAATACAACCTGACGCCTATTGGCAAATTCCGCACATTTGCCGTGGCCGGCGTGCCCCCGGAAATCATGGGCATCGGCCCCATCAAAGCCATTCCAAAAGCGCTGGAACTGGCTGGGCTGAAACAAGACGACCTGGACTGGATTGAGCTTAATGAAGCCTTTGCCGCCCAATCCCTGGCTGTCCTCAAAGACACCGGTCTGGACCCGGAAAAAGTCAACCCGCTTGGAGGCGCCATCGCGCTGGGGCATCCCCTGGGCACCACCGGCGCCAAACTCACCGCCACCACCTTGCACGGCTTGCGACGCACCGGCGGCAAATACGGCATGGTTACCATGTGTATCGGCACCGGCATGGGGGCGGCCGGCATTATCGAGGCTCTGTAAGCCTGTGTTAACGTATCAAAAAGCCCCGTGACCGCGGGGCTTTTTTGTATTGCTCACTGCTCAGAAACAAAACCATCACGGGCCGTGATACCGTGCCACCGGGCAGGAAATCAGGGGCTCACCGGAATGGCAGGTTAAAGCTATAATGAGGCCATGAAGACCACTGGCTTTTTATACCGCTGGCTGCAAGCCATTGCGCTGTTTGTGGTCACTGCAAGCCTTGCCGGAGAAACCACCATGCCCACCGATACCGCCTCCCCCATCACTCAGGAACGCCTCTGGCGCGCCTTTCGCGACAAAGGGCCTGGCTATGTTCCCCGCACCCGCCACCTGCGCCCCGATGGCCGTCCACAATATATCAATGCGCTGATTCTGGAAAGCTCGCCCTATTTGCTGCAGCATGCCCATAATCCGGTCAACTGGCGCTCCTGGTCGCCCGCGGCGCTGGCCGAAGCCCGGGCCAAAAACAAGCTGGTTTTTCTGTCTGTGGGCTATGCCACCTGCCATTGGTGCCATGTGATGGAGGAAGAAAGCTTCGAGGATCCGACAGTGGCCCAGTGGTTAAATGAGCATTTTATCCCCATCAAGGTGGACCGCGAGGAACGCCCGGCTGTGGATGACTATTACATGACGGCTGTGCAACTGCTCAGTGGCCACGGTGGCTGGCCCATGTCGGTTTTTCTGACCCCTGAAGGCAAGCCGTTTTTTGGCGGCACCTATTACCCGAAGGCCGCGTTTATTCAGCTATTGCAGCGTGTGTCTGGACTCTGGCAGAAGCAACCGGACGCTTTGCGGCAACAGGCTGAACAACTGCATCGGGCCATTGCCCGCTACCATGCTGGAGAGCGCGCCGCCCGCACGGTTTCCCCTGACGCCAGTCACGCGGCTGTGGATCAACTGTTGCAAATGCACGATGAACTGCAGGGCGGCTTTGGCACTGCCCCAAAATTTCCGCAGGAAACCTGGCTGGCATTTTTACAGGACATGTGGGCCCGAAGCGGCGATGCCAATATCGCCCAGGCGCTGGCAAATACGCTCTCGGCCATGCAGCAAGGCGGCATCAATGACCAGGCAGGCGGTGGTTTTCACCGTTATGCCACAGATCCAGCCTGGCGCGTGCCACATTTTGAAAAGATGCTCTACAACCAGGCGCAACTGGCTGAAGTGTATGCCCGGGGCTGGTTGCAACACGGGCACAGGGAAGACCGACGCACAGCCATTCGTATTCTGGAGTATCTGTTGCGCGATATGCGCAACCCGCAGGGGGTGTTCTACAGCGCCAGTGACGCGGACAGCCGCACGCCTGCAGGAAAAATGGAGGAAGGATTTTATTTCACCTGGACGGTGTCCGAATTTCAGCAGGCGCTGGCGGATTTGCCTAACAACACCCGAAAGCTGGCCACGCGCATCTATCCGATTCAAGGCGCAGGCCCCGTGGCCGGACGCCATGTGCTGCATCGAAGACAATCACTGCCGCAACTGGCAGCACAATCAGGGCTCAACTGGCCGGAATTGTTGTCACAACTGGATACCATCAACGCCCACCTGCTGACGGCGCGCAATCAGCGGCCACGGCCCCTGCTGGACAAAAAAATCATTACCGCATGGAATGCCCACGCCATTCGCGCACTGGCCAATGGCGCTGTGGCGCTGAATCGGCCCGATTTTCTGGAAGCGGCCCAAAAAGCCGCTGATTATGTATGGCGCGTGCACCGGCGCCCACAAACCATGCCTGCCTTGCTACGCAGCTCCCTGGACGGAAAACCCGGCGCATTGCCAGCCACGCTGGAAGATCATGCCCAACTCATTCTGGCCATGCTGGCCATATACGATGCCAGTGGTGAACGCCAGTGGCTGCAACAGGCCAAGCAACTCTATGATGAAATCCCCGAGGCACTGCAAGACAAAAACGGCGCGTTTTACGATAGCCTGCCTGATGCGGCCACGCCCTGGCGACCCCAAACCCATCAGGCGGCAGATGCCGCCACGCCATCAGGCCAGGCTCTGATGCTTCAGGCGCTGGCCCAATTATGGCGACGTACCGGCACCGTCGCATACCGGCAAAAATATTTCGCCGCCTTGCAGGCTGTCGCAGGCCAGGTGAGCACCGCGCCACTGAGCCATGCCTCGACGTTACTGGCGCATCACTGGATGGAAAACGGGGAAATCTCGCCGCTGGCCCATGCCACCGGCGGCCATCTCCGCATCCAGGGGCATCGCCGAGGGAAAAGCCGGTTCTCACTTGCATTACAGACAGATCCCGGCTGGCACCTGAGCGCGCATGACGATAACAGCCAGCAGGATTTTCGCCTGTCCGTAGCATCCGGGTGGCCAGTGGCCATTCACACCGTGGACTGGCCGGTCTCTGACAATCTGACCACCGCCTTCCAGCAAATCCCGTTAAAAACCTGGTCGGGCACAGTCGAGCTACCAGTCACGCTGAAACAGGCCAGCGAGGATGGTTTTCCTGTCACGCTGCGCGTACAAGCCTGCAGCGACCGCATCTGCCTGCCACGGGAAACAGTCACCTTGTGGATTCCGGCTAGCAAGCCCCAATAGCACAGCGCACGCCCCGGCGGCTTTCCCACCGGCAAGACCATTCTCACTGCCAGCGGTTAGCCTTCCGGTGTCACGCCGTATTGATCCAACAAGTCGAGCAGCCAGTTTTCATCGACCACCGGCACGCCCAGCTCTTCAGCCCGGACCAGCTTGGAACCGGCCTTTTCCCCGGCAATCACCCGCTGCGTATTTTTGGAAACCGAGCTGGTCACTTTGGCGCCCAGTGACTGCAAGGCCGCCTTGGCCTGACTGCGGCTCATGGATTGCAAAGAGCCGGTGAGGACGATGTTCTCTCCAGCCAACGGCTGCGGGCGGTGGGCATCATCAGGAATTTCCGGCCAGTGAATGCCCTGGGCCAGCAAATCCTCAATCACGCGCTGGTTTTTGGGATTGCGAAAGAAATGATAAATATGCTCGGCCACCACCGGGCCCACATCCGGCACCTGCTGCAATTCTTCAAGACTGGCATTTTGAATGGTCTCCAGGCTTTTGAAATGCTGTGCCAGATTATTCGCGGTGGCCTCGCCCACCTCACGAATACCCAGTGCATACAAGAAACGGGGCAAGGTGGTGCGTTTACTTTTTTCAATCGCGCGCAAAACATTGTCGGCGGATTTTTGCCCCATACGCTCCAACCCAGCCAATTGTTCCTGCCGCAGGCGATAAATATCGGCGGGATTCTTCAGCAAACCGGCATCCACCAACTGTTCTATGAGTTTTTCACCCAGTCCTTCAATATCCATGGCCTTGCGCGAAACAAAATGTTTTAAGGCTTCCTTGAACTGGGCATCGCAGGACAGACCTGCCGGGCAACGGGTCACTGCTTCGCCTTCTGGCCGTTCCAGAACGGAATCACATACCGGGCAGCGCTGGGGCATCTGAAACGGTTGGGCGTTCGGGGGACGTTTTTCTTTCACCACCCGCACCACTTCGGGGATCACATCCCCGGCACGCCGAACCACGACAGTATCGCCAACACGCACATCCTTGCGGCGGACTTCATCTTCGTTATGCAAGGTGGCGTTGGTAATGGTCACCCCGCCGACTGTGACCGGCTCCAGGCGCGCCACCGGCGTGATGCTGCCGGTGCGCCCCACCTGGACATCAATACTGCGAACCCGGGTGGTGGCCTCCTCTGCGGGGAACTTATGGGCAATGGCCCAACGGGGCGATTTGGTGGCAAAGCCCAGTTTCTCCTGCAAGGCAAGATCATTGACCTTGAAAACCACGCCGTCAATATCGTAGTCGAGCTCATCACGAATCGACTGCATCCAGCGGTAATAGTCCCGCATGCCTTCATAGCCCTGAACCACCTTGTCCAGGGGATTGACGGGAATACCCAGGGTTTTGAACCATTCCAGCACATCGCTGTGTTTTTTGAATGGCGGAACGCCCTCGGCCACGCCCATGGAATAGGCAAAAAAAGTCAATGGTCGGCCTGCGGTTTTGCGCGGATCGAGCTGGCGCAAGCTACCGGCAGCGGCATTGCGTGGGTTGGCGAAAGTTTTTTCGCCGTGTTCACGCGCCCAGGCGTTGTAGGCCTCAAAGCCACTGCGGGGCATCAACACTTCGCCACGCACTTCCAGCCGCGCAGGTGGGTTGTCAGTACGCAACCGCAAGGGGATGGCCTTGATGGTGCGGACGTTGGCGGTGACGTCTTCTCCAGTGCGTCCGTCCCCGCGGGTGGCCGCCCGTGTCAGGCGGCCATTCTCATACAACAGACTCACAGCCAGGCCGTCCAGCTTGGGTTCGGCGGAATATTCCACCACATCCAGACCGGTCAAGTCTCGAACCCGTTTGTCCCAGGCCCGCAGTTCATCCTCATCAAACACATTACCCAGGGACAACATGGGAATTTCATGCTGAACCTGCTTGAAACCTTCCAATGGTTGATCGCCCACACGCTGGGTGGGCGAATCCGGTGATATGAGCTCCGGGTATTGTTTTTCCAGTTGTTCCAGCTCCCGATACAGTCGGTCATACTCCGCATCGCTAATGACCGGCTCATCCAGTACGTAATAGCGATAGGCGTGTTCATTGAGCGTATTGCGCAATTCTTCCACGCGCTGGCGAATTGTCGGGTCAACCATGGCTACCATCCATATGAAGGGTCAGAGCACTTAAAAACCACCACAACAGGCTAAAGGTTTTAGCCCTTAGTCCATGGCATGCTGGCGGTCAAATTCACGCATTTGTTCACGCAGAAAGGCGATTTGCTGCCGGGACATGGGGTTATGGTGCTCGTCTGTCAAGGTGCCGCCCAGCAATTCCGCCAGTCGTTGCCCCACCGGCAGCAGGGTGTCCCACGAGTCCAGTGCGGAAACCGGCCCGGGCAGCGTCATAATCAGCACCAGACCGCGGGTTTGGGTGTCGGGGGTAAAAATGCCCGGCTTGAGCATATTGGCCACCAGAAACATCATGTCCTTACTGGTGCCATTGTCACGATAACGGTAATACAGGTTATCCTTGCCATATTCCAGACCGGCTTTTTCCGCCGCATCCTTGATGGCATGCCAACTAAGCAATTTGTCCCCCCGGGCATGGATATAGAGGGTGACGATTTTTTCCGGCTGAGGCGGATAAATAGAAACACCAGCCTGGCCGCTCCCGGCCGATGTGGACGCCGCAGACATTTCACCCGAAGGTTCTTCATGCTCAAACAAGCCGCCCAGGACAGGGTCTTTTTTGTTGGGCTCCTGGTGGCCGGGAGCCCCTTCGGGTGAGTCCGCCGCCACAGCGCCTTCTGGCTTTTTACGCGTGCCAAAATAGTAAATGCCGCCAATTATCAGGACGCCAATCAGCAGTAAAACCAGACGCAATTCATTCATATTGTTGTCACTTTCCAAAAAGCGTTTCTGTACGCAATCATACCATAAGGACGGCTTGACCCCGTGCCGATGCCCGGACAGAAATCGCAGATAAAAAGTCGTCAAAGCCAGTTTTTGTCACCACGCCGAAACAAACAGCAAGCAGCCCGGTTTATGGGCTGGTGTGCCCATGGACCCGTCAATAACCCTCTCTTATGATAGAAGAAATGCTGCTCGCTTATTTACAAAAAGGCAAACTTTACTTAGGCTATGGGTCCATACGGCATCAACCACCAATGGAAGCGCGTATGGAAGCCACAACTTTCTCCTTTTCCCTGAATACCCTGTATCTGCTTGTGTCCGGCGCGCTGGTCATGTGGATGGCCGCCGGCTTTTCCATGCTGGAAGCGGGCCTGGTGCGCGCCCGCAATACCGTCGAGATCCTCACCAAGAATATCGCCTTGTACTCCGTGGCCTGCGTAATGTTTCTTTTCACCGGTTATGACATCATGTATGCCGCCGGTGGCAACGCCTGGCTGCCTTTTCCTCACTGGCAGAATCAGTTGGGAGAAGCCTCGATTGTCACTGGCGGTGACTATTCCCGTTATGCGGACTTTTTCTTTCAGGTGGTGTTTGTGGCCACAGCCATGTCGATCGTGTCCGGCGCAGTGGCCGAGCGCATGAAACTGTTTGCCTTTCTGGCTTTTGCCGTCATCTTTACCGCGTTGATTTATCCATTGCAGGGCTACTGGATGTGGGGCGGCGGCTTTCTCAAGCAGACCGGCTTTGTGGATTTCGCCGGTTCCGGTGTGGTACATCTGGCCGGTGCCGCTGCAGCTCTGGCGGCGGTTCTGATGCTGGGGCCGCGTACGGGAAAATACGGACCGGCCGGTCAGGTGCGCGCCATGCCCGGACACAATATGCCATTGGCGGCTCTGGGCACTTTCATTTTGTGGCTTGGCTGGTTTGGCTTTAACGGTGGTTCCGAGCTAAACATCACCGGTATCGAGCATGCCAACAATGTGGCGAAAATTTACGTCAACACCAATATGGCCGCCGCAGCCGGTGTGGTTTCCGCCTTGCTTATTTCCCAGTGGCGTTTTGGCAAGCCGGATTTAACCATGGCCCTCAATGGCGCTTTGGCCGGCCTGGTGGCCATTACCGCCGACCCGGTCAGCCCATCACCGCTACTGACGGCTTTTATTGGTTTGATCGCCGGCGCGCTGGTGTTTTTTACCATTGTCTGGATAGACAGCAGAATGCACCTGGATGATCCGGTGGGGGCCTTGTCCGTCCATGGCATTAATGGCATATGGGGTTTGCTGGCAGTGCTACTGAGCAACCCGGCGGCCACAGCACTGGCGCAATTATTGGGTATCGGGGCGATTTTTACCTTTGTTTTTGTCACCAGCCTGGGCTTGTGGTGGCTGCTGGGCCGGTTACTGGGCCTGCGTGTCAGTGTTGAAGATGAAATCAACGGGCTGGATATTGCTGAGTGTGGTCTGGAAGCCTACCCGGATTTTGTCACCAAGCACTAGTTTCCGTCCGGCAGCGCCAACTTCACCACTTCGTCACTCAAGCAAAAACCGCGCGCAGTCAAGCGCAGCGCATCACCCTCGCGCACGATGGCCTGCCAGTCAAACGCCGGCTGCAGAACCTCCAGCAATACCCGCCGTGACACGCCGGTGGTCTGTTCAAAATGACCAAGCGTAAAGGCTTCCTGCAAACGCAATCTGTTTAACAGATACTCAAAAACACGGTCCGCTGGCGAAACCTGTTCGATTTTTTGCAACCGGCGATGGTCCGCCGCGGTTTGTTGGTAAATCCGCGGATGTCTTTGCTTGATGGTGCGGGTGATGGTCTGCGCCGCACCATCGGTGATTTTTCCATGGGCGCCTGCGCCAATGCCCAGATAGTCGCCAAAGCGCCAGTAGTTCAGGTTATGGCGGGATTTTCGATCGGGGCGGGCATAGGCAGACACCTCATACTGGCGGTAACCGGCTGCGGCTAACTGGTCATGCGTTTGCTCGTACAGGACTTCCAGGGTGTCTGCATCCGGCAACCCGGCAGGCGGCTTGACCGCAAACAGGGTGTTTGGTTCCAGCGTGAGCTGATAGGCCGATACATGCTCAGGCTCCAGCACCAGCAATGCCGCCAGATCGGCACGGGCCGCCTGGGCATCCTGAGCGGGCAAACCGAACATAATATCGAGGTTAATATTGTCGAAACCGACGTCGCGAGCCTGTCGCACCGCTTCACACGCCTGGGCTGCGTTGTGGATTCGCCCCAGGGTTTTCAGTTGGGCGTCATCCAGCGACTGAATGCCAAAAGACAGGCGGTTAATGCCCGCCTGCCGGTAACCCACAAAATTATCGAACTCGCCAGTGCCCGGATTCACCTCAAGGGTTACTTCCGCTCCCGGCGCCACGGGCAGTAACGCCCGAATACCCGATAACAATCGCTGCATGGCTTGGCCGGAAAACAGGCTGGGAGTGCCGCCGCCAAGAAAAATGCTGTGTACTGTGCGTCCCCACACCGAAGGCACATCCTGGGACAAATCCGCCAACAGGGCATCCACATAAGCCGTTTCGTCCAGGGAGCCTTTCAGGGCGTGGGAGTTAAAATCACAATAGGGGCACTTGCGCACACACCAGGGAAAGTGCACATACAGGCTCAAAGGCGGCGGCATGAGCGGCTCAGTGGCCGTAATGGCTGCGGAAACACTCACGCGTCTGGCGACTGGCCGACTGGCTCTGCAGACGGCAAATGCAACTGTTCCAGCAAGGCGCTAATGGCTTTTCCGCGATGCGACACCCGGTGCTTAATGGCCGGATCCAGCTCGGCGGCGGTACACGCAAATTCCGGTACAAAAAACATCGGGTCATACCCAAAGCCGCCCTGACCGGCTGGCTCTTCTGAAATGCGCCCTTCCCACAAGCCCGAGGCGATCAATGGCAAGGGGTCATCAACATGTCGCAGCAACACAATGACACTGGCAAACCGGGCTGTTCGTTGCGCATGGGGAATCCCCCGAAGCTTTTCCAGCAACAAGGCAATATTGTCTGCCGAACTGGCGTTTTCACCGGCAAACCGCGAGGTATGCACCCCCGGCTGGCCATCAAGCGCATCCACAATCAAGCCGGAATCATCCGCCAGCACCGGCGCCCCGGTGAGCCTGGCCGTATGCCGGGCTTTAATGATGGCGTTTTCCACAAAAGTGCTGCCGGTTTCCGCCACAGCAAATGCCGGTGTGGCCGGCTGGGCTTGTAATTGAATACCCAAAGGACTCAATACGGCCTGTAGTTCACGCAGCTTGCCGGTATTGCCACTGGCAAGAATCAGGTTTTTTATCATGTGCTGTTGTTTGCTCTGGTTCATGAGTGAATCGTCGCCAACAAGGATGATCCTGCTCGGTTCTGTTTTTTCCTAGCGCCACCATATTGATTTTTAGTTTTTCAACGCCGCTTGCTGAATGGCCAGTAGCTCCGCAATGCCTTTTTCGGCCAAATCCAGCATGCAGTCCAGCTCGCGGCGATGGAAGGCATGTCCTTCGGCGGTGCCCTGGACTTCCACAAACGCCCCACCGGAGTTCATGACCACATTCATGTCCGTTTCCGCTTCAGAGTCTTCGGCATAATCCAGATCCAGCACCGGCTGCCCCCGATAAATGCCCACAGAAACCGCCGCCAGAGCGCCAATAATCGGGTTTTTCTTGATTTGACCGGTTTTCAGCAAATGATTAATGGCATCCACCAAAGCCACATATGCGCCGCTGATGGAAGCGGTGCGCGTGCCGCCATCGGCCTGGATAACATCGCAATCGAGGGTAATCACACGCTCGCCAAGGGCTTCCAGATCCACCACAGAGCGCAAGGAACGGCCTATCAACCGCTGGATTTCCTGGGTACGTCCGCTTTGTTTGCCCCGGGCTGACTCACGCCCCATGCGGCTGTCTGTAGAACGGGGCAACATGCCATATTCGGCCGTTACCCAGCCTTGCCCCTTGCCCCGCAACCAGGCAGGCACACGTTCTTCCACACTGGCTGTGCAAATCACCCGGGTATCGCCACAGGCGATCAATACCGAACCCTCGGCATGCTTGGTAAAATGGCGCTGAATGGTCACCGGCCGCATTTGGTCAAATGCGCGTTGGGAAGGTCTTTGCATGATTTTCTCGAAAACAGAATCGGACAGGCATTTTACCACCGATACTCACTTTCCATGGTATCAATGCGGGCAAATTGACAAGCGCCCGACTCGATGACAAACTACAGATGCCATACACGACTCATGCCTTCCCCTTGACTGACTCAGGAGTAGCCCTGTGAATAATTACGTTATTGCCCCATCCATTCTTTCTGCCGATTTCGCCCGTTTGGGCGAGGATACCCAGGCTGTGCTGGACGCCGGGGCCGACTGGGTGCATTTTGACGTCATGGATAACCACTACGTTCCCAATCTGACCATTGGGCCTGGCGTTTTACAGGCTTTGCGCGAATACGGCATTACCGCGCCCATTGATGTACACTTGATGGTGGAACCGGTGGACCGGCTTATTCCCGATTTTGCCAAAGCCGGCGCCAGCATGATTACTTTTCACCCGGAGGCCAGCAAACATGTGGATCGCACCTTGTCGCTGATTCGCGAACACGGCTGTCAGGCGGGCCTGGCGCTGAACCCGGCCACCCCGCTGGATGTGCTCGATTACGTCATGGACAAACTCGATATGATTCTGGTCATGTCTGTGAACCCCGGCTTTGGCGGGCAAAAATTCATCCCCGCCATGCTGAAAAAAGTCACTGATATTCGCCGCCGCATTAACGAAGCGAACCTTGATATTCGGCTGGAAGTGGATGGTGGCGTTAAAATCGATAATATCCGCCAGATCAGGGAAGCTGGCGCGGATACCTTTGTGGCTGGCTCGGCCATTTTTAATACCGAAAACTACAAGACCACGATTGACGCCATGCGTGAGCAACTGAACCGCCTGGACCATATTATTTATTGAACCCAGTTCAGCCGCTATTCACACACCTGCACATATACTAGCCAGCATGAAAAAAACGCACCTTCATTTTACCGCTCGCGGAGCAAACCTGTCCCGGTGGCGGTCTGTTGCTGGCCTGTGCCTTGTCCTGATGATGGCACTGGCACCGGCCATGGCGCGTGATACCAAAGATCGCCAGCGCGGTCAGGAACTGGAAGAGGCCATCCGCTCTGTGAAACACCATACCCGGGGACAAATCCTCTCGGCCAAGACCCATCAGGGTAACAAAAGCCGCTATCACAAAATTCGCGTGCTGACCCCTGACGGCCGTGTGAAAAATATGCGTCTGCCAGCCCGCCAGCGCCCACCGGCGCCTCCTGCCGGAGCGCGGTCTCCCGCACGCAACCCCTATCCACCCCAAAAACGGGATGATGACGAGCATGACTACCGGTAAATCACCAGCAAAACCGCCTTCGGCCACCTGAGGAGGAAAAGCATTATGCGCGTGCTGCTGATCGAAGATGACAATAATCTGCGCCAGACCCTGGAAAAACGCCTCAGTGATGAGGGCTTTGTCGTGGATGCCGCCGACAATGGGGAAGACGGCCTGTTTCTTGGCCGTGAGTACCCGCCAGATGTGGCCGTCATCGATCTGGGGCTGCCAAAAATCTCTGGCATGGAAGTTATCCAGACCTTGCGTGAGGAAAATCACGCCTATCCCATTCTGGTGCTGACCGCCCGTGGCAGCTGGCAGGATAAAGTCATGGGCCTGGAAGCCGGGGCCGATGACTATCTGGTCAAGCCCTTCCACTTTCCCGAATTGCTGGCCCGCATCAAGGCGCTGGTGCGGCGCTCGGCCGGCTTTACCACACCGGAATTGACCTGTGGCGATATCAGCCTCAACACCAGCAGCCAGGAAGTGCATGTGGCCGGTCAAAGCATTGAACTGACCTCTTACGAATACAAGGTGCTGGAGTATTTGATGCTGCATCCAGGCCAGGTCATATCAAAAACCACCCTCACCGAGCACATTTACCACCAGGATTACGACCGCGACAGCAATGTCATTGAAGTGTTTATTGGCCGCTTGCGAAAGAAGCTCGACCCCGATGGCCAACGCAAGCCCATTGAGACCCTACGCGGCCGCGGTTACCGTTTGAACTGCCCCAAAAACCCGGAAGCAAAGAGCCAGACGTGAGAGGGCGTCTTGGCCGAATTTCCCTGACCACACGACTACTGGCCACCGCGACAGTGGCCTTGGCCCTGGCCCTGGCCGCCATTGGCCTGGTCATGCACGAAGCCTTTAGTGAGAAAACCCGCGACCTGGTGGAAGAGCGGCTGGAAAGCTACCTGTACGGACTGCTCAGCACCCTCGAGCCTGATGCCAGCGGGCATTTTCGCCTGACCGAAAATCTGCCGGAACCACGCCTGTCACGCCCGGCATCCGGCCTGTATGCCGAGTTAGTCAGTACCACGCAACATTGGCGCTCACCTTCCCTGTTGGGTGTCACACTGCCGGAAAACACACCCCTGCCAACCGGTCAGACCCAGTTTGAACAAATCACCGGCCCGGATAACGCACCAGCTTTCCGTCTGCGACGCGGGCTGGTGTGGGAAACCGAAAATGGCGAAGAAATTCCTTTTACCCTCAGCATTACCGAGGACGCCAGCAGCTATTTTCACGAGCTGGACAAATTCCGCAAAAACCTGTGGATCTGGCTGTTATTCGCCAGCGTAATTCTGATCGGCGTTCAAGGCCTGATTCTTGGGTGGTCACTGCGCCCGCTCAAGCGCCTGACCGAAGATGTCCAGCAACTGGAAACCGGCCGCCGTGAAACCCTGGGCGATGATTACCCCAGTGAATTATCCGGCCTGACGCAAAGCGTCAACGACTTGATTCGTAATGAACGCACCAACCTGGAACGGCAACGAAAAACCCTGGGCGATCTGGCCCACAGCCTGAAAACCCCTCTGGCTGTAGTCCACGCCGAGCTGGAAAAACCATCAGCACCAGACAAGACACTGCTGGCCGAGCAAGTGCATAACATGGACGATATTGTCGCCTACCAACTGCAACGCGCGGCTGTGGCCGGGCACCGCACCTTCAGCACTGGCGTGCCGGTCATTGATAAAGTCCAGCAAATCGTTCGAACACTGGATAAGGTTTACCGCGACAAGAGAGTCACACTGGACATGCAGGTGGCCCCGGGGGCGGAGTTCTTTGGCGAGCGCGGCGATTTGATGGAACTGCTGGGCAATCTGCTGGAAAATGCCTACAAATGGTGTGATCAGCATGTCAGCCTGCGTATCCGCACCCTGACACATCCTGGCCGCCGCCGCACCGGTTTACGCATCGAAGTGGCCGACGATGGCCCGGGAATCGCCGAAGAAAAGCGCCAGAGCCTGTTGCAACGCGGTGTGCGCGGCGACGAAAAAATCACCGGCCACGGTATTGGTTTGTCCATTGTGGCTGATATTGTCGAAGCCTATGGCGGCGAGCTGCGCATAGACCGGCATCCACGCCTGAAAGGCGCCT
>Ga0256839_1001447_pt1 | contig 28701 bp, 22 predicted proteins | sample 354166metaG_FD_185968 | JGI IMG/M metagenome (GOLD analysis project Ga0256839, IMG submission 185968) | Hydrothermal vent microbial communities from Mid Atlantic Ridge, Atlantic Ocean - 354-166 | ecosystem: Environmental > Aquatic > Marine > Hydrothermal vents | place: Atlantic Ocean: Mid... | reverse complement strand
CATATTGACCAAGAGCGGCTGTCAGTTTTTCTTTCACCTGCCGTCGTAATGCCGGTGGGCCAATGACTTCCACGTCCTCGCCATATTTCAGAATATCCATCACCAGTTCACGCGGGTCACTGTAAGGGATATTGAGTTCATAACTGCCATCAGTAAGCACTTCTCCCTGTTGTTGCGGGTGCCAGTGTTCATCGGCGACCCAGCGTGCGGCCTGAGGGCTAAAGCGCAGCCGGGCGTTATCAGTGGGTGTGCCTGCGAAAATGCCATAGCCCAGGGAAAAATGTGCGTCCAACCTTTCATCACTGATGTCTTTGGCTGCTATTTGCAGTGTTTCAACAGGGCTCAGTCGATCCAGCGAGAAGGTTCTCAGCTCTTCACGCAGGTGGCAGAAGGCATCAAGATACCAGTTGCTGCGGTAGTAGGTGAGTCGCTGAGGCGAGATGGTGCGTTCGGTGGTTTGGTCACGCTCACGGCCATGATAGAGCACTTTCATCTGTCTGCGTTGCAGTGTGGCGCTGGCAATCTGGCGAAAGCAATCAAGTTCGGTGGGGCGTGCTGCTTGCTGAAAGATGCGAATACGTTTGGTCAGTTCCGGGCTGCCTGCATGCCGTTGTTGCAGTATGTTTTCAATGCGTTTTTTGAGTGGTTGAATATGGTCTCTCAGCATGTCCGGTTGAAGCTGACCTAACAGGCTGTGGCATACCAGCAAGGCGTGAATCTCCTGGTCGTTAAACCACAGGCCGGGCAGTTCCCAGGTTTGGTCTTGCTTCAGGTCGTAATAGTAGCCATTTCGTTCCCGGTCGTATTCGATGGGTGCATTCAGTGTGTCACGCAATGCACGGAGCACGCGCCGTACAGTGGACTCGCAACACTCCATTTTATCTTTCAGGGTGTTGAGCGATAGCGGGTATCGGTGACTGTGCAGCAATTGGTGTAGCTGGAAGATGCGATCAAACTTGTCCATATTCTATTTATTGTTATTGTTATTGATGAGGCGATACTGCATGACCGTGGCATTCATGACAAGCTGCACTTTTGTGTAAAAATACCACTGGCATCACGTCATTTGACAAGGTGGGTGGTCAATTTTTGTCCGTGCGTTACCGTAAGTCCCGGAGCCGTAACGCCTTGCCAGCCACAAAATTCAACGCACTCTACAGGCCGTTCAACTGCGGGTTTTAGGTTTAACGCAAAGATCGCAAAGGCGCAGAGGACGCAAAGAAAAATATAAAGCTGCCTGATTATGTCTGAATCTCAGGCCATTGCCGGGCAGTATTATTTTGTTACTCATTCCGTCTATTATTTATGGTGTGGGCATCATCATGGCTATGCTTCATAGGCAATGAGTACACTTTGCGCCCTCTGCGCCTCTGCGTTCATAACTCGTCATTTTCCAGGGATTATGACCATAAGTTGAATGTTTTTGGTTATTGATGGCTCCGGCATGTTGGGGTTCATAAAAACCATTCACCCCAACCTACGACTGCGCACCAACATCATACCCAGTAAAAATACACCACCCGTTACACCCAACGGTAATCCATAAACTCTGAGCGGATCAGGGTGTGGTGGCAATACCAGCCAGTACCAAGTGGTGAGTGTATGCCGGGAGCCTGCCTCGCCGTTATTGCCATCCCAGTTGGCGAAGGAAATCGGAATAAATGAACCTTCGTTGAAGCTGACGTCTCCGCTATCTCCTCCTTGACGAGGGCGCTTCATAAGAATACGCCAGCGACCATGCTCCCATTTTCCGTCAGCACTGAAGGTATCATCAACATCGCGCGGCACAAGTTTTTGATTTGGGCCAAAGGCATCCAGCAATATACTGCGTGGTGAGATATCAGGTTCTATACTTCCTGCATTCCAATACCATATCGTGGTGGGGTGGTTACTGTTACCGTGACGAAACAATGGCTTGACGACGACAGGTTTTGTTTTGAAAGAGTCTTGTTGCGGAAACTGAATCGCAATCGCATCCGAATGCAGGGGCAGTTTTTCATCATGAATTTGCATGGATTCCTTTTCACCGGGTCGGCTGTCGGTACGGTCATTCACTTCCAGTAAAAAAGAGATATCATCGTCGTTATAGAGTACACGTACTGTCACCGCATCATTAAGCGGTGTAAACAAACGGTCTTCCTTGATGATGTTCGGAACCAGGAGGAGTGTTACTGCCGGTGCGCTGTTCCAGGCGTCATCATTGATGTCATCCGGTAATGCGCCTTCTACTTTCATGGCACGGACAACAGGCGCATCACTGGGCGGTGTCGTTTTTTCTCGCAGGCTATAAACATAGTTAGCGATATGCCAGCGATCTTCTATCGAAACCGGGTCTTTATTGCCCTCTTCTGTGGCTCGGTGCGCGGGCATGGGTGTGCCCGGCAAGCCAATGGATAACCGTGAATAGATGTTTTTTATCGTTTGTTCACGGGCAACCGGTTCATCTCCGGGAACATTACTGACACGCCATACCCAGGGTTTGGTAAGATCCCGTGGCCACAGGCGATCACTCCAGTCGTCTTCCAGTTTTTTTCCAGAGGTGATGTTGCCCCGCCCTTCAATACCATGACATTTACCACAGACTTTTTCAAAAACAGGCTTTCCTTTGGCGACGGATTCGACACTGAATGGTATTTGACCGGTTAATGGTTCTGCTTGGGTTATTTTTCTAAAGTCCGTTTTCAAATAACGACCATCATCATCAAAAGTATCATCATCTGCCTCTTCCGGTGCCCAGGCGGCGGTAATGTCGAAACTTTTTATCACTGGAATCAGGCTGCGTATTTGTTTATCAGTCAATAAATTAGCCCAGGCAGGCATAGCGGTTCCTGTCAGGCCGTTTTTAATAGCATTGAACAAATCATCATCCAGTGGTAACTCAGTACCCGGCGAATTTTTGTATTTAAATAATGCCAAAGTAAAATCTCTTGGCCTGGGGTACATATATTCAGCCGCCAAACCATCACCCGCCCCTTGCTCACCATGGCATGCCTGACAACGTTGTACATAAAGCTCTATGCCCATCTGTTTTGCACGACGTGTTTTGATATCATCTTTCATACCGGTTACTACTTTGGAAATATCAGGGTCCCATATGCGAGGTACTTGCCCCACGTAATCAAACAGAAAGGTGATCACTTGCCATATTTGGTTTTCATCCAGCATCTCATGCCATACGGGCATGGCAGAGTTCCACGGCGTGCCTTCTGTGGGCAAGGCTGGCCCACCGGTAGCGATACGCCAAAATAAATAGGCTTCTTGTAATTGGGCGATGGTGCCTACATCCTGAAAATTGGCAGGCAACGGACTGAACCCACGGGCATAAGGTCCTTTGCCATTTAATAAATCACCATGACAATAAAAACAGTTTTTGTAATAAACCTCACGCCCCGATTCAACAACGTCGTTATACATGGCCCAGCCTTTGTCTTTGTCTTCGGCCATGGTGTCAAGCACCTGCTCACGCAGAGGATTTTCCAGTGTGGACAGGTTGTATTTTTTGCCGAATACGCGCAGCGAACCAGGAGGTGCAGGATGCACTTGACGCAGTTCTACAGGTGCATCCATGGAGGGCTTTACAAAACCGTAAGTGGTATAACCGATGATGCCGGGAATGATGATTAACGATACCCAGCGCACCGTAATCAATTTTGGTTCTCGCAATACAGCCAGGACGGGTGATTTGAATTCGTTCCAGCGGGCGTCATCAAAAGAGAAATACAACAGTACGCCCACGATGGTGATAATCATGTACTGCACCATTAAAGAGGCAGGCAGCAATGGCGGAAAAGCGTTGTCAAAAATCAGGTAGGCAATAATAACAACCAATACTGCCTGCCAGAATGCCGGTATCCTGAAACCTTTTTTCATGACTTAATCACCCTTTTGTGTCATCAGGAAAGTCACCAATAAGTCCAGTTGCGCATCACTCATTTGTTCCGAAAAATTCGGAGGCATTACCCCTGAGGGAAAACCATTGGTAATAACTCTGTTGGGTTCTATAATACTTTGGCGGATTTCATCAGCATCCAGATAAGCACCCACACGTTCAAGACTGGGCCCCAGTACGCCACCACTGCCTAACATTTTGTGACATGCCTGGCAGCCAAACTGAGCAATGACTTTCTCAACCTCACTGCTGGCTTTCTTGGTGTTTATTAGAGATGATGCCACTGGTTTTTCATGATGGATCACTTTACTATCCGCCAGGAAGGTCACCAGTATTTCCAGTTCTTTCACCATCATTTTCTCAGCAAAGTCTCTGGGCATCACCCCCGGAGAAAATCCTTCGGTAATTTCCGCGTCAGGGTCAATGATGCTTTGGCGAATTTCTTCGGCGTTTAGTCGTTTTCCCACTTGTTCCAGTTCTGGACCAAGATCACCACCACCACCCAACATTGTGTGACATGCCTGACAGGCATATTTGGCAACCACTTCTTCTATCGTGTTCACTGATATGGTGTTCATTGAAGATTTTTCCGCTTCCACTGATTGCACTTCCTCCACAGGTGCATCAACAGGTAATGGCACGGTAACGTCATGACCATCTTTTGCCTGCATATAAGCAATAACCGCATTTATTTCAATGACCGACAATTCAATGGGCGGTTTGTCAATACGCGGCATCGGTGAAATGGTATCGTTGCTGCCTTTCTTGCCGAAATCTTTCACCACGTAAATACCCGGATCAATCATGGACTCATACAAATAAGATTCGGCATCGGTGGCATTGCCTTTATAACGTTCATCCTCCAAATGTTCGTTGGCAATGTCCACCATATTCAACGCCAAAATATCCGGCGCGCGGCCCAGGTCGTTATGACACAAAGAACACGTTCCGTTACCGGTAAAAATGGCTTCACCCAGAGCCACGAAAGATTCCATTGTCAACGTCCCCAGATCTATCTCCTGTTCCACTGGCGCTTCACCTTCTACCTGTGGCAACAGGTTCGCTACCAGAGTGAATAACAATGCCAGCCCTAAGCTGAACACCATGCTTTTAAGCAACACATTGCCACTGGTTTTAATTTCCTCTGTCTTTCCGGTATTCATGCTGTGCTCTCTACCCGTTCAGCGGCTGGTGCTTTATGTGTCGCATAGGGTGGCACTTGTTTGGTACCACTGAGGTTGGCGATCCAGAATATAAACAATACAAATAATACAAATAACACTGTTACAATGGTCATCATGTTACCGGCATAACCAATAGTAGGAATAAAGTTATCCGGAGATGTGTCTTTCATAACGGTATACACATGCCAATGTGTGCGCACCGATGATCGTACATAACCCATAAGCGCCATTAACCAGGTAAAAGCAATAGGTAAGGCAAACAAGGCATACTGGGCACGATTACTCACCTGCCCCCAATGAGAAGGCAGAGTTTTTGCTTTGCGATACAAAAAGGCATCCAGCACTACTCCGCTGATAATCACCGTTAGAGTAGACACCACTTGTATGACGCTGGAACCTACTTTATACACTGTATTGGTAAAGTAACCGTAATAGACACCGACAAAAATGATATTGACAATCGCCACAATATAAATCGCCACCATTAAAGCATTACCCGCCGTCTCCCATGAGACAGTCGCCACCTTGTCTGAGCGCCGATAAATCTGGAAGGACATAAAGGTAAAGATAAGCATCAGGTTCACCGCGATATTCTTCGCTGGCATAATGCCCAGTGCGCCCAGTAAAGGATGATTACTACCACCCAGTGCGGCTATTTCGCCAGAGGTAAGAATCAACGTATGCGGCGTCACCCAGATCAAAAAACAAATAACCAATACCACTGCGATGTACTTGATAAATCGCTGATAACGTTTGGAACCTTCGGTGCGTGACATGCCGGACCATAAATAATAGTTACCCGCAAGTAAAATAGTGCCAATCAATACGGCTTGAATAATAAACAGCCAAGCCAAAATTCCGCCCATGGCGGTAATGCCCATCTGTTGTGAATAGGCATAAATTTCAGCCATTAGCCAATAACCCGCGAAAGGCAAAGGTAAGAAAGCCAGTATGGCAATAAAATTTGAGGTATAACCCATCCAGTCATAATGGGCGCGTGCCTCGGCGGTTCTGGCAGCCAAGCACTTATAAGCGGCATAGGCACCGACCACGGCACCACCAAAGGCAATATTGGCAATAAAACGATGCAGGTTAATGGGATTCCACAATGGCCCTTTCATCACTTCCCAGATATCACCAATCACCGCACCCACTTCATTCACCCCCGAGGGAGCCATCATGAACGTCGCCCAGGAGTTGGCCGTTACCATCAAGGTGGCTCCTACGGCATTCAGTAACAGGCCTAATGATAAATGTACCCACTTGGCATTACCGTAACGCATTGCGTTCCAGCCATAGTAATATATGTATAGAACAATACTTTCGAGAAAAAACAGGATGGCGTACACCATCATTTGCGCACCGAATACACGCATCAAATAAGCCATTAAATCCGGATAAAGTAGAAACAATGCCAATGCCAGGGTGCCACCGAATAAAGCAGTAATGGAATACGCTGTAATACTGATTTTCATAAACTCATGCGCCATATCGTCATAACGCGAGTCTTTGGTATATACACCCAGCAATTCAATGACCAATACAAAAAGAGGGACGGCCAACACCAGGGCACCGAAAAACAAATGCAATTGCGCTACTACCCAAACGATGGAACGACTACTGACACCGACATCGGGATAATCTGCGCGTGTAGGCTTGGGAGCGGGAGTTAATGTTAATTCGGTATTTTCGGCAGTGCTCATATCCGCAGGAATTTCAGTTGATGCTGCAACAGCACCGAAAAACCCGCTGTTAAACGTATTTGCTGTAGTGAGTGTGCCTGACCAAAAAAAACTCAGAACGGCTATCACCAGCAACACCAACCACATCAACCATGATGAATAACGACGTGCCTTCATAATCCGCCTCTCTCCCAATTACTGGATAACGGTTATTGTGCAGGTGTCAAATCCATGTTAAGGGGTAGCCCCTGCATACTCATGATAAAATGATCAAGCCCATAAAAATAAAGCGACACCACAGCAAAAGCGGTCAACCATATTTGCAGGTTTTTTATCATCGGTTTTTCCTTTTTTCAATTATGGGTAGGCTCAATACCATGGGAGTAAATCAGCAACCACCAAAAAAATACCAATATCACTAACAGCGTCAGCCAAAAAATCTTGGGGCCCCAGCTGGCTCCATCACCTGATGTATTTTCGTTGGATTCAGTAGGTTTTTCTGATGCGTTCATTCCATCTCCCCCGACGGCAGCCATTACCAATATGAAAATCATTACTTCTCCAATCTCTTCTCTCTAATAACTACCAAGCAACAACTAGGCCAGCCTTTTAACATTCTTTTAAAATACGTTTATTTCAGTGATTTAACTGATGTCACATGGCAGTTTTACTTGGTGATAAAACGGATAACAACAAGTACAAAATGAATACAACGTTCATGAAATTTATAATAAAAGAACAAAACGATGCACTTTAATACGGCCACAAATAGGATCATAAACATGTGAATGAATTGTTCACTCATGCATTGCCGCATCAAGCCTATTGAACGTTTTGTTCAACATTAATAATTTCTCCATACAGACGTGATAGAAAGAAACCCGTTGATTCCTTTTGACAGCAAGGGATTAAAAGTTTTTATGCGCCAGCAGGAAGTTGGTACGGCTTCTGCTAATTTGATGGTGTAAGCACATGTATGTGCCTCTTTATGAAATTTATGGAAACCGATAAATATGAAAACAGTCATGAGCGTAAACACCACCGAAAATAAAACCACGGAAAAACCTCTACCATCATCCAGAAATAATGCTGTCCACTCCATCAGCAAATGGCTTAACAAGGGTGATGAGCTGGATCGTTGCTCTGCTTGCCATAGCCTCGGCGTATTGGGTGATCATGATTCCATAACGATACTCGCTGAACATTTGCAGGATGAAGATATAGATGTATGTATTGACGCCGCTGAGGCATTGGGGCTTATCGGCGACAGAGATGCGGTCACACTCCTGCTGAAGTCTCTGGATCACGAGACCGATGGTGATATAACGACAGCCATTGTAAAAACGCTGGGAAAACTAGGCGGAGAGCAGGCTGTTTCACGTTTACTGGCATTGGCAACCTCTCCTCCTGAAGACAATGAATGGGATGATGAAGAATCCTGGGATTCAAATTGGGATATTCAGATTTCTGCGGTGCAAGCATTGGCACAATTACGCACCAGTGCAGCGGTTATCCCTTTATCCAACTTATTGACCGATAATGAATGCCCGGTAGATAAAAGCAATTTATTTAATGCGTTGGCACACATCGGCGGAACCGGGGAACGGGTATTGATTAAAAAACTTCATGAGGATATTTCTCGTGAACGTCGGCGCGCTGCCTGCGCACTGGGCATAAACTGCACTGCGGTGGGAGCACGCGCACTGGGCAGGGCTTTACAAGACCCAGAACCTGAAGTGCGTGCCGCCGCCGCTGACGCGCTTTCCAGAGGCAATCATGAGCGCTATGTAAACGCGCTATTGATGTTGCTTCATGATTCTTCCTCTGATGTTCGAAAAGCAGCACTAAATGCGGTAAGCACATTAACCAATGTAGTGGTCGATGCAAGTGATGTTTCTGTTGTAAAAAATGTTGCTAAAAATATTGAATTAGAGAAACTCCTTCCATTACTGGATGACAGCAGTCCTGAAATTATCACTACAGTGCTCAACATGCTACATAGCCGGTTAGCTTACTATTTGCTGGACAAAAATATAAAAAACCACCTTAAAAATCGAGTTCAACTGCTACTAAAAAGCCCTCATGCTACCGTAGCAACAGCCGCTTGTTTATTTTCTCCTATGTTGAACAGCCCGGAAACAAGAGAAATTTTGTTATCACTTGCACGAAATTTACAAGGTGATTCCGCACTACGTAAGCAGGCTATTATCGCCATTGGTCAGTGTGGAAATATTTCTGAAACTGTACTCATGGCATTAACTGAACTGCTTAATACAGAGGATTATGTTGTACTTTTTGCAACACTACAAACATTGCTGGCTTTACATATGAAAAAGGATATTTCAAATGAAAACGAAATTGATGGCGAACTACCCACACCATTGGAAATTATTATTTCAGCCTTGCAAGGTGATGTTGTTATACCTCTTACCAATGAGAAAAAAGAAGTTAAGGATGCAGAAACAGAAATTGATGACACCAGTAAACTTGAATCATCTGACACGGCTAACCCCGTTTCAACTCTGGATTCTATTGCTCTGGGAAATGCAGAGATGGCACATAAAATGAGTGCGAACAAACCACTAAACTCTGATGAAACCCTGGAACTCTCCACGAAAGAAATGGAAACATTCCAGCCTTATTACGATATTTTGAAACAACAAAAAATTAACCGGAAAAAATTTACTCGGGAAAAAACGACTAATATTGCCATTGAAGTTCGTCGTCTTAGCGCACGTATATTAGGTGAATATTCTCAACCCGATGTTGTGAAAGCCCTGCTGCAAACCCTTTATGATGCAGAACCTGACGTTCAGCATGAAGCAATTTCTGCTCTAGCGCGCATCAACCCTGATACACCGGGAATCGCTGAAACACTCGGCCCTCTGACCAGTTTTTTACACCTCGGAAATATGGATTTGCGTATTATCAGCACAAAGGCATTAGGCGCATTGGGAAACATGGAGAGTTTACCCGTCCTGCTGGGTTCATTGCATGATGAAAGCAGACTGGTACGTAATCAGGCCATATTATCTGTTTCTCAAATAGTGAAAAAACATGTTATTCATTCGTCTAACATCACCAAACCACTGGCAATTGCCAACAAACGGGAACAAGCAAAAGCTATTGATGTGGTACATGCATTACGAAGTCTAGCGGATTGTTTGAATGATGCCGATGTTGGTGTGCGCAAGACAACAGCATTAGTCATCGCAGAGTTAGGTACTCTATTGTCGATTGATAAATTACCTGAAGAATTACACACAAAAATTGTTGAGCATCTGATTACTGCCGGATTTACCGGCGAGGGGCAACAGGCAAGGGATATGGCCAAAACTCTGCGTATATTTGACTCTTGCGAGGCCGGTAATCGCCTCGTATATCTGTTGGATAATGTACCTTCCAGTGTTGAACGACGCATCGCCATGGAAATGCTGGAAGAAATATTTCAGTTTCCACAGGCTTCTTAACATGACCATTTGCAGTAACCATATAAAAAAATAGAGCATTCATATTACGCGAAAGAAAGGAGTAATTTATGAATAAATCACTCGCAGCACTGGCATTAACATTGACTGCCGCCACTGGACTACCTTTGATGGCAAGCGCAGCAGACTACCAAGTGGTTGACGTTACTAACGGTGGCAGTATTACCGGCAAGGTGAATTTTTCCGGCAAAGACCCTGCCCCTAAAATATTTACCATTACCAAGGATAATGATACGTGTGGCACTGGTGAACGTAACATCGATTTTGTACGTGTTACTAACGGAGCCCTTAATGATACGGTGGTCTATCTTAAAAAAGTAAAATCAGGCAAAGATTTTTCAGATGATATTGATAAAACTGAAATTGATCAGAATAAATGTGATTTCTTACCTTTTTTATCGGTGATGAAAAACAAAGATAAATTAATGGTGCGTAATTCAGACCCGGTGTTACATAACATTCACACTTACGAGCAGATTGGACGCGCTAAAAAAACGGTCTTTAATATCAGCCAACCCCCCGAGCTGGCCACTATTAACAAGACGGTAAAACTCAAACGTGGCACAGCCATGAAGCTGGAGTGTGATGCTCATGATTTTATGCATGGTTATATCTTTGTGGCAAAAAATCCCTATTTTTCTGTGGTAAAAGACGATGGTAGCTTCACCATCGGTAACGTGCCACCGGGAAAATACAATATTGTCGCCTGGCATGGTTTTCTCGGTGAAAAAAAAGGAAAAGTGACGGTAACCGCTGACAGTACAGCCACTATTGATTTTACATTTAAGGGTAGATAGCTCATGCGAAATTGCTTTCCATTTGTCAGTCATCGCCCACTCACCGCCTTCGATTATCTGGCGATGGTCGGTTTTGCGATCAATATGGCGGTAATCTTATTTATTGTTATTCACTGGTTTTCAGGTTAAGCCATCATTGATAAGGCGGTATTAATGAACGCACAATTGCAACCGGGAAAAATTCAGGCCACGTTACCAGCATACCAACATATGTTGCTGGCGGTAGATTCATCGGATCATTCTAATCGTAGTCTGCTGGACACAATGGAGCTGGCCAGTCTCTGGGCTGCCGATATCACGGGTGCGCATGTTTATGCGGCCAAATTGCACGATTTACGCTTTCGACAAATGGAAGGTGGTTTACCTGAACAGTTCCGTGAAGAAGATGAGCTGGAAAGACAGCGTGATGTTCATGATGACCTGATCACCCGGGGGTTGTCGATCATCACTGATTCCTATCTGGATCATTCCGAACGTCAATGTCAGGAAAAAAACCTGGCGTTCACACGCTGTAGTCTGGAGGGGAAAAATTATCGGGAGCTGGCACGCGAGACCAATAATGGTCAGTATGATTTATTGGTAATGGGTGCTTTGGGTCTGGGTGCCGTGCAAGGCAGTCGCGTGGGCACGGTATGTCAGCGTGTGCTACGACGCAGTAATATTGATACGCTGGTCATCAAACAACCTGAACGCGCTATCGCAGAAGGCCCGATTGTGGTGGCCATTGATGGTTCCCGCAAAGCCTATGGTGGCCTGTTGACAGCTTTCAGTCTGGCCCGACAATGGCAGGTGCCGGTAAAGGTGGTTGCGGCTTTTGATCCCTATTTTCATTATGTGGCGTTTAATCGTATTGCCAGTGTGTTGTCTGAAGAAGCCGGTAAGGTGTTTCGTTTTCAGGAACAGGAAAAATTGCATGAGGAGATCATTGATTCCGGTCTGGCAAAAATTTATCAGGGGCATCTGGATGTTGCGCACAGTATCGCGGATGAGTATGAAACCAACATTGAAACCCGCTTGCTGGATGGCAAACCCCATGACGCTATCGAGAAATACCTGAAAGAAGTCAACCCTTCTTTATTGGTTGTCGGCAAGCTCGGCATTCACGCTGATGCAGAGCTGGATATCGGCGGCACGGCGGAAAATCTGCTTTACAATACGGATTGTGCCCTGCTCTTCAGTCAGCGTGAATTTCAACCACGGGTCGATTTACTGGCCGAAACCACCACCTCCTGGACGACCCAGGCCGAACAACACATGAACAATGTCCCCGGGTTTGTACGCAGCATGGCACGTATGGCTATTTTACGTTATGCACAGGAGAAAGGTCATACGGTTATCACCGAACGCATTGTGGAAGATGCCACAGCACAGTTATGTCCTGGTCATGCTAGGCAAGCCATGGCGGAAATAGTCGCTGCCCACGATGCGGCGGACATTGAAAAAAAACCGCTGGATGATTTACTCATGCGTTGGTCCGATGAAGCCACGGCGCTGTTGCGGACGGTTGACGATTTGTCGTTACGAGGCAACCTGAGTATGCGAGCAGAAAAAAAGGCCCGGCAGGAAGGCAGTATCCGTGTGGAAATAGGTCATGTCACCCCTTTCATCAAAACCAAATTCGTCAATGCGACACAGGCTCCCGCCGAGCTGCATTGGCAGGCCGCTGCACTGGCCCGGCTGGCCCGTGTGCCGGAAGGTTTTATGCGTAATTCCAGCAAACAGCGAATCGAGGAATATGCTCATAAAATACACACGGGTACTGTTTCTCTGGAGGTTGCTGAAGCCGGTTTACAGCAAGCGCGTGAGGCCATGGCAACACAGATGCAGGATGATGCCCAAAATAATATACACAACACTGCCCACAACAATGGCCACAACAGCGTTACGGAAACGACAACCACATCAGGTATTGTTTTTCACTGGACGGACGCTGCTCAGGTACGCATGCAGAAGGTACCGGCGGGATTTATGCGCGACCTGACCCGACAACGAATCGAGACGTTTGCTCAGGGTAAAGGCACAACCGAAATCACCCCCGCATTAATTGACGAAAAATACCGTCAATGGGGGGAAGGTTCTGAAAAACAACAACGCTTACTGGCCTGGAGTCACGATGCCTTGCAACGCATCGAACGCATTCCGGATTTTGTGCGCGGCATGGTTGTTAAGGAAGTGGAACGCTGTGCTCGTGAACAGGGAAGTGAAACGGTCACTCCGGAGATTCTTGCCCAGGCCATGAGTCGCTGGGAAGGCATGGGTACGTTTCATTCTGAGGAAAATCCTGATCTCTACAAGGATTAAGTGCAATGCCAAACCATGATCTCTTTCTGCTGGCCATCAATCTCACCCGGCGCTGCAACCTGGCCTGTGAGCATTGCTATCTTGATGCCGACACTCTGCAAAATGGCAGCGCTGACGAGTTGACCCGCGATGAGGTTTGCCAGTTACTGGATCAGATAGCGGCACAAACAACCGAAGTTATGGTGGTACTCACGGGCGGCGAGCCACTGTTACGGCCTGACCTGGAAAGCATGATCCATCACGGCACCCAGTGTGGGCTATCTATGGTGGTAGGCACCAATGGTGTAATGCTCACAGAAAAACGGGTGCAATCACTCAAACTTGCCGGTGCATTGGGGATGGGCATCAGTGTTGATTCACTGAACCCTGAGCAACATAACCGTTTTCGCGGACGCACCGGTGCCTGGGAAAAAACCCTGGCGGGCATCGAAGCCTGTCGTCGTTTTGAATTGCCTTTTCAGGTTCACTTTTCAGTAACCGAAAGCAATGCCGGTGAAATACCTGCCATGATTGATTTTGCCCACACCAGTGGTGCCAGGGTACTCAATATTTTCTTTTTGATCTGCACTGGCCGGGGTGAGTCCATGTCAGATATCAGTCCCGTCACTTACGAACGGGTATTGAATCAACTGGTCGCGGCACAGAACGATTACCCGCAGCTGTTAATCCGCGCCCGCTGTGCGCCGCATTTCAAACGTATTGCCTATGAGCATGATCCCCGTTCATCACTCACTCGGGCCGAAGGTTACGAAGGGGGTGGTTGTCTGGCCGGTATTCATTATTGTCGCATTACCCCGGAAGGTGATGTTACTGCCTGCCCGTATATTCCCGACAGTGAGGGCAATATTCGCCAAACCGGTTTTTGGGATATCTGGAAACAGTCAGACACTTTTGAGCTTTTACGAAACCCCCGGCTCGAAGGTAAATGTGGTGAATGTGAATACCAGCAATTATGTGGTGGCTGTCGTGCCCGGCCATTGGCCATGGGCGGCAGCCTCATGGACACTGATCCCTGGTGCAGTTATCAGCCTCAAGGGGCCGATGTTATCCAACCATTAGTAGCGCCCCCTTCCCTGATGACATGGACAGCGGAAGCTAAACAGCGCTTGCAACGTGTGCCGTCTTTCCTGCGCAAGATGGTAAAAAACCGTGCTGAAGTCCATGTGCAGGAACTGGGCGAGCATGAGGTCACCAGCGAACACATGGCCAATCTCGCCGCCAAGCGTTTTGGTGATGCCGGGCCACCGGGTATGCCCGGCCATGAAAATACACCTTTTGATGAGGCCAGTAAAAACCTGCCCTGGAGCCAGGAGGCGCGTGAACGCCTGGCGACGATGCCTGCTTTTTTAGCTGCCGGTGTACAGGCAGTCGCCGAAGATGTGGCGCGCGCCGAAGGACGGCTGGAGGTCAACATCAAGTTACTCGACCGACTCGAAAGTGAAGATCAACTGGAACGCAAATTTGACTGGTCAGCCGAAGCCGAGGCAAGCGTCGAAGAATGTCTGGCGGGTAAAGCCCGCGAGGTGCGTTTGTTTGTTACCCCGGCACTGGAAGCCGAGGCCGAACGAGTCACCCGGAAACGTCGCGCTCATCGCGTAAGTTCCCAGGATGTATTGCAGGCCATGGCAGTTTTCAGCGGCGGTGTGGAATGGTCACAGGAAGCTGCCAAACGTGTCGCAAATGCCCCTGACTTTGTGCGTGCCGGTATTAAAAAGGCCGCCGAGTTTAACGCCCGGCGTGAAGGTTTGGAGATCATCAACTCCGATGACCTTACCCGGTTTCGCAATCGCGCCATGATGCGCGCAGTACAGCGCATGAAAGGCTTTGGCATGACGGAACTCAGTTTTGATGCTTTCGATATTGCCAAAAACAAGGTGCCCAGATTGAAAGAAAATCCGGAGGCGGTAAAACGCTTCAATACCATTCGTGAATTTGTGGATGCCCGCGAGCATCCCGGTGATTTGCTGGGTCAGGAATTGTTGGGGCAGATGAAAGAGAAACTTAAAAACAATGTTAAATCAAATAATGTTAAATCATGAACATTCATGAATACGTAAAATACGTAGGTTGGGGTGAGGGACGAACCCCAACAGTGGTGTTAATTCAACCTCAGCGTGTTGGGGTTCGCAAGCTCACCCCAACCTACACTGCTGAAAAACAATGTTAAACAATAACCATGCAGGGTCGGCACCGTCCATCCTACAATTTGGCAACACATCATTATTATGAACACAGATGTCATTATTATCGGCGGCGGTATCTCAGGGCTTTCCACAGCCTGGTGGCTGGCTCAAGCAGGTATCTCTGTACAGGTATGGGAGGCCGACAAGCATCCTGGCGGCAAAATAAAAAGTCGGCAACAAGAAGGTTATCTCACGGAACAAGCAGCTTCATTGCTAATGAATTTCCGTCCCGAAGTCGCACAACTGGTCAGCGAAGCCGGACTGGATACACTGAAAACCCAACGCTTGCCCCAGGCACAACGTTATCTCTTGCATCACGGTGAATTACAGGCTTTGCCCATGCGTATCGGTGGCATGTTGACTTCACCGCTGTGGAGTCTGCGCGGCAAATTACGACTATTACTGGAACCCTTCATTCCTGCTGGCGGGACCGAAGATGAAACAGTGAGTCAGTTTGTCCGCCGCCGCCTGGGAAATGAAATGTTGGAAAAAGCCATGGAACCCTTTATCGCCGGTACCCTGGCCGCAGACCCGGACCAGGCATCTGCCGGTGCCACCCTACCCCGGTTAACCGCACTGGAACAGCGTTACGGTTCCATTACCGCCGGTGTATTGGCCCATAGGCTGCTGCGCCGTCGCACCGCCTGTAACGTCGATAGCTTTTCTTTTCGTGGCGGCATGAACACGCTGATTAATACGCTGGCCCGCGCTGCGGGTGTACAGGTTTTTTCCAATCGACAAGTGAAAGCAATCGTACCCGATAAAGCCCGTTGGTCGGTTAGCGCAACCACCCCGGATGGTGAACGTAATCTCACAGCAACACACGTTGTTGTGGCCACACCAGCTCCGGCGGCAGCAAGTCTTCTAGCTTCTGTTGATTCTGAGCTGGCAACACTGCTGGATGATATTCACTATGCACCATTGGCCGTATTACACATGGGACTGAATCAGCATCAGGTGGGGCATGCACTGGATGGCACTGGTTTTCTTACACCTCGCCAGGAACGACAACCCTTCACCGGCAACTTGTGGATGAGCAGTCTGTTTGCAGATCGTGCGCCGACGGGCAAGGTGCTACTCACTACTTATCTCGGTGGCGCACGTCACCCCGAAGCCGCACATTGGGATAACGACCATCTTGTTGATGAAGCACTGCGCGCGCTCACTCCGCTGCTAAATATAAAAGGCAGTCCGGAAATGGTGCGCATCGACCGTCATGCCCAGGCACTGCCGTTGTATCACGGTGCTCATTTGGCAAGAGACCATGCCATTACCAAACAATTACAGGCAATGCCCGGGCTGCATGTGGAAGCCAATTATCGAGGAGGGGTGTCGATCCGTGACCGCATTGCCCGCGGGCAGCAACTGGCACAAAAAATTGCCGGGCAATTACTGACAGATACAGAAAAACTACCTGTTTTACCCCTGAGTTCGCTATCCCCAGGGCACTAATGGAGAAATTAAATCATGGCCACGCCAGAACAGGCCAGACAACCTGACAATCTGCTTTTCCTGCGCATTACAGGAGTGGTACTGTTAGTCATGTTGTTAATTTCGGCATGGGCCCGTTCTTATAGCGAGCATGTTTCTCTTCCCCGGTATTGTGATAACCCACAAAGTACCCTGACACACCTCGAACAGGTTTTGCGTGCGCCACGGCCTGCGGGTGATGATTCACGCCGCCCCTACATTATCGCCGCAAAACTGCTCTTTCTACTTCCACGCGAACCGGGGGAAACCGAACCAGCTTATCTCTCACGGGTTCGGAAACACATTGAGGATACTTGTCGATGACCCCGGCACGGCAAAACATTGATCGCCCTCCACCGTTGCTCAGACGTTTTTTACTGGTGTTTCTGCCATTGTGCCTGCTGCTCATTGCCATGGGTGCAAACCATTATTACACCGCAATGAAGCTGGCTAGAATCAGCTTGGAAAGCAGTGAACAAAAAAATGTTGCATTGGCGCAAAAGGGATTGATCAGCGAAATGCGTGCCGTGATTTCCGACCTCACCTTTCTTGCCAAACTCAACGAGCTTTGGGATTTACTGGACAATCCCCGGAATGAAGATGCCCGCCTGAATCTGGCCCAGGAGTTCCTCTACTTCAGTGAAAAAAAAGGTATCTATGACCAAATCCGTTTTTTATCCGAAGACGGCATGGAGATTATTCGCATCAATTATGATGAAGGTAACCCGCAAATCCTGCCACAAAGTGAATTACAAAATAAAAATGATCGTTATTATTTTCAAGCAGCCCTGGCGCAGGATATTGGTGGAATCTACATGTCACCCTTTGACCTGAATGTCGAAGAAGGACAAATTGAACAACCCCTGCGCCCGGTAATCCGCTTCGCTACCCCACTGTTCAACAGCCGGGGAGAAAAAAGAGGCGTGCTGATGTTTAACTTTCGTGGCGAAAAACTGATTCAGGGTTTTCGTCAGGCAGCAGCCAGCATCGCCAATCATCTTAACCTGATTAATTTTGAAGGTTACTGGTTAAACGGCCCCAGCTCAGAAAATGAATGGGCCTTTTTATTAAAACGTGAATATTCTTTCGCTCAAACATTCCCACATGCCTGGCAAAAAATACTGGATCAAGACACCGGTAGCTTTATCAATAAAAAAGGCTTGTTTACCTTTGCTGTTGTCTATCCCATGGTATCGGTACTGGAGTTTTATGCGCAAGCCGGTATGGGAGATATTTCCTCAGTCTCCGAAGGACATCAAGATGCTAATCCCCGTTTTTGGAAAATTGTCTCCCACGTTTCACCCGCAGCGCTCAACACTGCATCTCGGATGTTTTTCCATCAGCATCTCTTGTCGTATCTGTTGGGTGGATTATTCTTGCTGGCGGTATCATTAATTGTCGCCCAAACAACCATTCGCCAAGAGCTGAAACAGGCACAAAAAAACTTTGAGCGCCGTTATCATGGCACATTGGAAAACATGCAACTGGCCGCTGTCACTCTCAATGCCGATGGCCGCATCACCTTCTGTAATGATTACCTGCTCAACCTGACCGGCTGGCAACACAAAGAAGTACTGGGTCAAGAATGGTTTGACAGCTGCGTCATTCCGGAAGACCAGCAACACACACGTACAGTCTATACAAAGATCATTTCCGGTGATGCCCCTCCACATACCGTCGAAAGCCATATCATGACAAAAACCGGTGAGTCGCGTTTATTTTCCTGGACCAACACTCTCTCCTGCGGGCGCTTCGGCGAAGTCACCACACTAACCAGCATAGGCCAGGATATTACCCAGCAACGTGAATCAGAAGAACAGTTACGCAAATTATCCCGAGCCGTTGAACAAAGCTACAACTCTGTAATGATTACCAATGCACAAGGTATTATTGAATACATTAATCCTCGCTTTACAAAAATAACAGGATATAGCACAACAGAAATTCTGGGCCAGACACCGCGCATTTTAAAATCAGAAGAAACCAGCGATATCGACTACCGCCAACTATGGAAAATGATAAAACAAGGTAGCGAGTGGCGTGGCGTTTTCCACAACCGTAAAAAAAATGGTGAACTTTACTGGGAAGACACCATGATATCCCCCATTCGCAATGAACAAGGTGAGATTGCACATTTTCTGGCAATAAAAGAAGACATTACTGAGCACATATACTTAAAAAAAGAAGTGGAGGAACGCAATCAGGAACTTGCCCGCACTCAAACCCTGACGGCCATGGGCCGTATGGCCACAATGATTGCCCACGATCTGCGTAATCCACTTTCCTCCATTAAAATGACACTGCAAATATGGGGCAAACGCGCGGAAGAATCCTGGGGAGAAGAAGCCAAAGAAATGAAACAAATTTCATTGGATCAGGTGCTATACATGGAAAATATTCTCGCTGACCTGCTGTCATTCTCTCGCCCCGATGCACTGAACCCGGAATGGTTGAACATTAATAAATTACTAGATTCCGCTATCAATACTACGCAAAAAAACATACAAAAATACGGTGCCAAAATCATCACCGACTATCAGCCACAACTTCCAACCATTCATGGTGACGCCACCAAATTGCGACAATTATTCAGCAACCTGATCATGAATGCGCTGGAATCTGCGGATAGCATTAATCATATTCCTAACATTCGCATTAATGTCCGTGTAGAAGTGGATAACGCCATCCCGTCGGTTCGTATCGACATTCATGACAATGGGGGTGGCATCAACCCCGCACACAAAGACAAACTGTTCGAGCCTTTTTTCACCACCCGCGCCAAAGGCACTGGCCTGGGTCTACCCATCGTTAAACGCATACTGGACCAACACCGTGGCCAAATCAATTTGGACACAAATGACAGTACAGATAAAAACCCAAATGAAAACAATGGCACCTGCGCCCGTGTTACCTTACCTATAGGACCCGTAGAACCATGAACACCGCAATCGAAAAATTCAATGACGTACATACCATGGAAACGCATTCACCCACACGAAAAAAACACATATTGATTGTCGATGATGACATTGCCAGTTGCCGGACATTACAACTGCATCTGAGCAGTCAGGGTTACGATGTCACCATCGCCCATAGTGTTGATCAAGGTATGGAAGCTGCTTACGGACACTGCCCCAACTTGGTTATTCTCGACATTCGTATGCCAGGAAAATCCGGGCTGGAAGGTCTACCCGAATTCAAACGGGCCTTTCCCGACGCTCATGTCATCATGATCACCGCTTTTCATGACATGGACAGTACGATAGAAGCCATGCAACTCGGCGCTGAAGATTATATTCACAAACCCATCGATATCGAAGAACTTGACAACGCAGCCGCACGCATACTGGATCCAGGCGATCAAACCATTGTTAATGCTCGCCAGGAAAACCAAGCGCCCTTATCCAACACAATGGTGGCACGCAGTCGTGCCATGAAAGAAGTTTTCAAAATTATTGGTCTGGTAGCTGACAGTCCAGTCACCGTATTGATCACCGGAGAAAGTGGTACCGGTAAAGAACTGGTAGCCACAGCCACCCACCGGGCAGGCAAAAATGCCCATGGCCCTTTCGTCGCCATTAACTGTGCGGCACTGGTGGAGACTTTGTTGGAATCTGATATGTTCGGTCATGAAAAAGGAGCTTTTACCGGGGCTGTAAGCCGACAGCTTGGTAAATTTGCCTTAGCCGAAAACGGTACTCTTTTTCTGGATGAAATAGGTGAACTCTCCCCTACCATGCAAGCCAAATTATTACGTGTTTTACAGGAAAAAGAATTTACGCCCATTGGAGCAAAAGCCCCACAACAAAGTAATGCACGAGTTATTGCCGCAACCAATGTTAATCTTGAAAAGCGCGTAAGCGAAGGTCTGTTTCGTGAAGACCTCTACTACCGGTTACGTGTAGTGACTATCCATCTACCACCTTTGCGTGAACGCAGGGAAGACATTGTTGATTTAATACACTCATTATTGGCACGCACCAATAAACAAATGAATCGCAATGTCACCCAAATAGCCTCCGATGTAATGACCAGCCTGGAAAACCACAGCTGGCCGGGCAATGTACGCGAACTGGCAAATACCTTGGAAAAAGCTGTGGCGCTCTGCCCTGGCAATGTGATTACCCGGGATCTTATCAGTGACATCTATAATACCGAATCGACAGACAATCAACATACGGAAAAATCACTGAGTGAATGGAGCTTGGAAGATATCGAAAAAGCACATGTACAACGTGTCCTCGAAGCCACCCAATGGCACAAAGGCAATGCATGTGACATCCTCGGAGTCTCCCGCCCCCGCCTACGCCGCATGATTAAACATTTCGAAATATTTAATCCTAACGGAACACACATGGATGAAGACAATGATGAATAAAAATCCTAATGACGATGGTATTTATCATGCGTTACTAAACCAGCATTTCAGATTAAAAATTAAAACCGTCAGAAAAACATCAGCAATCACGATTAAATAAAAAACATGAACTCACAATTGATTGACCCCTTTGGTAGAAAAATAGAATACCTGCGTTTATCAGTCACCGATAAATGCAATCTGCGTTGTTTTTATTGTTTACCCAAAGGACACAATAAATTCAACCCAACATCCCAACGGCTGACGCAAGATGAAATAGTACGCATAGTCCGCACGTTTACCGAAATGGGGGTTCGTCGGGTACGATTAACGGGAGGTGAACCACTGGTGCGCAAAGACCTGGGTGAACTATCCACCCGCCTTTCCACATTGCCAGGACTGGAAGACTTGTCACTCAGCACCAATGCCGGTTTATTAGCAATACATGCAACAAAATTAAAACAAGCAGGTATAACCCGCATCAATGTCAGCCTGGACACCCTGAAACCGGAACGATTCCGCGACATTAATGGTGGCGAATTATCAGATACCCTGGATGGCCTGATGGCCGCAAAAACCGCCGGGTTTGCACCCCTCAAAATCAACATGGTCGCCATGAAAGGCATCAATGATGACGAGTTTATTGACATGGTGAATTTTTGTCTCAAACATGACTTCACCTTGCGTTTCATTGAAACCATGCCTATAAGTGCAGCAGGCCGTAACGCCAGTGAACATTACCTTAAGCTTCATGACGTTGAAAAACGATTGAAAAAAAGCTTTGAACTCATTCCCGGTGTTATGCCCGGAGGCGGCCCCGCACGCTATGTTCAGGTTAAAGGCACCCGCCTTCGTATCGGGTTTATTACCCCCATATCCCAACATTTTTGTGAAACCTGTAATCGTGTACGCCTGACCTCTTCCGGCACACTCTATTTATGCCTGGGACATCAACATAAAATTGAGCTGCGGGAAATATTACGCCAGGGCTTAAGTGACGCTGACTTAAAAACACTGCTTAACAATGCGCTTGCCTTGAAACCGGAACGTCACAATTTTACAGAACGGCCACAGCAAGTAGTGCATTTCATGTCATCCATTGGTGGTTAAAATTTCATATTCCCCATCATGATCATGTTGGGGTTCGTACCTCACCCCAACCTATCTGACTCAACCAGTGAACCCGCCAAAAACTTAAAATATAATGTTTATCTATGTGTTATTACGTTCTCTAAATGGTCAACTGCGAAATTTAGGTTCAGTGCCAATGTCTGCGCTTACCCGCCTTCTTTTCGTGAGTCCATCGGCTAAAAAATCGGGTTGATCAACTCTTATAGCCAACTCCCCCCTTTCCCAAAATAGGGAAAAGGGGTGAATAAAATAACATTGTGCTATCTAACAACGTAGGGTTTCACCCTCTCCCGATTTAAAGCCGGTTTACGGCGGCAGCACTTCAAAGGTACCCATCATACCGGCATCTTCATGCTCCAAAATGTGGCAGTGGTACATATACAGACCTGTGTTTACCTCTGGATCAAACCGTCCAATAAACCGAACCGTTTCACCCGGCTGTACAAGCACTGTATCTTTCCAACCAAGATCAATTCCGCTGGCCGGTGAAAGTACCCCACTTCTCTCACGATCAAGCACCTGCCACTGTATGGCATGGGCGTGAAATGGATGCTCCATCACTGAAGTATTTTGAATGCTCCATATTTCAACAGCACCTGAAGCAACGCTCTCATCAACACGACTCATATCAAAAGCCTTATTATTGATCAAAAACTGTACGCCATTACCACCCATTTTCATGCTCATCACAAAATCCCTGGTAACATCGGCCTGGGCCTCGGTCAGCCGGGTGTTGACTTCTGCGCCCGCCGGTAGACTGCTATATAAAATAACCGGGTCTACTACCTCTCTGTTCACATCAAAGCGCATGACATCAGACACTGCGGCACTATTAGGAGCGGCTTGGCTGATTAATTTAACCTGCTGGTTAAGACGGTTGCGAAAATCCACGACAATTTCAGCACGCTCACCCGCACCCAACATAATGGCCTTAGTAAGCACCGGTGCATTCAGCAGTCCACCATCGGTGCCCACCACATAAAAATCAGCACCATTGTCCAAGGAAAATTTATACGTCCGTGCATTAGATGCATTATATAGCCTGAACCGGTACTGACTTGTTGCCACCTCTAGGGCGGGCATTTCAACCCCATTAACTAATATGTGCTCACCCAACACCAGACTCATGCCAAGCTGGGGAATTGGCTCAAGGTTTCGCACACCGGTTGCATTCTCTTCAGCAAACCGACGATCCTGAACCAACAGGGAAATATCATATTCACCGGAAGGCAGCTCATTATTAGCTTCCAGGGCATCGGTGATGTCATCGGTAAGAATAAAAGCACCCGCCAGGCCATTATAAACCTGTGTAGCTGTTGTGCCATGAGCATGGGGATGAAACCAAAGTGAAGCGGCTGGCTGCACTAGGGTAAAGCTATAGGTTTTCGAAGCACCCACAGCAATAGGGAAATCAGGCCCACCATCCTGCGAACCCGGGATCTTGAACCCATGCCAATGCACAGTGGTATCCTCATCACTGGCACTCAGATTATTGTTAACCGTCACTGAGATGCTATCACCACGTTTGGCAGTAATAACCGGTGGAAGTTGCAGATCGTTATAACGCATCATGGGCGTTGTCCAGTTTCCACTGGGGCTTTCAACCACAACGTTAACACTTTCCTGAGCGTTTAAAGTATAGGTCGCTACACCACCCAGCATCGTCGGCTCCAATACCGGCAGATGTTTAAACGCCGGAAGCGCTGCGACCACCGTAACCACCAGCGGTGTTGCAGGAATAGTTGTGCTATTGTCGTTGTCGTCACTGACCACTAACGATACAGAAAACGTACCCGCATTTGGATAATTGACCGTTACTGAACTATCGGTAACTGATGTCGAAGGCGTTCCACCTTGGGAACTCCATTCATAGCTCACCGGGTCACCCTCCGGATCGGTCACCGTACTGTTAAAGACCACACTATTACCCATCGGAATGCTGATATTACCCGTACTACCCGCACTACCATTACCGTTATCATGACTAATTGATCCATTGGGTGCTTGATTGACAACATTGACCTGCGTTACCGCAGTATCTGATACCAAGCCCAGGCTGTCTGTTACCACCAGGCTTACGCTAACCGTGCCTGCCTCCGTAAATATAACGTCTCCAGCATTACTGTTGGTTGACTGCTGAATGGATGTTGCAACACCGGAAAATGTCCACTGGTAACTCAATGGTTCATCACTATCGGGATCACTGCTGGTATCACCTGTGAAAGTAACACTGTCTCCAATCGCAACAAATTGTTCAGTTGCAGGTGAAATTCGTGCTATAGGCTTCACATTGGAAGCATCGCCGGGAGCATCACTGGAGGAACCTCCATTACTACAAGCGGATAAAACAATAATGAAGATCGAAAGACTGGTTATTAACGCAACAAACCGGGGTACAAATCTACGACGCATAAAATACAACTCCATAATATTACAAGCGGGAATATCCGTTTCCTTTTAATGCATTTATCGGCTCACACTAACAACGCGCAAAAAAAGAAGGTGAATCTGCGCCGACTTCGACACCGATTGCCTGTGATGATATCAAGTTAAAACAAACATTCCAATCCCCGTTATGTAGAAACCATACATAAAAGACCCAAAATCTATTGCTCCGACTTCACATAACAATAAATAGATTGGAAATAAAGACATTAAAGCCTGTCATTATTGGCAATGGATTGTTTCTCAATATTGCTTTCTTTAATAATGAGAAAACCACCTCTTACCACGACAGCGGAAATCAGCAAGCCAATCACCAGATCCGGCCAATGTGAATCCAGATACATCACCAGAAAACCACTGATAATAATACCGACATTGGCAATGACATCATTTTTAGAAAAAATCCAACTGGCACGCATATGTATTTCACCTTCACGGTGTTTATGAATCAACATCAGGCAAATACTATTAGCCACCAATGCCACAAAACCGGTAATCAGCATAAATACAGCTTCCGGTTCACTACCAAGAATACTGCGACGCACAATATCCAACAACACGCCCAGCCCAAGCAGCACCTGTAAAACACCACTCAAGTGAGCAGCATTAACTTTCGTCTTCAGTGCTTTTCCCACTGCGTACAAACCAATGGCATACACTGAGGCATCGGCCAGCATATCCAGAGAATCCGCAATCAATGCAGTAGAATCACCCATAATACCCGCAATAATTTCGACAACGAACATAAAACTATTGATGGCAAGCAATATAATGAGCACACGAAATTGCTCTTTATTGCTAATTTTTATTTCGCATCCACAACCCGGCATCAGCAAGATTTCTCGCTATATTCTTTACAATGAACCATTTCAAACTCCAACGTGGAATGCACAATGGAAAAACTTTTTTCAAGCTCGGATTTCAGTGCCATTTTGATTTTCTCTGTTTGCGCAAAATCAGTAATAACAACATGAGCCTCTAACGCGATTTGGTGTTCATCAATCTGCCAGATATGCACATGGTGTACATTACACACACCCGTTGCTTTTTCCATAGTACTGACAACCTCATCAATAGTGATATTTTCCGGCGTGCCTTGCATTAAAATATGTATGGTCACAGGCAACAGAGTCGCCGCCTGATAAAGCACATAAGCCGCAATCGCTAATGTCATGACGGTATCCGTCCAATACCAGCCATAAAGCAGGATAAGACTGCCCGCCACAATCACTCCCACAGAAGCCAGCGCATCGGAAACGTTATGCAGAAAGGCGGCACGGATGTTCAGGCTGTTTTTTGACATACTGTATGTCAACATCGCTGTAGCCACATCGATAATCAGCGCAACACCGGCAACGACAACCACTATCCAGCCTTCAATTTCCTGTGGTGCGTAAAAACGCCAGAGTGCTTCGTAAATAAGATAAAGACCAATCAGTACGAGAGTGACCAAATTGATCAGCGCGGCAATCACTTCAGCTCGTTTGTAACCGAAGGTTTTAAACGCATCAGGCGGTTGTCGGCCAATTTTACGCGCCACCCAGGCAATCAATAATGAACTGGCATCACTAAAATTGTGCAGCGCATCGGCAATCAGTGACAGACTGCCAGAAATAACACCACCAACCACCTGGGCCAGCGTCAACAGCATATTTATAACAATGGCGACCAGCAACCGCCGGTCACCCATTGCCTCGACATCGTGATGCGAGTGATCATGACTCATTTATTTTCCACCTGTTCAGCAAACATATAGTCATAGCGTTCACGAATTCCCACACCCCAGCATCACTGCCATCGAGTTAACTCAAATCGTGGCTCGCACGATCTAAGCTAATTCGTTAAAGCTCATATATGTTAGAGCATTTTTGCATTGACATTCCATATTTGTTTATTATACTAGGTACTTACTGTAGGTTTCGATAAGGAACGCCCTCATGAGTACCAACATCACAATAAAAGAAGCCGCTAATACACTAAACATTAGTGAACAACGAGTGCGTACATTATGCCGTACTGGTGTTCTTTCCGCTGCGAAATTTGGTCGTTCATGGATGCTTGAGCAAGATTCTGTAAATCACTACGGATTACAATCGGCTCATATGATTGCAGAAGACCACGCAACTTATGATATGCACAAAAAAACAAATACTAAACCCATTGCTCTAAGTTTTTTCTCAGGAGCAATGGGGCTAGATCTTGGTATTGAAAAATCAGGTTTTGATATTCGTCTCGCATGTGAAGTTGATAAATATTGTCGTCAAACAATCGCACTTAACAAACCTAACATGGCCCTACTGAGCGACATAAACGACTATTCTAAGCAGGACATATTGGATGCTTCAGGGCTTAAAAAGGGGGATGATATTGACCTTATTATCGGCGGCCCACCTTGCCAAGCTTTTAGCACAGCAGGGAAACGTAAGGCATTTAATGACGATAGAGGTAATGTGTTTCTAAAATACATCGATTTGGCTATTGAGTTAAACCCTAAATACATTGTAATAGAAAACGTAAGAGGTTTGCTATCTTGTCCAATGGATCATAGGCCACATGATGAAAGAGGCCCGGACTTTCCTGATCTAACTGCTGATGAAATGAAAGGTGGAGCCTTGAATTTCATTTTATCAAAGTTAAAAAATTCAGGATATTCTTATTCTTTTAATCTCTATAATTCCGCCAATTTTGGTTCACCACAAATAAGAGAGCGCGTAATAATTGTATGCGCAAGAGACGGTAAAACTCCTCCATATTTGTCACCAACTCACTCTGAGAAAAAAGAATACGGCTTACCTAAATGGAAAACATTTAAACAAGCTGTAAAAGGCATAAAAGAACATCAACACTTAAACTTTCCAGAAAAGCGCCTGAAGTACTACAGGATATTAAAGTCAGGTGAAAATTGGAAAAATTTACCCGAAAAAATACAAAAAGAAGCATTAGGGAAATCTTTTTATGCTGGCGGAGGAAAAACGGGTTTTTTAAGGAGATTAGACTGGAACAAGCCTTCACCAACCGTTGTTACTCACCCTACCATGCCAGCAACCGATCTAGCACACCCAGAAGAAGACCGGCCTTTGTCTATTCAGGAATACAAGCGCATTCAAGAATTCCCAGACAGTTGGGAGTTAACTGGCCCTCTTATACAGCAATATAAGCAAGTTGGTAATGCTGTACCTTCTAGTCTCGGCTTCGCTGTTGGGAAGCTTATTATCTCTCTTATTAACAATGAAAAAATAAATCAACTCATTGGCTTTAGCTATTCAAGATATAAAAATACCAGCAATCATGAGTGGGAGAAGTGTTTCAATGAAGCTTACAAAAAAGCGGTAGAACCAGCAGTGAAGCAACAAGAAATCAGCTTTGGGTAATTTTTATTTACCCAAGCTCTTTTTTTCTTCTTCAATATATTTACTTACAAATAATTTGAAATCATTTTCATTTAGATTATAGCCTTGCATTAATGGTGGTAATTTCTGCCAATTAGTAAAACTAACCCTACCTTTTTTTGTATCTTTTGAAAAGGATCTGAACCATTTTTGAATTCTTGTTCCGTCTCGAATTGCGCTACTAGATGAGTTTTCGGAGTTATCTCTATTTTTTATTTGGAGCGCGATCCATTCACCATTATCATTTCTCCCTAAAAAATCTATTGCCTTTACAAATTCTCCACAACACCAATTCCAATAGCTTGTCCTTAACTGTGAGTCCAAGTACCTTTCTAATAAATTACCGACGCAATTCTCAGCACACATTGAATCTCTTTGGGTTTAA